>Ga0190334_1000158_pt1 | contig 35001 bp, 24 predicted proteins | sample 48720478_MG_FD_161270 | JGI IMG/M metagenome (GOLD analysis project Ga0190334, IMG submission 161270) | Hydrothermal vent sediment bacterial communities from Southern Trench, Guaymas Basin, Mexico - 4872-04-7-8_MG | ecosystem: Environmental > Aquatic > Marine > Hydrothermal vents > Sediment ... | reverse complement strand
CTATACCTGGAGAGAAGCGAAGGGAAAGACCGCTTCCTGGACGTTTAAACTTCCAGAAGGGGTGCCCAATGTGTATGTTACAGCGCTTCTTATAAGGTCTGGAAAGAATTATCTTGTTTCCAGAGCCTTCGGGGTAAAAAGGATAAAAATAAGACCCAAAAAATTAAAACTGAACGTGCAGATAGAAGCTCCTCAGGAAATTAAGCCATCAAGGGAAATGGAGATAAGGATAAAGGCCAGGAAGAAGTTTAGAGCCACGGTGGCAGTTGTAGATGAAGGGATTTTGCAGATAACCAGATTTAAGACTCCGGACGTTTATTCCGGGGTTCTGAGGGCCATGAGACTGTTCTTGAGAACTTCTGAAAGTTTTGGCTGGATAGTGAGAAAATATATGGCTCAGACCGGAGGAGGATTTGCAGCCAAGGAAGAGGAATTTACACAACCCCGATTTGCCCAGGTGGTTTCGTACTGGAGCGGTATAGTGGAGTCAGACTCAAGAGGTGTAGCAAGGATAAAGTTTAAAGTTCCTGAATATCAGGGAAAATTAAGGATTATGGTTGGAGCTGTAACACCTGAAGCCCTGGGTTCAGCTGAAAAATACGTTATTGTTAAAAGGGATGTTTATGTCTCTCCCACTGTACCCAGATTCCTTTCCACAGAGGACAGGTTTTCTTTGCCCATAACTCTTTTAAACACAACGGATAGGGTAAAAACTGTTAAACTGAGGATATCTGCTGAAGGGGCAACACTTACAAAGAAAGAGACCCTTACACTTCCGCCAGGGGAAAGGAAAATTCTGTGGGTAGATGGAACTGCAGGTGGAGAGCCGGGAACTGTAAAAATCTGGGTGCATGCAGAAACGGAAGGAGAGAAATATTCACAGGACTTTTCTATACCCCTTTATCCCAGCCTTCCATATGTTACAGACAATCAGGTTGTTACTCTGGAGGGGGAAGGAAAGTTAGACCTGCGACCTTACTTTGCTAACTGGATACCAAGGGCACACAGGGCGAAATTGATAATTTCACCGTTTCCCGGGGCTTCAGCTTTAGCCCATATTTCCTACCTGATTCACTATCCCTACGGATGCATAGAGCAGACCTCCACCTCTACTCTTGTCCTGATAAGACTTGCGCCCCTGATGCCTCTTGTGGCTCCTGAAAAGACTAAGGAAGAGTACATTAACATGACTCAGTACGGGATAAGCAGGATGATATCCATGCAGACCATAACAGGCGGATTTTCTTTCTGGCCGGGGAGTAGAACACCAGCAAGATGGTCTTCAGCCTATGCTACATTCGTTCTTCTCGAGGCAAAATCAGCAGGGTTTTCAGTGCCTGATTCTGTGATAAAAGCAGCCCTATACTACCTGAAATCCACAAGGAAAAAGGACGGGATTACCTTTTACGTTCTTGCAAGGGGCGGAATGTTTGAAAGGGACCCCAATCTGAAGTCCGAACTCCTGATGAAGGCCAGATCAAAGGACCTTACCAGGGAAGATGTACTCTGGTTTGCAGGGGTTATGAATGAACTTGGAAACAAGGAACTGGCGAGGAAACTTCTTGATGAAGCGCTTAAAATGGAAATAAAGAAGGGAAGAAGGCTTTATCACAACTTTTATAGTGAATTAAAGGCACTGGCTCTCAGTCTTTACATAATGGAATCGGTGAATCCATTCCATCCTGATGAAAAAAGGCTTGTGGAGGATATAGTTACCAGGCTGACCAGGAGAAGAAGTTACTATTACACCACTCAGGAACTTGCATGGTCTCTACTTTCCCTCGGGCTTTACATGGATAAGCATGGGTCTGTTGAGAATTTTGATGTGATTCTTAGAGCCAGCAATAAAATGGTAAAAGGAGAGAAAGGAAGAGGGATTGTAACCTACAATCTCAAGAATGCTGCCCTTTACGATAAACTTGAGCTGGAATATAAAGGTAAAGGGACAGTTTACCTTACTATACAAAATACAGGATTTTCCAGAAATCAGAGGAGTTTTTCTCCTTATGGCAGTGGATTTACCATAGGAAGGGAAATTCTTACAAAGGATGGAGGAAAAACCTTCAGAGCAATCCAGGGAAACATGCTGGTACTGAGATTCTGGGTAAACTCAGAGGGATATTACCGTAATGCTGCAATAGAAATTCCTGTTCCAGCGGGTCTCGAGATTGAGAATCCCAGACTTAACCCATCACTTTTGCCAGGATGGACCCGTTCTTTAAAGACTATAAACCCGGAATATATGGATGTGAGGGACGATAGAGTGATCGTATTTACCACCCTTCGTAAAGGGTTGTCCTATTATTATATTATGCTCAGAGCCGTGACACCGGGAGAATTTTTCTTCCCGCCAGCCAGAGGAATACTCATGTATGACCCTCAGAAAAATGCCAATACAGTATCCAATGTTTTCAGTGTTGAAAAGAAAAAGCGTTAAATTTCTACTTCCCTTTATAGCTTTTCTCATCTTACTTCTGGTTTATCCTCTGCCCGGGAAGCTGAAACCTTCGTGGTCAGGGCAGATTCTCTATTCAGACGGCGAGGTGATGAGGACCACCCTCTCTCAGGATGAAAAGTGGAGAGTATTCCTTCCCCTGAAAAAAATAGACCCCCTCCTTGTAAAAACCACCCTCTGCTACGAGGACAGATTTTTTTATTATCATCCGGGAATAAACCCCTTCTCCGTGGTAAGGGCTATATTTCAGAATTTGAAGGCAGGGAAGATTGTCTCAGGTGCTTCAACCATAACCATGCAGCTTGCCAGAATCGTTGAGCCGAAGAAGAGAACAATACTTTCGAAGCTGATGGAAAGCTTCAGGGCTTTGCAGTTTGAGTTGAGACTTGGAAAAAGCAGGATCCTTGAAATGTATTTGAACCTTGCGCCATATGGGGGAAATATAGAAGGAGTAGGGGCTGCCTCCCTTGCCTATTTTGGAAAGTTGCCCCACAATCTAGCTCCGGAACAGGTAGCATTTCTGGTATCGCTTCCAAGAAATCCCCTCATTTTCAAGGATATGAAAAAATTAAAGGAGGGCAGAGACAGAGTTCTTAAGTGCATGTTTAAGAGGGGGATAATTGATAAGAATGAATATAAGAGGGCCGTTGCCACGTCATTACCTGCTGGCAGGAAACCTTTTCCCTTTGAGGCGCCACATGCATCTGATTTTCTTTTGAGCAAATATCCCCGGGAAAAGGAGATAAAAAGCACCATAAAAAGGTATCTTCAGAAAAGGGTGGAAAGCATACTTTCTTCCTACAGGAAGGCAATATTCAGTTCAGGAGCCACCAATGCCAGTGTGGTGGTTATAGAAAACGAAACAGGAAAGGTAAGGGCGCTTGTTGGCTCCCTTGATTACTGGGATAGAAGCATTGATGGGCAGGTACGGGGGTTTTACGCCTTCAGATCCCCTGGTTCTGCATTGAAACCGTTTCTATATGCCCTTGCCATAGAGGAGGGGATTATAAATCCGGAAATGCTGATAGAGGATGCACCGTACAGGTTCAGCAATTTTTCCCCTATAAATTTTTCCGGCAAATGGAGTGGACTTGTTAAGGCAGAGGATGCCCTTGCATATTCACTGAACATCCCCTTCGTTTTGATTTTGCGAAGGACCGGGTACAGGAAGTTCATGGACAGGTTGGCCTCAGGTGGGCTTGTGGGACCATTTTCACCCGAAGACTATGGTCTAACTGTTATTACCGGAGGAATGGATGTTAGACTTCTTGATCTTACCAATCTTTACTCCGCCCTGGCCCGTGGTGGTGTTTATATGGACTATACACTGGTGGAGGGAGCAAAAAGGGATAAAAGGAAGATTTTCAGACCAGGGGCAGTTTTATTGACGCTCAGGGCACTTGGGAAGCGGAACCGACCGGATGCCCCAGACCTTGCCAGCTTTACCATGCCCAGAACAGTGGTTTACTGGAAGACGGGAACGTCCTGGGGAAGGAGGGATGCCTGGAGCATAGGCTTTGCCAGGAAATACACCGTGGGTGTGTGGGTTGGAAATTTCAACGGTGAGGGAGCAGAGGGAATAGTTGGGGCCAAGATAGCCTCGCCTATAATGTTTGACATACTGAGGTCTATAGAGAATGAAGTATGGGATGGAAAGTTTTCCTGGGAAAGAAGGGCTTTAAAGGAACTGGAGTATGTAAAGGTATGTAGATTTTCAGGATACAAACCCTCTGAAGGGTGTTCCCATACGAAACTTGTTCAGGTCCTGAAAGACGCTCATCCACACGTGGAATGTCCCTTTCACAGAAAGTTCATTCTGGAAAGGAAAACTGGGTACAGGGCGTGTCCCTGGAAACAGTACAGAACCGGAGAGCTTGTGGAGAAAACCCTTCTGATTTTTCCCCCACCTGTTCAAAGAATTACAGGGAAGGGAATACCACCTTCATATGCTCCGGATTGTAAAATTTCCGAAGAGAGTCATAGCCTTGTAGTTGTGTCCCCTATAAATGGAGGAACGTATATGCCGGTGGAAGGAGTGGAGAATGCTCGATATGTTCCCTTACTGGCATTTTCGTCTTACGGAAAAATACACTGGTTTTTAAACGGAAAGTTTATAGGTACCACCATTTCAGGAGAAACCCTTAAAATAACTCCTCCGGAGGGAGAGAACACAATCGTCGTCCAGGATGCTGCTGGAGTGATGAAAACAATAAAATTCCGTGTCATTGTAATAAAATAACCCGGGGTCAGCCCCTTCACATTTGACATTCATTTCATGGTGACCCTTTTGACTTATCCTTAATTTAATTTTATCCTGACCCTGATGTGGATTGTCCTTATCCATCCTCCAATCTATGATTTTACAGCCTATGACCTGTGGCTAAGACCATTGGGACTTTATAATATAGGGGCTTATATAAAGAAGTTTACCCCTTATGATGTGATTCTTCTTGATTATATGGACAGGGAAAATTCGCTTTCTCCTCTAACAAGAGTGAAAAAATACGGGACAGGAAATTTTCCCAGGGAGAAAATTGAAAAACCTGAGCCTTTAAAATCCGTAAAGAGGTACTATTATCGATTTGGAATTCCCCGCCAGCGCATGGAAGAGTACATGAAGGGGCTGGAACCCCCACTGGCAGTTTTGATAACCACAGGCATGACCTACTGGTATCCAGGGGTTCAGGAAGTCGTTGAATCTGTAAAAAATATATGGGGGTCTGTCCCTGTTTTTATCGGGGGGACCTACGCTACCCTTATGCCTGAGCATGCCTCCAAATATGGAAATGTAGTTCCGGGGGAGGTAGACGGAAGAGTGCTGGAAATTTTATCTCAGTTAACAGGAAAAAAATTTACAGCAGACCATGAGCCTCTTCCGCTTTTTTCCCTTTCGAAAAGGAAATCTTCTGTTATGACCACCACCCGGGGTTGCCCTTACCGTTGCTCCTTCTGTGCTTCCTTCATTTTGCACAGGTACAGTAAAAAGAGTAAAGACAGGGTTCTTTCCGAAGTAGAAGAGCTCGTAAGGCTCGGGGTGGAGGATGTTGCTCTTTACGACGATGCCCTTCTTATAGATGCTGACAACCACTTTAAACCCATATTCAGAGAAATAATCAGGGAGAAATTTCCAATAAGGTTCCATCTTCCCAATGGTATCCATGTGAGATTCCTTGATGAGGAGGTGGCAGAGCTTATGGCAGGGGCAGGAGTAAAAAATATAAGGTTATCCCTTGAAAGTGTGGAGGATGAATTTTTGAAAAGAAGCTCTCCAAAACTACACCTTTCGGAGTTCGAAAGGGCAGTGTCGAATTTAGAAAAGGCGGGTTATCGGCGGGAAGAATTGGTGGCTTATGTAATAATAGGAGTTCCGGGTCAGAGTGCCTCCTCTGTAGAGAAAACCCTTGATTATCTCCGGCGTATGAGAGTAAGACCTTCCCTTGCATATTACTCTCCTGTGCCCGGTACCGCAGATTTTGAACTCCTTGAAAAGGAAGGGTACATGTCACTAAATGATGATCCTTTACTTCACAACAAACTTATGTTTCCTTACCTTGGTTATAGCGAAATTACAGAGGCGGAATTTGAACGTCTCCGCCAGAAGGCATTTGATATTGTATATACCCTACATCAGGCATTATAATTAATCCTTAAAATTTGAAGGAGGTAAAAATGGAAAAGAAGAAAAGCATAAATGTATGGATAACAGGACTTACATCTCTTTTCACAGACATAAGCTCGGAGATGGTATATCCAATAATCTCCCTCTATATAAAAGCACTTGGGGGAGGAGCGGCAGTTTTGGGATTAATTGAGGGGCTTGCAGAGTCCACTGCCTCTTTGCTTAAGGTATTTTCAGGGGCCATTGCTGATAAGGTGGGGAAGCGTAAACCTCTTGCCATTAGCGGCTATTCCCTTTCTGCCATAGGCAAATTTCTCTTCTACCTTGCCCGTAGCTGGGCATGGGTTCTGGCTGGTAGAGTAGTGGATAGAATAGGGAAGGGAACAAGAACGGCTCCCAGGGATGCTCTTATTGCAGAGTCTATAGATACTTCAAGGAGGGGCAGAGCATTTGGACTTCACAGAAGCCTTGATACCGCAGGTGCTGTTGTGGGAATTCTTATTGCATATTTTATTCTTCGATACCTGAACCCGTACAAAGGAAACCTTCATGCCATGATTCCGGCCTTCAGAACCATTATACTTTTCAGCTTGATTCCAGCTATTATAGGTGTTGTAATACTTTTCTTTGCGGTGGAGACCGGAACAGGTAAAAAACAGAGAAAGCTTCCACTCCACTGGAAGGCTTTTAAAACGTTTGATGTAAGGCTCAAAGCGGTTCTCATAATAGCCTTCGTATTTACCCTTGGAAATTCCTCCAATCAGTTCATACTGCTGAGGGCAGTGGAGCCTGATCTTGGATTCAATCCCGCAAATGTTATCCTTCTATATTTGCTCTACAACATCGTTTATATGATGGTTTCCTACCCCTCGGGAAGGCTTTCGGATTCAGTAGGAAGAAAACCCCTTATAGTTGTGGGATTCCTCACTTATGGAATAACCTATTTTATTATAGCGCTATGGCCCTGGCTTATTTGGTTGGCCATGGTGGTTTATGGTCTTTATTCTGGAATGACGGAGGGCGTTATGAAGGCCTTTATATCCGAACTTTCTCCGCAGGATAAAAGGGCAACTGTTCTTGGGCTTTATGCCACAATAGAAGGAATAGGACTTCTTCCAGCTTCTCTTATAGCAGGATGGTTATGGGCCAGTTTTGGCCATTCCGCTCCCTTCTTCTTTGGAGGCGCAACCGGGGTTCTTGCTTCCCTGTTACTTCTGGTGTTTATTTAAGAACACAGGGCGCTGAGCGTGCAGCTTGTTTCTTTCAATAGGTATTTATTTTATCTTCAGCATTTTTTCTATAGCGCCTCTTGCTCGTTCCATTGTGTCTGGAGGTATGGTAATTTCATATTTTTCCTCTTCAAGAGACCGGAGGATGGATTCAGGGGTTATTTTCTTCATGTCTTCACAGATGGCCTTCCTTCCTGCTGAGAGTATGATTTTATCCGGATGTTTTTCCCTGAGCATGTCCAGAAGACCTTCTTCTGTGACCACTATGATCTTTCTGGCATCTGTAGAGGCGACATAGCGGAGCATACCGGAGGTTGAGACTACTTCGTCAGCCATTTCGACCACCTGAGGGGGAGCTTCGGGATGGACAAGCATAACTGCGTCAGGGTTTTCTTCCTTTAGCCTTTTTATCTTCTCATATTCAAACTCGTCATGTACATAGCAATAACCGTGATACAGAATTACTTCCTTATCGGTGTTTTGCTTTACCCAGTTTCCGAGGTTTTTATCGGGAACAAAGACAATTCTCTTCTGGGGCATGGAGTTTACCACTTTAACTGCATTTGCTGAGGTACATATTATATCCACTTCAGCCTTAACGTCAGCATTTGTATTTACATATGCTACAAATCCTGCATCAGGATATTGCTTCCTTAGCCGTTTTATGTCCGATGCTGTTACCATATCCGCCATCGGGCAACGGGCTTCTATTTCCGGAATGAGAACCTTTTTGTCAGGGTTCAGAATCTTTGCGGTTTCCGCCATGAAATAAACACCTGCAAAGACTATTATGTCTGCATCCACTCCTGTGGATTTCCTTGCCAGTTCCAGGGAATCTCCTACAAAATCAGCCAGGCGTTGTACCTCAAGCACCTGGTAATTGTGGGCGAGTATTACTGCCTTTTTCTTCTTCTTGAGCTCTTCAATTCTATTTTTTAAATCCATCTCAATCCTCCAGCTTGATTATATCATTGAAGAGCCCTGTCGTTAATATAGAAGAAATAGGCATTTTGTCTTATTAAAAAATTCTCCGGTGGTTGCATGAGCAAAGCGCATTGTGTTATGGCATATTCGCGTGTACGCGTTAGCGCGTTATTGCGTTTATGCGTTTTCACGTCATCGCGTTTTCGCGTGTACGCGTTAGCGCGTTATTGCGTATTTGCTTGTACGCGTTTTCGCGTTGGCGCGCTGACTCGCAAACGCGTTAACGTTCCAGTTTTTTGCCCTGTTTTTAAGGGAGATTTGCACTACGGCATCGTTTTATGACTAAAAATAATGTTTTACTCGGTAGATCGATCTAAAAATTCCACATGGAGATAAATGTTTTCGTAGATGGAGGTACAAACATCGTTGTTTTTAGAAAAACTTTCGTCGACCCCCACAACCTCGAAGCCGTAGTTAGGTTTTCTCCCTATCAGCCATTCCCTTACAGTACCAATAACGTTTATTTCTATTTCGTCTTTCCTGGGAATGTCCCTTAAATAAACAGCGGGTGTATTAAAATCAGACCATGGAGCAGTCAAATAATAAATGGATTTGGCACAATAACCTAAATTTGTAGCCGTATATTCGTCGTCAACTCTATAATCTCTTCTTGACTTTCCTAATGACATATGTAGGACAGCTTTTAAAAGTAATCCCCTTTTTTTTATGAATTCGCTTAGATCGAAAGTCATAATTCCTCTATACACAACACCATAGTATTGGTGATTTATACCAAAAATTCCACTTTTTTTATAGTGATTTTCAAATCCAACTTTGATTCCATTTTTTGGTAGGTCAATACCATACAGTGTTTCGTCTGTATTGGGAAGAATCTGTTTTTTCTCACTTTTGGTTCTATGGGATGTCCAGAGTTGGGCAGGGATGTCTCTTGAGATTGTTCTGGAAAGAATCCCAAAAGTATTGCTGTAACCGATGTAAAGTTGAGGATGTTCTCTATCTCCACATGTTATTTTAATTTTGTAATAACCGGACATAATTTTTCTGGGTATCTTCCATTTGTATGAATATTCCTTGCTGGAACGTTCCAGTGTTATTTTGTCACAAACTTTTTCAACCAGAGTATTGTTGCGATAAAGTTAAATCCTGTAGGTAGTAATCAGAGTCTTCATGGGAAGTCTCCATTTAATTTCGTAAGTACTTTCCTTTACCCACCTTGAGGAGCTATCGGGTGTTATTACTGTTAGAGGTAATGAAAGATTTTTCCTGCTAGAGTGAGTAGGATCGATCCCTTTTTTCCAGTTTTTATATAAAACAATACCGATATTGAAATTATTACTGAATTTTCCTGCGGGATGTTTCTTCCAGCGAATTTTGATCTTATATAAACCAGAAAGAGCATAGGTTTTATTATCGTGGGGATTTTTACATTGGGAAGGAATTGTCCACTGATAGCCTGAAGAGCCCTTGGATATTTGAACATTGTCAGCTATAAGACAGAAACTTTCAGTCCCGTTTGATTTCCAGAGGGTGATTTTCACATTTTCGTTAGAAGATATACCGGAATATGTCCACTTAATCTTTAACGTTTCACCAACCGAATAAGTTTTCTTGGATGGTACCAGGGTTACCGTGTTAATTGATTGACCAGCGAGCCAGAGGGAAAGGCTTACGAAGGTCAGCACAAGAATAAACCTTCTCATAAAATTGCCTCCTTAACTGAAATTTGCAATTTCTGTGTCCTTCTCAGGGGAAGCTGAACCGGAAGCTTTCTCAAGCTTTAGTCGAACCCTTCAGCTTTCGTAATCCTGAATCTACACAAAAATCGACGATTTATTTTATCACTGAATGAAAAATAAAACAAACAAAAAATAAATTAGTAACATCTTTTTTAATCCAAATGTTTAGTGTTGGGTGGAAATCTTAATAAAGATTCTATTCTAATGAGATTCTCCTTCCTTTTGCTCCTCTGGTACTATTTTTTCGCTGAATAGTCCAGCTATTTTGTTAGCTTTCCGCATTAAGAACTGTGAGCTTTTTTAGGACGACACAGCTCTGCGTTAGCGTGTAAACGCGTCTGCGAGTCTGTGCGGATTCGCGAAAACGTGAAAGCGGGAAAACGCGTAAACGCGTAAACGCAAATACCTGAATGCCCTATGCTATAGCTGGAGAAATGTTGAGCCTGATCCCTGTCCACAATCAGGTGAGTTGACAGTTATTGACTGATGAGTTAAAATTTGACTGGAGGGTCAAAATGGCAGTTAAAGACAGAAAAGAAAGGGAAAGAGAGGCGAGGCGAAGTCAGATACTTCAGGCTGCACTGGATGTGTTTTCCGAAAAGGGCTACGAAAAAACCACAATGGATGAGATAGCGGAAAGAGCGGAGCTCTCAAAGGGTATTCTTTATTATTATTTCCAAAACAAGGAAGACCTGTTCTATGAATTGATTGCGAGAGAGGCGGAAAAGTATTATACCAGTGCCTATGAGCTTATTAAAGATGTGAATAACCACCGGGAATTTTTCTCAAGACTTTTCCAGTTTCACATTTCTTATTTCCAGGAAAACCGAAAACTACTGGGGTTAATTTTTCCCTTTGGAAAAAGCTCCCCTGTTTTTACCAACGATAAGATAAAAGACAGGGTTTCTGCTATAAGAAATCCCATCCTGAAGAAGGTAACTGAACTCAGGGGAGAGGAAGGAATAGTAATGTTTGAATTTTTCTGGAGCTACATAATAGGCCTTTCCGTCAAAATGGAGCAGGGCCATGATGTAAAAAAGGAATCTGAGTTATTCCAGAAAATGCTTAAGGGGGTATTAAAATGAAAAAATTTTTAAACTGGGTGGTAAATAATCCGTGGAAAGTTTTATTTGTTCTGTTTCTTATAACATTGTTCTTCTCATACCAGCTTAAAAACCTGGGAATGAATCCCGACATAACAGAGGCACTTCCCAGATCAATTCCTGCAAAGCGACTTTACGATAAGATGAAGGAGATCTTTCCCTCCAAAGACATGGTGATGGTAATTTACAAGGGTGATGTTTTTTCTGTGGAGGGAGCAAAGGAAATTGCAGAGCTAACCTCGCTCCTTGAGGAATATCCAGAGGCATATTCTGTTATGAGCCCTACAAATGTAAAAATAATAGAGGGAACAGAAGAGGGTATAAATGTCGAAGAAGCATTGATAGAGGAACCCTCATCTCAGGAGGATATTAAAAAGTGGAAGGACAGGCTTGCAGAGAATCCTGCCTTCCTCAAAAATCTAATCTCTGATGATGAACAGGCTGCCGCTGTAATTGTTTTTCTTAGCAAAAGCGCAGACGAGGACAAATTTGCAGAAAAGCTTTTGCCTGAATTACAAAAGTTTTCATCCTCCCATAAAGGAGAAGTTTTCGCCACAGGTCAGCCCATCGTGGATTACTACATAAGCAAGGGAATCGCAAAGGATATGGGAATGTTCTTTACATCAGGAATTATACTTATTTTTCTTCTCCTTCTATTTATTTTTTCCAGTGTAAGGGGAGTTCTTGTTCCGCTAACCGTTGTTCTCGCGAGTGTTGACTGGACCCTGGGTTTTATGGCCCTTATTGGGAGGCCAATTACACACGCCACTGAGATGCTTCCCATATTGATTATGGCAATCGGGATAGCAGATAGTATTCACATTCTTACCCATTACTATCAAAATGCTCCATTGTATGACTCACCAAAAGAACTTGTGAGGAACGTAATTCACGATCTCTACGCCCCGGTAATCATGACGTCCCTTACCACTATGGCAGGATTTATAGCCCTGAATACAAGCCACATGGAATCCCTGGAAGAACTTGGGATGTTCTCCGCATTCGGAGTTTTTGCTGCTCTCGTGTGGTCTTTAACCTTTGTTCCTGCGGTTTTATCTCTACTTAAAATAAAGGCAGGGAAAGGTTGGAGAGATGAAAAGGGGAGACTTCGTGGACTCATGTACCGTTATTCCAATTTCCTGGTTAAAAAGAAAAGGGCTATGGCCATTACAGTAGCTATCGTTCTCCTTCTTTCGGTAGTAGCCATATCCCGCCTGAGGGTGGAGTCCAGTCCAATTTCCCAGTTTCCTGAAAAGAATCCGGTCAGGGTAGCAGCTGAATTTGTAAACAAACATTTTGCCGGGACCACTACTTTTTACGTGTTGTTTGAAGGAGAGCAGGATGGGGCCATGAAGGACCCGAAGGTACTTAAGGTAATGGATGAACTGGAAAGATATGCTGAGACCATCCCCTATGTAGGTTCAACCCAATCTATAGCAGACTTTGTAAAATTGATAAATAAAGCTGTGCATAACAATGACCCTGCATATTTTAGAATACCTGACGTGCTGGAGACAGAAACAATTGTTTCCTCAGAGGGGGAGAGAAAAATAGAAAAGAAATTTCAGGTGGAGGGGAAAAAGCTCGTGGCTCAACTTCTTCAACTTTACGAGCTCTCCTCCTCCCCTGAAGATTTTGCAAACATAGTGGACTTCAATTATAGAAATGCGAGGGTGGCAATTTTCGTTAAAACTGACAGGGACTCCAGGTTAAGAAAAATAGATAAGGCCCTTTCGTCGTTTCTTGAAAAGAAAACGGATGGCGTAAAAGCTGACATAACAGGGATGGCAAAATTGATACTTGTGGTAAGAGAGATGGTGGTAAAGGGCCAGTTCTGGAGCATTATTGCGTCACTTTTTCTGGTCTGGTTGCTCACATCCATTATGTTTCGTTCCCCTATTATTGGAATTTTCAATGCAGTACCTCTTTTCTTTGGAATATTTCTAAACTTTGCTACCATGGGCATCCTTGGAATTCCCCTCGATATCCAGACCATGGTTACCTCAAGCCTTGCCATCGGGATAGGTGTGGATTATGCAATACATTTCATTCATAGATATATCCTGGAGCTTCAGTCCAGGGATTACGGAGAGAGCATATCTCCTTCTATGGTAACTTCGGGAGTCGCCATAGTTTTTAACTCCCTTGTTGTTGCTTCAGGATTTATGCTTCTCGTTTTTTCCATGTTTAATGGTGTAAGGGCAATGGGTTTTCTCCTTGCCCTTACAATGTTGACTACCGCATTTGCAGCCCTTACTCTTCTGCCCATATATTTCATAACCTTTAAGCCTAAATCACTTAAAAAGGCTGCACAAAGGAGGGAGAAATGAGGAAACTCGCAATTATTTTAATGAGTCTTTTTCTTATTCCCCTGTACGGGGAAAATTTGACCGGTGAACAGATTATGGAAAAAGTGGTGAAAAAGACGGGATGGAAGGACATGGAAGGAGAAATTACCATGAAGATCACCGTGAGGGGAAGAACAAGGATAAGAAAGATAAAAATGTATTCCAGAAAGAGAACCGAAGATGAAACCGATATGGTGATGAAGTTCCTTTATCCTCCTGATGTAGAAGGAACAGGGTTTCTGCTTATAGAACATTCCAGGGGTGAGGATGAAAGATATCTTTATCTTCCTGCCCTTCGCAGAATAAAAAGGATCGCAGCAAGCGGGAAAGGTGGAGCCTTCATGGGATCTGACTTTAGCTATTATGACATAGGAAAACCAAAGCTCGAAGACTGGAAATATAGAAATCTTGGTATAGATGAATATAATGGCACAAAGTGTTATAAAATAGAGGCGCTTCCTTCGAGCAAGAAGATAGAAAAGGATACCCGTTACAGTAAAATCATACACTGGGTTGACCCAGAGAGGTGGAGCATTATTCATGCAGAGTATTATGACCGCACAGGTACACTCTGGAAAGTTCTGGATGTAAAAGAGATAAAAAAGATAGGTTCCATATGGTTCCAGACATATATGGTTATGAAAAACGTTCAAGCAGGAAGCAGTAGTGAAATGAAATTTGAGAACCTGAAAGTTGATACAGGACTCTCTCCCAGAATATTTACAAAGAGGTACTTGCAACAATGAAAAAGCTGGCGGTAGTGTTTCTTTTAACAGCTTTGCTTTCAGGAGTGGATTTTCAGGGGTACCTTAAATTCTTTGCCCATCCAAAACTGGTATCTCCCTATAATTTTGACCGATATGGTACCCGTTTCCAGCTCACGATGAGGGAGAAGAGGCAGAATATTGAATTCTTTGCCTCCTTTGACTTTGACCTGGACCAGAGGAACAGCGAGGGCTCTGCTGACCGTTCTTCCGTATTAAAGGTATATCCAGTTGAAGCCTATGTTACGTTTCATTTTTCCACCGTAGATTTGAGACTCGGGAAGCAGTTTGTTTTCTGGGGAAGGACTGACTGGATCAATCCTACAGACAATATTACCCCGTGGGATTACACAAATATCACCGCCGAAATAGAGGACTACAGACTTGCTGTAAACGCTGTTAAGGCTGACTGGTATTTTGGCCTCTCCAGCATTGAATTCGTGTTCGTCCCATACTTTACACCCAATAAAACGGGTATGGAAATTCCAGGTGCAGAACAGGTCTTACCTGAACAAAAGCCGGAAAACTGGCAGGAAGGAATTAGATTTTCCTCAAGTATTGCTGGATTTAATTTTTCTACTTCATACTGGAGAGGATTTGACCTTTATCCTACAGTATATCCTTCTTTGGTGGGTTTGTACGTAGAATATAAAAGGCAGCAGGTTTTTGGTGCGGATTTCGACTATGCAATAGGTCGCTTCGTTTTTAAAGGAGAAGGTGCCTATTATCTTACGGAAGACAGCGATGGAACCAATCCTTTCGTGAGAAATCCCTATATTAAATATGTTCTTGGAGCTGACTGGAATGCAGCGGAAAACCTGACGCTTAATTTTCAATTCATTCAGTCACGCATCCTTAAATGGCACGAGGACCTTATGAGCCCTGAGGAGAGAAAAACTAACAATTCAGCTTCACTTCGTCTATCCTACAGTAAAGAGGGATTTTATAATATTCAGCTCATAGGAGTATACAATTTCGAAGATGGTGATTATTTCCTGTTGCCAATATTCACTTATGAAATTTCCGATGGGGTTAATCTATATATAGGAGCAACGATTTTCGGTGGCCCCGGAAATAGCGTTTTCGGACGAAATAAGGACTTTTCCAAAGCCTTTGTTGAAGTGAAGTATTCCTTCTGAGGAGGAAGTTTCGATTATAATTATAATCTAACTGCCTTCAGGGGTATTATAATAATCAAAAAGGAGGTTTTGGATGAAGCTTGCAACCATAAGACTAAATGGGAAGGAAGTAGCTGCTATACTTACTGAACATGGATTTGTCCCTTTGCCTTATATTAATAAATACTTCGAAAAAAACTGGCCAGAAGATGTTCTGGGATTGCTTGTTGAAAGAGCTCTTGACCGGTTGAATAATTGGTTTGAAGAAGTAAAAGTGAGATACTCTGGGGATATTGAAAGCCTGACAGTTCCTGAAGAATCTGTTCAGTTTGCCCCTCTTTACAGGAGGCCGAGGAAAATCTGGGGAATAGGGCTGAACTACAAAGCTCACGCAGAGGACCTCTCAGAAAAGGTTCCTACCTCTGAACCGGCCAGCTTCATGAAGCCGGATACGACAATTACTGGATATGGAGATACCATAAAAATTCCCGTCTTATCCAACAGAACTACAGGAGAAGCTGAACTTGCTCTAATATTTGGAAGGGAGTGTAAAAACGTTCCCAGAGAAGAATGGTCTTCAGTTTTGGCAGGGTTTACAACTATAATAGATATGACAGCAGAAGACATTTTAAGACGAAATCCCAGAAACCTCACACAATCCAAGAGCTTCGATACTTTTCTTAGTTTTGGTCCTATCCTTTATACAGTAGATGAGGTGAAGGATGTTTTTAATCTTAAGGTTCAGACTGTTATAAACGGAAAAGTTCATGCAGAAAATGTAGTTTCAAATATGACATTTCCTCCTGATTATCTTGTTTACTATCACACACAAATCATGACGATGCTTCCCGGAGATGTTATTTTAACAGGAACACCAGGAGCAGTGCCTTTAAAACATGGTGATGTTATAGAGTGTCGGATAACTGGTTTTAAGCCTTTGAAAAATTATGTGATAGACCTGAAAGTAAAGGAGGAGGAACAATGAATCTTGGATTGAAGGGAAAACCGGTTCTTGTAATGGCTTCAAGCAGAGGAATAGGATTTGGCGTTACCCTTGAGTTTGCAAGGGAAGGCGCCAGGGTTATGATGTTCGGAAGATCCGAAGAGCGTCTAAAAAAAGCAGCAGAGAGGATATTTAATATCACAGGTAACAGGGTTTTATATACTGTGGGAGATATAACCAGAGATGAAGACATAAAAAAAGTGGTAAAAAGAACCCTGGATGCCTATGGTTCAATTTATGCTCTTTTTAACAATACTGGAGGGCCTCCCGCAGGAAAATTTGAGAACTTTAAAGACGAGGACTGGATTAATGCTTTTAAACTGACTTTGCTTGGTTATGTGAGAACTATAAGGGAGGTAATTCCCATTATGAAGAAAGAAGGAGCAGGCAGGATAGTAAACAATTCATCTTCTTCTGTAAAGCAGGCGATAGATAATCTCATTCTCTCGAATACCTTCAGGCCGGGCATAGTCGGTTTCAGCAAAACACTGGCACGGGAACTGGCCCCATACAATATTCTCGTTAACGTCGTGGGAGCCGGAAAAATTGACACAGAAAGGGTTAAATACCTTGATTCTATAAAAGCAGAACAGGAAGGAATGACCCTCGAAGAATTTAGAAAGAAAAACTTCCAGGAAATTCCCATTGGTCGTTACGGAAAAGTGGAAGAAATAGGAAAACTTGTAGTTTTTCTTTGTTCTGAAGCAAATACTTATATCACCGGTCAAACAATCCTTGTAGATGGGGGTATGATAAAAGCTTATTAATAAAATTCTTCTTCTGGGGGTAACAGCTTCTTATTGTGTGTTTGAGTTCTACTTCTACTTAATGCATGATTTCTTTTATGGCATTTATTGCCTTTTCTACGTCGTTGTCATCGATGTCCTTGTGTGTTACCATTCTCACTCTTGCAGGGCCAAAACCGAGAGCCAGTACTCCTCTGTTTTTTAGCTCTTCCAGAAAGTCCGAAACTTCCATCTTTTTAATCATAAAAATCACTATGTTTGTTTGAACTTCTTCTGGATTTATTTCTATTCCGTCTATACCGGATAGTGCCTCTGCCAGAGTTTTCGCTCTTCTATGGTCTTCACGAAGACGATCAATCATTTCTTCCAGCGCAACTATTCCTGCAGCTGCAATAACCCCTGCTTGCCTCATCCCTCCCCCCAGCGATTTTCTGACAAGTCTCGCTTCCCTTATAAATTCCTCGGAACCGGCTAACATTGAACCCACAGGTGCTCCAAGACCCTTCGACAGGCAAAACATTACGGAGTCAACATATCTGGTTATTTCTTTTACATCTATTCCAAGAGCTATGGCAGCATTGAATACCCTTGCACCGTCGAGATGGAAGTGTAAGCCCCTGGTTTTTGCGAACTTTGAAACCTGTTCTATATAAGATGGTTCAAGCACAGCGCCACCCCAGTAATTATGTGTGTTTTCAAGAGCAACTCCGGTGGTTTCAGGTACATGAGCTCTGTCTCCTGTGTGATAGTTAGCCTCAAGCTCTTCGATAGGGATTTTCCCCCTGACTGATTTAAGGGGGCGCGGAAGCGCCCCCACAATTCTGGATATATTTCCACACTCGAAATTGTATATATGGGATTTTTCCTCCAGAAGAACTTCATTACCTTCGGGTATTGCCACCTTCATAGCGATCGTGTTGCCCATTGTCCCTGATGGAACAAAAAGAGCTGCCTCTTTCCCGATTTTTTCTGCTGCCAGCTCTTCCAGTTTTATTACAGTTGGGTCATCTCCAAGAACATCATCACCCACCTCTGCTTCATACATTGCCCTTCTCATCTTTTCTGTAGGCCTTGTAACGGTGTCACTCCTGAAGTCAGAAATTCCTTTATATGACATAAACTTTCCTCCTTATAGAGTTTCCATTGTTTTTCCCATTTTTGGAACCTTTATGTAAGGGATTTTGTGTTTTAATAATAGTTGATTAAGTTCAGGAATATCTTTTCCAATAATTTCCTTTATTCCCATAAGTTTTTTGTTCATTTCCTGAGTGAGCTCTTTCAATTTTTCAATCTGAGTTTTAGTGGGAAGCCCAGGGTAACTGTTTATGGAACCCTGAATGGAGAATATCTGCATTGGTAGTGTCCCCCCTCTCAAAAGGTCTTTAAGGGTAAACTTATAAAGTCTTTCTCTGCCCATAGAAAATTCTTTCATATAGGGCTGGAGCTTTTTCTTTACATCTTCCAGCTTCTTTTTTATTTCTTCGGGAAGCTTCTTTTCATGTTTTAACTGCTTGTCAAGAATCTTTAGCTGAGAATCTACTCTATTGACCAGAGCTCCTACCATGAAAACCTGTTTAAGCAGAGCATTTGCCTGGTTAACACACATTATTTTCTGTTTCCTTTCTTCCATAGGATAGTCCTGAGCAGGGTCAGGATAAACCTTTACTTTCTGTTTTACTGAAGTGGTTCCCGCTTTTAGTTCAACTGTGTAGATGCCCGGTAAAACAAAGGCTCCTCTCGGGCCTCTCATTCCGAATTCTCTGAGCATCTCTTTTATTTCCTCTGGAAGCGTTTCAATAGCAGACGAATATCTCAGGTCCCAAACTGTTCTGTTCAGGCCCTCCTTCACCTTTTTCAGCTTTATAGTCCTTATTTTCTTGCCCTCACCATCATAGATATTAAGGACTGCTTTTTCAGGCTTTTTCTTTACATAGAAGTTAATAATAGCTCCGAAGGGTGGATTTTCTGCGGCAAATTCAGCTCTTCCATAGTACTCTCCGGATACCCTGGGGTAAAATATTTCAGCATCTCTTATCGGGAAAAGGTATGCATCGGTTGCTACAGCTTTTGAAAGTTCTTCTATGGGTCTTATATCGTCTAATATCCATACCCCTCTACCATGGGTACCAATAATGAGGTCTCTTTCTCTTGGATGAATTGCAATATCCCTTACAGCAACTGTTGGAAGGTTATTATTAAATTTAAGCCATTTTTTACCTCTATTGAAACTTATGAATATTCCGAACTCTGTTCCAAGATAAAGTATGTTTTTATTAAAAGGGTCCTCTTTTATCACATGGGTATATCCGAAAGACGGAAGATTATTTCTCAGAGATTTCCAGGTTTTTCCATAGTCATGGGTTACATATACATAAGGAGCGAAATCATCGTCCCTGTGCCTATCGAAGGTAACATAAACAGTGCCTTTGTCAAAATGGGAAGGTTCAATGGATGATACCCAGCTGTTAGGAGGCAATCCTTTTATATTTTTGACCACATTAGTCCATGTCTTACCATTATCTTTTGTAAGCTGAAGGTTCCCATCATCAGTGCCAACCCAGATGACCCCGGGTTCAAGATAGGATTCCGCAATAGCATAGATGGTGCAGTGAACTTCCGCGCCTGTGTTGTCTGGAGTTATTGGCCCGCCGGAATCAATGATTTTTTTCGGGTCATTGGTTGTAAGGTCAGGGCTAATTATTTCCCAGGACCTTCCTCCATCACTGGAGCGGAAAAGATAATTGCCCCCCAGATAAATCACATTGGGGTCGTGAGGTGATATCGCTATGGGAGTATTCCAGTTAAATCTATAGGGTTCCTTATTTAGAGGTGCTTCAGGTCTTACAGCCTGTGAAACTGCCCTTTTTACTTCAACTCTTATAATCTCTCCTGTTTGTGATTCTGTATAGATTATGTCAGGGTTATTTGCCGGGCTTAGAGCAAAGAAACCGTCTCCGCCTCCTATGGGCTTCCAGTGGTTGTTCTTAATTCCCTGCCATTCTTTGGAGTTGCTGGGTCCCATCCAGCTTCCATTGTCCTGCAATCCGCAAAATACATTGTAAGGTTTTTTCATGTCAAAGCCTACATGATAAACCTCTGCAGCAGGTATATTTTTAACATCGTACCATGTCTTCCCTCCATCCCATGAGATGTCAATTCCTCCGTCGTTGCCGTCTATAAGATGAAGAGGATTGTTAGGGTCTATCCAAAGGGCGTGGTGGTCTGGATGTATTCCCCTTGAGATTACTTTAAAGCTTTTCCCTCCGTCTCTTGAAACGAACAGGTTGAAAGAAGCTGAATAAAGAACCAAGTCGTTTGTGGGGTCCACTCTTATCTGACTGAAGTAAAAAGGCCTGGAGTTTACCTGATTAAGCACTTTGACGTTGCCCATCACATGCCAGGTTTCTCCTTTATCTTCTGACCGGAAAATTCCTCCCTTTTTGTTTTCAATAATGGCATAAACAACATTTGGGTTTGACCTGGATACCGCGAGACCAATTCTTCCTGTGTCGCCTTTAGGGAGTCCTTTTGTAAGCTTTTTCCATGTGGCACCACCATTTGTTGTTTTGTAAATTCCACTAAGTGGGCCTCCACTGTAGAAATAATATGGCTTTCTCCCATGTTGATAAGCAGCAGCATAGAGGATAAGATTGTTCGAAGGGTCCATAACAAGGTCAGCGATTCCAACATCGTCTGCTATATAAAGAATCTTTTTCCAAGTTTTTCCACCATCTGTTGTTTTATAGACACCTCTTTCTTTATTCTTTCCCCATAAATGTCCCATAGCTGCCACGTAAACAACGTTTGGATTCTTTGGGTCAATAACTATTCTTGAGATGTGTTGCGTATCCTTCAGCCCCATGTGTTTCCAGGTCTTTCCTCCATCTTCTGATTTGTAAACGCCATCTCCTATTGATACGCTGTTTCTGCATGTTGATTCGCCGGTTCCCACCCATACTATATCGGGATTGGATTGAGAAACGGCTACTGCACCAATGGAAATTGTGCCTTCTTTGTCAAACACGGGTTGCCAGGTTATGCCACCATTTACTGTTTTCCAGAGTCCACTTGGACCCACAGCAGCATAAATAATTGAAGGATTGGATTCTACAACTGCAAAATCTACGGTTCTACCACCCATTACAGCTGGACCAATATTTCTCCACTTCATAGAAGATATTAACTTTGCGTAATCCGGCTCAGTATTTGCCGGCTTTTTCCCTTTTGCCATTGAAGGCATAAATAGCCCTGTGATAAGAATTGCAATAATTAAAAAACGACAGAGTTTTTTCATAATGCCCCCCTCTAATTTTATATTGAAATTATACGACTAATTTTTAATTTTGTTCAGAAAATTCTTTTATGAATTTTTTGATAAAAATAATTTCCATTGTTATAATCTTACATCATGTGGAATTTGCTTTACTGGATACTTTTTGTTCTTAGTTTAGCAGGGCTTGGATTTTTTCTCTTTTCAAAAAGAGAGGACAGAGCTGTAGCATCTCTTTCTTTAACTTTTGCTTCCATTGGGGGAATCTTTGCCCTGATTGGCCATCCTTTTCTGGGGACCATGATGATACTTATATACGCAGGGGCTGTGATTGTGGGTTTTATTTTTGTTGTCTGGCTTGTAACGGGTAGGAGCGAGAACGGAAGGAGTCTCACAGCAACGGCTTCTCTTGTTTTTCTTGCCATAGGTTTCGAGTTGCTCGTTCTTTTTTCATGGTTCACAAAACCTCTTGAAGTAACGAAATTCTCAGTTGTTTCTCTGGGTGAATTTTTCTTAAAGAATTACCTTTATCTATTTGAGCTTACCTCACTTATAATTCTTACTGCTGTTATTTCCTCTCTTGTAATAGTAAGGAGGAAAAAATGAGTACCTTTTCCCTTTTGCTACTTTCTGCATTACTTTTTGCAGGGGGCATAGCAGGATTCTTTGTAAGGCGTGACCTTATAACAATGCTCCTTTCAGCAGAAATTATGCTTGCCGGTGCTAATCTTGCCCTTCTTGTATTTTCCACAATAAAAAAATCAATAGAGGCAGAAGCTGCAGTTCTTGTTATCCTTACAGTTGCAGCAGCTGAAGTTGCAGTAGCCCTTGCAGCTATAGCTGTTGTGGCAAGAAAGAAGGGTGAGGCTACAGAAAAAACGGTATCGGAGTTGAAAGGATGAGGGAATTATTCTGGTTAATTCCATTTTTTCCTGCTCTTGGAGCTGCCTTTTTTATAATATTCGGCAGGGTCATAAGCAAAAAACTAGTATCATGGCTTGCTCCTTCTCTTGTAGGAATATCCTTCGTTTTTTCACTCATTTCTTTCCTGCAGCTGAAAGGTGTGTGGATAAAGGAACTTTTTTCATGGATAAAGATTGGAAATCTCTCCATTCCTTTTGCCTTTCAGTTTGACCCCCTTTCTTCCATAATGGCTCTTACTGTCTCTGGAGTTTCATTCCTTATTCATGTCTACTCTATAGGTTATATGGCGGATGATTGGGGGTACAAAAGGTATTTCGCCTATCTGAATCTTTTTACCTTTTCAATGTTGCTCCTGGTTCTTTCCGCAAACCTTCCAATGATGTTCGTTGGATGGGAAGGAGTGGGCCTCTGCAGTTATCTCCTTATAGGCTTTTGGTTTGAGAAGGATACAGCTGCAAATGCTGGAAAAAAGGCATTTATAGTAAACAGAGTTGGAGATTTTGGCTTTCTTCTTGGAATCTTTCTCCTGTTTTCCCTTTTCGGAGACCTCAGTTTTAGTTTTATAAACTCTCATGTTGAGGGAATTTCTCCGGAGATGGCCACAGCTGCTGCGCTTCTGCTTTTTGTAGGAGCCACAGGAAAGTCAGCACAGCTTCCTCTTTATATCTGGCTACCTGATGCCATGGAGGGTCCTACTCCGGTTTCTGCACTTATTCACGCTGCCACAATGGTAACAGCGGGTGTCTATATGGTTTCCAGACTTTTCCCTCTCTATCATCATTCAGGATTTGCCCTAAATGTGGTGGCATGGATAGGTATTATAACAGCGCTTTTTGCAGCAACTATTGCACTTGTTCAAAACGACATAAAAAGAGTCCTCGCGTATTCCACCATAAGTCAGATTGGATACATGTTTGCGGGTGTGGGAGTTGGAGCAGTAGCAGCAGGAATGTTTCATCTCTTTACCCATGCGTTCTTTAAAAGCCTTTTATTTCTTGCCGCTGGATCAGTAATTCACGGTGTTGGAACACAGGATATGCGGGAAATGGGAGGTTTAAGAAGGGTTATGCCAGCCACATTCTGGAACTTTCTTATAGCAGCACTTGCTATATCAGGAATCCCTGGATTTGCAGGATTTTTCAGCAAGGATGAAATACTAAAAGAGGCATTTTTGAGCGGACACAAATGGATCTGGCTTATCGGGGTTGTGACTGCCGGACTAACAGCATTTTACATTTTCAGATTAATTTTTATGACCTTTTATGGAGAAAAAAGAGGTTGGGACCATGCACACGAATCTCCTGTTGTTATGCTTATACCCATGTCTATTCTTGCCTTTTTCTCAATTGTGAGTGGATGGATCCCCACAAGTTTTGCAAAATATCTCCAGCCTCTGGGTTACATAGAGATAAAAGAGGCCTCACATTCTACAGAAATTGTGCTTATTCTGATAAGTGTGGCAATAGCAGTATTGGGAATATTTGTAGCCTGGTTTGTGTATGTTAAAAGAAAGGGAAAAGGATGGAATTTTGGATTTATATACAAACTACTCTATGGAAAATACTATGTTGATGAACTATACAATTTGATAATTGTTTCCCCTTATAGAAAAGGTTCAGAACTAATTAACAGATATTTTGATACAGGTGTAATAGATAGGACTGTAGAAGGAAGTGGAGAGCTGGCAATGAATGGAGGAAAACTTCTTTCAAGGTTGCAGACAGGATTGCTCAAAGATTATGGTTTGTGGATGACAGTGGGAATAATTACGGGATTATTTTTTGCTATAAGGAGTCTGTTATGATTTCGGCCATAGTTTTTGTCCCTCTTTTTGTAGCTATATTGTATGTATTTATACCTGGTGAAAATAAAAAGTTTTTCAAAATAGGGAGTCTTTCTACAACAATTCTGGTATTTCTTGCATCTTTGTGGTTGTTTGTGAAATTTAACCCTGCAAATCCTCTTCCACAATTTGTTGAACTGAAGAAATGGATTGGTTTTGGCCTGAACTACAGAGTGGGAGCTGACGGAATAAGTCTCATGCTTCTTATTTTAACCACCTTTCTTATGCCTCTTGCAGTAGCATCTTCGTGGAATTATATAAAGGAAAGGGAAAAGGAATATTACATAATGCTTCTACTGCTTGAGACAGGAATGCTGGGAGTTTTTGTTGCACAGAACCTATTCCTTTTTTATATCTTCTGGGAAGCTATGCTCATTCCCATGTACTTTTTGATCGGAATATGGGGCGGAGAGAAGAGAGTTTATGCCACAGTAAAGTTCGTTCTCTATACAATGCTCGGAAGTCTTCTTATGTTGGTGGGTATATTTTACCTTTGGAAAATTTCTCCCGAGCATTCCCTTTACTTTTATGACCTTTACTCCCTGGAAATTTCCCCATCAGTCCAGATCCTTCTTTTTGCAGCTTTTGGGCTTGCCTTTGCAATAAAGGTGCCCCTTTTCCCATTCCATACCTGGTTGCCTGATGCGCACACAGAGGCCCCCACTGCTGGTTCAGTCCTACTTGCAGGAGTCCTGCTTAAGATGGGTGGTTATGGCTTTCTAAGGCTCGCTATGCCTATTTTCCCTGAAGGTTTCAGAGCGTTTTTCCCTTATCTCATAGTTCTCGCTGTGATAAGCATAATTTACGGAGCAGCCATGGCCTTTGTCCAGAAGGACGCAAAAAGGCTGGTGGCATATTCCAGTGTGAGCCATCTGGGAGTTGTAATGCTTGGTATATTCATTCTTACCCTGAAAGCATATACAGGGGGAATTTATCAGATGCTGAACCACGGTCTTTCCACCGGGGCTCTGTTCTTGCTTGTGGGAATGATTTACGAAAGAACCCACACAAGGGAGATGGAAAAACTGGGAGGTCTTGCAAGACCTCTTCCTGTGCTTGCAGGGTTTCTTATTATAACGGTTCTTTCTTCAATAGGTCTTCCCGGGCTTAATGGTTTTATTGGAGAGTTTTTGGTATTTATAGGAACTTTTGAAGCCAGCAAGACAGTAGCAGCCTTTGCCGCGCTCGGTATAATACTTTCAGCAGTTTATCTTCTCTGGATGTATCAACGTGTTATGCAGGGAAAGGTAAAAAACGCCGATTATATGAAGCTCCCTGACATGAATCTAAGAGAAATACTGATAATGGTCCCTATAGTAATACTCTATCTCTGGATGGGACTTTATCCGAAGTTTTTTATATCCAAATTTGAGAAGTCCGCAAAGTTTATGCTTGAAATAACGAATAAACCCCAGATAGCAAGAGTGATCCAAGGGGGTGGAAAGTGACAGGCCTTATTCCTCTTTTAATGTTAGTTGTTTTTGCAATAATTTCCCTGATTTTTGACCTTTTTTCCCTTAGAAAATGGGCAAAATTATCAGGTTATACAGGCCTTGTTGCCTCTGCAATCTTTATTTTCCTCCTATGGGACAAAAGGGCTGTTTATCTGAATGGGCTTTTAAATCTCGATGCGAAGGGAATATATGCTTCACTTCTTATAGTGGTTTTCACATTTATGGTGTTTCTTCTCAGCGATGGTTATGACGTTCGTATAGGAATTCTGGAAGGTGAATTTTATGTGCTTTTCCTCCTGGCTGCTGCTGGTGCAATAGTTATGGTAACCAGCGAACACCTTCTTGTTATATTCACAGGGATGGAAATATTGTCTATTGCAAGCTATGCCCTTGCAGGGTTGAGGAGAGATGAGCTTTCAAATGAGGCATCGGTCAAATATGCAATACTGGGAGTTGTTTCTTCTGTATTTTTTGTCCTGGGAATGGCACTTTATTTTTCGCAGGCAGGTTCTCTTGCGATTGACTCAAAGGTTATAGCAAATCCTTCTCCTGTTTTAATATCTGCTGGAGTGATGCTTTTTGCAGGGTTAATGTTTAAAGCCTCGCTGGTTCCCTTCCATATATGGACACCCGATGTTTATCAGGGAAGTCCCTCACCAGTGGCAGGCTTTTTCTCAGTTGTCACCAAAATAGGGGCTTTTATAGCCTTGCTTCGTATTTCAGGTTTTCTGGTAAATCCTGCTCTGAGAGCTATGATTATAGGTTCTATAGTCCTTACTGTTATATACGGAAACTTTGTTGCACTCAAACAAACTGATATAAAAAGGCTCATGGCTTACTCAAGCATTTCTCATGCAGGATATATGGCGATGGCGTTGCTTCTTGGAGAAATGGGGGGATGGGTTCTTCTTTTTTACCTTACAGTATATGGTTTTATGAATATTGGAGCTTTTTCGGTAATATCCTCGCTTATGGAGAACAATTCAATTGATGATTATAGAGAACTTTCAAAGACTTCTTCCCCATTAGCCGCAGGAATGGCATTTTTTATGATTTCTCTGGCAGGATTTCCACCAACAGGAGGATTTCTCGCAAAATTTTTCCTTTTTTCTGAGGTTGGCTCAGCAGGTTACTGGTGGCTGGTAGTTCTGGCTGTTTTTACAAGCCTTTTAAGTGTTTATTATTACCTTAGAGTGGTTGTATACATGTATATGAAGAAAGGTGAGGTAAAAACGAAGTTCGCCTATTATTCAGCAGCTCTTCTTGCCATGTTTGCCTCTGTTCTTTTTGTCCTTGAACTCGGTATTTTTCCGAGGACCCTTATTTATTTTCTGAGGATTTTCGTTTAAAGCGAGTTTCAAAAAAACCGGGAAGTTATTAAAATATTCCTGTGGATGAAAAAAAACCTATAGGTCTGATTTTTGCCGATATTTATAAAGAGAATAAGTCAGGAGTTTTACATGTCGCCCGTGGAGAGAAATTTAAAGTTTTTTATGTAAATGGGAGGGAGATAGTTGATGTTCTTTCAAATATACAGGGAGAAAGTCTTGAGGAATTTCTTTTAAGAAGGGGCTCTATACCTAAAAATTTTATTGAAAAGGCAGCAAAAGAGGGAAAAAAATTAGAGGAATATATCCTTGAAAAGGGATTGCTTATAAGAACCGAGTTAGAGATATTAAAAAATACAAGGATACTTGAAACAGTAAAGGAAACCTTTGAATGGGGTACAACTGAATTTGTCTTTGAGGAAGGTCCTGTGGAAGGGAACGGGACCGGTATTTTAGAGGCCATAAGATATTCTTTAAATAGACTTAATAACAGGAATTTTTACAGAGACTATATTGAAAGCCTGGATGTTATTCTCAAAGCTACAGAAACGGAATTTAAAGGATTAAAATCCGAGGAAATTATTGTTCTGGAGGATTTCAGACAGGCCAGGAAAATAAGAAAGGTTTTAGCTGAATCTCCTCTTGGAGAATTTAAGGCACTTAAAATAGTGGTTTTTTTATATTTAATGGGACTTTTAAAGGAAGCTCCGAGAGAGGAAGAATACGAAGAAATAGAAATTGTGGGCACTGTAAAAGAAAATGCCTTAAAAAGAAAAGGACTTCTCTGGGTTTTTCTTCTTCTTCTTATTGCATCCATTGCTATCTTTGCAGGAGCGCTCTTTTATTTTGGATCCCCGGGCGTTTTAAAGGATTACTTTAATGAGAAAATAAAGGGAAGTCCGGTGCGAAAAACAGAGATAGTCAAACCCAGACCCATCAAAATTCCGGAGAAGCCTGAAGGAGAAAAAATTGCAGAGACATCCCGAAGGATGACCATCGAACAGGCAATTAAAAAGGAAAATTTTGCACCTCAAAGGAAAGAGGATAAAAAGGATGAAATCACAAAAAAAGATATTGAAAGTAGGAAAGATAAGCAGGGAAAAGAGATTTCCTCAAAGAAAACATTAGAACCTGCTAAAATTATTAAAACACCTTCAAAGAAGTTATTTGATGACCCCTTTGTATTGTTAAAAAATGGCAAGATTCACGAAGCGAGCAAAGTCTGGTATAAACGATATAAGAACGAAAGGGGATTCACCCTGCTATTGGAACTCGATTGCCTTCCTGAAAGCGTTAAATGGGCTTTTAGGTCTTCTGATAGAAGGCTTTTTATTATTCCATATATGTGGCAGGGGAGATTATGCTATAGAGTGTGCTTTGGTGTGTTTAATAACCAGGCAGAGGCGGTGAGCGCAAGAAAATACCTTCCCCGCAATTTCAGAAGTTCAGTAGTTTATCCTATAGAGAGGGTTATTTCCGAAGCCCCCTTACCTGAGAAACAGGGAGGGTAAAGGCTATACCTGCATCTGGCTCATTCAGGTTTCCTATCACTTTTTCTATTTCCCTAAATGCTGCTTCTTCCAATTCTTCAGGAATGACCGAGAAGATTGTTTTTGAAAAGGAAAGACTCCCCTCAAAAAAAGCTCGGAAACCTGCAAAAATTGGGACTTCTTCTTTAAGATAATCCATTGCTCCCACCGAATCCAATATGGTAATTCCTGGGACTCCAATTTCTATAAGTGCCTCTAACAGCTCCTCAAACTTATCTTTATTTTTAATAACTGCTATGAGTAATTTCAAAGCTTTAATTCTTCCTCCTTGAAGATTTTAAAAACTTCTTCAGGGGTCTTTGCCTTTCTTATTCTTTCAGGAATTTTTGTTGATTTAACAAGTCTTGCCAGCCTTGCGAGCATTCTTAGATGCATATTTGGGTTTGAAGCAGCTGTAAAAAAAACGAAATCCACAGGCTCACCGTCAACTGAATTGAATTCTATAGGTTTTTTAAGGGTCAAAATTCCTACAACAGGTTCATTAAGAGGAGATAAAAGATGGGGAACGGCAATCCCTTTTCCAATTCCTGTGGACTGTATATCCTCTCTCCTTTTCAGGTCTTTAAATGCACCTTCTTTGCTTTTTACATATCCATTATTGGCAAGCATTTCTGCGATGGTTTTCAGCAATTCTTCCTTTGAGCTGATTTTCTGTTTAAGGGCGATGAGCTCCTTTTTTAAATATGAAGATAAATTTATCATAAACTAATCTTACGAAAAAAAGGTTATAATTTCAAAAGGATGAGAAAAATATTGCTGTTTTTTTCTGCATTTGCGTTTTTATTTCCCTCCACAAAATTTATCTGGCCGCTTTTTCCTTTTACTACCCTGACCTCAAATTTTTACGAGTACCGTACAACCCATTTCCATGGAGGCGTGGACCTTTCCACAAACAGAAAAGAAGGGCTCCCTGTAAGGGCAGCAGCCGATGGTGAAATTTTCAGAATTTTTTATGGATGGTATGGGTTTGGAAGAGCTGTTTATATCAGACACGCAGGAGGCTATGTAACTGTTTACGGACATTTAAGGAAATTTGAAAACAGGGTCCTGGGGCTCGAAGACCTTATTCACAAAAAGGCAAGAGAAAAGGGTCTTAAATATTTAAATACATATTACCTTGACAGGCCAATAAGAGTAAAAAGAGGACAGATTATAGGATATTCGGGAGCTATGGGAGCAGGTGGTCCGCATCTCCATTTTGAAGTAAGAAAAGGTGAACTTGAGCCACTAAATCCTCTTTATTTCCTTCATGCACAGATTGGACAGGTTTTTTTCAATAAATTCGTGCTTGAAATAGCGACTCCTGGAAGCTTTGTGGGTATGAAACCCACAAGGTTTTACGGAAAATTCATCAGAAAAGCTGGCTCTTATGGTTATCTTACTATTCCAGTTCATGGATGTTTCAGAATTTTTGTAGAAGCTTTTGAAAAATGCAAAGGAAGATGTGGAGTCTACTCCCTTCAGGCCTTCCTTGATGGAAGAAAAATATTTAGTTTTAAGGGAGATAAATTTACTTTTTCGCAGAATTATCTGGCAGGAAGGCTGTTCAATATTTCTATTTCTTCTACAAAATCACCTTTTTATTCTATCCCGGATTTTTCTTCTCCTCCTGTTTGCATAAAAGATGGAATTCATAAACTTGTATTGATAGGAAAAAATGAGAAGGGAAAAGAGAGCAGAGCGGTATTGAATTTCGTTCACGTAGCTCCGCCATTTTCAGATGAAGGGGTCAATATATCACTTGTGAAGGAAGCCTTTGTCAAAAAAGGAAGCAGGTGGATAAAAACAGGTATTTCTGAGTTGAAAAATGGACATGTTTACAGGATAAGAAGCAAATGGAAGAAATTTTTTTCTCCCTGGATTGTTTTTTACAAAGGGACCCCGGTGGATTCAAAAGAAGCTGTTTCGCCTGAAGAAGTTGAATATCACCTGGGATGGAAAATGATAACTGTTTCCCCTTATTTTGAAGGTTCTCCTGTTTTCTGCAACAGTAAATGTTTTCTTGTTTTGCCATCTGACGGTAATGGAGTGGTTGTAAAGAATGGATTCAGGTTTCTAATTAATGAAAATATCTCAAATGTAAAAATAAATTTTGAGAAAAAGGATTTTCCTTGTCTGGAAAAGGTAGGAATATCCAGGGTAGATGTAGAAGTTCCTCCTGACCTTTCTCCTATTTCGGATGCTTTCCTGATTAGTCCACAGGAGATTCTTTTTAGAAAACAGGCAGAAATTATAATTAAAATTCCCGATAATGAGACAACTGACCGGGCGGGTATTTACAGAAAGTTCAGAAATAGCTGGGCATATCTTGAAGGCGAAAAAAGGGGACAATGGTGGATAGCAAAAACAAAGCTTTTTGGTGTTTTTGTCCTTGCAAGAGATTTGAAGCCCCCTCGTATATTCCGACTCTCCTGGAGCAATAACGAGGTAATTGTTAGAATAAAGGACCATGGTTCCGGGGTCAATCCATTAAAAATTGCGTTCGACCTAGATGGTAAAAGATACATTCCAGATTTTGATTATGATAGTGGTAGAGCAATACAGCAAGTAAAACTCTCACCAGGATGGCATTTTCTAAAAGTAACGGTGGAAGACTTTGCGGGAAACAGGTCATTCCGTATCTTCCGCTTCAAAAAGAAATAGGGCTGCGATGCTGTCTTAATAGTGAAGTGATAAATTCTGCGCATAACGAATTGACGCACCTTTTTTCATACCGCTTTCCAGTTGCGCCAGACTCAAATCTGAAAGCAACAGACTTCTTAAAGAGAAATTTTATAGAATTTCATTGTGATTTTCATGATAAATCACCCGAAAAATGTTATGTTTTCCATGAAAATTACCCCCCGGTAAAGCTTTTTCACATCCCCTTAGTTACCCCAGCGGTAGGAAATTTTTATAAGAAAGATGTTATTCCCGGGTGCTTTAAGCATGTCCACAAAATCCCTTCCAATGTCCAGTATTCCAGTATTTGCCTCGTCCATTCTGTCCTGTGTCCACACGAGATAAAGAGCAGAGCCCGGGGTAAATTCCCACTTTAAAACCACAGTGCCTCTCATGGATTTTAAGTTAAAATCGGGATTGTCAAAGGTAAAACTCTCTGCAGGACCATCTCCATCCGGGTCCACGGTATATGTATCTCCATCAAAGTTGATGGTTGAACCTTCTTCTCCGTATATTTTAAAATCATAGCTTTTTGGTCTTTTAAATTCTTTAAATCTGCTATAATCTCCCGTGGCTATAAAAGGCTGAATATAAGCCTGGAGACTTAGTTTTGGAGTGAATGCCCAGTTAATTCTTATAGAGCTTGAGATTGTATGCTGGATTATATCGCTAAACACGTATCTGGCTCCATATGTTGATGCCATCAGGGGGTCATCAATTTTTGTTACCCACTGGGAAATAGAGTAGCGATAGTAATATCTGGGGCCCAGAGAAAGACTTATGTTGCTTCTTGGTTTCCATTTAAGGTTCAGTGAAAGCGAAAATTCTTTTTCTCCTGATTTTGATTTTACGAATTCGCTGTGCAGGAAACCAACAATGGGTTTTCTGCTATCCGAATGAAGTTCAGTATTTAACATTATAGCTTCAGGTGTTTTTGCCAGAGGTCCTCCCCTTGTGAGGTCTTTGTTGTAACTTTCAGGGATATAACCGGCAAGAATTTGTCCACCCCAATAATTTAAAAGGTCACCCTGTACCATAAAAAGTAAAATTTTATTGAGTGGGGTTCCTCCAAAGTCGAAATCGTAAGATACTCCAGCCGCAATAGTTTTTGTCCTGAACACCTTTCCAGGATGAAACCATACATAGCCCGTTACGAGTTGAGTCTGGATTAAATCACCCCTGAACTGGAATCCAATATCGTTTATTTCAAATCCCGGAGAAATAGCCCCAACAGCTGCATTGAAAAGCCAGTTTCCTTTTTCTTTGTTAAAATACAATCTTCCTGCCCATCCTGACATTGAAGTGGCATTTTCATCCAGATGTAAATACTTGGCATCAGGCCTTTGAAAATAGTGCTGAGGTTCTTGCTGGATTGAGAATATTGCGTCTTTGCTGCCTTCTATATAGCTTGTTCCAAACCATCCTGTGAGCACCCATTTCTTCTTTTTGTCCAGGAAGCTCCACCCATCTACTCCAAAAGCAAGAGTCTTTTGAGGAAGAATCGCCTTCAGGTCTTCATTATCAAGGTTTCTAAAGACAGAGGTGGTTATGAATCCTAAACCCTGTTTTCCCTCGTTGAATTCCTTCTGTACCCTTAACACATTGTAATCTGTGAATGGTTCTACTTCCTGGGAAGTTCGTGTCCCATCCAGGTCTATCTGGGCATATTCCCTTGCTGTGAGCGCATTTAGGATTCCAATATTCCATCCATTTCCTATCTTCCCTGTGATCTTTCCTGCTCCGATAATTGTGGTTCTATCTGGAGATTTAACGTAGCCTTCAGTGTCCACGCTTCCTTGTGGAGTTCTTCCTATCCTTCTACTGTAAAAGAACTGTGGATTGCTCCAGTTTATGTTAATGTTCATGGTCGAACCGCCTACACCGAATTTAAAAATGCTGGAGCCTTCTATAAAAAATGGTCTTTTTTCTTCATAATATGTTTCATAAGCAGTAAGATTTATAACCGCTGGGTCTACTTCTACCTGACCGAAATCAGGATTAATCGTTCCTGTAAATGTTAGGTTTGATTTTATTCCAAGTTTAAAATCAAGTCCGATATTTCCGTAAAAAGAATGTCCAGTAGCAAAGGGATTCCCCTCTTCCTCCGGAGAAAAGGTTACATCTCCCACAACATAAGGAGTAACTTCTGCAAGGTTTTTCGGTTTTATTCCCTCTATTCCGTTGAGTTCTGCAAAATGTGAAACATAAGCATTTGATTCCTCCTTTGGTATCCACACAAAGGTGTCAAGCTCTTGTTTTCTCATTATAAACCTTGAGAAGTTAACTCCCCAGATATATTTTTCTTTTTTCTGAAATCTTAACTGGCTAAATGGGATTTTTATTTCAACAGTCCAGCCTTTACTATCAATTCTGGCAGCCCAGTACCAAACACCATCCCACGTGTAATCCCTCCATCCATCATTGTAAAGATAAGCATCTCTAATGGAACCCGCAGGATTTACCGAAAACAGAAATCCTGAGCGCCTGTCAAAATATGGGTCAACTGCAAAGGTAAACCAGTCAGAGTCAAGCATGTAATCCCTTCTGCCCAGTCTTTTTACTATTTTATCTGGCTCTGAATCATAAAGCCTTGCTGCCACATACAGGTTATTGTCATCATAAGCAACCCATACTATAGTTTTTTCTGTGGGATTTCCACCGTCTATAGGTTCTGACATTACAAAATCATCAACTCCCGGATGCTGCCATACTTGTTCGTTAAGAATTCCGTCAATTTTGATTTTTTCATTAGTTCTGTATGCTTTAAATTTTCTGTGTTTTTTGTCTTCATTCGTGTTTTTGGAAAACAGCATGGCTGGTAAAAGTAAAATTAAAATCAATATTGCCAGTTTTTTCATCCTTTTTCCTCCTTTTTTTCCTTCCTTTCTTTTATACGATAATTTTCCCCTCAGGTTACACCTCAAGTATTGCCATAGGAGTTATAATATTATTTAGGAGGTGAGAGATGCCACTTTATGAATATGTTTGCGAAAGTTGCGGATACAGATTTGAAGTAATACAGAGATTCTCAGATGAACCATTAAAAGTATGCCCTAAATGTGGAGGAAAAGCTCATAGGGTCATCTCTGCGCCAGCAATACATTTTAAAGGTTCTGGTTGGTATGTAACTGATTATAAAAATAAACATAATGGGGGCAATGGAAATAAGGTGAGCCATCATAATCCCCCCGAAAATAAAACCCCCTCCAAAACGGAGTCCAAAACTCCGGATTCCCATTCGACCTCTTAACCATCACTCCCACCTCCTCGCCCCGTCCCCCTTTTTCTGGGGCGGGGTATAATATACGAAGGAGAACGATGAAAAAGGTTTTCTTTTTTATTTTCATAGTCTATATTCTGGGGGCAAGCGAGTTTCAAAGATTCAGTTTTTTTGGCAGAAGGGTAGGAACCTTTAAAATTCCTGCGGGCAAAGTTAAAACAGTAAAGGGAACGACTTATCTTATAAAAAATGGCCAGAGTTTTAAGGTCAATGTTATAAGTCTTAAAAAGGGCGAAAGAGGTTTTATGTTTGAAACCACTATAAAAGGGACTTTGAGCCTTTACGTTTATCATTTAAATGGTGCCCTTTTTATAAATGGAAAAAAGTTCAAAGGTCAAGGATGGTTAAGTATCCCACATAAGGGCGGAAAATTGAATATAAAAATTAAGGGCAAAGGAAATGCTGTGCTATCAGATATTTTCATAAATGATTCTATTCGTGAGTATATATTCCTTATATCTGCAGATACCCTGAGATGGGATTTCGTGAACGAGAAAATTACTCCAAATATTGTTAAGTTCTCAAAGGATAGTGCTGTATTTACGAAGACATATTCTCCATCTTCGTGGACTCTGCCTGCGCACATGAGTGTTTTTACTTCTAAATATTCTTTTGAACATGGAGC
>Ga0190334_1000157_pt1 | contig 35023 bp, 36 predicted proteins | sample 48720478_MG_FD_161270 | JGI IMG/M metagenome (GOLD analysis project Ga0190334, IMG submission 161270) | Hydrothermal vent sediment bacterial communities from Southern Trench, Guaymas Basin, Mexico - 4872-04-7-8_MG | ecosystem: Environmental > Aquatic > Marine > Hydrothermal vents > Sediment ... | reverse complement strand
TATAAAAAAAAAAAAAAATAAATTAGTGAATATTGATGAGAAAAATAATAGGAATTACTTCTAATGGGCCAAATTTAAGTGATCTTATCTCAGAACATTTTGGTCATTGCAATTATTTTGTTGGAATTGAAATTGATGAAAATAATTCTTATAAATTAGCATTTTCATTGCGCAATAATGGTCATTCGAGTTGCATGGAGCCAGTGATGAATATGAAAAATAATCGCGTATCAGAAATGATCGTTGGAGGAATTGGTGGAAGGCCTTATATTGGTTTTCTTCAAATGGGGATTAGATTATATCAAGGAGTCATTGGAAAAACACTCGAAGAAAATATAAAGTTGTATCTTGAAGGAAAATTGACACAACTCGGAGGACCAAGTTGCGGTGAACATTCACCTCGAATGCATTCTTTTTAATTCCTTTTTTAATTAGTTAAAGAATATATTTTTAAAAAAATAATTAATTCATACATCAGGAAAATCAATAGCTTTAGCTCTGCTGCCACCCATCATTTGTTCCATTCCCCCACTAGCTTGGGTTTGTAATCCAATGAACCTCTGAATCAAGGTATTTATTCCAAGACTACAGAGAAAATACCACGCTGTAAAATTAATCCAGCCAGCACTAGGTGATATCGACTTGATTACACCATAAACTAATTCAGTCCAGGAGGGTGTTTCATTAGTGTATGCTGCTAACATCCCCCCTATAAAAGGTACATCATTGGCATTCATGGGAGATAGAGCTATAGGGTTATTTAAGAATATGCCTCGGAGTATTATGAAAATGATGATCATCGGTAAGAAGGTTATACATGTAGGTTTCAATCTTTGAAGTGACATTCTTTGTTGGGCTTGCTTGAACATTTCATCCTTTCTTTCCCATCGTTTTCGTAATTTTCGATATTTCTCTGGATCTTTTTCGGCTAATTCAATAATCTTTAATTTTTCTTCTTGATGTGCTTTAAAGGCTTTTTGCTTTCGATTCAATTCTTCAGTGTCAACTAACCACTTTGTCAAACCAGCACTTATTAATGAGGTTGCAATGGCTAATAATAAAACAAAAATCATTGAACCAGGTGGATAGCTCATCCATTCTAAAAAAGCATTTTCTTGTTGAATAATGACAAACAACATGATTATTTTAAATAATATCTACATTATTTTAAATTTTATAGTTTAATTTGAAATTTATTTTAAAGATTTGCTTGAGATAAACGAGTTAATCGACTAAAATCTTGTTTTTAACATGTAAAATTGAGAAAAAAAGCAGTACTAAAGGTTTTAGTCAATCCCTAACATGGCTTTTAATCCAGGATACTGACTAGCTGCTAATTCCTTGCTTATTGTCTCAGCATATTGATGAATGATGCCTATTGCGATTAGTAGACCTGTTCCAGAAGTTAAAGCACCCAAACTATCTGCAAAAAAACTCATAGAAGCAATGATCATCCCATTTAAAATAACTAAAGTAGGGATATATCTCTTCAAGATTCTCTCAATTACTTTTCCAGAACTTCGAAATCCTGGAATCTGCATTCCTGAATCAAGGATTTGCTGAGCAATGTCGCGTGGAGCTAATCCTGATACTTCGACCCATAATTTACCTAAAATTATGCATAAAAATATAAAGATTACTAAATAAATGACTCCATGCCACGGATCATTAAGTAAACTTTCTAAACCTCTAGGTGGGGAAAGATAATATAATAACCCTCCTGTTGGAATTAGATAATTTCCTGAACCTGAAGTACCACCCGAAGCTTGCGTGAAAGTTCCAATTAAATCTAACCAAAAATCGAAATCCCCTCCTCTCAATGCAGAATTAGGACCTGCTATTAATTGACCAAAAAATAAAAAGTTGGCATATAAAGCATTTACGAGAATAACAGGAATATTTGATACATATAACAATTTCATTGGATATTTTCCTTTATAACCTCGATAGCCCTTGTATGCTAATGGAATTTCAATTCTAGTTGATTCAAACCAAATAACAATGATAAATATAATTAATGTTGTAATGCTTCCCAAAATAGAGGGTGCATTCGTTCTCCAAAAAAGATCAGTAAAACTAATGTTAGGATTGGTAAAAGCTTGAATGAATGCTACTAAAATACCTCGTGGCTCTCCGGGAGGTAGAAAACTAAAAACATTCCAGAATATTTGACCAGAAACACCCGCAGCAATGAATAATGATACGCCACTGCCAATCCCCCAACCTTTTTGCAGCATTTCGTCCAATAAAATTATGATTAATCCTGCGAAAAACAATTGGATAAATATAAAAAAAGCATTCATGATTCCGATGCTTTCCAATGAGCCAAAAGCTCCTCCAAAAATGTAGGCAACACTATTAAATATTGTCAAGAACATTGATAATACTTTTTGAGATCCACTAAACATTGCTCTATCATAAGGGTCTCTCATATCAATATTTATGATCTTTGACCCCAATAGGAGTTGCATTATCAATCCAGCAGTAACTATGGGACCAATCCCCAATTCTGTTAAAGTCCCCCTTGTACTGGCAAGAATTACTCGGAGCCAATAATAATAATCGGTTGATTGTTTTATATCAATTCCATATAATGGGATATTTGATAAAATGATATATATGATGAGAACTACAGCTGTCCAAATCAATTTCTCCTTGAAGCTAACTTCTCTCTGAGGTTGCTTTATCTCTGGCATTATGCGCACAAAAGGCGCAAAAAACTTTATAAACTTCCCAGCCATGATAATCCAATATTTTTATACTACAACAGAATATAATTAAAAAAACAAGAATTTTAAAAAAACTTTATGATTTAACTTATCTCAAAATTAGTAATTAAGCATTATTCAAATAAAATAAAAATTTACGAATAAAACTTTAAAATAAATAGAGAAAAAGCATACTTGCTCTTTCTCAATAAATCTTTTCAGATGATCATCAATTATTTAGAAAAGACTACCAATTCCAGTGGGTTCTTCGTCTTCCTCTTCTTCCTCTTCTTTCTTTTCCTCTTTTACTTCTTCTCCAGCGGTTGATGTGCCGGCTGCTGGTGCGGCTACAATTGGAGCTGCAGTAGCGGAACTTATGATCTGATCTATGTCAGTTTCTTTTAATCCAGCAACAAGTTTAGTAATTTGAGTTTTATCGCTTTCTACTCCTGCTGCACTGAGAATTTTTTCAATAGCATCTTCTGTAATTTCTTTTCCCGCTTTATGGAGAAGTAAAGCAGCATAAATACTTTCCATTTATTTTAACCTCCTTATTTTATTATTTTCATACGTTTTAATTTTTAATAATATACACTAATTCCATATTTTGTAAAAAAATATTTCATTTAATTATCCAAATAAACTTCCAATTCCAACTTCTTCTTCCTCTTCCTCTTCTTTTTCTTCTTTAGAAGTTTTTGTTTCTTCTGTTGAAGGTGCTTCTATATGGGAACCAAAAATTAAACTGTTAATTATATTTGCTGTAGCGGCAGCTTTTTTCAAATATTCATCTCTCATTTCTTCAATATAAATTGGTGCTTCAAATAAAACTCCTAAAGCTTCCATGTAAGCTTTTTGTATTAATGCTTCCATCGTTTCATCGTCTATAATACCTAATTTAATAGCCAAATTTTTGGCTCCAACAAAAGCAGTAGCTACATCTTTCTGGAAAGCTTCCAAGTCCATGTAAAGAACTTCTTCTGGTATTAGTTCTCCATCCGCCCAAGCCATGTAGATTTTAATTACAGATTCTATAGGATTAATACCTAGTTTCTTTAAAACTGCTGCCTGTTTAACAGTAACAAAATCGCCTGCTTTATGAGTTCTTGTATCCTCTCTAATCCATATAGTATCATTCTGAATTCGAGTAGGAAGCTTTAATGTCATGTTTAATTCACTAATAACTTGACCTGTTGGCAATCCTGTATCGCCGGCGGGTACCCATATGTCAACAGGCGTGATCTCATTAGGTTTAGCTGGGATCATCCATTTATTTTCTTCGAAAATTCTTTTTAATTCAAATACATCCATGTCAGTAAAGCAGAGAGCAGATTGTCCAGGAATGTTCTTTGCTAGCTCATCTAAGTTTTCTTTATTCGTTTCCTTTTTATACTGTTCTATTGCTCTTATTTGCAAGTTCTTTTTTGACATTCGTATAATTGCCTTTCCTCTGAGAATCTTTCGCATTTCCTGAACTTGACGATCATCCATTTTTGCTACATTAATTACCGCAACATTTTTATATTTATGAAATAAATCAACTAAGTAATTTATTTCATCAATTTTCCATTGTGGTATCTCTCTTTTCTTTAACACTCTTTTACACCTCTATAGTTTTTAAAAACTGTTCATCAACTTTAACTGGTTTTCCCATTGTAGTTTTTAGAAACATTGATCTAATATTATTGAATTTATGTGGCATCTGGTCAGCAATGTAATTGACGACAGCCTTGATATTCTCAAAGATCTTTTCTTTATCCATCGATTTCTTGCCTACTTTTACTTGAACTAATGGTTGCTTTTTCAATTGGATTTTAATGATTTTTAAGTATCTATCAATAGCAGTTCGCAAATCTTCCGGACTAGATATAATTCCATATCCACTAGGAAACGGTTTTGGCATTTTACCAAGAGGACCAAGAAATCGTGCTAGATGTCTCGCAACTAAAGGCATTAATTTATCTTCAACAATAAAAAAATCATATTTTTTAACAAATTTCTTCTTATACTTCTTTTCTTCATTTCCTAATTTAATTAAGCCATCTTGATCTAATGTATCAAGACCTAATTTCTTAGCTTCCAATAAAATTTCATCAGTAGCAATCACGCAAACATTAGGCTTGTCTGCTGTAGTGATTTTGTTTGGCAAAATGATTTCCTTGTCGATTCGTTGTTTAGGATCATTTAGATTGATATCTTTGAGATTTATAATAAAATCAATGGATTCATCAAATTTTCTTACTTTATCAGGGTACCCTTCTTTTTTTCTTACTGATAATTTTAATGCCGCATCTAATGATTTCTTTAATAATTTATCATCTATTTTCATTTATCATAACTCACCCTTAATTCTATCATCATACTCTCCATTATCAATTCGTTTTTGAATGACACGCGGATCTTCACCTTCGACAGTAGCACCAATAGATAGAGCAGTACCTAAAACGGTTTTTACGGCAGACTTGTAAGTCTTATCTAAAAATTTCTCTTTCTTAGCATCTACTACTTTCATTACTTGTTCTAGAGTAAGATCGCCAATTTTTTGTTCTAAACTAGAAGGACTTCCTTTTTCAACACCTAGCTCCTTCAAGAGTAATGAAGCCGTAGAAGGGGTTTCTATGAAAATTTCGAATTGTTTCGTTTCTGGATCACATTCTATTCGAACAGGAACAGTAAGGCCCTTAAAAACCATTGTTTTTTTATTAATTTCATCAACAACATCTTTAATATTAATCCCTGTTGGACCTACAGCTGGACCGATTGGAGGCCCTCCTGAGGCACTTCCACCTGTTACTAGAGCTTTAACGATAACTTTTCCTTTTTTGCTCATCTTGATTAATCAACTTCCTATTTGGGTTATTACATGTTAGATTTTTTAAAAGACAAAGGAGCTCAAACAAAAGACTAATCATAGCATTTCAATATCTTTCTAAACATATTGAAACCGCATTAATTTGCGTCCTAAGTCCTTTAAAATAATCTTGAACTTAGTAAATTGAAAAATGAATGAGAATTAAAAAATTTTTCTAGTTCTAAGATTAATTAAAGTTTTTAAAAAATATTTAGAACCTACAGCATAATCTTCTTCCATAATTCAAATCGTGCTTCAAATATTCATCTGTAAGGATTTTTAAAACTGTTTCATAATCATAATTAGTATTATATTTCTCATTAATGATTTTTGGGATATCTTCTATCTGAATTTGAGGCTTACATACCAAATTGAAAATTTCTTGTTTTACATGATCTTCAATTTCTTTTACCATAATTAAAACAATAAAAATATTCTACATAAAGGTTAGCATGTTTAAAATTAATAAAAAACATTATATTTTAACTAAAAAACTATATTTAATCTTTTATTGTTCTAACTTTACTTCATGCTTTATTAACCCAATTTTCTCAATGCTGGCTTCAATAATATCCCCAGGCTTGATTGGACCAATTCCTCCCGGAGTCCCAGTAGCTATAATATCATCTTTTTCTAAACTTAAATGTTTAGATATATAAGCCAATATCTCTGGAATTCTAAAAATCATATTTTTCGTGTTAGAATGTTGCTTAATTTCACTATTTAACTTTAATTTAATCTCTAAATCATGTGGATCTTCAATATCTTCTTTATAAACTACTCTAGGACCAATTGGGCCAAAAGTATCGAAGTTTTTACTCCTATACCAGGGAAGTTTTGAATTTCTATCCAGTATTTGCATGTTTCTCGCAGTTAAATCAAGAAAAATTGTATAACCTAAGATACAATCGCTTGCAGAATGAATTTGTATGTTCTTACATTTTTTTGATATGATAAATGCTAACTCTACCTCATGATCGACTCGATTTAATTCTGGATTATTGAATAATAATTTTGGGTAAATAATTGGTTGATTATTTGTAATAAGAGTATTTACAGTTTTAACAAAAAAAACTGGTTCTTTTGGAATGGGAGATCCTAATTCTTTAATGTGGTCTAGATAATTGCGACCTAAACAAATGATCTTGGATGGTTTAAAAGAATCTTTTCCTATAATTATCAAATCAAACACACGATCTCTACTGTAAATAATATGATTAAATTTAATTCAAATGTAATTAATTTTTATTAAAATTTTTAAAAAAATGAAAACCTTTTCATTTTGATAAAATCATTAAAATAAAAAATCAAGAAAAAATTAAAGAAAAGGGGATTATAAATAAATGAATGAAAAAGATACCTTTGACCTTGAGAATGATTCTGAGACTTCTCGTTTGCAATCGAAAAATCTGGTAAAGAAGGTTACTGTGGCAGCAATTTTGACTGCCGTTGGCGTAATTTTAAGTTATCTCAATCCTTTTGCTTATTTCACGCTTTTTGGGACAAAAATAAATCCATTTGCCCATGTTATAAATGCAATTTCCGGTGTTTTAATTGGAATTACATTTGGAGTCATCACAGCATTAGGCATTGCCATAATTCGTTTTTCGGTGGGAATTGGTACAATTCATGCTTTTCACGGTGGAATTTCTGGTGTTATTGTTGTTGGAATTTTTGCTTTAATCCTAAGAAAGATTAAGCCTAAATATACAATTTTAGCAAGCTTATTCGAACCAATAGGAACAGTTTTTATTGGTGGTACAATAGGTTTTCTAATTGCACCAATAGGACCATCAATTGAAGGGTTATTTATTTATTGGGGTTTATTTGCAGCAAGCTGTATTCCTGGGGCATTTATTGGATTTTTGATGTTGCTCATTTTAAAAGCTGCTGGCATTACATGGGAAGATTTTTTTTAATTCTTTTATTTAATTTTTTATTTGATATTCATGAATGGCAAATTTTTATTAAATAATAATTTAGAGAAATTCATTGGTAAGAAAACTTTAATTTATGGGGAAACCAACACGAACAAAACCTATTATACGGCTAAGTTTGTTCAATACTTAATTGAGAAGAAAAAAATTCCACCTAAGGAAATCACAATTCTGGATTTTGGTCCAGAAATGATAAAAATAAATGATAAAAAAATAGGGGGCCGGATAAAGGATTTTTATAAATTAAGTAAAATTTGTAGAAACATTCAATTTAAAGGTAAAATCATTCCTCCACGATTGAATGCCAATAATTCCATTGAATTATTAAAAAATGTTTGCGAGAATTTTAAAAAGACTAATTCTATTCTTCAACAATTTTATAAAAAACCAACACAATTTCTTATAATAAATGATCTTTCAATACATCTCCATCTAGGAAACCCAAGAATTTTTTTAAGAATAATCAAAAATGCCCAAACATTTTTTGGAAATAGTTATTATGGTAGTTCAATTAAAAGTAATGAATTTAAATTGTTTTCGCTAGTGGAAAAAAAAAAAATTGAATTTTTAATTCAAAAATTTGATTTATCAATATTTACCGGATAATTTAACCCAATAATTATAAAAATTTTAAGAACATAATAAAAATTAATTATAAATGGTATCATTAAAATAAATAGTGGGCAGATATGAAAAGAATAATATTATTTGGTCCTCCTGGGGCTGGAAAAGGTACAATGTCTTCTCAAATTAAAGAGATCGTGCCCGAAATAATTCATATCAGCACGGGAGATATTTTTAGGGAAAATTTAAAGAATAATACGCCATTAGGACAAAAAGCTAAAGCATACATGGATAAAGGCGAATTAGTACCTGATGATGTTGTTATTGATATGGTTAAAGATAGATTAAATCAAGATGATGTAAAGAAAAATGGGTTCATATTAGATGGATTTCCTCGAACAATGAATCAAGCTATGGCGCTTGAAAGTATCACGGATATAGATCTTGTCATTCTCTTAAGAATCCCTAATGATGTCATAATTAAAAGAATTTTAGGCAGATATTCTTGTGATAACTGTGGAGCAATTTACAATAAATTCTTCATGCCACCAAAAAAAGAAGGAATTTGTGATAAATGTGGTGCAAAAATAAAATTTGAACAAAGAACTGATGATAATGAAGAAACCTTGAAAAATAGGTTAGCAGTATACGAAAAAAATGCCAGTCCAATCATAGAATTTTATCGAAGTAAAGGTATATTAAAGGAAGTTAATTATGAAAAGAAATTATCCGAGGAACAGTTAAAAGATTTATTGGATCTATGATTAAATTATTTTAATTAATCCTTTTATTTTTAAAAATGAATTATAATATTTGCATATCAATACCCGTAAAAACAGATAATATTGATAATATTAAGGAAGATATATCGCTTGTTTTACGAGCTAAACCTGATTTTATTGAGTTTAGATTAGATTACGTCAACGATCCAAAAAAATTGACTCCTGAATTCTTAAATGAGCTTGTAAGATCAGTTAATAAAAAAGTTCGAACAATCTTTACTCTGAGGAAAGTAGAAGAAGGAGGAAAAATGGACTTAAGTGCAGAAGAAAAGATAGAAATTTTTAAGAAATATTTCATGACAGATGTCTCTTTTATCGATATGGAATTTTTAACACAAGATAAAGTTTTAAAATATGTTTTTTCTGAGATATTGTCCACTAATATTAATTTAATATTATCTTACCATGATATTCAATCTACACCTCCATTTGGAGAAGTAATGTATCTTTTAAATTTTTTTAGATCAAGATTAATTGATAGATTGGATATTAAACGTTCCTGGTTAAGCGAATGCATTTATAAATGGATTTTTACAGCTAATAAATTTAGTGATAATTTGATTCCTTTAAACTTATGTCAAAAATTATCTAATGAAGGTTCTCATATCATCTCATTTTGTATGGGTGAACTTGGAATTTTTTCAAGGGTTTTCTGTGTTAAATTCGGCTCTTATATGACATTTGCTTCCTATAAAGAAAAAACTGCTCCAGGTCAAATATCAATTGAACAAGTTAAAAAATTTCTTGATTCATTTAAATAAAAAAAAAGAAAAATGGTCCGTAAATTATGAACTTTAACTTTTATCGAATATAATTCCACAATTGCCACATTTTATTCTTTTCTTATATACGGGGGCGCCTTGCATCGAATAATATAAAACTTGAGTTTTATCATTAATTTCATGCAATTTTCTAGGGTTTTCTTCTCCACATTCCGGGCATTTAAATCTTTTATATTCATTCATTTTAATTTATTTTAAGTTTATTTATCTAAATAAATAGAAAAGTAAATTAATTTAAATCTAAGCATTAAGTTAAAAGCTATTTCAAATTTTCTATTCCAATTTTATGTAAAATTTCTTTAACAATTTCTTTAGGTTTTTTATTATTAGTTTCGATTGAAAAATCAGCATATTTTTCATATAAGCTTTTTCTTATTTTCATTAATTTCTTTATTTCATTTTTAGGATTTTTTTTATTGATAAGAGGACGACGGTCTTTACCATCTTTTATTATTCTATTATATATTGTGTCTATATCTGCTTTCAATAAAATTAAATAACAATTTTTTTTTAAATTAACAATGTTTTTTTTATTTAATATTACACCTCCACCACATGAAATGACTACTTTTTTCATTGAAGCTACTTTTTTACATGCTTTTGCTTCAAGTTTTCTGAAAAAGGTTTCTCCTTTTTGAGAAAAAATCTCTGGAATTGTTTTTTTAGCCATTTTTTCAATTAAATTATCAGTTTCTACGAATTTATAAGATGGGCTTAAACTTTTTACTAATTCTTTTCCGATTGTTGTTTTTCCAGTAGCCATAAAACCAATTAAAGCAATCGATGTTTTTTTCAGATTAGATCACACTTTTTATTTTTTTATTTTAAACAAGTGCAAATAAAAGATATATTTATTGTATAATGAAAAATAAATAAGTTAATTTGCTTTTTTCTAAATTATTAAAATGAAAGCCATTAAATTTAATATTACTGGAACAACAAAAGTTTATGGTTTAATCGGTAAACCTGTTTCTCATACATTTAGTCCCTTGATTCATAATATGTGGTTCAGTGATTTAGGTTTAAATAGTATTTACATTGTTTTTGAAGTTTCTCCCAAAAATTTAAAAAAGGCAGTTAAAGGGATGAAAGCTTTAAACATTCAAGGTTTTAATGTCACGATTCCCCATAAAGAAGCAATCATAAAATTCTTAGATAAAATCGATCCATTAGTAGAATTAATAAGAGCAGCAAATACTATAAAAATAGAAAATGAACAATTAATTGGAAAAAATACAGATGTAGAGGGAGCACTTAAATCTATAACTGATAAAAAATTTGATTTATCTAATAAGAGAGCATTAATAGTTGGAGCAGGAGGCGCTGCTAGGGCAATATGCTTTGGAATCGCGAGTAAAGTTAAAAAAATCGTAATTGTGAATAGAACAGTAGCAAAGGCAAGAAAATTAGCAAAAGAATTAACTAAAAAAATGAAAGTTGATGCAATTGGTAAATCTTTATCTAAAATCACATTTAAAGATGAATTAAAAAGGACGGACTTAATTATAAACGCTACTCCCATAGGAATGTATCCAAATATAAATGAAACTCCCATACCTAAGGAATATTTAAATGATTCCATGTTCGTATTTGATTTAATATACAACCCTCTCGAAACTAGACTATTAAAAGAAGCTTCTAAAATTGGTTGTTCTGTTCTTGGAGGTATCGATATGCTCATTAATCAAGCAGCATTAGCTTTTGAATGGTGGAGTGGAAAAAAGCCAAATATAAATTTAATAAAAAATAAATTAGCTTTCTTAAAAAATGATGTTAGGGAATAAATTAACGATTATTGGCGGATCAGGCGGGATGGGTAAAGTCTTTGGACAATATTTTAAAAAACACGGTTTTGAAGTTGTTCTTCATGCAAGAAATCAAAATAATTTAAAAATTGTAGCCAAGCAATTGGGAGTAGATTATGAAACTAATCTTGAAAATGCTATAAAAGACTCCGATATCATTATGATATCAATTCCAATAAAATCTACACCCGAAATGATAAAAAAAGTTGCTCCTATGATGAAAAAAAATGCATTATTATTTGATATAACCTCACTAAAATTTGAAGTATACAAATTACTAAAAGAAAGTTGTTTGAAGTATCCAATAAATTGTCTTTCATTACATCCCATGTTTGGTCCAGGTATAAAAAATCCAAAAAATTATGTAATTATTGCTTTAAGAGTGGGAGGGACTTCTATATATGAAAATCTGGTTGATGATTTTCTCAAAATTTTTAGAAAGGATGGATTTATTGTCACAGAAACAACTCCTGAATTACATGACAAGATAATGGCTCTAACATTAGGAGTTCCACATATGTTAAATATTCTCTTCTTGAATCTACTATATAGATCGAACCAGCCTTTAAATGATTTGACAAGATATACTGGAACAACTTTTTTACTTCAAAAAGTATTCGCTGAAAGCATTATTCAAAGAGAAATGGAAATGTTCGGAGATATTCAGATGGAAAATAAAGAATTCCATCATGTTTTAAAAAGATTTTTAAAATTGGTAAAAGAATACACTAAAATCATAACAAGAAAGGATAAAAAGAAATTCATAAAACTATTTCAACAAGGATTAGATTATTCCATTAAAGATCTACACTTCAATGAATCTTATGATTATTTCTATAAATTCATGAAAATATTAAAAAATAATAGTTAATTGGGAAAAAAAACTATTTAATATTTATTCCGCAAAAAGGGCAAAATTTTAACTCCGTTCTATCATCTAACTTTTCTCCACAATGATAACAATAAGAGATATGGCTCACTTCTTGTTTGCTCTCTTCGATATTTTGTGAAAATTGATCTATGTTATTCAACTGAACTGTTTTTTTACCATTTTCATTAACAACAATCTCTTTTTTTGTCGAGATCTGGCATATAGAATTGCAATAAACGCATCTGATTGGTTCATTAGAAAAGTAAATTATTAAATAAATGATTACACCTATTCCTGCTGTAAATATAGCTAAAATAATAATCAAGCAAATATCAATGTCTTCTCTTTTCGTTAAAACATTAGTTTTACATTTAGGACAATACATTATGGTCATTTAAACACACGTTTATATAATGTTCATTTATAATTTTAAGGAAAATATTATTTCTTAATTTAGTACAATTAAAACAAATACAAAAAGGATCTTTAGACCAATTTTTAGCATTCAGTTAACTATTCGTCTTCTTTTCTAATTTAATAAGAAAATTATATAGGAGTTCTTATATATTCTTTTAAACTTAAATATATTAAAAAAGAGAGAGGTAGTTAACACGGAAAAAATAACTTGTTTTCAAGTTTATAGCAAGGGAAATACAGAAGAATTGAACCTTCTTGTCGATAAAATTTGGTTAAAGGACGGTAGAGTTTATTTTAGAGTATTAGAAATGCTTTCTGAAAGAAGAAATCATCTGAGAAAAGAGAAAGGTCCTAATATATATTCTATTAATGAAAAAAATATTTTTTGTATTCGATGTAGTATTTATTTATTGAAGTAAGTTTCTATCTCTTTCTTTGATAAAAATCATAATTTTGTGCCACAAGAAGGACAAAATTTATAATTTTCTGCCATTAATCGTTCACCACAGAAAGGACAATATTTTATTGCTTCGGATTCTATTTTTTCAACATTTTCCTCGGATAAAGATGGCTCTTTAACTTGTAAAGAATTTTTATTGGATATTTTATATGGATTTATTTCATCAGAAGTTGTTTCTGGTAAAATCGTCTTAAATTCGTGAATATTTTTATTTGGTGCTGAAATTGGATTGACTACACTATTGCAATGGACGCAACGATTCTCAGGCTTGTTATAATATATGATAAGATAAATAATAAATCCAATACCACCAGTAAAACACAACAATAGTATTGCAAGTGGCCAATCAATATCTTCCCGTGTTAACAAAACATTTTGTTGACAATGGGGACAATATCCTGTGGGATTTGTTGTTGTCATTTTTTATAAAATGTTTTTATTCTTTTTCATTTTATATTTGATAAATAAATATGAAAATGTTCTTATATTTTTAATTAACAAAATATCAAACAAGTTATTTTTGAGAAATGAAAATTATTAATTCTCTCTACTTATATTAAATGAAAATAATAACAAAAATGAAGAGCCAAAAAGTTTTTCAGAATATTATTTTGTATTTAATTATACTTTTGAAATTTGTAATTGTAGGTGTGTTTTTTTGGAAAAAAAATCATTTTTTTTAGTTTTAGAGGGAATTGATGGTTCAGGAACTACAACACATAGTAAATTACTTGTTGGTTTTCTTGAACTCAAAGGTTTTAAAGTTCATCTCACTCAAGAACCTTCTAACAGTGAAATCGGCTTGTTAATAAGAAAATTCTTGAAACAAGATCGAATGCCATCAACTACAGATGCTTTATTATTTGCAGCTGATAGAGATTTTCATTATCATAATGAAATAAAACCAAAACTAGACAATGGGTATATTGTGATTTCAGATAGATATTTAGAATCTTCAATTGCATACCAATCTGCTCAATCACAAAAAATTTCTGTTGAATGGGTTCAAGAAATTAATAAATTTGTGGGTAAACCTGATTTAACAATAATTTTGGATATTGACCCTGAGATTTCATTATCAAGAAAAAATCAAGAAGAATTAGAAAAATTTGAGCAGGAAATCTTTTTGAATAATGTCAGATCAATATATTTAAAAAGGGCTAAAGAGGAAGGATATTATATCGTTAATTCTAATGATATTATAGAAATAGTTCAGGAAAAAATTCAATCAATTGTAATGAAAAAGTTAAAACAAAAAGGTTTTAAAATTTAATAATTAAAAACAAGCAGAATAAATATAATAATTAAAAATAATGAGTTGAAATTAAAATCCAAGAAGATTTTGATTTTTGTTACAATAGGCTTTTTGAAACAGTTAAAAAATTTAGCTTTCCTCGATTAGTTGGATCTGACGGTGAAAAAAAAGCAGTAAAACTAACGATTGAAAAATTTAAAGAAATTGGGTTTTCAAAAGATCGCATTATGATAAAAAAATTTACTTTTTCAGATTTCTATTCAACGACCTTAATTAGTCTTATAATGACATTAAATTTAATATTCAATCTAATTTTGCTCCTATTTTCTTATATAGAGCCCATAATTAGCATTCTATTTGTTTTATTTATGGTAATTATTGTTCTATTAATCTTAAAGATTTTAAAACATCCAGAAATTCCAAATTTTTGGGGAGAATATTTTGGAACTACTCTTGAAGCTACAAATGTAATAGTTAAAATTCCTGCTATTAACATTCCAGAAGAAAAAGCTAGTAATTTGGTATTATCTGCCCATATTGATTCAAAATCTCAAACTTATAATACATTTTGGAGAGTTTTCTTTTATAAATTATGGTTATTTAGTGGAATTGCACTAGGTTTTTTTTATATTTTATTTTTAATCGTTTTTTACTTGAATCTTTCTTTTAATTATCGAATTACTCTATATGGTGCTTGGTTTTCTGTTATTTTAATATCGACTTCCAATATTTTTTTATTATTTTTAAATACTACTAATAAATCTCCGGGTGCTTTAGACAATGCTTCTGGAATGGCAATTGTTTTTGAATTAAGTTCATACTTTCTACAAAACCCCTTGAAAAATTTCAATATCTGGCTTTGTCAATTCTCAGCAGAAGAACTCGGTACAATGGGCTCTAGAATATTTGTAAATGAATATGAATCTTTATTTAATAAGAACGGAGTTTTACAGATTAATTTTGATATGGTTTCTTGTGCTTATCATGAGAAGAATAGAATTGAATATTTTAATTCTTATGGTGTGTTAATCCGTCGAATAATCGCCCCTATTTTAAGTAATTATTTGGAAAGAGCTGCAAAAGTTGAAAACTTGCAAATAAAAGGTTTTCACTTGAGTACCGGTGCTCATACAGATACAGTTCCATTTCACTTGCGAAGATATGAAGCAATTGATATAACAACGAAAGCAGCAGCGAAATTTAGTCATACAAAATATGATACTCCGGATAAAGTAGATCCAAGGGTTTTAGCAGAAACCTGTCGTTTAATAAGAAGAACTGTTTTGATGATTGATAACAATTTTGAAAAAATAAAATCTAAATGTTTTAAATGATAAAAAATGAGCAAAACAATAGCTGAAAAAATTTTAGAAACACATTCATCAAGTAAAAATGTAGTTCCAGGCGATTTCGTTGAAGCTAAAATAGATTTAATAATGGTTCATGAGCAATTAGGCGGCAGAATCCACGAGGAATTTAAAAAATTAGAGTTAGATTCAGTTTGGGATCCAGATAAAATATTCTTTATTTTAGATCATTGGGTACCTCCTCCTTCTGTATCAGCAGCAAAGATGCATCAAATATGTAATTCATTTTCTAGAAAATATAAATTTACGTATGATGTTGGGATGAATAAGGGAATTTGTCACCAAGTTCTTCCAGAATTAGGTTTTGCAAGACCAGGAATGCTAATAGTTGGTTCTGATAGCCACACGACTACATATGGTGTCTTTAATTGTTTATCAACTGGAATTGGAGCCACAGATGTATCAATTGTATTTGCTACGGGCAAATTATGGTTTAAGGTTCCTGAATCCTTTAAAGTAAACCTAACTGGCAATTTAAATAAGGGAGTAATGTCAAAAGATTTCATTCTTACATTCATTAAAGATATATCAACTAAAGGAGCCATTTATAAATCTGTTGAATTCCATGGAGATGGTGCCAATGAATTATCAATAGATTCTCGAATGACCATTTCAAATATGATCGTAGAAGCAGGAGCCAAATTTGGAGTCTTCTTGCCGGATGAAAAAATGATTTCTTGGTTAAAGAACAGAACAGATAAAAAGTTTCGATTGATTTATCCAGATGAAAATGCCGCTTATGAAAAAGAATTTAATTATAATTTGTCGGAAATAATTCCAGTTGTAGCAAAACCATCAAGTCCGGATAATGTTGTACCCATAACTGAAGTGCAAGGTCAAGAAATAGATCAAGCATTTTTAGGAAGCTGTACTAATGGTAGGATGGAAGATTTAAGAATAGCTGCAAGAATTTTAGCAAAAAATAAAGTAAATCGCAATGTCAAGCTTATTATTACTCCAGCTTCCACTGAAATTTATTTAAAAGCATTAAAAGAAGGACTCATTGAACTCTTTATTAAGACTGGAGCAATTGTCACCCATTCTACTTGCGGGGCGTGTATTGGAGGCCATTTGGGTGTTTTAGGCCCTAATGAAATATGTATCAGTAGTACAAATAGAAATTTTATAGGTAGAATGGGGGATTCTACATCTAAAATTTATTTAGCATCTCCCGCATCTGTTGCTGCTTCAGCAATAGAAGGTAGAATTACAGATCCGAGGGATTATGTTTAATATGAAATTAATTAGAGGAAAAGTATATTTATTGGGTGATGATATAAATACCGATGACCTCGTACCAAGTCATGTTTTGACACTTGGGGATATTAATGAAATGGTAAAACACGTGCTTGAATATAGAGACCCTAATTTTTTAAAAGAAGTGAAAAAAGGCATGATTATTGTAGCTGGAGATAATTTTGGAACCGGTAGTTCAAGGGAAGAAGCTGTTAACGTATTAAAAGTTATTGGTATAAGTGCCATTATAGCAAGATCATTCGCTAGAATATATTTTAGAAATTTGATTAATAACGGTATTCCTGCAATAATTACTACTTGGCACGAGGAACAAATTGAGAAAAATGATATTCTTGAAATTAGCCTTAATGAAGGAGTAATTTATAATGAAACGAGAAATATCTCATTAAATTTTCCAAAAATTCCACCTTTTTTAATGAACATTTTGAATGAAGGTGGAATCATTAATTTAGTTAAAAAACAGCTTAGAAAAACGAAAAATTTATGATAAATTATTAATTTCTTTTTGAATTCTCTCAATTCTTTCTTTAGATTTGAGTAAAATCTTAGTTTCCCCATATTTAGAAAACCATTTCTCAAATCTTTGTTCAATCGATACTTCCTTAGTTCCGGCTATGTGTTTATCTGCCAAACAAATAATTTTTTCTTCTAATGTACTTGGCAAATAATCTTTTTCTGGTAAACCTAATTCTCTTGCATCTTCTTTATCTAAACCACCTAGTATATGAGTCTCACAAATTCTAGCTAAAGAATCAGGATACCCCATTTGCTTTAATATCATCCCACCAATAATGGCATGTTTAAATCCATGCGTCTTAGCTCTCCCAATATCATGAAGAATTGCCCCAATTTCTATTAATTTTAAATTTACCTTAACTTTTCTAACGTTATATGAAATTTCTAATGCTTTATCAGCGACCTTAAGAGAATGTTTCCGAACATGATATGGCACCTTTAATTTCTTCAAAAGGTTAAAAGCAGTTTCTCTAGAGGGCAACTCATCATCACCAGTCATAACAATTAAAATCTTTTATTTTCTTTAAGGTTTGATGAATTATTTAATAAAAATTAATTTAGGAAAAATAACCTATTTATAATGGTCAACGATTAGCAAGATAAGCAAAATGTTTAAAAAGAAAAAAGACAATATATAAAACTATAGTAAGATCGTTTAAAATTTAAATTATTTTTATTCATTGATATCTGTAAGCATATCAAAATAAAAAGAGGGTGGAGGGCTTTTGCTAAAGCAAATCGTATACATCCTCTTATTTTTTTTTAATTTTTAAAATTAAAACTATAAAAATTCTAATCCAACGATTTTTTAATTAAATATCCTCATAGGGCCCTGTAATTAAGCCTCCAAGTAGCCCCCCAAGCGTGGCACCTAATAAAGCACTCAAAATTCCACCTATTGTGGATATGAGTTGTACATCTTGAAAAAAAGACATTAAATCTTCTCCTGAAATGACACTCAATAACATCCAAATTAGGATGTCAATGACAATTATCATGGAACTTGCTATTAACCCATGTTTGACTCCTTTTACAATTGTTCCAGCAATATAACCAATGAAAATGGTTGATAATATTTGGGGCGAAAGAAATACTAAAATTGAAGGAGAGCTTAAAAATGAGGATATGATATCAAATTTAAAATTTGCTCCTATTAATAGTATTAATACTTTTAAAAAATCGGAATTAACATAAAGTGGTATTTGCATGGTAATTTCTTCAATATGAAAGAAAAAAGCGCTTAAAAAACTAAAAATTATTCCAACAATAATGCCTATAATTAATCGATAAGACGTCATGATACTCTACTCCAAAAAATTATAATTGTTCAAAATAATTAAATTTTTAGTGCAACTCTCCACTAATTTAATTTTCTCTTTCGTGTACTCCTAATTATTTTAAAGTAGATAAAGTCTTCTAATAAAATATTAAAACAATGGTATTTTATCTAATGTAACTATCTTTCCATTTTTTAAAGAACTTTAATAACTACTAAATGGGTAAAAATTTTGGCTAAAAAGAAGAAAAAAGAAGAAGGAGAAATGGAAAACAACGAAACAGATGCAAAACAAGATTTTGAAGAGGATTTTATCGAAGATTTCGAGGAAGATTTCGAAGAAGATCTAGACATCGAAAAAGAATTAAAACTTATTGAAACTGAAGATTTAGAAGCTGAGAAAAAAGAAAAAGAGACTATAATTGATAAAGATGAAGAAAAGAAGCAATTATATCTTAGTTGTGGCATCCATATTGGGACGAAATTATTAACTGGCGATGCTAGGCGTTTCATTTATCGTCAAACAAATTATGGTCTTTATGTAATTGATTTGACAAAAACAGATGAGCGACTTAAAATTGCTGCTAAATTTTTAAGCAAATATATCGAAGAAGGAAGCGACAAAGTGATAGTCTCTTCAGTCAGGAGATATGGAAAGGAACCCGTTAAAAAATTCTGTGAAGCCTTAGGTTGTAAGGCGATTACAGAAAGATTTATTCCTGGAAGTTTGACAAATCCTCTGATAGACGATTATATTAAAGATGCTGCCATTGTTGTCATAGTTGATCCTCATGCCGATAAAGTAATCCTTAGAGAAGCAAAACTAGCAAGAATTCCAGTAGTGTCTTTATTCGATACAGATGACACCCTTGATGGAATTGATCTAGCAATTCCCGCAAACAATCGGGGTAAAAAAGCATTAGGTTTAGCATTTTGGTTGTTAGCACGTCAAATCATGCTTGAACTTGGGAAGATTTCAAGTGAAGATGAATTTCCCTATACATTAGAAGAATTTACATCTAAAATTGTACCAATTTATCGACAAGAATAGATTTAAATTTTAATGGATCTCAATTTGGAGATAAAAACTACTTTTTCTTGTAAGTTTAATCTTTAGCTTACCAATCACTTAAATATATATCTCCTGGTAATTAATAAACCTTAACCTCCTGTTAAGCCCATTTTGGGCTAAATTTTGAAATTAAAATTGTCTTTAATCAAAATTAAATACTTTTAGAAAATTTGAAATAATGAATAAAAAATTACTTTAAAATCAATTAAAATCTTAAAATTTCAATTTTCTTATATTATTTTTGACTTTTTAAAATTAAAAGAGTGAAAAGCTTTAGATAAAATTAAACAAAATTTATACAATCTTAAAAAACTTTATTAATTAGATAACCCAATCAAGGAATTCTCTAAATCCATTTTGAAGCTCAAGACGTTAAAAGAATAATACCTTTAATTTTCTTTATTTATCTTCTTTTAGAAATAAAATAAAATAATAATAATGATTTTAGATGATTTCCGTATTATAAAAATGATATTTATTTTTAATATGTGTTAAATTTTTTATCTATCTTTTATTATTTCTAATTACAAAATCATAATATATTAAACTGATTTGAAATAAGAATGAATAAAATCGTAGCTTTTGCCGGAAAGGGTGGCGTAGGAAAAACTACCACGCTTACACTTTTTCTCAAATACCTTATTGAGGTCAAAAAAATTCAAGATATTCTTGTTATTGATTCAGATCCGGATGCAAATGTAGCTGATGTAATTGGACAAGAAGTTCGATTTAGTGACACAATTGGGGGAAAAATGAAAGTTTTAAAGGACAAAATTCAAAAAATGAAGATTCCTCCCAATATTCCAAAGAATCAACTAATTGAATCTGATGTATATAGCTGTATAATAGAAATGGATGAATTTGACCTCTTGGAAATGGGACGTAGTGAAGGAGAAGGTTGCTATTGTTTTATAAATGATGTTTTAAAGCGTGTAATAGATACGCTCTCAAAAAATTACGAGATCACTTTATTAGATTCACCAGCGGGCTTGGAACATTTTGCAAGGAAAACTGGAAGAGATGTAACTGATTTAGTTATTGTAACTGATCCTTCTAAAATGGGAATTCATACAATGACACGCATATTGGAAATTATCGAAGAATTGACTTTAAAATTTGAAAATATATGGGTTTTAGGTAATAGATTTCCTGAAAATTTGCATTATGTATTAGAAAAAGCAGTCAATGATATTCAAAGGAACAATTTAGAACTGTTAGGTTTCATTCCTACTGATGATGAAATTAGTGAAATAAATTTAAGGGGTGGAAATTTGTTGAATATCTCTGAAACTAATACTTCTTATCAAAAAGCCATAAAAATTTTCAAGAAAATAATATAAACAGAAAATTATTTTTTCAAACTTGTTTTTATTTTTACCTTATTCTCTTAAATGATTCCATGTAATATCTAATTTAAATTTGGATGAATTATTATTTTATAAATTTTTGTCAATTATATCGTGTTTAAATTAAAGTTTTAAATTAAAAAAAATCGAAATTGAATTTAATTAGATTTTAAAAAAATAAAATTAACTCTTGGTTGCACGAAAAATGGAAGAATATTGAAAAAATACTAAGATAACTCCTAATGAATCAAATTTGTCAATGATTTCTTTTGGTATGGCAGATCTTCTTTTTGATGTACTTAATGGCGTTTTTGGCATGTTTTTTTTTATTTTTTGGGAAACCGAAATTAAATTAAATATTTGGTTAGTAACTGTTGCATATATAATTTATGCAATATGGAATTCTGTTAATGATCCTCTTGTTGGCTACTTGAGTGATAAACCTAAGAAGTTTTGGAAAAAGTATGGTAAGCGGTATCCACTTGTTATTTTAGGGGGTCTACCAGCAATATTAACTTTAGCAGCCATATTTTCACCACCATATTTAGATCCAATTTCAGGTGCTTGGATTTATTTTGCTTGGATATTAATTACAACTTGCACGTATGAATTTTTTTTTACTTTAATATCTTTAAATCATTTTGCTCAATATCCAGAAAAATATAGAGAAGATCGAGCGCGAAGAAAAGTTGGAGCAATAAGAATGGCTTTGAGTTTAGTTGGAACTGTAATTGGATACGTCATTCCTCCATTTTTTATAGAATATGGAGATCCATCCTCTTATATGAGAATGGCATGGATTTTTGCTTTTTTCTCGCTCATCATATTTGGCTCAACAATTCCAGGACATAGGGAATCTAAAGAACTTAAATTAAAATATGTTAAGGATCAAGCGTCAGAGTATAAACTTTCTTTTTGGAAAGCGCTTAAACTTTCATTAACACTAAAGAATTTTATGGCGGTTGTCTTAATCTTTTTATTGGACTCCATTATTGGAGCGAGCCTTACAGCATCAATCCAATATGTTACTAAATACATCTTAGAAAGTTCTCCAGAGAGTTCTACTTTAATTTTGGCAGGATTTATCTTGGTAGCATTATTATCATTATGGCCGTGGCTCATTTTATCCAATAAACTCGAAAATAATCGAAAAATGTTAATTATTGGAGTGTTTCTTAATACTATTTTCCTCTTACCATTCATGTTTGCCCAAACTCTAATTGGAATGACAATATCCGCAATCTTTCTTGGAATTGGAGGTGGAGCACTTAGAATTGGTCGAAATCCAGTAATGGCTGACGCCATAGATGAAGCAACAGTGAAATATGGTCAACATTTTGAAGGAGTTTTAATGGGTGTCTACACTTTTTTTAACAGATTTTCACTCATCGGTCAAGGATTGATATTTGCAATTGTACATCAATTTACTGGTTTTAATCCTTATGCCACACATCAAACAGAATTAGCAAAATTTGGAATTCGAATGCACACTTCTTTAATCCCAATGATTCTAACATTGATTGGATTGATAATATTTATCTTAGTATATAACCTTACTCCAGAAAGAACAAAAGAAATAAAAGAAAAATTAAAAGAATTAAATCTCTAAACCTTTTTTTTATTATCTCCTGTAAATTTTTATGAAAATATAAAATTAATAAGATCAACTTTTAACAACAATAATTCATTTTTTTATTCAAAAGAAAAAAAATATTAGATTTAAAATGCCGTTCTTAACAGGAAGTGAAATAATAACCAAATATTTAATAAAGGAAGGCGTGAAATATGTAATTGGGATTCCTGGACATGGAAACCTTCCTCTTGTAGATGCTTTTTATAAGAATAGGGATAAGATTAAATTAATTCAGCCAAAACAAGAAATGGCTGCAGTACATATGGCCGTCGGATATTATAGGATTACTGGAAAACCTTTAGTTGTATTTACTTCAATTGGTCCTGGAGCATTAAATACTGCTATAGGTATTGCAGATGCTTTTGTTGATAGCATGCCCGTTTTAGTTTTAACTGGTGATACTCATGTACATATGAGGGGCAAGGGGGTACTACAAGAGATTGAGAGAAAAAAGGATTCTAACTTGCCAAGAGTGTTAGAACCTATTGTAAAACGAAGTTTTGAAGTTAGTTTAGTTTCACACTTACCAACTGTAATGCAACGAGCTTTTAATATCATGTTGACTGGAAGAAGGGGCCCCGTTCATATAGATTTACCAATGGATGTTCAAGCTGCTGCAATAGAAACTGAAATTCCAACTCCATTAGAAAGGAGATCTTCTGGAACACTTTTGGGTGATCCTGAATCTATTAAAAAAGCAGTTGATTTGATAAAAAAGGCTGAAAGACCTGTCTTGTTATTAGGAGGTGGAGTTCTCTCAGCTAATGCAATGGATGAAGTCAAAATATTAGCTGAAAAAATAGGGGCAGCAGTAGTAGTGACGATGATGGGAAAAGATGCTTTTCCAAATGATCATCCGCTTTTTTGCTGGTCTACAGGAAGTAAAGGTACTACTGTCGGGCTTAAAATGACATCTAAAGCAGATGTTCTCATAGCTATTGGATGTCGATTTGCCGATGAAACCGCAAGTTCATACAAGGATGGCGTTAGTTTTTCAATTCCACCTACAAAATTAATTCAAATTGACATAGATCCACATGAAATTGGCAAAAATTATCCTGTATCTGTTGGAATAGTAGGAGATGCTAAAGCTTGCTTGAAACAAATTCTGGATCAATTAGAACATGAAAAATTCTCTAAGGATGTAGAAGGTAATAAATACTTCAAGGAGATTCAAGAAGAAAAGAAAAAATGGTTTGATTTTTTGGCAAGACACAGGGATGATTCAAGAGTTCCCGTAATGATATCTACTGTTTTAAAAGAAATCAGGGAATTTTTTGATAGAAACGCCATATTCGTGACCAGTTCTGGAAATGTTCAAGCTCAAATCCTCCAAGAATTTGAATTTTATGAACCTCGAACTTGCATTACCGCTGGAGGATTTTCAACCATGGGATATAGCGTTCCAGCAGCAATCGGGGCAAAATTAGGTGTTATTGATTTAGGAGAACCTGATAGACAAGTTGTTGCTCTTGTTGGAGATGGTGATTTCATGATGACGCTCTCAGAGATCTCTGTTGCTGTACAACTGGGATTAAAAAATATCTTCTTTATCATCTTTAATAATTTTGGATGGATTGCTATAAAAGATTTACAACAATCTGCTTTTGGAATTGATAGAGGCTATGGTACAGCATTTTATGATGATAAAGGGAATCCGTATTCTCCTGATTTTGCTAAGATCGGTGAAGCATTTGGATGCTATTCAGAAAGAATATCAAGAAAGGAAGAAATTGAACCAGCCTTAGAAAGAGCAAGTAAATCGGAGAAACCAGCACTTATTGAAATTTTAGTGAATAGAGAATTTCCTTATACAGGTAGCCCCGCTGTAGGTTGGTGGGATGTTCCCATTCCAGAATATTTAGAAAAACAGAGAAATAAATACGAAGAGGACATAAAAAAAGAAAAACTTTAGATTTCTTTTTTAGGAAAATAAAATGCAAAATATATCATGTAGAACATGTTTTATTTATTTATAAATTGAAAATTGAGTATCCAGTTTTATTTTCAACTCCTTTGGTAAATCAAATTCCTTAGAATATAGCTCAAAAATAAGGTTATCTATATACTTTTGTTCTTGAGAAAAATCATAATTTGGATCTTCTTTTTTTTTCTTAATAATTTTTCTCACTTGAAATTCTACTTTTTCTTTTGTTAATTTATCTGGTATTATGAAAGGTAAGGTATGAATTCCAGTTAGTTGGATGCTACTCGTATTATTTATGATTCCTTTTGCAAGATAATTGTAAAAGGAGCTGTTTAATAGTCCTAATATGTATTCAATTGATAAATTTTTATTATTTAGTATGAACCCCATGGCTTTATTTGAGTCCCAATAGCACCCTTTTGGCATATATCTGGCAGCTAATCTCGAACTAATACCACTAATTATTATTCCTTCTCTTTCAAAAGGAACATTTTTAGGAATGTCATAATTTTTTTTAGATTCTTCATCCCATTTTATTGCTTCCATTATTGGTCGGTAATACTGGTCTTTTCCGCCCCTTTTTAAATAGGGTTTCCAGTAACTTGATTCAAGTTCTTTTCTTGGGATTATTATAAACTTTTCATCTTTATTTTTAATTTTTAAATTCTTTTTTTTAAAGTTTTTTGCCAAAGTAGTTCCTTCAATAGCAGCAATAAACCTTCTATTATTATGAGTATGCATTCCTATATACCCTTTAAGATACTTTTCTAATTTGGGCGCTTTTTTGAATAATTCAATAATTTCTTTTTCAACATCAATAAAAAAAATACTGAATGGTAAAGAATGATAATCTTTTTGTTTAACATGAATGATTTTTGGTGGATTCCAATATTGTCCCTCAATTTTTAATCGAGGAATTACTCGAATAATATTTTCTTCTCTTTTTTGCTTATTAATTTCTCCAGAACATTTTGTCAGGATTATTATAGCAGGACTTATCTTTACTTTTTGTTTTAAAAATAAGTCCTTTGGTGGCAAAGTAATTTCATTAATAATACATTTAGATAAAATGAAATTCCTCAATTTTTCATGAGTCCGCAAGGAAAGAAAAGAATCACTAGTTATGAAACCTAATCTTCCCCCTTCCTTTAGTCTCCATATTCCATTTACAATAAACATTGAATATGTTTCATGAGAATTTATTTTACCATATATTTTCTTTAATTGTTTTTTATTAGTTTTCACATAATTACTACTCTTGTTTAAATATGGGGGATTTCCCACGATTATATCGTATTTTTCAATCTCTTTTTTAGAAAATGATAAGAGCGTGTCCATACTTTCAAATGAGACTCCTAATTTTAATATATTGTTCCTATAAATGGGATTAATGTCAAATGAATATATTTGTTCCGGAGAAATTCCTTTTCTCAATAATTCTTTCACAAAAATTCCATTGCCAACACACGGGTCCAATATTCTTACCTTTTTTGAAATTTCTCCCAATCTTGATATTATATACCTTGCTGTAATTGGAGGCGTGAATACTGTACCCAGATTCTTCTTATATTTATCATTCATTTTTTCATTTTAAGGAGAATGCAATATCAAACTCTTTTATTAAATTTATAATTAAGTGGATTAGCTTTTTTAAGGTGGATACATTAATTTTATCAATTTTATCATTAATTGTGTGTATGTATTTATAACTTTTCATGTCTCCTATTCCAAAACCCTTTAATCCTTTTTTTTTAAGAAAATAACCATCTGAATGAGACCCAAAATAGATTTTTTTAGGATTTTTATTTATTGCCAGTCCAATATCATTATTAAAAATTTTTTGAGTTAACCAATTCATATCACTCGTGGAATGCTTGCTGGGAAAAAAAAATACATCTTTAGCTATAGCATCAAAATTGAAAATGATTAATTTAGTTTTATCAAGATATTTAATCAAGTTATAAAAGAATCTAATTCCCATTGTACCTTGTTCTTCAGCACCAGTAAAAACAAACCATAAATCATAATTATTTAGTTTATTTGATGTTCTTGAAAAAAATTTCAATAATTCATAAACTACAACAATTCCAGAACCATCGTCAATGGATCCAGGAGATTTATTATTAGTAAAATTAAATAGGAAAAGTATAGTAGAACAACAATTTATAACGAATAAGATCATTCCTAAAAATAAAAATATTTCAGAAAATTGAGGGATAATGTAATTCTTTAATATTATAATAAATATTAATGGTATTAATGTAAATACATGAGTTCTTATTATCCTTATTCTATTTAAAATATTAAAAGTCTGCCCCTTAGAGTCAACATGACAAAAAAATAAAATTGTCCCTAACGATTCTGAAGCTTTTGATGGAATCTGAACATGAAGATTTTGCGATCTTAAAACTTTTCCAACCTTTATGGTTTCTGGTTTTCGAGTAATTAAATAAAGAGTTAAGGCAAAAAATGAAATAATCATTAATATTATTGGAAAAATTATATGTTTTATGTTAAGAAAAAAAATAACAATAATTAAATTGATTATTAGAAAGCTAATTTTAGGGTACCATGTCGAATAAAAAGGACTAAATTTAAAATTTTGGATTGTTGGATTTAATCCTAAATTTTTAATCCTATTACTTATTATTTCAAAAGCTTTTTCTTCATGAAGAGTCCCAGATAATCTTGGAAATGAGATTTTTGTCAAAAATTCTTTAATATTTTTTTCAATTTCCAACATTTTTATAATATTTTTATGTGATTATTGAATGAATGCCCCATATTTAGCTGAACTTACTAATCTTCTATATATTTTTAAATAACTGTTGGAAATGTCCCTTTTTGGTCTTTTCCAATGATTTAATCTCTCCTGTAAAACTTCTTTAGGAATAAGTAAATTTAATACCCGATTCTTTATATCAATCTCAATTATATCCCCATCTTGAACAACTGCGATAGGACCTCCATCATAAGCTTCGGGACAAACATGCCCTATACAAGGACCCCTAGTAGCGCCCGAAAATCGTCCATCTGTAACAATTGCAACTGAGTGTTCCAATTCAGTTCCTACAAGCATTGCAGCAGGTAATGATAATTCTCGCATACCCGGACTACCTTTGGGGCCTTCATATCTAATGATCAAGACTTCTCCTTTTTCTATATCTCCTGAAATGAATGCATTTTTCAAATCCTCTTCACATTCAAAGACTCTAGCGGGACCTTTATGATGATACATGTCTGGATTTACAGCACTTTGTTTAATAACGGCTCCATCTGGAGCTAGAGTTCCTTTCAAGATGGCAATTCCACCTTCTGGATAAATAGGGTCGGTAAGATGTCTTATAACTTGATAATCAGTATACCTAACATTTTCTAAAGTTTCTTTTAATGTCTTTCCTAAGACATTAATAGTTTCCAAATTCAATTTACTTGAAAGTTTCTTCATTAGTACTGGAACTCCTCCAGCCTCGTGAAATTCGGTAACTGTATATTCTGAAGAGGGTTTAAATTTAGCTAACAAAGGAACTTCCCTGCTCATTTTATCAAAAGCAAAATGGTCAAGCTCCATGCCAATTTCTCGAGATAAAGCGCACATGTGAAGGATTATATTTGTTGATCCGCCAATAGCTAATGCAACTTTACACGCATTTTCAATTGATATGGGAGTTATTAGGTCTAAGGCATTGATCCTATTTTTTATTAAGTTCATTATAGTCTTTCCAGTTCTCAAGCAGAGTGTCTCTCTCTCAAGGCTCGTGGAGCTCATCGTGGCACAGCCAGGCAAGGATAATCCTAAGGCTTCTACGATGCATGCCATTGTAACAGCAGTTCCCATCATATTGCAAGCTCCTGGAGTAAAACAAGTTTCTGATTCTAATATTTTTAATTCTTCCAAACTCATTTTTCCAGATTTATATTTTCCTATTGCTTCTTTAATATCTGAAGTTACAAATGTTTTTCCTTTAAATGGTCCTTTTGTAAAGTGTTTAGCTTCCATTATCCCTCCGGTTAAAAAAATAGTTGGTATGTTACATCTTGCTGCAGCTAATAACATTCCAGGAATAATTTTATCACATGAACATAGCATCACCATACCATCAAAATCATACGCTCTAATAGTACATTCAATTGAATTCGCAATTACTTCTCTTGTAGGCAGAATAAAGCGTGAATTATTCCCAGAATTTGCTATACCATCGCAAGAACCGATTGTATTGAATTCCATTGGTGTTCCTCCCGCTTCTCTAACCCCTTTTTTTACAAATTCTGATAATTTTCGAAGATGAATGTGCCCCGGATTAATTTCATTCCAAGAGTTTACTATTGCCACTCTTGGTTTTTTAAGATCTTCTGATGTAAAACCACAAGTATGAAATAAAGCTCTTTCATAGGTTTTTAATAAATCATTATCTTTTCGTTCGGACAACATTCTTGAGAAATTAAAATATTAATTATGTGTAGTATTCATTTTAATTAATTTTAAATTTAATTCTATTAAAAGAAAATGTTAAAAGTAGGTTTCATTGGAACTGGAACTATTTTTGATCTTAATGTTCTTGGTTATCTAGAAAATCCGGATGTAGAAATCATTAGTTTATGTAATAGAACTGTTGATAAAGCCAAGCAGAAAAAAAAGAAATTTAATTTGAGTGAAAATGTACGCATTTATTCTGATTATTCAGAAATGTTAAAAAAAGAAGATTTAGATATTGTAGAGATATTATTACCCCATCATCTTCACGCAGAGGTTACTATTAAGGCCGCTCAGTCCGGAGTTAGGGCAATAAGCGTTCAGAAACCAATGGCTTTATCGTTGGAAGAAGCTGAAAATATGATTGAGGTATGTGAAGAATCGGGAACTATTTTATCAATATATGAAAATTTCTTATTTGCACCTCACATCCAAAAGGCAAAAGAATTAATTTCTAACGATTATATTGGTGATCCCTCATTTTTTAGAATAAAAACCATTATTGGAATTAAAGGAGGTTGGGCTTTAAATGAAAATGCAGTTTTATGGCGAAAAGATCCAAGAATTATCGGGGGTGCTGAAAAAGGCTCACCAATTTTATTTGATAATGGATGGCATGCTTTTTCTCTTGCTTGGTGGATGTTTGGTGAAGAAATAGAGAAAGTATTTGCTTGGACAGGCTATCGCGATGGATATGATGCTCCCGCCCATGTTATGTTTAAATATAAAGAAAGTAATCAACATTTAGTTCCTCAATATGGAATAATGGAATTTACTTTTATGGATGAAATGGAAATTCCTGCTAAATATTATCCTGCTGATGAATTTATCGAAATAATTGCAAGTAGGGGAATAATGAAAATTAATCAATGCACGTCAATAGGAAATAAAATGACAGAATCAAGTGCTTTTGATCCGTTGGTTTTGATTAGAGATGGAGTTGTTGAGAGTTTTAAAAGTTTTCAAAATGACTGGAAATATAGCTTTATTAATGCAACAAGAAATTTCATTGGTGCAGTCAAAAATAATAAAAAGCCTTTCTTATCCGGAAAGGAAGCTAAGTACGTGTTAAAATTTAATTTAGCAGCAATAAAATCTTCAAAAATGAAAAAAGAGATTTATCTTGATGAGCTTTAATTAAGAAATGGCTTTATTCTTCAAGTTCATATTGATATTTGAAAATTGAATGTTTTAATCCTTTTTCAATTCCTTTCTTTAAGTCAGCACGAATTTGCCTGAAATATTTTGTTAATGAACTTTTTGCTTGCTCTGAGGGGGGTTCCACCTTACATTCGCCTTTGATTTCATTCTCAGGCGTTATCTCTTTCCAATAAACAATTCTTTTCTTTTGATGAGAGATATATGGCATTTTTGCGAAAATACAGAGATTTTTGCCTTGTTCTCCCGTGTAAATCGGTTCTCCTCCATTTTTCATTGCATTAATAAAATGTAAAGTAGAATTAATGAAAGAGAATCTCCAATCTCTAGGAAGATCTTCACCATATGTCTCAACTTCGCCATCCCTATATACTACTATAGGGGGAAAATAGGGTGATTTCGAGATAAAATTTCCTCCTGAAGTGCATTGATTTAACCACATCACCCCTTTAGAGCCCGTAATTTCTATGAATTCATCACAATCATAATAATTGCTTGGATAATATAAATTAGGAGCTAGTGTAAATTGCATTGCACCATATTTGGGGGGATCACTTGAATTTTTATTTGGATACTTCCATGTTATAAAACTTGGAGAATCCATTACTCCAGTAAAATAATCAATCCAAGCATGAACTTCTTCTACGCGTTCTTCTCCCATTAGCCATAAGGCCATTGAAAATTTATGAATTCCATCATCATAAACCCATGGCCCTCCTCCACACGTGTCTACTTTAACCCTCCATATAAGAGAATTAATTCCTCTTGGCATACTGGGTCCAGCAGTTCCAATGCTATTAATCCTGAAATTGATGAGATTTCCAATGATTCCGCTGTCCAATAATTCTTTTGCTTTTAAATAAATCGGGTAAAATCGAAAATTTTCAAATAATTTCAATTTTACTTTATTTTCCTTGCAAACATTAATCATTTTTTCACAGTCAGTAATTGTATGAGCCATTGGCTTTTGAACAGAAATTCCCTTAACACCTGCTTCAGCAGCATATTTTGTCATCGGATAATGTAAATGATGTGGAGTTAAGATTTCAACTATGTCTAAATCTTCTTTATCAATCATTTTTTGATAATCTTTATAAATTTTAACAGTTCTCAAGCCCCATCTTTCTAATTTTTCACCAGCATTTTTAATATTCAAGTCGCTAACCGCCACTAATTCGACATCTTGGGAGAATAAATATCCAAGAACATTTAAATTAGCAATATCTCCAGTTCCAATTATTCCAACCCTAAGCATGAAACTTTCAACAAAATTTTTTTTGATAATTGTTTAAATTCTCTTTAAATTAAAAAATCTTTTTTATTTCTCTAAAATAGTTATCTTAAACAACAATTTTTATATTTTTTTCCACTTCCACAAGGACATGGATCATTTCTTCCTATTTTTTTAACTTTTAAAATTTCTTTTGTTATTTTAGTATTTCCTTTTTGAATTTCTCTAGCAATGATCTTAAATCTGGATAATGCATGAGTAAAAAATTTCTTCCAACCCTTACACAATATACTCAATGAATTTGGATTTCTATCTTGACCGGGGCGAAACTTTTGACAATCACCATGACATAGATTCAAGTAAGAACAATGATAACATTCTTTATTCCAATTAGCTTTTTGCTTTCCAAAATTTTTATATATTGGTGAATTTAATAATTCTTTCCAAGTATCATTCAATATATTACCAAGCAATAAGTCTTTTCTCACAAAAAAATCGCAAGGATAAACATTTCCATCATATTCAACTACAAAATATTGGCGACAGTCTTTATCCATGTAACATACATTTAAATTTCCATTAACTAAATATTCTATGATAGAATCGAATAACCTTATTGAGACTTTATGTATATCAGTTATTATCCATTCATCAAATAAATCACATAGGAAATTACCCCATTCTTCTCCATTAATGGAATATGGAAGTAATTGATTATTTTCATCGAATTCTACACATGGAATGTATTGATGATAAAAAAAGCCTTGGTTTTTTAAATAATCATAAATTTCCTTTGCATGATGAACATTTTCATTATTAACTAAAATTAAAATATTAAACTCGACACCATATTTTCTCAATATATTAATTCCTCTCATTACTAGTGAATGCGTAGAATGCCCACTAACAGTTCTCCTATAAATGTCATGAAATTTTGGTGGTCCATCAAGACTCACACCCAATAAAAATTTATATTCAGAGAACAAATTTGCTAATTTTTCCGTAATTAACGTGCCATTAGTTTGAATTCCATTACTAATCATTGAATTTGGAGGGGCATGTGTTTCTTGTAGCTCAACAACTCTTTTATAGAAATTATATCCCATTAAAGTTGGCTCTCCACCTTGCCAACCAAAAACATAATGCTTTTCTTGATCAGTTTTCATGTAGGAAGAGATTAAAGCTTCCAATACTTCATCGGACATTCTGGGTGTTTTTTTTACATCTTTCAAGTGATCTATATAAAAGCAGTACCGGCATCTAAGGTTGCAATCTGCTGAAGCAGGTTTTATTAATAGAGAAAATTTTCTCATTTTATAAGGTTCTTTTTTTCAAGAATTTGTGTTATAATAGAATCTATATTTATATCTTCAAAATTATTAAACCAATTAAATTTTTTAAGTTCTTTAGGAGTTATTTCAAAATTATCTTTTAATAAAATAATTTTGTGTTTAATTAGGAAGTTTGGATCTAAAAGATTTTCGTCTCCAATTTCTAATCTTTTTAAATTCATTAACATGCATTCCAGCAAATCATCATAAAACATTATTGGAATATATTTTTTAACCTTTAATTTTACTTTTGTTTTGGAAATATTATTTTTTCTTTTAAAATCTTCAAAATTTTCGGTACCGAATGTATTGAAAATCTCAATATCAATAAGCTCTGGATGTATTTGCTTTTCCTTAAATTTCTTAAATTTTTTATGATGAGTTATTTCTTTTAATTTATAGAGTTTTTCAAATTTTTCGTTATTACCTATGTTATTAAAAATTTTATTTTCATCCAACCTTTCTTGACATATATCTACAATTAATTGGCAATATTCTATTGCTGCTTTTACTAAATCATTTTCGTTTATTAATGATTTAATTATATGATGTAGATAAGCTTTTAAGAAAGTTGAAAAATCATTTTCCAACTGGTAAAGATTTCCGTATAAAAATCTAGTTCTATTCCACCAAGAAACTGTTTTAATTGGATCTAATGATTTAAGTAAACTTTCCCAAATTCTTATCTCTGTAAAATAAAGCAATTTATTAATACCATAAAAGATAAATTTAGATGGATTTAATATTGCAATTTCATTAGATGAAATTTTTATATGAATAGCTTCTCTAGGACGAATTAAAATTGAACTCATACCATTAATAACGCGATCAATTCGCATTGGTAATGGCATTATCGGATTCTCCTTAATAGCGTTTAAAAGTACTCTTAAATATATAGAATCCCATAAATCTGGCTTTGGGGGAAATATATCTATAAAGAAAAAGAAAGGTGCCGCGTCTGATTTAAAAGTTTTAAATCTATATACAGTTTTACCCATTTTTATTACTTATTTAGGATGACATTATAATTCTTAAATCATATTTACAATATTAAAATACTAAATATACTAATAATAAATCCTGCTATAAAATCACATATAATAATAAAGATTTTATCAAATTTATTAATTCGTATTAAATCTTTATATTTAATATACGCTCTAAACATTTTTAAGCCAAGTGATATGCTTTCTTTTACTCTATTAAATTGTAATATAAATAATATTATTCCAGATATTAATAAAGGTAAGTAAATTATGATTATGAGTTGATAAATATCTAAATGATTAAAATAACCCCAAGATATGAATCCATAAATAAAATTTCTTATTGTTTGAATAAGAATTATTGGAATTAACCATTTTTTTCTAGAAAAAAAACCTCCTAAAATAATTCCTAAAATAAATGATTCAATAAATAATATAATAAGATTCCATACAGAAATAAAAGTACTGATTGGTTCTAAGAAAAATTTAAAATTCTGAATACTATAAAACCAACTTGCAATAAATACCGCTGAAATTGAATTAAATTTTTTGCTACCTCTTCCTATTAGAAAACCCTTACATATTGTTTCTAAAAAAACTGCATTGAAAAGCTGAATTATGATTAAAAAAGTAATAAAAAACAAAATATTATTAAAAAATATAAAAATATATTGAGGAACAAGTATAAAATGAATTGCACTAAATATTAAGAAGGAAGGGTTTAAAAAACAAATGATAAAATCTATTGGGACTATTATAAATTCAAATAAAAGAATCGAATATAAAATTTGATATTTCATATTTTTTTTTGTAATTTTAAAAAACCTTAATTGAGAACTCAAAATTGAATATTGGTAGCTCTTATCCTTGTCAAATCCTTCATTTTTATACAACTTATTTGAGATTATTAACACTAAGAGAATTGAAAAAAATACAGCGAGAATCCTTAATCCATAAAATAATATACTAAAAAAAATAGAATTTTTCTCAAATAAAAGAGAAGTTATGATCCAAATT
>Ga0190334_1000153_pt1 | contig 35419 bp, 33 predicted proteins | sample 48720478_MG_FD_161270 | JGI IMG/M metagenome (GOLD analysis project Ga0190334, IMG submission 161270) | Hydrothermal vent sediment bacterial communities from Southern Trench, Guaymas Basin, Mexico - 4872-04-7-8_MG | ecosystem: Environmental > Aquatic > Marine > Hydrothermal vents > Sediment ... | reverse complement strand
TATCGGCGCCCCCCAGTAGCGCTGGCGGGAGATCAGCCAGTCGTGGAGGCGGTAGTTCACCGCCCGCTTTCCCTTACCGGTCTGTTCGAGCCAAGCGATCACCTTCCCGACCGCCTCATCCCCCGGCGTCCCGGTGAACTCGCCGGAGTTGAGCATCCGGCCGTAGTCGGCGTGGAAAAGGAGATCGCGGTAGAAGGAAACATCCGATAGGACCTCCATCACGCTCCGCTTCCCCTCGAGTTTCGGCTCGAGGTCAACCAGGCGCTTCAGGATCTCCCCGTCGGCGGAGACCGAGTCGAGCTCGATCGCACCGTCCTTGAACACGAACGAGAAACGCGCTCCAACGAGCTCGGTCCAGCTCCCCGGTTTCACGTGGGATCGGGCGATCTCGATGTAGCGGTCGATCTGATCTCTCTTAAGCTCGATCAGGAGCCCTTCCTCTCCCTCTTCGAAGCGGATCCCCGCTCTCTGCAGCCCCTCGGCGAACCCGTCCTTCATCGTCCCTGCCCTGGCGAGCGACCTCGTCCGCCCGTCGGTCCTGGAGATCACCGGGACGATAGGGATCCCGTACTTCAGTGCGAATTCGAAGTCGCGCTCGTCGTGGGCAGGAACGGCCATGATAGCCCCGGTCCCGTAGGTCATCAGGACGTAGTCGGCGATGAATACCGGTATCCTCTCCCCGTTCACCGGGTTTATCGCGTACCCGCCGGTGAAAACGCCGGTCTTCTCCCGCTCGGTCGATGAGCGCTCGATCTCGGTCTGTCGTGCCGCCGCATCCCGGTAGGCGCTGACGTCAGCGCGCCTCTCTTCCGTAGTTAGGGAATCGACGAGCGGATGCTCGGGGGCGAGGACCATGAACGTCGCCCCCCACAGGGTGTCCGGCCGCGTTGTGAATACGACGATATCCTCGCCCGCCTCGGTCTTGAATACGACCTCGGCCCCGGTGCTCCGGCCGATCCAGTTTGCCTGCATCTTCTTCACGTTCTCCGGCCAGCCGTCGAGCTTTTCGAGGTCCTCGAGGAGGCGATCGGCGTAATCGGTGATCTTAAAGAACCACTGCTCGAGTTCCTTCGGTTCGGGCGGTGTCCCACAGCGTTCGCAGACCCCGCCGACGATCTGCTCGTTGGCAAGGACGGTCTTGCAGGTCGGGCAATAGTTGACCGTGGCGCGCTTCTTGTAGGCGAGGCCGTGCTCGTAGAGCTTGAGGAAGAGCCACTGGGTCCACTTGTAATAGTCGGGAAGGCAGGTCGTGATCTCCCGATCCCAATCGAACTCGACCCCCCAGGCGCGGAACTGCTCCTTGGCGTGGGCGATGTTCTTCAGCGTCCAATCACGCGGATGGGTCCCCCGCTCGATCGCCGCATTCTCCGCCGGGAGGCCGAACGCGTCCCAGCCCATCGGGTTTAGAACGCGGTAGCCGCGCATCAGAAGGAACCGCGTGACCACATCCCCGATGATGTAGTTCCGGCCATGGCCGACGTGCAGATACCCGGAAGGGTAGGGGAACATGTTTAAGTAATAGAACTTCCTCTCGACGTCGTCGGTGTCGACCTTGAACAGCCCCTCCTCCCCCCAGAAGTCGCGCCAGCGCTCCTCGATCGATTTGAAATCGTACCGCTCAGACCTCTCTGCCATCGTCAGTTCCCCTCTCGCGCAAACCGTTCCGCTTCGCCCAGTAGCTCGAACACGTCGCCTTCCCGTTCCATCTCGCAGTAGAGCCGAAGGATCGGCTCGGTCCCCGAGGCGCGGAAGAGGAGCCAGCCCCGAGCGAATCGCAGTTTCACCCCATCCAAGGTCTCGACCGATTCGACCGACCGGCCGCCGAACCGCTCCGGCGGGTCCTCCTTCAGCCGCTCGACCACCTCGAGCCGCTCCGGAACGTGGATGTCGCGGCGGCGGTAGAACCGCGGACCGTACCTCTCGAAAAGCGACCCTACGAGGGAGCTCATCGGCTTATCGGAGCTCGCCGCGATCTCGGTGAGGAGGAGGGAGCAGAGGACACCGTCGCGCTCGGGGATGTGCCCCCTGATCGCGATGCTCCCGCTCTCCTCGGCGGCGATCAGGACGTCACCGCGCTTCAGGATCTGCTCGCAGTGGTGCTTGAACCCGATCGGGACGACGATCTGGGGGAGGCCGTAGTCCTCGCACATATCGCGTGCCATGTCGGTCAGGTTGAACGATGTGACGACCGCCCCGCGCATCCCCCTCTCCTCGACGAGGTAGCGGAAGATGAGGGCGAACGTCCGGTGGGCGTCGATGAACCCGCCTTTTTCGTCCATCGCCGAGATCCGATCCCCATCCCCGTCTGTGACGACCCCGAGGAGCCCCTTCGTTTTCTTTCCAATCGAGGCGATCACCGCGCGGAGCGGGCCGAGGTTCTCCTCGAGCGGCTCCGGCTTCTTCCCCCCGAACAGGGGGTCGCGGCGGGCGCGGATCTCGGTGTGAGATACGCCGTTTTCGCGGAGTATCTCGGCGACGTACCCCTGTGCCGAGCCGTACATCGAATCGACCACCACGTGCACGGGGGATCCCTTCAGCCTCTCCGGATCGATCAGGCTCCGAATCCGGTTGAGGTACGGGGTACGAAGATCGACCTCCGGCATCGCGCCCTCAGGTGTCCGGGGGACGGGGTTCCCCTCGGCCAGGTATCCCACCACCCCGTCGGTCACCTCTTCCGGGGCCGATCCCCCGTACTCGGCCTTGTACTTGATCCCGTTGTAGATCGGTGGGTTGTGGCTGGCGGTGATCACGATCCCGGCCGCGGCCCGGCGATCGACGACCGCGTATGAGACGGACGGTGTGGTTACAGGCTTGTCCGAGACAACGATGGGTATCCCGGAATCGAAGAGGACACGGGCGAAGTGGTGGGCGAACTCCCGCGAGAGGAAGCGCATGTCATAGCCGACGACGACCCCGTTCTCTGCCGACCGGTATTCCGCCCCCCAGTCGGTGTAGATCGAAAGCTCCTTCCGATCCTCGGAGGGGAGGAACCTCGCCGTCGCAGCGGCGACCCTCCCCACGTTTTCGAACGTGAACTCGCGGGCGATCACCCCCCGCCAACCGTCCGTCCCGAACCGGACCGTCTCAGCGCCGCTTCGTCTTTCCACTTCTCTTTCCCTTCCGCCTGACGCGCGATGTCAGGTTGATCCGTTCGACGTTCTCGGGGAGCTTCAGATCCTCGCGGCGGAGGATCTCGTCGAGGAGGGTATAGGGGAGGGATGTCTCGATCCAGATCGAGTCGATATCGACGACCCCGTTCTTCACCGGGAGATGCGAGATTACCCGCTCGACCGCCTCCTTGTACCGGAGTGACATCCCCTCGCCGCCGGCACGATGCCTATCCCTCGCCCCTTCCTCTGCCATACTGGAGAGCTCCTCTGATCGCATGTGACTGTCGACAATCCCCGGTGATAACCGGCATAAACAAAAGGTCCCTCGGACCGATGGCCCGATCATAGCATAGCCCACGCCGGAGTGTAAAGGGAGTCGGTTGGTGGGCGGGGGAGGATATGCTACAATTCCTCCTCAGCCCGAGGGGGGATCGTGTGATAAGACGACTGATAGTCCTGTTTCTCTTTCTGTCCTTCTTATTCACTCTGTGCGGAAATGCCCTCGATCGCGACGGACTAGCCCGACTCGATCCCGTCCTCCGCGCCGGGCTTATGAACGATGACGGGGATGCCTCGACTCAGAACGCATTCTATCCCCTGTTCGATCCAGACCGTTTCCAGATTACCTTCTCCCCGCTCACGGGAGAGCCGAAGATCGGGGTATTGGTGAAGACGAAGGGGGAGGTCTACGGGATGAGCTACAAAGGGATACCGGTACGCGGTAAAGCGGGCCGGATCCTGAGCCTCGCGGTCAGCTTGGCCGAGCTCTATCGGCTCGCTGAGGAGGATGATGTGATCTACATCGAACCGGCGTGGAGAACGTCCCCAAAGCTCGACTACAGCGTCCCCGCGATCGGGGTGGACAGCGTGCACGGAGCGGATCCGCCGATCCTCGGGGATGGGGCGATCGTCGGGCTCGTCGACACCGGGATCGATTACACGCACCTCGATTTCCGCTACGACAGCGATGGGGACGGGTTCGAGGAATCATCGCGGATCCTGGCGATCTGGGACCAGACATGGGGGCTCCTCGGCGCGACCTACAACAAGAACGATATCGAGGAGGACCTCGCCCTCGGTTACGGACCGGATGCGGGGACGGTCCGCGAATCCGACACCGACGGCCATGGGACGCATGTGGCGAGCATCGCCGCCGGGGATGGGTCTTCATCGTCATACGGATTCGTCGGCGTTGCGCCGGGGGCGGATATCATCGTGGTGAAGACCACGTTCTACACCTCGGACATCCTCGCGGGGGTGGAGTACATCTTCGATCGGGCAGCCGCCCTCGGCCGGCCGGCCGTTGTCAACCTCAGCCTCGGCGGCCACGACGGACCGCACGATGGGACGAGCCTGTTCGAGGAGGGGCTCGACCGACTCGCCGCCGAACCGGGCCGGGCGATAGTCGTGTCGGCGGGGAACGAGGGGGACGACGAAATCCACGCCTCCGCCACCCTCAGCGGAGGGGCGTCCGCGTTCGAGGTCATTCCGGACGATTGGGAGGTCGAGCTGAACGTCTGGTACCCCGGGTCCTCCCGATTCACGATGACGGTCGTCTCCCCGTCCAACATACATACAGCAGCCCCGACCGGAATCGATACCGGCGCGGTCCTCACCGCCGACGGGATCGTATACATCGACAACGCATCCGCCGGGCCCAACCCGAACAACGGGGACAACGAGGCGTTCATTCGATTGAGCAACGTGGCTCATGGCGACCGCTGGAGGGTCGTCATCAGCGATACCGACGGCGGCGGGAGGTTCGATGCCTGGATATCGGCCGGGTCGGCGTCGCTCTACGGCGGGGATTCCTCCTCCACGATCGACGAGCCGGGGAACGCCCAGCGAGTGATCACCGTCGGCGCGTTCACCACGAAGTCCTCTTGGCCGTCGCAGGCCGGAGAACAGGACTTCTCCTCCGACTATCCCATCGGGGAGATCGCCTACTTCTCGAGCCGCGGGCCGACGCGCGACGGGAGGACGAAGCCTGATGTCACCGCACCGGGGGCGTGGATCTGCGCCGCCCGCTCGACGGATGCGGTCGCCTACGCATACCTCGCCCACCCGGACGGACAGCACATGATGGAGGTTGGAACGAGCATGGCCGCCCCGCACGTCGCCGGCGCGATCGCCCTCCTCTTCTCCATCGACCCCGATCTGAGTTTCACGGAGATCCGGGGGATCCTGACCTCGACCGCGCGGGCGGGCCACTTCACCGGGGCGATACCGAACGATCTTTGGGGGTGGGGGAAGATCGCCGTCGCAGAGGCGGTGGGGAGCGTAGAGCCGACCGAGCCGGTCGAACCGCCGGCGGGGGAGGCGCCGGAGATCTCCCTCGTGGAGAACCCGGCGCAGGACGAGGCCCGATTCGTCTACGCCGTACCGGGCGGGACGGCTCGGGCGACGATCCGGATCTACACCGTGAGCGGGAGGCTCGTCTTCGCGGCCGATCTCCCTCCCGATGCTGGCGACTACACGTGGAACCTCACCTCGCAGCGGGGGGAGAGACTCGCCGCCGGGCTCTACCTCTACGTCCTCGTGACCGATCGCGGGGCCTCGACGGTCGGGAGGCTGGTGATCGAACGATGAACGGATTCAGGAGGTTCGTGGCAGTAACGGTGATGGTCATCCTCAGCGGGACCATCGCCTCGGCCGATGAGAACGTCGGAGGGCTGTTCGATATCGGGATCTCGGGTCGCGGGGAGGGGCTGGGAGGCGGGTACTCCGCCCTCGTCGACGATGAGTCAGCGGCCTTCTATAACCCGGCGGCACTCGGGTGGTATGAAGGTTTCGGCCTCTCGTCGATCTTCGCCCGCGGGTTCGGAGGGATAGCGTACGGTTCGGTCGGCTTCGCCGTCCCCTATCTCGGGATCGACCTCCTCTTCCTCGATTCAGGGCCGATATCCGTCGGTGAGGGAACGTTCAGCTACGCGAGCCAGGGGATCGTCGCTTCTATCGGGATTCCGCTCGGAAGCGTCGGGTTCGGGGTCCGCTGGCGCTACCTCCACATATCGTCCCCGTTCACAGGGAGCGGATGGTCGATCGACCCGGCGCTCCTCGTGGTGACGGATGCGGTCCGGGTCGCCATCCTGTACGAAGGGGTAGTCTCCTCCCCCATCGAATACGACACGGGCGGGATCGATCAGTGGGATAGCTCGCTCCGGATCGGCCTCGCCTTAACCCTCAGCCCGGCCCCCGACGTCTTGTGGAATGCGGCGTTCGAGGCCTCCGGGCTGTTCTCATCCGCCTCCTCCCTGTCGGGAGGGATCGAGGCGTGGATCGGCGGCCTCGGCGCGCGGGTCGGCTACGATGGGGAGGGGCCGACGTTCGGTCTGTCGATCCGGTTCAACGCGCTTCAGATCGATTGGGCATATGCGACGCGGGGGGACCTCGGGGACAGCCACCGCGTATCCCTATCGCTCAGGTTCTAAGAGGTGAACGGATGGAAAAATCGATCAAGAAGGGACTGCTAGCCGGGGCTACAATCATTGCGATCGGGCTGTCATCCCTCGCCGCCTTCGGCCAGGATGAGGAACCGTTCGCTGCCAAGATCGAGGGGCGGAAGACGTGGACGATCCGATACGGATTCGGCGATCCGATCGGGCTTGCCTCAGCCGGGATCGCGCCGGGGCAGATCAGCCTCGACCAGACGTTAGCGGTCGACATCCACGGCGAGGCCCTGTCCGTCCTGACGATCGAGGGGCATTTCGACGATCAGCAGCCGGAGAGTATGCAGACCCTGACCGTCTATCTCGACACCGATCGGCTGGACGGGGCGTTCGGGGATTTCACCATGGAGGGGCTCGCCCCGTTCGCTGCGCATCGGCGGAAGATGAAGGGGGGGAGGCTCGATTACACGATTGGTGATGCGACGATAACTGCAATCGGATCCCGGTTCGAGGGGATAGCCGAGTCGCGGACGTTCATCGGGGAGACCTCCTCCTCCCAGGTCCTCTACTCCGCCTCCCTCCCGGACCGGCCATGGGTTTCCCAGCCGTATACACGAAACATCGATGGGCTGTACGGATATCCGCTCGGGATCACCTACGTTCCGGACTTCACCGATGTCACCCTCTTCATCCCGGCAAGCGACGGGCTCGGCTCCCTCCTCTCCGAGTACTCCCTCTCCTACTTGGTGGATTGGCTGAGCGCGAACGAGCAGGAAAAGATCGACGAGAAGAAGTTCGCCGTGATCGGCGGGGATCGACAGACCCTCGTATTGAAGGTTACGCCGAACGACCTCCTCCGCGCGCGGATAAAGGAGGGGATAGACGCCTACAACCTGGAGAACGGCCTCTCCGGTCCGGACGCGGAGGAGTACCCGTTCAACGTCGGCTCCGAATACGAGGTTTCGTTCTTAAGCGCCCTTGCAGGTCAGGCGAAGCTCCTCGTCGGATCCGAGGAGTACGAACTCACAGACGGGGTCCGCCACCGCTTCTACGACCTCGGGCAGACCGGGGTCGTGACCGATTCGGTCGTCGTTGAGGTGAGCCTCGACGGGATCGGATTCACCGCCATCACCTATCCCGACTATGCCGATTACGATGTGACCGTATATCCGGACGAAGGGATAATCGAGGCCGATTTTCCCGATTCCTTCTTCAACGCCCCGAATCCGGAGATCCGCGTCTCGTTCTCCTATACCGTCTCCGGTGGGACTTACTCCCTCGGTTTCTCCCTCGTCCCCGAAAGCGAGCGGGTGACATTGAACGGCGAGGTCCTCACCCGCGACACGGATTACATGATCGACTACGAGGCCGGTCTCCTCATCCTCCTCGTCGAGGTCGAGGACAACGACGTGATCCAGGTCGACTACGAGCGGTTCTCAGGGGGCTTGGGCGGCGGGGCCGACTACGCCCGCTACTTCTACGGCCTCCTCCTCGACCTCCCCCTATCGGAGAGATTCTCCCTGATCGGTCGGCTGTTGGAGGCGGCCGACGACCCCAGCTCGCTCGCCGATCCGCAGGGGGCAAGGACGATGCCGAACCGGCATACGGTCGGCGGGCTCGTCGGCTCCGTAAATCTCCCTGATTTCACCGGCTCGTTCACCGTCGGATACGCCCGCGATCGGTTCCCGTTCGACGACAACCAGCGCGCCCCCCTGCCGAACCGGATCGAGGCGATCGCCAGTGGAAGCGGGTACCTGTTTGTCGGGCATGCCGCCGGGTTGAACGTCTATCGGGATGGAGGCTGGAGCGCCTACGGGATGGCGGACGGCCTCTCCGGCCAGAACGTCCGGGCGATCGCCGTCTCCGCCGACCGCCTCTACCTGGGGACGAACGCCGGGCTGACGGTCGTCTCCCTGATCGGCGCATCCTCGCTCGACCGGGTCGATAGCTGGGCCCGGTACTACAAGGAAGACGGTCTCCCGGACGACTCCGTCCGTTCCCTCTTCATATCCGGTGGGAGGCTTTGGGTCGGGACCGATGCCGGGATCGCCTCCGTCCCGCTCGCCGTGATCGACGACCCTTCCGCCTGGACCGCCTATACGGACGATCGATTCACCGGCCTCGGGGCGATCCTCTCCCTCGCCGGAAGCGACGGCTACATCTATCTCGGGACGGAGTCAGGGCTTTACCGCTTCTCCCCCGACGATGGGGAAATCGCCCTCCTCCCCGGTACGGAGGGGGCGCAGATCCTCGATCTTCTCACACACGGCAACAGCCTATACGCCGCTTCGAACCGGGGCCTTCGCGTCTTCCATTCCGGGATCGGGGCCGGGTGGCTGACGCTCAGCGAGCCGGTCTATTCCCTCGGATCGCTCGACGGGGCGGTCTACTACGGGACCGACGACGGCCTTGTCTGCGCTGCCGATCGGTCGAAGGACTACGCCGGCTGGAGGGTGACGGCGATCGGGATAGGGCCGGATGGCTCCCTCTGGGCCGGCTCACAGGCCGATGCCGACTACACCCTGTTCATCTGGCGGATGGACGATATGACGGAGGCGTTCGACAACGATGCGGCGAAGATCAGGGGCCAGGATCCCTCCGGTTTCATCGACATCCCGGCCGATCAGCACACAGCGTACGGGGGGATGTTCCGCGCGTCGTTCGATAGGTCGGGGGACGGATTCTCCTTGTCAGGGAGCGTGGAGAGCATCTCGCCCGGTTATTCGGCGATCGGGAGCTTCGGCCGCCAGGATACGGCCGGTTGGGAGCTTACCGGGACGATCTCCCCCTGGGAGAATACCTCCCTCACCGCTTCCCACAGCTATCATATGGACGGCCTTCACAGCGGATCCCCCCGGGCGCGGCTGGAGAACGACATATCGTTCTCCGCCTCGTTCGGGCCGCGGGTCTCGGTTTCCGCGCACCAGGAGGGGATCGATACCGACCCGCAGCGTCAGGGGGCTGAGTCGAGCTACCTCTCCTATCGTTTCTCCCTCGCCGATACGCTGTTCAACGATGCCCTCAACCTATCCCTCGTCTGGAACGACGGCTTCACCGACGCTCGGGATTACGGGATGAAGCGGAGGGAGAACTCCCTATCCGCCAAAGCCGATCTCACCCTCTCCCCCGATCTCTCCATCTCCGGTAGCTGGTCGCGGCCGATCGAGGCGGCAAGCGAGAGCTGGAGCGGGCAGGAGAGATGGTCGCTCACCGCGCATGGCGGAGTAAGGGTCGGATTCATAGCCGGGACGCTCGATTACTCCTTCGGCCGCTCGCGCGGCCTCCCCGATGGTCGGTATGAGACCGCGCACAAAGCCGATATTGGGCTCGATCTAGATCCGTTCGAGCTCGCCGGCTGGCGGCTGATCCCGAGGAGCGACTTCACCATCGAGTACAAGGGGAGGAAGACCGACCTCTCGGGAAGGGGGACGATCAACGCAACGCTCGGATCCCTCACCGTCCGGACGACGATCGGCGCCGATCTCTCCGGCCTCGGTGCTCCACTGCGGACCGAGTCAGGTAAGGTCTCGGTCGCCGTCAACTACAGCGGGATCGAAGGGCTCCGTCCCTCGCTCACCTATACCCAGAATCGGAACAGGAAGATCTACGAGGGGGTGGGTAAGCTGACATCGGTCGATCACTCGCTGAATGGAAGGATGACCTGGGCGAGGGAAGGATGGGGTTCGGACCAGCTCTCCCTGACCGTCCGGATCAGCGAAAGCGAGGGCGGGGCTCGGGTGAACGGATCTATCGACAATTCCTACCGGATCGACATCACCGATCGGATACCATCCCTCGCCGCAACACAGGAGGAGACGGGCTTTCCCACCATCAACCTGACGATAGAGACGACCGGTGATTACCGGTTCGACGGGGAGGAGCCCGACCTTTCCGTGACGATCAGGGGGAGGGGGGATATCGCCCTCTCCTCGACCTGGAGCGGATCGCTATCCGTCTCGTATCTGACCGGGACGAAGGATGAGGGGAAGTTCTATCACAGCCTCATCCTCGCGCTGACCGTCGCCGCCCAGTTCTGAGCTTACCCCCCTCCGACCGGGGGGAGGAAGGCGAGCGAATCCCCGTCTTCGAGGCGGGTCTCAAGCCCATCGAGGAAGCGGATGTTCCGCCCGTTCAGAAGGGCACTCACGTACCCCCGCTCGATCCCCTCCCGCAACCGGGAGGAGAGCTCCGGATGCGTAGCAGCGATGGCGGCGAGGAGCCGCTCGACGTCAGAACCGAGAGGGAGTGATATCGTGATGCGGGCCTGGCCGAGGAGCCCCCTCAGCCCGCCGAACACCTTGACCGTTACATCGATCTTCCCTCCGGCCTTTGCCATCCGACCTCCCGTCCACCATTGATACCGGTTCAAAGCCGGATGTGCAACGCGTCCGGCTGGCCCTCGAAGGGGGAAGGCCTGTATAATCCGCCGTTATCCTCGGGATCGGAGAAGGATCGATGAACAAGAAACGCGTCCTCGTGTGCAGCGCCTGGCCGTACGCCTCCGGGGTCCCCCACCTCGGGAACCTCGTCTCGTCCCTCCTCTCCGGGGACGTATTCACCCGTTACTGGCGGATGCGGGGGAGGGACGTCCTCTACGTCTCGGGGAGCGACGTGCACGGGACGAGGATCGAATACGAGGCGCGTCAGCTCGGGATCCCTCCGGCAAAGCTGGCAAAGAAAAATCACGAGAAGATCGTAAAGGTGATTAAAGGGTTCGGGATCGAGTTTGACAATTACACGATCACCGAATCCCCGGTCCACGTCCGCTTCGTCCAGGATATCTACCTGAAGATGGAGAACAACGGATATATCGTCACCAAGGAGGAGAACCGCGCCTACTGCCGGAACTGCAGGATCTTCCTCGCCGATCGGTTCATAACAGGGACCTGCCCGCACTGCGGTTATCCCCACGCTATGGGGAACCAGTGCGATTCCTGCGGGGCGATCCTCGAGCCGGAGGAGCTGATCGATCCGGTCTGCTCGTTCTGCGGGGAGAGCGACATCGAATTCCGGCCGACGAAGCACTGGTACCTCGACCTCGAGAAGCTCGCTCCGAAGCTACGGGAGTACGTGGCATCACGGGATTTCCAGGGGAACGTGCGGCTCTTCACCGAGCGGATGATCGAGGAGGGGCTGAAACCGCGGGCGATGACGCGCGACATCTCCTGGGGGATACCGGCCCCGTTTCGCGGCGCGGAGGGGAAGGTGATCTACGTCTGGGGGGAGGCGGCGCTCGGCTACGTGTCGGCGGTGATCGAGCACTTCGAGGATGATCCGCGTTGGAAGGATTTCTGGTTCGGTGACGATGTTCACCAGATCTACACGATGGCCAAGGACAACATCCCGTTCCACACCCTGATCTTCCCCGGCCAGCTGATCGCATCGGGGGAGGGGTACCACCTCCCCGACCAGATCGCAGCGACCGAGTACCTGAACTGGGTCAGAGGGGAGTCGTTCTCCAAGAGCCGGGGAATAGGTCTGTACTGCGACGATGCCCTCGAGGTGATGGATCCGGAGTACTGGCGGTTCTACCTGCTTTATAACCGACCGGAGGGACGCGATGTCTACTTCTCGTTCGAGGAGCTGGAAAAGGCGATCAACGGCGTGTTGATCTCCAACGTGGCGAACCTGTTCAACCGGGTCATCTCGTTCATCCAGACCCGGCACGCCGGGAACGTCCCCGATGCCGAGCTCGACCCCGAAGTGAGCGGGAAGCTCACCGAGGCCGCCGGTGTATACGAGCGGGCGTTCGAGGCCGGCTCCCTCGGCCAGGCCCTCCGGGCCGCCTGCTCCCTCGCCGTCTTCGGCAACGGGTACTTCCAGAGGAAGAAGCCGTGGGAGACGGGCGATCCGGCCGCCCTGGCGAGCGCCGTCCATCTGGTGAAGGGGGTCGCCGTCCTCCTTTACCCCTACATCCCGAGGTTCGCCGGTCGGGTCCTCGCCATCCTGGGGATCGATAAACCGAGATGGGAGGATATCGAACGACAGGGTAGCCGGATGCATCTGAGCGATGAGCGGATCATCCTCGAGCGGATCGAGATCGAGTCGATCCGCTCGGCGATCGACGGGAAGGAGGCGCCCGGGCGTCCGACCGTCCCGTACGACGAATTCGCCAAGCTCGACATCCGCGTTGGCGTGATCCGGGAGGCCGAAGAGATCCCGGCCGCCGATCGCCTCTACCGTCTCCGCGTCGATTTTGGGACGGAGGTGAAGACGTGCGTCGCCGGGATAAAGGGGAGCTACTCGGCCGAGGAGCTGATCGATCGGCAGGTCGTCGCGATCGTCAACCTCGAACCGAGGACGGTCCGTGGGGTAAGATCGGAGTGTATGCTCCTCGCAGCGGGTGGGGAGCCGCTCTCCCTCCTTCGGCCCGACCGGTCGGTCGAACCGGGAACAGCCGTGAATTAGGGGATTGAAAAGGATTGCAGCCGCTGCTAGAATCAAACTCGAATTGGGGTGGCTTATTTATGTATGCAGTGATCGAAACGGGCGGTAAACAGTACCGCGTGGAAGAGGGGATGCTCCTTAAGCACGAACGCCTTAACGGAGTAAAGCCCGGTGAGGATATCGTCTTCGACAAGGTCCTCCTCGTCGTGAAGGACGAAGAGGTCCGCGTCGGAACCCCCTACCTGGACGGGGTGAAGGTGAAGGGGGAGATCCGGACCGAGGGGCGGGACGACAAGATCCTCGTCTACAAGTACAAGAGCAAGAAGGGGTACCGCCGCTCGAAGGGGCACCGCCAGCCGTTCATGACGACGGAGATCAAAGCGATCGAGGGATAGGAGAGAGCTTGGCCGAGGTATTGATTCAACGCGACGAGACGAGCCGGATCATCGGGCTGGTCGTCCGGAATCTCGGGATGGAGACGATCGCGGGAGCGAGCGTGTTCTATCTCCTCTGGGCGGTCGTCGGCTCGTTGACTGACTATCTCCACGTCCCGGTCGGATCGAGCGAGACCGACGCGACCTATCTCACGATAGATCGGAGCGACGCTCACCTCGATCGGGAGATTGATGCGATCCTTCAGACGCTGGTCCGGGGGCTGAAGCTGGTGGAGAAAGAATACCCGGACGACCTCCTCGTGCAGGAGGCGACGATCGGGGTCGAGGTTTAGAAGGAGAGAAGATGGCACATAAGACGAGCACCGGATCCACGCAGAACGTCCATGACAGCCCGGGGAAGCGCCTCGGCGTTAAGCGATTCGGCGGGGAATGGGTGAACGCGGGGACGATCATCGTCCGCCAACGGGGGACGGCGTTCGCCCTGGGGAAGAACGTGGGGATGGGTCGGGATTTCACGATCTACGCCAAGACGGCCGGCTACGTGCAGTTCGAAGGCCGCAACAAGAAGTACGTCAACGTCATACCCGAAACGGGCCGATAGCCATCGATGATCACCCCGACAAGCGTTCATGTTCCTCGATGAGGCTATCCTCCGCGTCCGTGGCGGACGCGGAGGGAACGGGCTGATCCATTTCATCTCCAATCGCCACAACCCACGTGGCGGCCCTGATGGCGGATCCGGCGGATCCGGCGGATCCGTGATCCTCCGCGCCGACCCGTCCGTCTCGACCCTATACCGATTCCGGAACCGGCCGAAGATAATAGCAGGGAATGGGGAGGACGGGACCCGGAACACCGGCCAAGGGGCGCGCGGGGAAGACCGGATCGTAATCGTCCCCGTCGGAACCGTGGTATGGGACCGGACGACCGGCGAGCTGATCGCCGACCTCTCCGAACCGGGGGCGGAGGTCGTCGTCGCCCGCGGAGGTGAAGGGGGGCGGGGGAACGCGAGCTTCACCACATCGACGAGGCAGGCGCCGCGGATATGCGAGCACGGCCTCCCGGGTGAGGAGAGGACCCTCCGGCTGGAGCTGAAGCTGATCGCCGACGTGGGGATCATCGGCCCGCCGAACGTCGGGAAATCGAGCCTGATATCGAGGATCTCGGCGAAGAAGGCGAGGGTCGCCGACTACCCGTTCACCACCCTCGTCCCGAACCTGGGGGTGGTCGACGTCGACGGTCTGCACCAGTTCGTCGCCGTCGACATCCCCGGCCTGATCGAGGGGGCGCACGCGGGGAAGGGGCTCGGTGACCGCTTCCTCCGCCATGTGGAGCGAACCTCGATCCTGATCCACATGGTCGACCTCGCCCGGCTGGAGGGGGAGGACCCGATCGAGAGCTTCCATCGGATCAATGCCGAGCTCGAAGCGTTCGATCGATCCCTCGCCGAGCGTCCGCAGCTCGTCGTCGGGAACAAGATCGACCTTGTCCCCGAGGAGGCGGTCGAGGAGGAGCGGGAGCGGTTCGCCGCCATCGGGGTTAAGCTCTTCCCGATCTCGGTCGCCACTTCGAAGGGGATACGGGAGGTCGTCCTCGAGGCGTACCGTCTCCTCCAGGAAGCGAGGGAGCGGGGGGATGTAGGGGCCCCCGCCGTCCGCCGGCGGGTCTACCGCTATCGGGGCGAGGCCGGCTTCCGTGTCGAGAAATCGGATGATGGGTTCGTCGTCATCGGCCGAGAGGTGGAGAAGTTGGTCAAGAAGCTTTCCATGGAGAGCAGGGATGCCCCCCGATACTTCACCGAGCGGCTGGAGCGGATGGGGATCATGCGGGAGCTCCGGCGCCAGGGGTTCCAGCCGGGCGATCCGGTCCGGATCGGAGGTGTGGAGTTTGAGCTTGAGGGGTAGGGTCGGGCTGTTCGGAGGGACGTTCAATCCGCTCCACAACGCGCACATCCTCGTCGCGAGGACCGCGCTGGAGCAGTTCGAGCTCTCGCGCGTGATCTTCATCCCGGCCGGGATCCCGCCGCACAAGCGCCTCCCGAATGGGGTGACGAAGGAGGATCGGTACCGGATGGTGAAGGCGGCGGTGGAGTGTGAGGACGGGTTCTCCGTATCCCGGATCGAGATCGATCGGGAAGGGCCTTCCTACACCATTGACACGATCCGCGCTTTGAAGGATGATTATCCGGAAGGGATCTGCTTCATCGTGGGAGCGGATCGCTTGCTCGAGATCGATACGTGGAAGGAGGCGGAAGAGCTCTTAGCTAGCGTCCCATTCATCATCGCGCCCCGTCCAGGGGTCCCGCTCTCCGCCTTCAGGGAACCACCGTTCGACCGGGCTTCGATCCACCCCCTCGACATGCCGGAGATCGATCTGTCTTCCACTTCCCTCCGGGAGATGGTCCGGGAGGGGGAAGGGATCGATCGGTTCGTCCCGGCGGAGGTGGCGGCCTACATAATCGAGCACGGGCTGTATCGGGATACTAGGCCGGTAGAAGCCCGCTCCACCACGTAACAGGAGGTCAGAATAGATAACAAGAGGAAGTTACGCGTCAACGAGAGGATCCGGCAGAAGGAGGTCCGCGTCGTTGACGACAACGGTGAGAACCTCGGGGTGATGCCGATAGAGGAGGCGCTGGCGATCGCGCGCGAGAAGGGGCTCGACCTGGTCGAGGTCGCGTCCCAGGCGACCCCGGTCGTATGCAAGATCGTCGATTACGGGAAATACCATTACCAGCTCGAGAAGCGGGAGCGGAAGCAGAAGAGAAGGACCAAGTTAAAGGAGGTCAAGTTCACGATCAAGATCGGCGAACACGATTTCCAGACGAAGATGGGACGGGTCCGCCACTTCCTCTCCCGGGGGGACATGGTCCGGGTCAGCATCTTCTTCCGCGGCCGGGAGATCGTACATGCCGCACGCGGGAGGGAGATGCTGAAGCGGATAGAGGAAGAGGTGAGCGATATCGCCCGCGTGGACGGTCAACCAATGGCCCGTGGCCGGACCCTGCAGATGATGTTAGTCCCCACACAGCCGAGCTGAACGAGGAGGGAAGAGGTGCCGAAGCAGAAGACGCACTCAGCGGCGAAGAAGCGCTTCAAGCGTTCGAAGGGAGGGAAGCTGATCCACCACATGTCGAACTACTTCCATAAGAACGTGAAGAAGCGACCAAAGTCGAAACGGCAGGCGCGCCAGGGGAAGGAACTGACCGGCGGCCAGAAGAAGAAGATCACGCGGATGATCGGGAAATAACCGCGTAGAGGAGAGGTTGCAGAATGCCACGAGCACGTGGAGGGAAGAAACACGTCAAGCGGCGGAAGAAGATCATGTCTTTCGCCAAGGGGTTCAAAGGGAAGCGGGGTACATCGCATCGGATCGCCAAGCAGGCGGTGATGAAGGCCCTCCGGAACAGCTATATCGACCGACGGCGTCGGAAGCGGGACTTCCGCCGGCTGTGGGTGACGCGGATCAGCGCAGCTGCCAAACAGAATGGCCTCTCGTACTCAGCGTTCATCGGCGGACTCGTCCGGCGTGGGGTCGGTCTGAACCGGAAGATGCTCGCCGAGATCGCGGTCCGCGACGGGGCGACGTTCCAGACCCTCGCCGAGATGGCAAAGGAGGAGGCCGTCAAGGGATGAGCTCCCGATCGGTCGAACCTTGGAAGGGAAGGTGAAGCGACCTGGGGACGAGGGCGTCAGCATACGCCTGATCGTCGAGGGGATCGAGCTTGCAGGGTATCACGGCGTATACGAAGAGGAGAAGGAGAAGGAAGGCCGATTCCGGGTCGACGTCGAGGTCGGAGGGAGGATCGAAAGGGCCCTCGAAAGCGACGATATCTCCGACACCGTCGACCACGCCGCCATCGCTCATCTCGTCGAAGAGATCAACCGGCGACACCGTTTCAACCTCATCGAGTCCTTCGCCGGGACGATCTGTGACGGGCTATTGGAGCGATTCCCAAGGCTCAAGTGGGTATCCGTCAGGGTGCGGAAGCTCTCCCCGCCCGGAATAGATAACGCGATATGCACAGCGGCGGAAGTGAAGAAGACGCGGGAGTGAAGCCGATCGCGGTATACCTCTGCCTCGGCTCGAACCTCGGGGACCGGAAGGATCTGATCGAGTGGGGGGTGAAAGAGCTCGAGAGGAACGGGATAACCGTGACCGCCCGTTCGTCCCTCTACGAGACCGAGCCGGTCGACTACGAGGAGCAGCCGTGGTTTCTCAACTGCGTCATCCAGGGGGCGACGCGCCTCCCGGTCGGACGGCTCCTCGCCACGCTGAAGGGGATCGAGGCCGGCGCGGGCCGAACCGAAAACGTCAGGTTCGGCCCGCGCCGGCTCGACATCGACATCCTCCTCTATGGGGACGAGGTGATCACGGAGGGGCCGGTGATCGTCCCTCATCCGCGGTTAAACGAGCGGCGATTCGCCCTGATACCGCTCACTGAGATCGCCCCCGACTTGACCGATCCCCGGGACCGAAGGCTGTTTTCCGAGATATTGAGCGGACTCGATGAGGGGAAGAAGGTGTTGAAATCGACGTAAAGAGGATATTGATCTCCGTCGACGAGACGGGGAGCAGGGAGAAACGGACCAGGGTCGCCCTCCTCGAGGGAGACCGGTTGATGGAGATCTACTACGGGCATCCATCGCAGGAGAAGATCGTCGGTAACGTCTACAAGGGCCGGGTGGAGGACGTCCTCCCCGGCCTCGGCTCGGCGTTCGTGAACATCGGGGAGAAGAAGACCCTGTTCCTCTCCCAAGGCGAGATCAACGACCAGATATTGATCGAGAAGGGGTTCAAGCCGTGGCAGGGGCGGGTTCCGATCGAGAAGGTCCTCCGGCCCGGCCAGCTGATCACCCTTCAGGTCCGGCGGGCGGGGATCGGGACGAAGAACCCGCAGGGGACGACGAAGATCAGCCTCCCGGGCCGGTTTTGGGTCTACCTCCCGACCGAGGACCGTCTCGGCGTATCGCGCCGGGTGGAGAGCGTCCGCGAGCGGAGGAGGATCCGGCGGATCGCCCGCGCCCTCAAGAAGCCGGGAGAAGGGATGATCGCGCGGACGGCGGCGCAATGGGCGAGCAAGACCGACCTCGAGCGGGACTACGAGCTCCTCACCGAGACGTGGAAGGGGGTGGAGGCCGCGGCCCGGTCGGCGAAGAAGCCCCGCCTCCTGTACAAGACGATGGGACTCGTGCAGACGATACTCCGCGACCGGCTCGACCCGGATACGAAGGAAGTGATCGTCGACTCTCAATTCTTCCACGAGAAGATCCAGATGTTCCTCGACTACATGCGGATGTCGGAATACAAGGGGCGGGTCCGCCTCTACCGGGGGAAGGAACCGCTGTTCGACGCGTTCAAGATCGAGGATCAGATACGGCAGAGCCTCGAACGGCGGGTCCCCCTCGCCGGCGGCGGGTCGCTGATAATCGACGAGACCGAGGCCCTGATCGCAATTGACGTCAATACGGGCGGGGATATTCGGCACCGGAACCAGGAGGACGCGATCCTGAACACCAACCTAGAAGCGGCGGTCGAGATATCGCGCCAGCTCAGGCTCCGACAGATAAGCGGGATCATCGTCGTCGATTTCGTCGATATGGAGAACCCGAAACACGTCCAGATCCTGATCGACAAGGTGAAGGAGGTATTGAAACGGGATCGGGTCCCGACCGACTTCGTGGACATGACGGCACTCGGGCTCATCGAGATTACCAGGAAGAGGAAGGGGGAGAGCCTCTCGGACATGTTGGAGAACGCCCAGTTCGACGCTTGATCGCGCTCGGATCGGCCGCTAGAATGAAGTGAACGGGCGAATAGCTCAGCTGGGAGAGCGTTCGGGTCACATCCGAAAGGTCGCAGGTTCGAGCCCTGCTTCGCCCATTTGCCGGGCGGGATTTTCCGCCCGGCGTTCGAATTCCGCGGGAGGGATCGGATGAAGTCGCTCGTGACCGGAGGGACAGGGTTCATCGGAGCGAACGTCGTCCGCGCCCTCCTCGACGCTGGGGATGAGGTTCGCGTCCTCGTCCGGAAGGGATCGAACCTCGTCAATCTCAACGGCCTCCCGGTCGAGCTCGCCGAGGGGGACGTCCGAGATCCGGGTTCGATCCGCCGGGCCGTCTCAGGGTGCGAGCGCGTCTACCACGTCGCCGCCGTCTACTCGTTCTGGTTGAAGGATCCGGAGCTTCCGTTCCGGGTGAACGTCGATGGGACCCGGAACGTCCTCCGGGCGGCCCTGGAAGAAGGTGTCGAGCGGGTCGTCTACACGAGCTCGGTCGCCACCCTCGCTGTTCCGACCGGGGAGACCCCGGTGACCGAGGATGCGCCGGTCGATCCGAACCGGATAGTCGGTCCGTACAAGCGGAGCAAGTACCTGGCAGAGGAGGTCGCGCGGGAGTACGCCGCCGCGGGCCTTCCGATCGTGATCGTCAACCCCTCCTTCCCCGTCGGTCGCTACGACATCAAGCCGACCCCGACCGGTCGGCTGATCGTCGATTTCCTCAACCGGAGGATGCCGGCGTACATGGATACGGGGATGAACGTCGTCGACGCCGAGGTGGTCGCCCGTGGGCACCTCCTCGCCGCCGAGAGGGGGAGGATCGGGGAGCGCTACATCCTCGGGGGGGAGAACGTATCGATGCGCGATCTCCTCGCAATCCTATCAGAAATCACCGGGATCCCCGCCCCGCGGATCCGCATCCCGTACGCCCCGGCCCTCGCGATGGCGTATCTGAACGCAGGGTTCTGCCGGCTGACCGGCGGGACGCCGCGGATGACCCCGGAGACGATCCGGCTGACGCGGCACAAGATGTACTACGACCCGACGAAGGCGCGCGAGGAGCTCGGCCTTCCACAGAGCCCGGCGCGGGCTGCCCTCGAAAAAGCGGTCGATTGGTTCACCGAAAACGGATACGTCAGGGCGAAGTAGGGACGATTCCAGCCGGATAGCCGGTGATGAGGAGATCGCGCCCGAGTTTGGCGACCTCCATCCCTTCGAGCTTGATCGCATCGGCGATCCGCTCGACCCCGATCCCGCCGACGGCCGGGACCGCGTCGCTCCCGCCGATGATGATCGGGGAGATGAACAGCGACACCTTGTCGACGAGGGAGGCTTCGAGGAACGCGGCCGCCGTCTCCCCACCCCCTTCGATCAGGAGGGAGTCGAGGCCCTCCTTCCCGATCCGCACGAGGAGCGCATGTAGGTCGACCCTCCCCCCATCTCCGGGCAAGCGCCAGACCTCGACACCGCGGGCGCGAAGCCCGGCCTCCTTCTCCTCCGGCATCGCTGCGGTGGCGACTATCGTCCGGCCGTCTTCAGAGAACATGCGGGCGTCGAGCGGGACGCGGCCGCGGCCGTCGAGGACGATCCGGACGGGATTCGGTCCTTCAACGTGACGGACGGTGAGGAGCGGATCGTCTTTGATCGCGGTCTTCGCCCCGACGAGGACGGCGGCGAACCTCCGACGGAGGCGATGGACCTCGGTCCGCGCGGCATCCCCGGTAATCCACTTCGATTCTCCACTCCGGATCGCTATCTTCCCGTCGAGGCTCTGCGCGAGCTTCAGCTGGACGAACGGGATCCCGGTCCGGATGAACTTGAAGAATATCTCGTTTACCCGTCGCCCCTCCTCCTCCAGAACCCCTTCCCTCACCTCGATCCCGGCATCCCGGAGCTTCTCGATCCCCCTGCCGCTCACGAGTGGGTTCGGATCGCGGCAGGCGACGACGACGCGGGAGATCCCGGCCCGAATGATCCGATCGGCGCACGGCGGGGTCTTCCCGTGGTGGGAGCACGGCTCGAGGGTGACGTAGATCGTCGCCCCGGCTGCGTCCTCCCCCGCCTCCTCGAGGGCGAAGACCTCGGCGTGCGGCCCGCCGAACCGCCTGTGCCAGCCCTGACCGATGATCTTCCCGTCCTTCACCACGACCGCGCCGACGATCGGGTTCGGGTTGGTGTAGCCCTCCCCCCGACGGGCGAGTTCGAGGGCGAGGCGGATGTAGCGCTCGTCCAGCGGGTTTGTAGGGTTCATTGAATCTTTTCGGCGGCGGCGATCAGGGCGCGCATAGCGGCGATCCGATCGGGCTTCCCGAAGATCGCCGAACCGGCGACGACCAGCCCCGCCCCGGCTTTGACCACCTTGCCGACGTTCGCCTCGTTGATCCCCCCATCGACAGAGATCGTCACCGGCCGATCCCCGATCTCCTCACGGAGCCGGCCGATCCGCTCCACCGCCCCTGGGATGAACTCCTGCCCGCCGAACCCCGGCTCGACGCTCATCACAAGTGCCAGGTCGACGAAGTCGAGGTACGGGAAGACAGCAGCGATTGGGGTCACCGGCCGAAGCGAGATCCCGACCTTGCAGCCGAGCCCTCGGACCTCCTCGATCGCCCGGAACGGCTCGTCCTTCGCCTCTATGTGAAAGGTGATCATGTCCACAGGGGTCAGATCGAACCTGGAGGCGTACTGGATCGGATAGTCGATCATCAGGTGGATGTCGAACGGCTTTGTAAGCCCCTTCCGGAGCGAGTTCACCACCGGCGGGCCGATCGTCAGGTTGTCGACGAAGTGTCCGTCCATCACGTCGATGTGGAAGTAGTCGGCGAGCGGCTCGACCTCCCGCGCCTCGGCCCGGAGGTTCCCGAAATCGGCCGATAGGAGGGACGGGGCGAGCTTCATCTCCGCCTGCTCGCCGAGAGGAGCATCAGGAGCTGCAACGCGGCCATCGCCGCCGCTGCGACGTAGGTCAGCGCGGCGGCGAACAGGACCTCCTTCACCCCGCCGAGCTCCTCCTCGCTCACCGCAGCCGTCTCACGGAGCGCCGCAACGGCCCGCCGGGAGGCGTCGAATTCGACCGGGAGGGTCACAAGGGTGAACAGGACAGCGGCGGAGAAGAGGAGGATCCCGGCTGTGAGGAGCGGCTGGAACCTGAAGATGATCCCGACGAAGAAGAGGGGGAAGGCGAGCTGCGAGCCGAAGCTCGCAATCGGGACGATCGCCGTCCGAAGGGCGAGCGGGGCGAACCCGCGCGCGTGCTGGATCGCATGCCCCGCCTCGTGGGCGGCGACCCCGATCGCCGCTATCGAGGGCGAGTCAGGAGCGGAGAGGCGGAGGGTCTTCGTCCGAGGATCGTACTGATCGCCGAGCGGTCGGCCCGTCTCCTCTATCGTGACGTCGGTTATCCCGCTCGTCTCCAAGATCCTCTCTGCCGCCCTTTGCGCGCTGATCCGGCTCGACGATGGGATGCGGGCGTACCGCGCATACGTCGAGCGGACCTTCCACTGCGCGTAGATGGCGAGGGCGATCGCCGGCAGGAGGATCAGGATGCTCGGTCCGAGGAAGAACGGATACCAGAGGAACATGTCAGTCTTCCTTTCGCCAAATGACAAGCGCAAGTATACGCCTGCGGATACCGGCCAGCAAGGGGCTATCCCTGACGAGCGCGGTCAGGATCGCCATCAGGAGGATCCCGGTGAGATCGGCGGCGAAATCGTCGATCCCTGCATGCCGTCCGGGTACGAACGCCTGGTGGAGCTCATCTGTCCCCGCATAGAGGATGGCGATAGTGATCGGGATCCATCCCCTCCCCCCTACCGCCTTCCGAACGATGAAGAAGAACAAGGCATATTCAACCGCGTGGATCAGCTTGTCGAGGCCGGAAGCGGGAAGGAGGGGGAGCTCGCGAAGCGGGATCGACGATCCGGCGAATATCCCGGCTGCATAGGCGATGGCAACAGCGATCCACCAGGCTCGCTTCATCGATATCCTCCGTGAAAGAGAGGGCCGGTAAGCCGGATTCTGTCGTGGGGAGACATCCATCTATGCGGCCTACCCAAAGGCTCGGGCGGGCAGCCCTCGAACGCCTTCCTATTCGGCCTTGCTCCGACCAGGGTTTGCCGAGCCGGCCCGGTCGCCCGGGCCGCTGGTGGTCTCTTACACCACCGTTTCACCCTTGCCTGTGCCCGGAGGCCATCGGCGGTCTGTTCTCTGTGGCACTTTCCCAGGGTCGCCCCTGCTGGGATTTCCCCAGTGGCCTGCCCTGCGGAGTCCGGACTTTCCTCACACCGCTTCCCCCGAGGCGGTGCGCGTCTCCCTGGCCCTCTCATCGATATCGGCGAAACCCGCAACGGCGGCAATAGTATACCCGACGCTCCCTCCCCTGATCGAGGACGACGGTCGTGCGGAGGAACCGGCCGCATCGGGGGCAGATCCGCCGATGGATCAGCCAGCCGATCCCGGCCGCACCGGCGATGACGAGGCCGACGATGGTAAGCGGATGAGAGGCCGAGGGGGAGGGGATCTCCCCCCCACTCGGCCCGAGGGTACGTTCGAGATCGTCGAACAGGGCGATCATCGCCTCCTCGATCCGGCGATGAGAGACGAGATCGGCTAGTCCGGTTTCGAGCCCCTCCTCCAATCGGCCGTGGCCAGCATGGATCCCGTCGCTCCCGCGGATCCTCACCTCCCATGAACCGCCCGTCCTGAGGAAGACGGCGAGGATGGTCTTCCCTCGATTCAGCTCCCAATAGTCGAAGACGGCGTCGGCGTAGGCGTCGATGTCGGAAAGCGGGTTCTCCCAGCTCGCAAGTATGTAGACGTCGACCGCATAGCGATCGCGGACATCATCGATCAGGGAGGAGATCCTCTCCCGGCCGTGCCGATCGAGGACGTTCCCGTAGTCGGAGAGCTGTCCGATCGGTCGGGGGAGGGGGGCTCCCCCGATGACCGAGACGGCGAGCGACAGGAGAAGGAGGGGGATCAGTCGACGTAGAGGATGCGCGAACAGTGTTCGCATTGGACGACCCCCATCCCCCCTTTCGCCCGTTCGATCGTGTTCCCGCTCAGCCTCAGCTTGCAGCCGGAACACGTCCCCTGCACGATCGCGGCGAGCGGATCGCGGTACTTCTTGTGGAGGGTCTCGTACTGGGAGAGGATGTAGGGGGTGATACCCCCGGCGAGCCGCTCCCTCTCGGCCTTCAGACCGGCGATCTTCCCGTCCGTCTCCTCCAGGCCGGAGGCGATCCGCTCGATCTCCGCGCGGAGTTGCGCCTCCCGCTCCTCGAGCGCCCTCTCCGCCTCGACGAGCTCCTCCCGCGTCCGCTCGATCAAATCCATCAGCTCGAGGGCCTCGTCCTCCATCCGGCTGATCCGGACGCGCTCGCTCTCTATCTTGGCGCGGAGGTCCTCCATCTCCTTGAAGCTGATTATCCCCTTGTCGAGGCGATGCTGATATTCGCGGATGCTCTCGTCGAGCTCGTCGACCTCGAGGTTCTTCAGCCGGCTCTCCCGTTCGAGGCCGGCGAGGCGGCCCTGGAGCGACTCGACCGAGGCGCGCTCGGCGTCGATCCTCTCCTCGAGCCGCGCCCGTTGGGCGGTGAGGCTCGCCAGATGGGCGCCCAGATCGGCGATCTCATCGTCGATCCGCTGGAGCTCGAGCAGCTGCTTGATCTCAGCGAGCACTTCCCCCCTCCCCGTTCAGGCGGGTCATCCGGCGAGGCCGAGTCCGCGTAGCCCATCCGCCATCGGGCCGAGCTTCTCCTGAGCGAGGGCCTGCGCCCTCTTCTGCGCCTCCTGGACGGCGGCGATGATCAGGTCGACCAGCATCTCCACGTCCCCTGGGTCGACGACCTCCCGCTCGATCGCAAGGTCGATCAGCTCTCCCCGACCGTTCACCGTCGCCTTCACCATCCCTCCGCCGGCCGTCGCCTCGGCCTTCATCTGGGCGATCTCGGCCTGAGCCCGTTCGAACTGCTGCTGGAGCTGCTTCGCATGTCTAACGATGTTCGAGAGATCCCCGAGTCCCTTCACTTCTCCTCCTTTATAATTTCACCATCGAACATCCGGCAGACGAGCTGCGCCGCCTCGAAGAGGGAATCCCCGCCCGACCCCCCGCCCTTCTCTCCTTCGTAACCGACCTCGACGCGGACGTCGTCCCCGAAGTGGCGACGGACCGATCCGGCCAGGTACTGGAGGTTTGACGTCTTCTCCAAGCTCTCCTTGTGGAAGGAGCAGCGCCTGGGGAAGCGGATGATCAGCCTCCCGTCCTCGAGGTTCGGCCGGCCCTCGAGGAGGAACGCGGCGATCGCTATCCTCTCCTTTTCGATCTCGGCCAGCATCCCGTTCCAGATCGGGGCGATCCCCTCGGGGATCGGCGGTCCCGAAGGGGGCGTATCCTCGACCGGCCGCTCGGCAGCGACCGGCTCCTCCGCTCCTGTATTCCCCGAGGAAGTCCGATCCGGATTCAGCCGCGCCATCAGATCGAGGACCCCGATCTCCAGCCTTATCCGCCGGTCGAGGGCGCGGAATAGATCGGCCTTCACATCGAGCAGCCCCCGGGCGATCGCTATCTCCCTCTCGGCCGGCCCCTCCCCGTTGAGGAGCCGGTCGCGGATCGCCTCGATCACGTCCGCGAGGAAGACCTCGAGGTCCTTCCCGCGCTCGACGAGGGAATCGATCGTCTCTATCACCCTGCGCTGATCGTTCCGCTCGATCGCTTCGATGAACGCCGCGTGCGTCTCCCGGTCGACCAGGCCGAGCATGTCGAGGACAGCATCGGCGGTGATCGGGCTCCCTCCGTGGCTGATCGCCTGTTCGAGCATGACGAGGGCATCGCGCATCCCGCCGTTCGCCCGGCGGGCGATCGTCTCGAGGGCGCCGGCGGTCAGCTCCATCCCCTCCGCCTCGGCCACCCGCCGCAAGTGGCCGGCGATCCTCCCGGCCGGGATCCGCCGGAACTCGAACGCCTGGCAGCGCGAAACGATGGTCCGCGGGACCTTGTGCGGCTCGGTCGTGGCGAAGATGAAGATGGCGTGAGAAGGGGGCTCCTCGAGCGTCTTTAAGAGGGCGTTGAACGCCTCGTTCGTCAGCATGTGGACCTCGTCGATGATGTAGACCTTCCTCCTCAGGTCGGTCGGGGCGAAGTTCACCTCCTCGCGCAGCCTCCGGATATGGTCGATCCCCCGGTTGGAGGCCCCGTCGATCTCGATGATGTCGAGAGAGCGGTTGGCGAGTATCGCCTTGCAGGTCGGGCATTCGTTGCACGGCTCCCCCTCCACCCGGTTCGGACAATTGACGGCCCGAGCGAGGATCCGCGCCACCGACGTCTTCCCGATTCCCCGCTCGCCGGCGAACAGGTAGGCATGGGCGGCCTCGTCCGAGGCGACGGCGTTCCTGAGCGTCTGAACGATCTCCTCCTGTCCCACGACCTCGGAGAACCGCTGCGGACGCCATCGACGGTAGAGCGCTAGATGGGCGGGCTTTTCGGTCACGTTTTATCCCTTCCTTGGTCGGGGAGACTGGATTTGAACCAGCGACTTCCTGCTCCCAAAGCAGGCGCGCTACCAGGCTGCGCCACTCCCCGAAGACGCAAATCCGATTATAGGTATGGCCTTTCCCCCGATCAATCGCCCCCGCCCCTCCGGCTGAGAAGCGGCCGCTTCCGGAGGGCCAATTCGGCGAGGTAGATCGCAAGAGCGGCGAGGAGGAGGTACGGGGATATCGGTATCCGCCTCGGTCCCCTCCCCCCGTCGAGGGGAGGGAGGGGTTCATCCCCGGTGAGGAGCTTCCCGCCGGTCAGCGCAGCGATCCTTTCCAACCGCTCCCGGTCGAGGCCGATCTTACGATATTCAGCCGGGTAGGGGACGGTGAGCGGGAATATCCCCGTCCTCCCTGTCGTCCGGTCGGCGAGGTGGATAGCATACCCCCCCTCCGGCGGGGTGGGAAAATCGGCGGCGTAGAGCCCGGGGGCAACCTGCGGGACACTGAAGGCCTCATCAGCAGGGACGATCTCTGCCTCCATGTCGAGGAAGTTCGCGAACAGGCCGTCAGGTGTGCGGGCATCGACGGAGAGGGAGCTCGCCGGATCGCCGAGCGAGAAGCTCGCGGAGAGCCCCTCCCTCGAGGTCAAAAGCGGCTCCGTCTCGCTCAGCATCGCTGCGAGGAGGCGGGGCATCTGCGGCCAATCGGTCCACTCGCCCGACCATCTGCCGATCAGATCGGTGTTCAGGACCGAGGCGCTCCCCAGCCCGACCCGCCAGACGGTGAACAACGGGTCCCCCTCCGCGGAGAGGAGGGTCCGGCTCCCGGGACGGGGGTAGGTACGGACATACCCGTGGAGCGGGGGGATCGATCCGAGGCCGGCCGAGCGGATCAGCGGGCCGGCGACTTTCACGGGGCCGGTGACGAACCGGCTCCGGCTGAGCCGCTGCGTCACCTGCATCGTCAGCTGGGGGAGCTTCAGGAAGTCGGTCACGTGATAGAGAGCCCCATCGCCGGCATCGGTCAGGGCGCTGAGGAGCTCCAGGTTCGGGTATTCGCCGAGGGCGATCGCCGTCAGGGTGACCCCGGACGTGGAGAGGCGGGAGAAGAGATCCGGATAGTCGCGCTCCTCGTTGGTCGTCTTTCCGTCCGAGATCAGGATGAGGTACTTCGAACGGACATCGACGCCCTCGAGCCGGTCGAGGGCAGCGAGGATGGGATAGTAGAGGTCTGTCCCCCCGTTCGCACGGATGTTCCGCAGGGCGCCGTATATCCCGGTCCCATCCCCGACCGGTTCGAGCGGGATCACCCATTCGAAGCGGTCGTTGAACGCCACCACGCCGGCGAGGGCGTCAGGAGGGAGGAGGGTTATGCTCGCCGCGGCGGCATCCCGGAGGATCCTGATCTTCGCCACCTGATGGGTAAGCGCCTGCATGCTCGACGATCGGTCGAGGACATAGACGACGGCGAGGCTCGGCCGCTCCGCCTCCTCGGGGACGATCGACGAGACGGGGAGGAGCCGGTCGAGACTCGTCCCGGCAAATCCGCGGACCTCCTCCTCCCCCTGCGCGACGAGGAGCCCGCCGCCGAGGTCCCGCACGAACCGCTCGATCTCCTCGACTTCGGCATCGGTGAGGGAGGAGAGGGGTACGCCGGAGAGGATCATCTGCCGGTAGCCGGCGAGCGCCTCGAACGGGGGGATGGCGGACGAACGGGCGTAGGAGAGCCCGACAGCATCGAGGAGACCGGGGATTGCCGATCGATCGGTGCGCTCGACGAGGAGGATCGCGGGCTCCTGGCGCGTGTTGACGGAGAGCGAGAGGGAATCGTTCTCCGGGATCGGATCGTCCCCCCGCCTGACGACCGCCCGATAAGGATAGACCCCGGGTCGGACGAGCCGATCGGTGAAGACGACCTCCGTCCGTCCCGGGGGAACGATCAGATCGTGCACGGCGACGAGGAGGTCTCCCCGGTAGAGGGCGACGGTCACCGAAGCCGACTCGACCGCGGCGATGGTGGTCGAGAGGGAGAACGGCCGGCCGACCTCGACATCGCTCGGAGCGCGGAAATCGACGAGCGAGACGTCGCTTTCCATGACATCACCGACCGGAACGACGGATATCGGGATCCCGGCGAGCTGCGCCGCGCCGATCGCCAGATCGGCGTCGCCGGAGAATTGCCCGTCGGAGATGAGAACGACCTGACCGGCCGTCCCGTCAGGGATGAGGGAGAGGGAGAGCTCGACCGCGGGGATGAGGTTCGTGGCGTCGGCGGAGAACGGCTCGCCTAGGGAGGGGAGGGCTGCGTCGCCGGGTTCGGCGAGGATCCGCGCATCCCGGGCGAACCCGACCGTCCCAAAGCGGAAACCGGGATTCTCCTCGATCAGATCGCCGATCAGGGTGTAGATGTCGATCGGCCGCACCGTACGGTCGACGCTCGCCGAGCGGTCGATCAGGAGGATCACCGTCCCCTCGGACTCTGAAATACCGACCTCAAGCCCGGATGCAGCGAGGACGAGGAGCGTCAGCGCTCCCAGCCTGAGGAGCGGTGCCGGCCGCCCCAACCGGCGGGAGATCATGAACCCTCCGATCCAGACGAGGGGGGTCGCGATGAGAACGAGCGGCAGAGCGAACCGGATCATCGAGGCCTCCGCTGGAACGGATCGACCCTCGCATAGGCGAACCACTCGACGACGAGGAGGAAGGCCGCCAGGCCGGCGAGGATCGGCCACAGGGGGCGGAGGCCGGCCGGTCCTCCGAGACGGGCGACCCGATCTTCCCCCGGTTCGATGACAGGTGGAGGGAGGGATTCGCTCAAAGGCACGTTGACCCCGACAGGGTAGGTCCCCCTCTTCGTGACCAGCCGATATTCGCCCGGCACCGGCGGGAAGAACGCCGCCTGACCGGGTAGGATCTGGATCGGTCCCCCGTCCGGGCCGACGACCGAATCGACCGGCTCGCCCGACCCGCGGAGGGGGATCCCCGCGCCGACGACGGCCCATCTATAGTCTAGAGGAGCGGGGAGGCGGATCACCCGCCGGACGATGTTCTGCACCAGTATCGGAAGATCGACGGTCACCGGGAGGTTCGTCGCCGCAAGCTCCGAGGCGAGGAACCAGACCCTCCGCCCCCCTTCGGTGAACTCGACCAGAAACGGCCTCCCCGCCGCGGTGAGGAGGACGTCCCCGGGAGCGATGGAGTCGAGGAACGGGACCGACCAGACGCGGAGATCGGCCGGCCTCACCCCCGCGAGGAGGGGGTGGTCCGGGGCGAGGGCGAGGACATCCCCGCCTCCGCCGTCCCCTCCGAGCCGGACGATCCCGGGCATCCCAGCGTGGACGAGGAGGACGTCGCCCGTTACGTCCGGCGGCGGATCAGCGTCGTAGATGACGGTCAGGTCGGCCCCTTCCCCGACCAGTCGCACCGGGACGGCGGCGCGGAGGGCGGCGAGGAGGTAGCGGTCAGGCGTACCCACCCAGCGGACGGAGAGCTCGATCGGCCGGGCGAGGGCGAAGTAGCGGATATCGTCGGCTGGGAAGTCATCCGCCGGCTCGAGGGCGGCGGTGAACGAGACGGACCGCGAGGTGGGGAAGGGGATCACGTAATCCTCGGAAGAGCCCGAAGGTATGAGGATCGCCATCTCGACCGAATCGGCCCCATCGCTGATCCTGAGCCTCCCTGCCCTATCCTCACCTCCGTAGTTATCCACCCTGACGAACGCATCGACACCGCCGGCCGCGGGATCCTCCCTGATCGTGAACGCGGTGATCCCCCCGTTCTCCCCACCGGTTATCGCGATCGTCTCGAGGAACGGAGGCGGATCGGGGAACGGCCGGTCGGAGAAGAGGACTGCCCTGTCGAACTCCCCCTCCCCGCCGATGGCGGCGATCATCCGGGAGAGATCGGACGGGGAGGCGTCGGCGTACCAGCCCGGCCGGGAGGAAGCGAGCGCCTCGGCCGCCTCGTCCCGGGGGCCTTCGGGATCGACGAGGATCCGCGGATGATCGGAGAGGGAGATCACCGCAGCCCGGCCGGCCCGTCCCTCATCGAGGAGAGCGATCGCCCGCTTCACCGCGAGCTCGTAGCGGGAGTGCTCCCCATCGGCGATCGTCCGCATGCTCGCGCTCCCATCGATCAGGATCGCGATCCTCGAGGCAGAACCGGTCTGTAACGTCGGCTCGGCGAGGGAGAGGACGATGAACAGCAGGGCGAGGAGCTGGAGGATGAGGAGGGGGTCGACCAGCAGCCTGAGCCTCCTCGCCGGCGCCGTCCGGCCCGAGGGGAGCCCTTTCCATAGGAAGAGGGTGGCGACCTCCCTCCGCCCGGTCCTCGTACGCAACAGGTAGAGGAGGAGGATGACGCCGGCGAGGAGGGAGAGGTAGAGGGAGGCCGGTCGGAGGAATATCACTCGATCACCCCTCCCCTCCGTAGTTCCTCGTGGATGAACCGGGAGAGCGGCAGGTCGGTCAGAGCGAGGAAGTAGGGTATCCTCCGCTCGAACAGGGCCCGCCTCAGTCGGCGGAGGTGCTCCTCGAGCCGCTTCTCGTAGGAGGCGATCGTCGAACGGTCGACGGTTAGGCGGACCCTCTGTTTCGTCTCGACGTCGATCAGCTGCATCCTCCCCAGGCCGGATGGGTGAACCTCTTCGGGGGCGAGGATCTGGATCGCGATCGGTTCGTGACCGCGATGGACGAGGCGGCCGAGCCCCTCCTCATAGCCGTCTGCGGTGAGAAAATCGCTGATCAGAACGACGATTCCGGACTCCCGGGAATGGGAGTTGAACTCGGCCGCCGCCCGGTCGATCGAGGTCTCCCCGACCGGCTCGAGCCCGGCGAGGGCGGAGAGGATGTGGGCCATCTGCCCCATCCCGTGTCGGGGGGGGATCGGACGGCCGAGCCGGTCGGTGAACGGGTAGAGGCCGACGCGATCGAGGCTCCTCAGGCCGAGGTAAGCGAGGGCAGCTGAGAGGTGGGTGGCATAGGAGGCCTTGCTCGGCGTCCCGATCCGCATCGAGGAGCTGAGATCGAGGAGGATATAGATCGGGAGGTCGCTCTCCCGGGAGAACCGTTTGACAAGGATCCGATCCAGCCGGCCGTAGACGTTCCAGTCGACGTAGCGGAAGTCGTCCCCCGGCGTGTACGGCCGGTAGTCGGCGAACTCGAGGCTCATCCCGGAGCGGGGGGACGGATGAACCCCGAAGATGTCCCCCTTCCTCCTCCTCCGCGCGATGAACCTCAGGTTGCCGAGCCGGCGAAGGAACTCCTCGTCTATCACCCGTTCCATCAGACGATCGGTACCCCCTCCCAGACATCGGCGAGGAGATCGGGGATCCTTACCCCCTCCGCCTCACCACGGAAGTTCAGGATGATCCGGTGGAGGAGGGCCGGGTGGAAGACGGCCTCGATGTCCTCCGGCCGGACATTCGGCTCGCCGGAGAGGAAGGCGTGCGCCTTGGCCCCCATCACCATGGCGATCGCCGCGCGCGGGCTGGCGCCGTATTCCACGTACTCGCGGACCCTCCCCGGCGCGTATTCGCTCTCCGGATGGGTGGCGAGGACGAGCCGGGCGATGTAGTCCCTCAGGCCGGCGGCGAGCGGTATCGCCCGGACGACCTTCCTGGCAGTGAGGACATCGGCAGCGGAGGCGACCGACCCGGGGAGGACGATCCCCTCGCCATCCGTATTCCTCGTCGTGATCTCGATCAGTTCGTCCAGATCGGGGAAAGGGACGTTCGCCTTGAGGAGGAACCGGTCGACCTGCGCCTCGGGGAGGGGGTACGTCCCCTCCATCTCGATCGGGTTCTGCGTGGCGAGGACGATGTACGGCTCCTCCAATTCGTAGGTGTTCGACCCGACGGTGACCGTCCGCTCCTCCATCGCCTCGAGGAGGGCTGACTGCGTTTTCGGCGTCGCCCGATTCACCTCGTCGGCGAGGACGATGTTGGCGAAGATCGGCCCCGGGGCGAATCGGAACCGGCGGTGGCCGTCCTCCTCCGTGATGATGTCCGTTCCGACGATATCGGCCGGCATCAGATCGGGCGTGAACTGGATCCGGGAGAAGCGAAGGCCGAGGGCGGCGGCCAGCGTCCGGACCAGAAGGGTCTTCCCTAGGCCGGGGACGCCCTCGAGGAGGACGTTCCCCCGGCAGAGGAGGGAGATCAGAACGGCGCGGATCACCCTCTCGTGTCCGACCATCACCGTCTCTATCGCCTCCCTCAGCCGTTCGAACGTCGCATACGCATCGTCGATTTCGGTATCGGTGATCATGATCCTCCTCCCGTGATCGTCTCGAAATACTTCCGGACCGCCTCGACGGCGGATGGAGAGAGGGCGCGCTCGGAGAGGATCGAATCGATCCGCTCGAAGCTGACGGAGATCGACCCTCCTCCCTCGCTCCCGGTCCCATACTCGATCGGCACACCGGCGGTGAGGAGCAAGTCGAGCCTCCCCTCCTCGCCGATCCTCCCCGGAACCGGGGTCGGGAGGAGCTCCTCCGTCCCGCCCTCCGCGAGGGGCGGAGAGGGGGCTTCTTCCTCCTCCCCCTCCCCTCCGTTCCCAGGGACGTTCCTCCCCTCTTCGTTCGTCGCCGGGGAAGCGGAGGGGATTCCCCCTGTCTCCTCCCTTTCCGGCATCCCGACCGAACCGACGCCCCCTTCCTCCTCCCCCTCGGATCGAGAGGGGGAGGTCGCCCCCTCCGTCCCCCCGCTCGTCAGGGACACGGCGGCCGATCCGACCTCCTCGAGGAGCTGATCGATGCTGTTTCCAAGCGCCTCGGGGGATTCCTCGGTAAGAATACCGTTGATCCCCTCGGTAAGAGGAGGGGGAACGGTCGCCATCGCAGCGATCAGCTCCGCCCGCTCCGCATCGGTGAGGAGGCCCCCTTCCGCGGCCAGACGCTCCTTTATCCGCGCCAAGAGGTCCGTGAGGTCGGCCTCGGAAGCGGGTCTTTCGGCCCCGCTCGGCCCGATGGGAATCCGGAGCTCGGACAGGATGTCGCTCAGCGTGTATCCGGCCTCCGGGCCGGTCGTCGCCGCCTCAGCCGCGGCCTCTGCAGGGAGCGGGGGGGCAGGGGGTTCGGAGGTCTCATCCCCCGCCCGGCTCACCGGGGGTGAAGGGGAGGGGAGCGTTATCGGAGCGATCACTCCGGGCGTCCCTACCGGCACGGGCCGGATGGAGAAGAGGAGGCCGGCGACGACGAACGAGAAGCCGATGGCCAATCCGAAGATCGTCCACTTGGGGATGGGGAGGCCGTCCTTCCACCCCTCGAGGCGAGGGGCCGCTGCGGCCTCGATCCTCCTCCGTATCGCCGGGCTCCCTCCCCCCTCCAGCTCGGCGAGCGAGCTCAGCCGCGCCGGGAGGCCGAGGGCGAGGTCGAGGCGGAGGAGGAGGGCAGCCGGCTCGATCCGACGGCGGAAGGCGACGATCATCACCGCCCCGCTCGCGAGAAGAGGGAAGACCGCCCCTGCAACGATCGCGCCCGGCGGGATGGAAACGGCGTGCGCTCGGGAGACCAGCGTCGCGGCGAAGTATAGCGATCCGGAGACGAGGAGGGCGAAAGCCGCGGCAGAGCCGCTTCGTATCAGCCGGGACCTCCTCTCCGCCACCCGGACGAATCCGGGGAAATCGTCGATCATCCGCTCCACCTCCCGCGTTCGATCAGGAGGGCTCCCAAGGCGGCGAGGATGAGCGGGAGGGAGAACGCGACCAGCAGGACCGGCCACTCCGGCCCGCGGAGGATCCCGTGCACCGCTCCGAACGGGCTCAACCCGACCAGCACCAGCGCATCGAACCGACCCCCACCGAGCATCCCGAACAAGGGGAGCCCGAACGCGGCCGCGGCGAGGCCGTAACGGGCGGCGAACGAGTCTATCCCCCTCCCCGCCCGGCGGATCTCGATCCCGTAGCCGGAGATACCGAATCCGATGCTCAACGCGGTCACGTAGACGAAAAGGATCGGGATCGTCCATTCCCTCCCCGGGAGGAGGACGCGGACGTAGGCGAGGTACGGAAGGATGAGGACCTGGCCGAAAAGGACTTGCACGATCGCCTTCCCCAGGAGCCGGCGGGCCGGCCCGGTCGGCGAAGCGAGCGCCGCACCCCGGTTCAGACCGACGACGGCCGCGAGGAGGGCGTAGGCGGCGAAGAAGACGATCGGGGAGGGCTGCCAAGGGGAAGCGAGGAGCTCCTTGACGTAAGTCGCCCAGGGCATGGAGAACACGAGGGCGAGGCCACAGAAGAGGACGAGGCTGAAGTAGACACCCCACCCTCCCCGCTCGGTGATGACCTCACGGGCCTGCATCATACCCCCCTCTGATCAATCGGATCCGCAGATCCCTCACTTTTCGGGCCGATTCCTCATCCGGCTCGACCCGCTCTTCAGACCTGACGGCGATCAGCCACTCCCCCCTGTCGAGGCCGAGCCGGCCCTCGAACCGGCGAACGACGAGGTCGAGCGCCGGATAGCCGGATTCGTAGAGACGGAGGTCCCTCCCATCCGTCAGGGGTATCCTCGCCTGACCCGGCGGGATCGGCGGGAGGGGGTAGGCGACCCCTCCGACCGCGATCAGGCCGCCGTCGATCGGCTCACCGCTCCTGTTGTCGATGGTAGCCGAGTCCCCATCGAACGCAAACGCGATCGACGGCGTCGCCCTCCCGTAGTAGGCGAGATCGCGCCTCTCCTGAGGGAGGAGATCGATCCTCGTCCCCTCGGGCTCACTTTCGGCGGCGTACGTAGCTGCGGCCAGCGACAGGAGCGCCGACTGGATCAGATAACTCCCCCGATCACCCGCCAGGCCAGCGGACCCGGCCTCATTTGCATACAAAGCATACCAACCTACCTTTATTCCGAATGCATCTTCAATCGATAATTCCAATTTTATCGCATA
>Ga0190334_1000151_pt1 | contig 35487 bp, 24 predicted proteins | sample 48720478_MG_FD_161270 | JGI IMG/M metagenome (GOLD analysis project Ga0190334, IMG submission 161270) | Hydrothermal vent sediment bacterial communities from Southern Trench, Guaymas Basin, Mexico - 4872-04-7-8_MG | ecosystem: Environmental > Aquatic > Marine > Hydrothermal vents > Sediment ... | reverse complement strand
CGCTGGGACTCGAAAAACTGAATGAACTCGCCCGGTATGCCCGGGAAAACGGCACCCGTTTCTACATTGCATACAATCCATGGGATCAGAGTACCCGCGAGGAAAACCATTACCGGGGAATGGCCCGCCTGATCGAAGCCGTGGATGCCGACGGGGTGGTGCTCGATACACGGGGAAGATCCAGTGTGGAGCTGCAGCAGGCGGCCGATGAAGTGAAACCGGGTGTGATCATGTACAGCGAGGGAATGGCCGTTCCCCGCGATATGCCGGGAATCCTTTCCGGAAGGGTGCACGATGCCATTTTTATGCCTCCACCCCTGAACCTGAACAAGCTGATCCGCCCAGACCATGCCATTTTCCGGGTGTGTCAGCTGAGCCAGGGAAGACTGCACCGGGAAATTGCCATTTCTTTCTTCAACGGGATCGGCACCGAGATCAATACATTTGCCCCCGGCCGGCCCGGGTGGATGGAAGAAGAATTCCGGTATCTGGGTGAAACCACCATGATTCTGCGGGCCAATACATCGGTTTTTACCGCTCCCGAATGGACCCCGCTGACAGAAAGCCTGGCCGATTCCATATGGGTCAACCGATGGACCAACGGGGAGAAAGTCCTGTATACCGTTTTCAGTCTCCGGCCTGAGGGACATTCCGGCCCCCTGGTCCGCCTGGATGATCCGGGCCCCTACCATTACGTCAGTCTGTGGAACCACCGGGAAATCGAGCCGGTGAAGATCAACGGACATCTGTACCTTCCGGCCGAGGTCGAAGCATTCAACGCATCGTATCTGGGCACACGCCGCGAAGGCAACGTGGAATGCCTGGCGGCATTTCCGGAATTGCTCAGGGTGGAAAGAAAGGGAGATTCCCTGTTTTTCCAGGCTACCACCGGCGACCGTATCCGCCTGTGGAAAGGAAAACCCTCCTGGCAGGGCCGGTACGTCGACTTTCCCATCGGTTTCTGGGAGCTCAGCCTGTTCAAGGAGTTCGGAAGATATACCGGCGATTATGTATTGCAACTCTATGAAGAAGAAGAACTTCTCGACGAAAGGGTGATCACCTTCGATCATGGAAAGCCCTGGCTGGTGAGCACGGTGGAAAAAACCCGGGCTGTGAACAGACCCCCTGCCGGCATGGTGGAGATCCCTGCCGGAGTGTTTGAATATTCGGTATACCACGATGACAGTTTTATACCCTATCCCGATTACCCGGAATCGGAAACGGTGAAGATGCCCAGGTTCTTCATGGACAAATACCCGGTAACCAATGCACAGTTCCACGAGTTCCTGGTTCAGTCGGGCTACCGCCCGGAATATCCTGCCAATTTTCTCAAACACTGGGAAAACGGGATATATCCTCCGGGTACGGAGAATTATCCCGTCGTATGGGTCAGCCCCGAAGACGCGCGTGCTTATGCCGACTGGGCCGGGAAAAGGCTGCCCACCGAAAAGGAGTGGCAGTATGCCGCACAGGGAACAGACGGACGGGCGTGGCCTTGGGGGGATGAATTCCATGCCACCCGGTGCAACAACGCATTTGAAAGGCCTACCCCCGTGGATGCTTTCATGAAAGGAGCCAGTCCCTTCGGAGTAGTCGATATGGTGGGAAATGTGTGGCAGCTTACCAGCGATACTTACGATAACGGAAGTTACCGTTTCTCCATCATCAGGGGAGGCAGCTATTATCAGCCCATTTCCAGTTCATGGTATGTGCAGGGTGGCCCCAGGCCTGTTAACCATACCCAGATGCTTTTGCTGGTATCCCCCGGTTTTGACAGAAATGCCACTGTGGGATTCCGCTGCGTGATGGATGCACAGGTTAAAGATTGATAAATCAGGATAAAACAAAATAAGACAGCTCCGATAGGTTTCCGTTTTGCTCTTTTTCCGTAAAATGGTAATTTAACAGCCGGGTTGCATTCCTGATTTACAATCATCCGTTATGCCGCGAAAGAACAGAACAAGAAAACGAATCCTGAGCATATTTTCCCCGATGTTTTTCTTTTATCTGGTGCTGGCCATGGTGGTGGGAGTTAGCTATTATTACCTGCGGTACCTGGGAAGAGACCGGATCGGGATCGTGGTGTTAGGCAATGCCCAGGAACCGGATTCCGAACACCGTGCCCTGGCGAGGTTTCTTGGTAAACGAAAGAATACCGAATACCGGCTGATCCCTTCCGGAAAGCTGACCAACGGGTCAGATGCGCTGAAGGGCCTCTCACTGGTATGGATTCATGAAGACGATACTGCCCTGCTGAAAGCATACCGCCGAGAAGGGATCAGAGAAACCCTCACCCGTTTTGTCAGGGATGGAGGGTCCCTGCTTCTCAGTCTCCAGGCTGCTTCACTGACGCACGATCTGGGCTGGGAGCCACAGCTTCCGGAAACGGTGGAAGAAGAACTGATCGATGAAGGCTTCGGAAGAAAAAAAGGAATGCGGGCTTTTGGCTCCCATCCGGTATTCGAGGGATTGTCCGGAGGAAGCTATTTCTTCCACCCGAAGTCGGATATGACCATCCGGAAAACGGGTTTCTTCGGGAATCGTGTTCCGGAAAAGGGAAAAGTGACCGGCGTGGGCTGGTCGTATGTTTTTCTGAATGAAGACGAGAAATTGATGATCGAATACGAGGAAGGAAAAGGAAGGGTGCTGGCCCTGGGGGCATTTCTGTACTTTTCCGTTCCCAACTTTCAGCGTACGGAACTGGAAATGGTGGCCGATAACCTGGTTTCTTACCTGTGCGGACGCCATGCTAACGAGAAGATGAATTACTGGACTTTCAATGAACGGGATACCTATCCGGTAGCTTTTAACGGGAAGAGGGAAGACCTGCCTCCTTCCGAACCCTGGAACCTGCCGCAGGAGCCATTCCTGCTTCACCGCGAACGGGCTACAGAAGCATTCTGGGACGTGGCCGGCCGCCGCCTTCTGATCATGGGAAAGGAAACCGGTGGAGTGGACGAAATCTGGTCCCATCCCTTTATGGCATTGCAAAATTACAGGGTGGGCGTGAGCCTTCCCGGGAAGAAGGATTTTCAGTGGCTTTCGGGGTTTCCTTCTTCCGTAACCGTCCATCCGGCATATTTTGCCAGGGAATATGTGATCGGCACGGATACACTTACAGAAACGATCACGGCACATCCTGATCTTCCGCTCGGCGTGATGCATTACGAATATTCCGGACCCGATACCCTGTATCTCCATGTGTTTTTTGAAACCCGTTTCCGCCTCATGTGGCCTTATTCGCACCGGGCTACCGGCGATTTGTATTACGGGTTTGACGAGAGCCTCCATGCCTTTGTGGTGCACGACGAATCCCGGGATTACGTGATGCTGCTGGGCACCAACGGCCGGATCCTGCACAGGGAAACGGGGAACTTCTCCGGGTTTGAAACAGGAAACAGTTTGTTCCCCAGGGGTATAAGGTCCGATACCTTTCCGGTGAGCGGTCAGATGACCGTGCATCTTTCTCCCCGGCAGAAGCGTACCGATGTAATGATAGCCGCTACTTCCGAAGGTTTTGACCGGGGCCGGAACCTTTACCGCCGGAATATGCAGCACCCCGGGCAGGTGCTGGCCGAAGCCGTGACATACAGCCGGCGGAGGGAGAAGGATAATTTGCAGGTGATCACTCCCGATTCCCTGCTTAATGAAGGGTACCGCTGGGCCCGGGTGGGTACCGACCGTTTGTTTGTGCATACTCCCGGTATAGGCGAAAGTCTGGTGGCGGGCTACGGCACAACGGCTACAGGATGGAACGGCGGTCATGCCGTTAACGGAAGGCCTGGGTACGCCTGGTACTTCGGGAGGGACGCCATATGGTGTGCCATGGCCATGCTGCATTACGGCGATTTTGAAAAGGTACGCACCATACTCGAGACATTTAACCGGTACCAGTCGCCCGACGGAAAAATATACCACGAACTCACCACTTCGGACTTTGCCCATTACGATGCGGCCGATGCCACTCCCCTCTATATTATCCTGGTGGGAAGGTACCTGCGCTACAGCGGCGATAAGGCCTTTATCAGGAAAACATGGAAAAATATCCGGAAAGCCATTGATTTTTGCTATTCCACCGATACCGACGGCGACCTCCTGATAGAAAACACCCATGTGGGTCATGGATGGGTGGAAGGTGGGGCCCTTTTCGGTTCGAAAACCACCCTGTATCTGGCGTCGGTATGGGCGGAAGCCTTGCGGGAGGCTGCTGTCATTACCCGCAGGATGAATTTTGAAGGCTATGATCGTTATATAAAAGATTACGAGAGCGTGATTACTGCGATCCGTGAAGATTTCCGGAGCCCGGACGGATTTTACGCCCACGGGAAAAATCCCGACGATACCTATCATCACGTGCCTACCATCATGCCTTCCGTGCCGGTTCTTTTCGGACACATTCCTCCTGCAGGTTCCCTCCGGATGATACGGGCCTGGGCTTCCAATGAATTCAGTACCGACTGGGGAACACGCATTATCGGTGAGTCCAGCCCGTATTTCAATCCCATGGGGTACCATACCGGAAGCGTGTGGCCCCTGTATACCGGATGGACTGCCCTGGCTGAATACAGATGCGGGAAATCTCTCCAGGCGTTTACCCACCTGATGAACAATCTGAGAAACTATCGGCATGGGTCGCTCGGGTTCATGGAAGAGGTGCTTCACGGGAAAATGTATGTTCCCCGGGGAGTCTGCGCCCACCAGGGATGGTCGGAAACCATGGCCATTCAACCCCTGCTGGAAGGAATGATGGGACTCGATCCCGATGCAGCGGAACACTCGCTGAAGTTTGCTCCTGCCTTTCCTCCCAACTGGGATACCGTCCGCGTGGAACAGATCAGGGTAGGCGCACACCGCACAGATTTCCGCATGGAGAAAAAACCCGGGATGATCACCTATTATTTTACGCATAAAGGACCCCGTGTCCTGCACCTTGATTTCTCTCCGGGATTTCCCGGGAATACAAAGGTTATGGAGGTGCTTGTCAACGGCGAAACCGTTCATACTGATACGGTATCCTTTCCTTCCGGTATGAGAGTAAACATCCCGCTGAAGTTACGGAACAGGGCTCGTGTGGATATCCGGTACCGGAATATGGCCGCCGTTATGGCACACCTGCCGGAAGTGGCTCCGGGCGATTCTTCCGGAACATTCCGCATCATCGATACGGAATACATGGCGGGGGGCATGCGTGTGATCCTGGAACACCGGCCCGGCGAAGCAGCCGATTGGAAAATATGGTCGGAAACGGAGCCGGGAGAGGCCTGGAATGCCCTCCTCACCGGCAGGGAAGGGAATGTGTATACCTACCGTACCCGTTTCCCCGATTCATTCGGGAATTATACGCAGGTGGAGTGTTTTGTTTCCTTTCCGGGGAAATAACAGGTAAGACGAAAAACATGAATTAACGATTTCGAAGAAGATTCTGCCATTGGAAATATTTTTGCAACATATTGCCCGGCAGGTTTACGAAGCCCATACTGATTCCCTTGACCGCGTGTGGATGGTTTTTCCCGGACGCCGGTCTGCCCTGTATTTCAGCCGTTTTCTGGGCGGGATGATAAAAAAAGCCTCATGGATGCCCCGCATGCTGACCATCAGCGAATTGTTCCGCGACTATTCGAAGTACCTGCCTGCAGACCGGCTTTTTTCGGTGATCCGCCTCTACGGGGTGTACAGGAAAATCCACCCCGCACCAGAATCGTTCGATGCTTTTTTTCCCTGGGGGGAAATGGTGATGAATGATTTCGACGAGGTGGACAAGTACCTGGTCGATCCGCACGACCTTTTCAGGAATGTGCGGTCGTTGCGTGAAATTGATGAGCATTTTGCCTACCTCACGGAAGAGCAGCGGGAAGCCGTTCGCTGGTTCTGGGATGCTCTGCCGAAAGATCAGGCTGGTGAGAACAGGGAATCGTTCCTGCGTATGTGGAATCTGCTGCCGGGTTTATATGACGGACTCCGGGAAGCTCTGAGGCGGGAGGGATACGGGTACGACGGAATGATCTGCCGCGATGTGGCTGAAAAGATCGGCCGGGGCGAAGACCTTCCCTGTGATGCCCTTCAGGTGTGCTTTGTGGGTTTCGCGGCCCTGAACGAATGTGAAAAGAAACTGCTGGCAAGTTTCAGGAACCGCGGACTGGCTGCTTTTTACTGGGATTATGATACCTGGTACACCGGGGATGTGCAACAGGAAGCGGGATTTTTCCTGAGGCAAAACCTCTTGGATTTTCCCCCGGCACCCATGGATTTGGATTTTTCCGTTCTGAACCGCCCCGGAAGGGAGATACGGGTCATAGAAACCTCGTCGCGTATGGAAGAGGCCAGAATGCTGGGGCATATCCTCAATGAAACGTCCGGTGAGGCAGACGACGATCCCAACCACACGGCCGTGGTGCTGGCCGATGAATCCATGCTGTTGCCGGTGATGTACTCCGTTCCTTCCCATGTGAAAGAGATCAATGTGACCATGGGATATCCCCTGAAAGATGCTCCGGTGTATCCTTTGCTGAACAGCCTGTTCCGCCTGGTAAGGAGTGTCCGCGGGGAAGGACAGGGCAGGAAGTTCGATGCCCGCGATGTGGTCGACCTGCTGAGTCAGCAAATGGTAAGGGACCTGGACGCAACCGGGGCCGGTGAACTTACCGCGGAGATCATCCGCTCCAACCGCCTGTTTGTCGAAACACAACGCCTGGAACAGCATGAAAGCCTCGGTATTCTTTTTGCCGTGCCCGGCGATATTCACGGAGTATCCCGGTGGCTGCAGGATATCATGTACCGGTTTTTTGTGCATTCCTCGGCAAAGGAACGGGAGGAGGAACACCGTATGACCCGTGAATTTATTTACCATGTGTACGAAGCGATTGGGAAACTGCAGGAACTGATTTCCTCTGAAAACCTCAACCTGGCTTTTTCTACCTATCTGTCGCTGTTGCGCCGTTACCTGCACCCCATCCGCATTCCTTTTTCCGGAGAACCGCTGGCGGGCCTGCAGATCATGGGTCTGATGGAAACCCGCTCCCTTGATTTCCGGAACGTGATCCTGCTCTCGGCCGGCGAGGGCTTTCTGCCCCGAACTACTTCCCGGGGATCATTCATTCCGCATAACCTGCGGGTGGGTTTCAGACTTCCCGTAACAGAACACCAGGATTCCATCTTTGCTTATTACTTCTATCGGTTGCTTCAACGTGCGGAAAACGTATGGCTGGTGTATACGGGAGTAGACAGAGGGATGGTGACGGGCGAGGCCAGCCGGTTCATCCACCAGATAAGGTATGATTCGCAGATCAGGATCTCCGATATACGTCCCTTACCTCCCGCGGGAAGCACCGTTTCCGTTCCGGTAACCATTCCGAAAACCGGTGAAGTATACAGCTTACTGGAGCAGTATCTCGACGGTGCAGAAAAACAGCATTCCCTCAGTCCAACCGCTCTGAATGCCTACATCGATTGTCCCCTGCGCTTTTATTACCGCTATCTGGCCGGAATAACCGAAGAGAAAACTTATACGGGACAGGTGGATGAAGCTGCCTTCGGAAGCCTGCTGCACCATACCATGAAATACCTCTACGAAGAAAAATGCGGGAAAGAGGTGGAGGCCGGCTGGTTGGAAGCATTGCAGCATAATGATAAACGGGTGGAGGAATCGCTCAGCCGGGCTTTCCGGAAGGTGTGGTTTAACCATGCCGGCGGAGGTGAACCCGAGGGGAACCTGTTCCTGGTGAAGGAGGTGATCCGGGAATATGCCGGTCAGATCATGGCCCTCGACCGCAAAACCGCTCCGTTTCGCATTCTGGCCCTGGAAGAACCTTTTTATATGGATTTTTTCTTTAACAGGAACGGGAAAGAAAGAAAGGTGAGGATAGGAGGTACGATAGACCGCCTGGATGAAAAGGACGGCAGGGTGAGGGTGCTCGACTACAAAACGGGAAAGGTTAATCCCGAATTCAAAGGGGTCGGTTCCCTTTTCCAGAGGGAACATCCTTCCCGGAATGGCATGGCCTTTCAGACCATCCTGTATGCCCTGGTTTACCGGAGCACCCTGAAGGAGGAGAAAACAGTCATTCCAGCTTTGCTGTTTCTCAGGAAAATTTACCGGGAGGGATTTGATACCCGGCTGATTAATTCAAATACGAAAACCCCGCTGGTAAATGTGGATGAAATTGCACAGGCCTTTACAGAGGAACTGCAGGAATTATTGGATGAATTGTTTGATCCGGACCGTTTTTTTACCCGGACCGGCAACCTGAAAATATGTGAACACTGTGCCTACCGGCAGATTTGCGGAAGAGAATAACAGCCGGTTGATTCTTTTTTTAAATTTGATCAACTGGATAAACACTTCAATATGGATCTGAATCCTTCCCGTTACCGGCTTGAAATAAGGAATATAAAATACCGGGACCATGGCCTGGTATATCCGCAAACGGCAATCATTACCCATTTTAATGAAAGTAATGAATCCGGGAAAGTGGAACTGCAGGGGTATGTTGAGCCCGAAGAAATATACCGGTGGATTGACGAAGGGAAAGACATCATTCTTGATTATTGTGTGGTAAGGAATTTTTCCCTGGCTCATTACCGGCTGAGCCGCGGAATGGACAGGAAAGATCCGGTGATCCTGAATAACTTTTCCGCAGTCCATGCCTGGTTCGAGGCACAGGGAGAAACCGATTTTTCCCTGGCAAAATTTACGGGTGAGAAAGTGAGTTTCCATCAAGCCCGGTTTGTCAGGGGAAAAACCCTTTTTTCCGGAAGCTTTTTCGGGGGAATAGCCGATTTTTCCTATTCCCGGTTTGTTTGCGGGGATATCGATTTTTCAAATACGGTGTTTTCGGGAGGGGAAGTCAGTTTTAAAAATGCAGTGATAGGCGATGGAAAAAAAGATTTCCAGTATGCCGATTTCGGTAACGGCAGCGTGGTCTTTACAAATACCGAATTCGGCCCGGGTGAACTGTCGTTTATCAATGCCCAGTTCAGGGAGGGAAATGTTTCCTTTAAGGTGGCCCGGATTGCAGGGGGAAAAATAGATTTCCGCTTTGCACGTTTTGGTGACGGGGATATTTCGTTTGAGAGAACGGAATTCGGGAATAGCAGGGTGGATTTTCGCACCACAGAGTTTCAACGGGGGCGGGTGAATTTTAACCGGGCAGTTTTTGGTGACGGTGATGTCTTTTTCGAAGGAAGTGGGTTGAAAGAGGGGAAATTCAGTTTCAAAAGAGCGCAACTGGGGAATGGGGAATTTAATTTCGAAATGGCTGAATTCGACGGGGTGGATGTCATTTTCGACCGTACTTCCTTTGGTTCCGGGCCGGTTTCGTTCGGGCATTCCGCTTTCGGCAGCCTCTCGCTCAAGTCATGCCACCTGGATCATTATACCGACCTGCGCGTGAAAAAATGCGGGGTAATGGATCTTTCGGATACCGTGGTGCGCGACATTATCGATATGAAACCGTATGAGCATCCGGTGAATATCGGTGTGCTGAACCTGGCAGGCATGCGGCTGCTGGGGGTGATCTTCATCGACTGGGAAGAGAACAGGGTGAAACATATGTTTTCTTTTCAGCCTGATACCACCCTGCATGAGAAAGCTGAGCAATTCAGACTACTGAAGGAAAATTTCAATCACACCGGACAATACAATGATGAAGACCACTCTTATGTGGAATTTAAACGATTTGAGGCGAGATCCCGGCTGGAACGGACTTTAAAGAAAAGCCGGTGGCATGCCCTGTGGATCTACCCCTGGCACGGGTTCAAATGGCTGGTGGTGGATGTGGCCGGCTTGTACGCCACCGCCCCCCTCAGAGTGCTGATCTCCATGCTGGGATGGTACGTTCTTTTCAGCATCACCTACTGGCTGATGGAAACCTTTGGGAAATCCAGGATCCTTTCTTCTACCGGATATACCCTGTCGTCTGTGGCCAGGGCTTTTTATCATTCGGCCATTACTTTCTTTACGATTGGATATGGCGATCATTTTCCGGTTGGATTGATTCGTGTGATCTCCGCAGTGGAAGGATTTGCAGGAATGTTCCTCATGGCCTATTTCACCGTTTCCCTGGTGAGAAAGATACTTAGGTAGTATACCGGAAATGCGGCCTGGTTGTCCCTGTCCGGGCTCATGTGATTCAACCTGCAGAGAGCGATGTCACATCCAAAAACCAGTAAGTATGCTTTGTTCAGCTTGGTTCTTTCCTCTTCGTTGAGCATCGAACGGATTTCCTGATATTGCTTTACGGAAAGCCTGAGCATTTGAGCCTGAAGGGAAAGGATATCTCGCTGTATGCTGTCAATCTAAGGGGATTCGGCAGTGACTTCCGCCATTTTCATGAGCATAACCGGTTGTTGTCTTTTCAGTTCGTCGGCCAGCGGAGCAGCTTCCTCTCTGAATAACGAGATGACAGCGACCAGTGAATCGTGTTTTTCTCCTTCCAGCTGCAATGACCTTGTGAGATAATACTCCTGTGGTGAGCAGGAACTATGCTTCACGTCGGTTGAACGGTCTTCCCGTTTTAAAAGGAGGGAAAGTGTGAAGGCATTGCTGGCAATCAGAAGAAAAACAAGAACGGTAAGAAACTTATTGTAATTTATTTTCATTGCATTTCTTTATGTTGTTCCGGATTTTCCGGATCTCAGGGGAAAGCAGATTTACCGGGTGTTTCTGTGAACAGGGCAATAAAAGCCTGATCGTTGGTCCGGTCAATATAAAACTCCCGGGCATATTCCTCCGGGGTCTGCCGGCCGGAGTTGCTGTTGTCTGATGTTAGCATCGAAAACAGGTTAAAACCTGTAAAAACGAGCAACAGGCCGGACACTCCTGCGGGAAATGCTGCCCGCATATTTATCTTTCTATAATTACGTTTCTGAAGACGGGCGGAAATTCCCCGGTAAATATTTTCCGGGTCGCTTATCTCCGGCCGGTCGCAGGTATTCACGGTCTTCCGCACAGAATGTCCCGCCGTCACTTTCCGTTTCACGTGCCGGGATTTCAGCGTTCCCTTCTTCGTCATCGGCAAAAAGGAGAAGGAACTTTTTCCTGCGCAAGATATTGAGCGAACGGTTCACCGTGGTCCTGTAAATCAAGGTAGAAACCGCCGCTTCACCCCGGAAACTCCCTGCATTTTCATATAACCGTATAAATACATCCCGGGTAATATCCTCTGCATCATGTGTACTTTTCTGTATACCGCAGCAGGTACGATACAACTTTTCCCCGTAACGAATGAAAAAAGAAGGTGGATAGGATTTGTGTTGGGATGACCGGGTGGAATCTGTGGAAAATTTCGTTTAAATTGCATTATAATAACCACAAATATTTCCGTCATGAAAAAGAACATGGGAACCCTCGACAGGCTGGTACGCATCCTGCTGGCCGCCCTGATCGTAGTACTGTACTTTACCGAAGTGATCACAGGTACCCTGGGGATCATCCTCCTGATCCTGGCCGCCGTATTCCTCCTTACCGGGCTTTTCAGCTTCTGCCCCCTTTATGTGCCTTTCGGGATAAAAACGTTCAGGGAAGAGAAAAAAGAAAAGTAAACTTTTTACAAACCCGGAGAACAAATGTACCTGTCTACGTAGATATCTACGTAGCTATCTACGTATATATCTTTTCAAAAGAATCGCAGGTGACTTGTCTCTCCAACTCCCCGGCTTGCCGGTCCGGATACATGCAACCCATAGGGGATCGTGGTGTGATCAGTATCCGCGGTTTCTGGAAATATGCGATTTCTCCGGGTTCGATCATCCAAATGATAACGGAAAAACGCCACAAATCCCGCAGGGCAGGCAGTATGGCCCGGATCACAGGGAAACGGTTTTCTTCATGACACCCCACCTCACCAGGAAATTGCCTCCCGAGCCTCCGATGCGTTCTTTTTCTTCCACTACAAATTCCACCGATTCCATAGGGTGAAGAAGCAGGATCCTGTCGATATGGTTGCGCAGCAGGTTGCATGCCGAATCGAAATAATCTATTTCAATTACAAACAGGGTATTTGTCAGACTGGCATTCCGCAGGCTCAGGGTAGCCGTGAGCGGAAAACGGCTTGTGCCGTTAAGATAATATATCGGAATAAAGCAGAACGTACACATCTGCCCTGTATTTCAGGCTATCGGGACCGGTATATTCGTACCGGTGACCGGGATAATGAACGGGTTTGGATTCTCTGGGTACGCATGCGCTGATGCAGATCAGGATATGGGTTATATGAACCGGATGATCTTCATTTTACTGTAGAGTTACGACATTCACTGAAAAACAGAAAAATAAAATAATTGCAACAAAACGTATTTATGTTAATAATTACATTACCTTTGCGGCATCATTAAATCAAACAATTTATTACATCATGAACACTGGTAAAGTAAAATTTTTCAATGACTCGAAAGGTTACGGGTTCATTAAGGACAATGAATCGGGCGAGGAGTATTTTGTACATGTTTCCGGTCTGGTTGACGAAATCCGCGAGGATGACGATGTAACCTACGACCTTCAGGAAGGTCGAAAGGGTCTGAATGCTGTGAACGTAAAATTGGCTTAGACATATTTTGCGGAATGACAACAGGCAGAGCTTCACAAAAGTGAAGCTCTTTTTTTTCTCTCGTACCGGTTTCCTCCTCTGACTTACGGTTTGTTATAATTCCAGATCCGGTTCTGAATGCCGCCGGCAATAGATGGTGTATGCCTGAGCGGAAAAACCGTATCTTCCGGTACCATCAGCCGCCATTATCCCAGACGGTACCACCGTTTTATTTTTTCTTACAAATACAAATAATATAATAATGAATACAATGACATTTGATCAAATGAACATCATACAGCCCATCGTCAGGGCGGTAACCGAGGAAGGATACCTCAGGCCTACTCCCATCCAGGAGCAGGCCATCCCTGCGATGCTCGAAGGAAGAGACCTGGTAGGCTGTGCCCAGACGGGTACAGGTAAAACGGCCGCTTTTGCCATTCCTGTCCTGCAGCGTCTGGCACAAAAGCCCTTCCCGGGGAAACGAAAGATCAGGGCGCTGGTCCTGACTCCCACCCGTGAACTGGCCGTCCAGATAGGGGAAAGTTTCAGCGCCTATGGCCGGTACACGGGTCTGAAAAACATCATGATTTACGGGGGTGTGTCGCAGCGCCCCCAAACCGACCTCCTCAGGCGGGGCATGGACATCATGGTAGCCACTCCCGGCCGGCTGCTTGATCTGGTGAACCAGGGCTGGGTGGACCTGAAACATATCGAGATATTTGTGCTGGATGAAGCCGACCGTATGCTCGACATGGGATTCATCCATGATATCCGCAGGATTGTTGAATACCTGCCTGTAAACAGGCAATCGCTTTTCTTTTCAGCCACCATTCCGCCTGAAATCATGAAACTGGCCGCGGGCATTGTGAAAAGTGCGGTACGGGTGGATATCCCGCCGGTGAAAGCCACTTCCGACCTGATCAGCCAGTCGCTTTATTTCGTTGATAAACCCGATAAGAAATCCCTTCTTATCCATCTGATCATAAACGGAGAGATCGAAAATGCCCTGGTCTTTACCCGCACCAAACACGGGGCCGATAAAATTACACGGGCACTCAACCAGGCAGGGGTAAGGGCTGGAACGATCCACGGCAACAAATCGCAGCAGTCGCGTCAGAAAGCCCTGGTGCAACTGAAAAGAAAACAGATCCGTGTGCTGGTGGCAACCGACGTCGCCGCCCGCGGCATTGATGTGGAAGAGCTGAGCCATGTTATCAATTACGAAATTCCCAACGTTCCGGAAATGTATCTGCACCGCATCGGACGTACAGGCCGGGCGGGTATGGCCGGTGTGGCCATTTCGTTTTGCGACGGAGAGGAGAAAAATTTCGTAAAGAGTATACAGAAACTGATGAATACCAGCATACCGGTGATCCATGAACATCCGTTTACGCTGAGGAAAAAACAGCGGATGGCTGCCGGGTAAACCCTGCGGCAATACATGCCGTTTAAACAAAGCCGGCAAACAATATCTTTTGCTTATTTTTGCATGTTCAAAATTCGACCATCTTGTCAGCAAGCCTGCGAAATATTGCCATCATAGCCCATGTGGACCATGGGAAGACCACCCTGGTGGACAGGATCCTGTACCAGGTGAAACTGTTCCGGGAAAATCAGGACATGGGAGACCTGATCCTCGATACCAATGACCTGGAGCGGGAGAGGGGTATTACCATTCTCTCGAAAAATGTTTCGGTGCGGTATAAAGGGGTCAAGATCAATATTATTGATACGCCCGGTCACTCCGATTTCGGCGGAGAGGTGGAACGGGTGCTGAACATGGCCGATGGGGTGCTTTTGCTGGTGGATGCCTTTGAAGGGCCTATGCCCCAGACCCGTTTTGTACTGCAGAAAGCCATTGGGATGAACCTGAAACCGGTGGTGGTCGTCAACAAGGTGGATAAGCCCAACTGCAAACCCGATGAGGCGGTGGAGGCCATATTCGACCTGATGTTCAGCCTGGATGCTTCAGAAGACCAGCTGGATTTTCCGGTGGTGTTCGGATCTTCCAAGCAGGGCTGGATGGGCCCCGACTGGAAAACTCCCACCCAGGATGTGAGCTATCTGCTGGATGTGATTATCGATCAGATACCCCCCCCGCAGGTGAACGAGGGCCCCCTGCAAATGCAGATCAGTTCGCTGGATTACTCCTCGTACGTGGGACGTATTGCCGTTGGGCGTGTGAGCAGGGGTAGCTTGCAGTGGGGAATGGATGTGGCCGTGATTAAGCGCGACGGGTCTTCCCACCGGAGCCAGTTGAAGGAAGTGTATCTGTTTGAAGGGCTGGGGAAGGAAAAATGCAAAAATCCCGTGCAGGCAGGAGAGATCTGTGCTGTGCTGGGTCCGGATAATTTCGAGATAGGCGATACCCTTTCCGATCCGGAAGTGGTCGAAGCCCTTCCCAGGATCAGGGTGGATGAGCCTACCATGAGCATGCTGTTTACCATCAACGATTCGCCGTTTTTCGGAAAGGAAGGCATTTATGTTACCTCCCGCCACCTGCGCGAGCGCCTGTTCCGGGAAACGGAAAAGAACCTGGCCCTGCGGGTGGAAGAAACCGCTTCACCCGACCGGCTCCAGGTATTCGGACGCGGGATTCTGCATCTTTCCATTCTGGTGGAAACCATGCGGCGGGAAGGATACGAATTCCAGCTGGGTCAGCCCAGGGTGCTGATTAAAACCATCGAAGGGGTTAAAAGTGAACCCGTGGAAACCCTTACCGTGCATGTTCCCGAAGAATTTTCCGGTAAGGTGATCGAACTGGTGAGCCGCAGAAAAGGGGAAATGATCGGCATGGACCACCGAAACGACCGGGTGGTTCTGGAGTTCAGCATTCCCTCACGCGGACTGATCGGACTGTCCGGCGCCGTCCTTACCGCCACCGAAGGGGAGGCTGTAATGACACACCGCTTCAGGACGTATGAACCCTGGAAGGGAGAAATCCCGGTGAAAAAGAACGGGGCCCTCATTGCCATGGAAACCGGTCAGGCGGCTGCCTATGCCATAGATAAACTGCAGGACCGCGGCAGCTTTTTCATCCGCCCGGGGGAGGAAGTGTATGCCGGCCAGGTGATCGGGGAAAGTACCCGTACCGGCGATATTGTGGTGAATGTGACCAGAACAAAAAAACTGACCAATATGCGCGCCAGCGGAGCCGACGATAAGATCCTGCTTGCTCCTCCCCGGCAGTTTTCGCTGGAGGAAGCCATGGAATATACCGGCCCGGATGAGTACCTGGAAGTTACCCCTAAATCGGTCAGGTTGCGCAAGATCATCCTGGATGAGAACAAGCGGAAAGCGGCGAAAGGAAGAATGAAGGAAGAAGGGTAAGTCTTCAAATTCGCATGTCTTTCCCTGCCTTTCTTTTTTAGTTTATTCCACTACCTCCATTTTGGTTTTGAGCAGCACGGCATCGTCGGACGAGGGCCCCACCAGAATCTCATACCTGCCGGTATCCACCGAATATTCGCCGGTATCCGTGTGGTAGTATTCCAGCTCTTTCGCGCCCAGGGTAAAACGAACCGTGGTGGTTTCTCCCTGTTTCAGGTGGATTCGTGTGAATCCGCGAAGGTCTTTCAGGGGAGCATTCCGGTATGTGTCAGGATATCTGACGTACAGTTGCGGCACTTCATCCCCGTCGAAAGTTCCGGTATTGGTAATATCCACTTCCACGGTCACCGTTCCGTCACGGTTTATCCGGGAGGTATCCGTCCGGAGATTGGTATAATTGAATGTGGTGTAGCTCAAACCGTAACCGAAAGGGAACAGGGGTTCTTTGTCGAAATACCGGTAGGTTTTTCCTTTCATGTCGTAATCTTCGAACGGAGGAAGCTGATCCACCGATTTGTAGAAAGTGACCGGCAGCCTGCCGGCAGGATTGTAATCGCCGAACAGTATATCGGCAATGGCTGTTCCGGCGGCCTGTCCCGGATACCAGGCTTCCAGGATGGCCGGTAGGTTTTCGGCTTCCCAGGTCACGGAAAGGGGACTGCCGTTGAGCAATACCAGCACGGTGGGTTTTCCCAGGGCATGGATTTTTCTGATCAGTTCACGCTGTACCCGCGGCAGATCGAGCGAGGTCCGGTCGCCGCCGCTGAATCCTTCCGTTTCAACCCGCATTTCTTCCCCTTCCAGGCGGGGAGAAAGACCCATGAACAGGATAACCTGATCGGCCTGGCGGGCCACATCCAGGGCTTCCTCCAGAAGGTTTTCCCCGGGCTTTTTCCATAACAGCCGGCACACGGCGTCGCCATGAAAATCATTGAATTCCAGACGGATGGGATAATATTTTCCGGCTTCCAGCTCCACAAACCGGTAATGTTTGACGGCATGGTGGACGCTGTGATAGGCGGTCAGGAGGCTATCATCAAGAAAAAGACGGAAGCTTTTGGCCTCCACTCCCAGGGCATACCTTCCTGAGACCGGGGGAACCAGTGTTCCTGTCCAGCGTACACTGAACGTGTCGTCGGGCAGGGATGAGTAAGGCGTTCTGTCCCACCAGTTGAAATCCACACTGTCGTGTACCTCACTGACCACGGGTTCTCCTTCGCACCGGCGGTTGGGGAAGAATTCTGCCTGAAGGCCCGGGGAGCCTGCGGTTTCATCGGAAAACAAGTATTGGGAAGGCAATGTGGTGAGATAGGGGATCCCTTCGGCATGATCCGAGCCCCTGGCATAGAGCACCCGCGTATTCCTGCCTAGCTTTTCGCGAATGCCCCGCAACGGGGTTACGGGATCGTACGGGGTTCCGTTGTAGTTTCCGAGAAGGACCTCCACGTCATCCGCATTGGGTCCGATAACCGCTATCGTGCCGATGTCTTTTGACAGGGGCAGCATATCGCCTTCATTTTTCAGCAGCACCATGGAACGGCGGGCCGCATCCAGGGCCTGTTTTTCATAGGCTCTGGAATTGACATTCTCATAAGGAATGCGGGTGTACGGCACCTTGTCGTCCGGATCGAACATGCCCAGCTGGAAGCGGGCTTTCATCAGGCGGATCACGGCCGTATCGATTTCGCTTTCTGAGATCAGGCCTTTTTCCACGGCTTTTATCAGCGAGGGGAAAGCCGTCCCGCAGTTGAGGTCGGTACCGGCCATGACTGCCATAGCGGAGGCTTCCTCGGGATTAGCCGCCACGTTATGGCCGTCGTAGAAATCGCGGATGGCCCAGCAGTCGGATACAACATATCCTTTGAATCCGAATTCATCCCTCAGGATGTCCTGGAGAATTTCCCTGTTTCCGCAGCAGGGGTCGCCCATGAACCGGTTGTATGCACACATCACCGACTGCACATCGGCGTCGATGACGGAAGCCCGGAAAGCCGGCAGGTAGGTGTCCCTCAGGTCTCTTTCACTGATTACGGCATCGAAGGAATGCCGCAGGGGTTCGGGTCCGCTGTGTACCACATAGTGTTTGGAAGTAGCCACCGTTTTCAGGTAACGGGCGTCGTCGCCCTGCATGCCTTTGATAAACGCCACGGCCATTCTGGAGGTCAGGAAGGGATCTTCTCCGTAGGTTTCCATTCCCCTTCCCCAGCGGGGATCTCTGAATATGTTGATGTTTGGCGACCAGAAGGTCAGGCCCTGGTAAATACCCCGTTTTCCCTTTCGCTGAAATTCATGGTATTTGGCACGGGCCTCGTCGGAGATCACCCGGGCCACATCCAGTATGCTTACAGTATCGAACATGGCGGCCAGTCCGATGGCCTGGGGGAAAACAGTGGCTTTGCCCGAGCGGGCCACGCCGTGCAGCGCTTCGTTCCACCAGTTGTATTCCGGAATGTTCAACCGTTCAATGGCCGGAGCCTCGTATACCATCTGTGAAACCTTTTCTTCCAGTGTCATTCTGGAAACCAGGTCTACAGCACGTTCTCCGGGTGAAAGATCGGGATTCAGATAGGGTGGTACCGGAGACCGGTCGCATGCCGGCAGGATAGCACCCGCAAGGATCAGCACAAACAAAAGATTTTTTCTCATAATAAACGGAATAAATAGGTGCTTACTGAAGTTTTCCGGCTCCATCCCCGATATCGGGAAGGTAGAAGTCGGGTTTCAAACTGGTCTCCTTTTCATAGTTTTTTCCCACCTGGCGGATGAAAGTGTCGGTCATGTCCTGATGAACAATGCTCACGGTACATCCTCCGAAGCCGGCGCCCGTCATCCGGGAACCCAGCACGCCTTCGATTTTTCTTGCTTCGAATACCAGGGTGTCGAGCTCTTTTCCGGTTACTTCGTAATCGTTCCGCAGGCTGTCGTGCGATTCGTTCATCAGCTGCCCGAACTGTTTCAGGTCGCCTGATTTCAGTGCCAGCACCGCTTCAAGTACCCGCTGATTTTCCGATATTACATGACGGGCCCGTTTGCGCACCACAGGCTCGGGAATGGCATCCTGAAGGGATTCGAACTCCTGGTAGGAGAGCTGGCTCAGGTGTTCGATTTTCTTTTTCTTGCTGATGTATTCCACCGCTCTGTCGCATTCACTGCGGCGCTCGTTGTATTTGGAATCGGTCAGCCCCCGCCGTTTGTTTGTATTGGAAATGACAAGGCAGTATTCTTTCAGGTCCGTCGGAACCAGTTCGTACTGAAGGGTATCGCAGTTGAGGAACAGGGCGGCATTTTCTTTTCCCAGGCCGGAAGCAAACTGATCCATGATCCCGCAGTTCATGCCGACAAATTCATTTTCGGCACGCTGCCCGATCAGGGCCAGTTCCACCATGGGAAATCCAGCCCGGTACATTTCATTGATGGCTACCGCCATGACCATTTCGATGGAAGCGGAAGAAGAAAGACCGGCCCCGTTGGGAACGGTTCCCGAAAAAAGCATTTCCATCCCGTTGAGAACCACCCCGCGCTGAACAAACTGGTTGATCACCCCCAGGGGATAGTTCACCCATTCATTTCCCACTTTTTCTCCGATCTGGTCCAGGGGGATCTCTTTCCGGAAACTGAAATTGGTGGTGGCAAAATGCAGCACAGGCCGGTTGGTGAGCCTTACCAGAAGATAGGTTCCGTAAGTAAGGGCACAGGGAAAGACGTACCCGTTGTTGTAGTCGGTATGCTCTCCGATCAGGTTGACCCGTCCCGGTGCAAAATATATTTCCGGCGACCGCCCGTCACCGGGGTAAAGTTGATGAAATGTTTCCAGCAGTTTCGCGGTGTTTACAGAATGATTCATACGTTGGTGTTTATTAATGACTAATCTAAAAAACTCTCTAAAATTAGGGATAATGCTTTAAAGAGACAGCGATATGCGGGAAAAAAACTTCATTTTTGTTATTTTGCGCATCCGGTGGAACGAGACCATCCGGCCGTGCAGGGCGGAATGTAATAATATGTTATTAAATAATATTAATATTGTGATATATAATATAAAATATAAAATGAATTTTATTTAATATAAATTTAATATAATGAAAATCAGAATGTATGTTTTATTACTCCTCGTCCTTATCTGGGGAGGATCGCTGGCGGGCCAGGAAAAGAAACCCCTGGATCACAGTGTGTTTGAAAAATGGAACGACATAGGTGCCTATCGGATATCTCCCGACGGGAACTGGCTGGCCTGGGTAGTGGCGCCCGCCCGGGGTGATGGTACTCTGTACGTGAGAAATCTAAAGAACGGAGAGGTGAGAGAGTTTGCAAGGGGAGAGCAGCCCCAGTTTCTTCCCGATTCCCGTACCTTGTTATTCAGAGTTTCTCCTCCGTTCGATTCGCTCAGGCAGGCCCGGCTGGATAAAAAGAAACCGGAAGAAATGCCGAAGGATACGCTGGGTATTTATATGCTGGAATCGGGAACACTTGAAAAGGTGGAGCGGGTAAAATCGTTCCGGGTTCCGGAAGAAGGAGCTCCCTGGTTTGCGTATCATCTGGAAAAACCCGCTCCCGTGAAAGACACCCTGAAAATCGGGGAAGAAATGGAAGAGGAAGAAAAGAGCCGGATAAAGAAAGAAAAGGAGGCTATCAGGAAAAAGAATGAGGCCATAAAAAAAGCAAAGGGATCGGATCTGGTGGTGGTCAATACCTCAAACGGAAAGGAATATGTGTTCAATGATATTACAAACTACCAGATTTCAAAAAAGGGAGATCTTTTTGTGTTTCTTGAAGAAAAAGGAGATTCGGTGAACCAGACACGGCTTCTGACCCTGGAAACCGGCTCGGGAAAGCTTACCGGTATGTTCAGCGGGGAAGGGGAACTGAAGAAGATGGCTGTAGATGAGGATGGAAAACAGGTGGCTTTCCTTTTTTCGGCCGATACCGGCGACGTAAAAATATTCGATCTGTATTACGGACCGGTGAAGGATGAGGAGGCAAGGATGGTGATCGGCCGAGAACACGGGAGCATGCAGGAAAACTGGTGTGTGAGCGAGCATGGAAGCCTGTGGTTTTCCCGTAGCGGCGAAAGGTTGTTTTTCGGTACCGCGCCGGTACCGGAGCCCGAACCGGAAGACACCCTGTTGCCTGAAGAAAAATACGAAATGGACCTGTGGGCATGGACCGACGGCATGTTGCAGCCCATGCAGAAAGCACGGCTGGAAAGGCTGAAAAACAGGAATTACCTGGCGGTTTACCATATTCCGAAAAAAAGAATGGTGCAACTGGCCGACGAAAATATGCAGCGGGTGAATGTTTCCATGCGGGGCGACGGAGACGTGGCCCTGGGATTGGATGATACTCCCTACCTGAAATACATTTCGTGGGATGCGGGAGGATATGTGGATATGTACCGGGTGGATGTGAATACAGGAGGCCGTAAAAAGATCTTTACCATGACGCGCAACCGCTATTCTTTTTCTCCCGGAGGAAAATACCTGGCCTGGTTTTCTTCGGCCGACAGTATATGGTATGCCATGGATATGGAGAAGGAAACCCGGGTGAACCTGACGGGCAGTCTGAATGCAGTGTTCTGGGATCCCCTGCACGATACGCCTTCTCCCACTCCGCCGAACGGTGTGGTGGGGTGGACGAAAAACGATGAATACATTGTGTTGTACGACGATACCGATATCTGGAAGCTCGACCCCGCCGGGAAGGAAGAACCCCTGAACCTGACCGCCGGTTACGGGGCCAGGAACGGGATCAGATACCGGTATCTGAATCTCGACCGGGATAAGGACTACCTTCCTTCATCGGGAGAAGCGCCGGTAAGTCTGTTCCATCTGCGCGACAAAAGTTCGGGTTATGCCCTGATCAGAATGAACCAGGCACAGAAACCGCAGGAACTCCTCACAGGTGATTTCCGTTTTTACGGAGAACAGAAAGCAAAAAATGCCGAAAAACTGGTATACCGGCGCTCCAGTTTCGGGGAATACCCCGACCTGTGGGTAAGCGACCTGCGGTTCAGAAAACCGGAAAAGGTATCGCATGCCAATCCGCAACAGGACGAGTACCTCTGGGGAACGGCCGAGCTGGTGGAGTGGACCTCGATGTCGGGTGAGCTGCTGCAGGGAATCCTCTACAAGCCCGAGAATTTCGACCCGGAAAAGAAATATCCCCTCATGGTGTATTTCTATGAACGCTATTCCGATGCCCTGCACCGGCATATCCCGCCGCGGCCGGGCCATAATATCAATTTCACCCAGTATGTCAGCGACGGATACCTGGTGTTCCTTCCCGATGTATCGTATAAAACAGGGTATCCTGGAGAAAGCGCCTACAATGCTGTGGTATCGGGTACCACGTACCTGATAGACCGGTATCCTTTCGTTGACCGCGATCATGTGGGTGTGCAGGGTCATAGCTGGGGAGCCTATCAGATAGCCTGGATCATTACCCGCACCGACCTGTTCAAAGCAGCCGAGGCAGGAGCCCCGGTGAGCAATATGACTAGTGCATACGGCGGTATCCGCTGGGAATCGGGCATGGTGAGGCAATTCCAGTACGAAGAAACGCAGAGCCGTATCGGAGGGACCCTGTGGGAGAAACCCTGGCACTACATTGAAAATTCCCCCCTGTTCTTTGTCCCCCGGATCAAAACACCGCTGTTGATCCTTCACAATGACAAAGACGGGGCTGTTCCGTGGTACCAGGGTATCGAGCTCTTTACCGCCATGCGGAGGCTCGGGAAACCGGTATGGCTGTTGAATTACAACGGGGAACCCCACCACCTGACCACCTGGGGAAACCGTATGGACTATACCATTCGTATGAAACAGTTCTTCGATCACTATCTGAAAGACGCCCCGGCTCCCGAATGGATGGTGAAAGGCATTCCGGCCACGGAAAAAGGCATCAACGACGGATACCGCTTGATGGAAGAATAAAAGAAAATGTTCTGCACCACTGCCACCGGGAAAAGGCGTCTGCCTTTTCCCGGTTTCTTATTCGTTTTCCGGATACCAGGCTGATGCCCGGAACAGTTTGTCGGACGACTGGAGGATTTTCATCCGCAGGTTTTCGGGATAACCCGGCCTTTCGTCCAGGAACCGGCTGACAGTATTTGCGGCCGAACGGCTGTTGTAGGTTCCCAGGGTAGCGTCCAGCCAGCGGCCGGGGAAAAAGATATCACCGGTAATCTGTATTTCTTCCAGTAATTCAAGTGCGGGCAAAATGTATTGCTCCGAGCGGGGTTGGCGAAACGGATGATGCAGCCATGTGAGGGATTTCAATACCCAGGGTTCGTGTTCCCTGTTCTCGGCCAGGGTAAAACTGGCGAAGCAGGAATCGCGTACCGCCGGATCGGGTGAGAGGGCCGGAACCACAAAATCGAATTGTTCCAGCCGGTCGGGGTGGGTAATGGAAGCCCGTTGCCTGACCCTGATCTCCTCATATCTTTCGGGAAGCCGCAGCATCAGCTCATAGGCCAGTTCCGTCCTGTCGGTTTCCGGAAGAAGCAGGTGGCCGGCCTGTTCTTTTCCTTCCCATACCCGTGCCAGCCACCGGGTGGTTTCTTCCGAAACGGTCATGTTGGAAAGGGCCATGAACCAGGTGCGGGCCATATCGGGGGTGGAAGCGGCCAGCGTTTTTTCCCTGAGCAGGCTTTCCAGCGGCGCAGCCCATTTTTCCCTCGCCGCCGGATCGAGGAATTGCCGGAACAGGGTATGGGCATACGACAGGATACGACGGATGATCTGGCGGTCGGATTCCGTTGCCAGTTCCCTGAGGATGAGGTCCAACAGTTCACCGGGTTCTACCTGGCGGTGCATCAGGTTTTCCCACAGGTTGATCCAGCAAACACCACGTTGTAAAGGAGTCAGATCCTGCAGGCCTTTCAGAAAGGTTTGCCGGCTGAGGGAATCGATGCGGAAATATCCATAGCCCAGGCCGTTGCTGTTGGGAAGGATATACCGAAGGGGGAGCGAACCGGGTTGCGGTTCGAGTCTTATTTTATCTCTGGAGGTTTTTACAGGCAGGCAGGTATCCCTGTTTTCCCAGGCAGCCAACAGGTACAGGGTTTGTGGCCAGTGTCTTTTCCTGCCAGCCGGATCGCCGGCCGAAAGAAGGATGGTTCGCCCGTTGGCGGCCGGAGAGACATGAAAATGAGGCATGCCCGGCTCTCCGATCCAGATTTTTCCCCATGCCTGCAGGTCTTCTGCCGTCAATTGGTCGAGGATCCGGATCAGGTCTTTCCAGGTGGCATTCCCGTATGCATAGGTATTCAGGTATTGCTGCAATCCTTTCCTGAGAACCGGTTCATCCATGATTTGCTCCAGCATCCGCATGGCAATGGGGGCCTTGTGATATATAATGTTCCCGTAAAGGGTCCCTGCATTGCGCAGGTTGTCCAGCGGTTGAGCCACGGGATGGGTTCCGGCAGTGCGGTCTACTTCATAAGCCGGGGGATAATGGTTCAGCAGAAACAGCAGATCGTGGTCGATCTCCGGAAAAGAGGGATTCACGATCTTGTCGGCCATGAAACCGGCGAAAACTTCTTTGAGCCATACATCGTCGAACCATTCCATGGTGACCAGATCGCCGAACCAGATATGGGATGTTTCATGGGCGATGAGGTTGGCCCGCCCCAGCTGCTCCTGCAGATCGGGGGCCTCATTCAGCAAAACGCGGGTATCACTGTAAAAAACCGAGCCGGGATGTTCCATCCCTCCGTACTGAAATGAAGGAATTAGAACAAAATCGAACTTGTCGAAAGGATACGGTATGCCGGTATATTCTTCCATCCATTCCAGGGCGTTCTCATGCAGGCTGAACACTTCATTACGGTTTCTGCGTACCTTTTTTTCGTCGGTTTCCCGGTGATAGAACCGCATGGTACCCCACGATGTTTCCTGTTTTTCCACCTTAAAAATCCCTGCGGCAAATGCAAACAGGTATGTGGGAAGGGGATGGGTGGGCTTGAAAACGATCCGTTTCCTGTCACCCTGTGAGAGAATCAGGTTTTCGGGGGCATTCGAAACGGCCTCCCAGTGGGTGGGTATTTCCAGGCTGCAGCAGAATGTTGCCTTCAGATCGGGCTGGTCCATGCAGGGAAAGCAGGTAGAAGCCCTGTCGGGGACGAACAGGGTGTACAGGAATTCCCGGTTCCGGTTCAGGGAGGATTCTCCGGCCAGAAAACGGATGGAGATTTCATTCCTCCCTTTTATCAGGCAACGTCTTTGAATGATCAGGTGGCCGTTTTCCGATCGTACGGAGCAGGGTTTTCCGTTGGCGGTGATTTCATGCACCGACCCGGCTGGTTGCCTGAAATCGAGTACCAGGGGCAGGGATCGGTCCCTGAGCAGGAAATGCAGGGTGACCCTGCCTGAGATGGAATCGTCAATGGATTCCGGAATACTGAAAAAAACCTGGTACGCCAGGCTGTCTATGGTCTGTTTTCGCAGGGCGGCCAGTTCCCTGCTGACGCCCGGTTCGGTAAAAACAGGGGACGGTTTTTTGCAGCCTGTTACCGGAAGAAAAAGGATCAGGAGGAAAAGGAATGAATTTTTCATGGGGAACGAAGATTTGTGTAAAAACGGGAAATAAACGGAAACCATGGTATGAAAATATAAAAAAAACCATTTCTTAGGAAAGTAACCGCATTTTGAACCCAACAGCCACCCGGGTTGTTATTTGAATAGGGATAATATTTATACCTTTATCATCATATTCAAAAAAACGGGCTGCCCGATGGATGTTTCCGGAAATAATTTTCGAAGAACCCTGTTTGCCGGAGTGATATGGATCGTTTCGCTGGGATCTTTTGCACAGACAGCGGGGGAAGATATTCTTTCCATGGTCCGTGAAGGAGACCTGGCCTCCCTGAGGAAGGAGATCAGGCAGGTCGATCTGAATGCCCCATACGGGGAGGAAGGAAAGTCCCTGCTGCAGGTGGCCATCGAATGCCGCCAGACAAAAACGGCCAGATACCTTCTGCAGAAGGGGGCCAACCCCAACCAGACAGTGAGAGGGTTTCCTCTGCTTATTTCTGCCGTGGTTATGCAGAATTTTGATATGGTGAAGCTGCTGCTGAATTATGGGGCAGAAGTGGACGCGAAAGATGAGAAAGGGAATACCGCCCTCATCTTTGCCGCCTATATGGGGAATGTGGAAATTGCCAGGTTGCTGGTGCGGGAAGGGTCTGATTATAATTATGAAAATGCTGCGGGGAAAACTCCTCTTGATTATGCCATTCAGTTTAGAAATGCCGGAGTATCTTCCTATCTGCGATCACTGAATGCCAGAAGCCTTTCGAGGTTTTATCCCGATTATCATGACGGACCGCATATTGTGTGGCATGGAAGCGAAGAGCCCTTTGCATTCTATATGTACCGTGACAGCACCACCGATGAGGTGGGCTTCAGGACGCAACTCATCGCCCGGAAAATGAGTCCCTTTACGATGAGAGGGTTTTCCGGCGATACCCTTTCGTATCCTGTGCATCCCGGTCTGGAACCCGGACCTGCCCGGTATTCCGGGGTTGGCCGTATCCTGGTGATGGGGGATGTGCACGGCGGGTTTGGTCCCATGAAAGACCTCCTGATCAGGCACGGGGTGATGGATAGCCTGCTGAACTGGACATGGGGCGGCGGACATCTGGTTTTTGTGGGCGATATATTTGACCGGGGCGATGAAGTAACCGAAGCCCTGTGGCTGATTTACCGGCTGGAACAACAGGCGGCGGAGGCAGGAGGAAGGGTGCATCTTCTCCTGGGCAACCATGAACAGATGATCTTGGAAAGCGATCAGCGGGATATATCCACGAAATATTTCTACCTCACCTCTTCCCTCGGTATTTTTTATCCCGATCTGTTTTCCCTCGATACGGAACTGGGACAATGGCTCAGAAAAAAACCGGTGATGGTCCGGATCAATAACGTGTTGTTCGTTCACGCCGGCATATCCCCCCCATTCCTGCAAATAAGGCCTGAAGTGGAAGATGTGAACCGTCTGATGCGGCGATACCTGCATGGCAGGCCCGATACCACGCGGCTCGATGACCTGAAGCTCCTGCTCGGGGAACAGGGTCCCCTGTGGTACCGCGGGTATTTTGTTTCGGGAAGACAGTACTCCCAGACCGACAGTTCCTTTGTTGATTCGGTGCTGAATTACTTCGGGGTGAAACACCTGGTAGTGGGACATAACAATGTGAAGGAGATCACCCCCCTGTACAAGGGGAAGGTGATTGCCGTGGATGTTCCGTATTATACCGGAAAAAGGGAAATACAGGCCCTGCTCATCCGGGATGACCGGTTATACAGGGTCAGAGCCGACGGAAAAGCGGAGGAGCTGGAAATAGGCTCAGACGATTTCGCAGGGAAAGCAGTCCAGAAATGACAATAAAAGGATGGGTAGAAAATTTTCCGGTTTTCTTTTAATGGTATGGACCGGCCTGGTGTTCCAGGGAATCATCCTGAACCTGCATGCCCGGCAACCGGTACCGGCGGATACTTCCGCTGTGCGGGGAACCGGTCCCTGCCTCTTCGCCACCGACAGTTTGTTGTACCTTACGCTCGAAGCCGATTTCCGCAGCATTCAGTACGATATTGGGGATGACAACCGCTGGCATGAAGCCCGGCTCATCCTTTACCGGGGGCGGAACGACAGTGTGGTTATGCCGGTTGAACTGGAAACCCGCGGGCATTTTCGCCGGTCGAGGAAAATATGTGATTTTCCTCCCCTGCGCATCCGGTTCGATACGGATTATACACTTGAAACCGTTTTCCAGGGACAGAAACGTCTCAAAATGGTTACCCACTGCCGGTCAAAACTGCCGGCATATGAACAATTCTATATGCTGGAGTACCTTATGTACAGGATATACAACCAGCTCAACGGCCTGAGCTTCAGGGTGAGGCCGGCCATGATCACTTACCGGGATATTTCGGGGAAATCCTCCGACCTGGTGAAGTTTTCCTTTTTTCTGGAAGATGATGACGATATGGCGTCACGCAACGGAGGTGTGATAGCCGATGTAATGAATGTGGCCCAGTACAAGCTGGATTATGACCGGGTACTGCTGTTTGTTGTGTTTCAGTATTTTATCGGGAATACCGACTGGTCGGTCCCTGCCCTGCATAATGTCAAGCTCTTTTCACCCGGTGAAGGCGGACCCCTTCAGCCCGTTCCCTATGATTTTGATTTTTCGGGAGCCGTCGATGCCCCCTATGCTGTTCCCGATCCGAAATTGCCGATCAGCAATGTCAGGCAGCGTTTATTCCGCCATTACTGCGTTCCCCGGGAAGACCTCCAACCCGTTTTCGACCTTTTTCTGGCACGGAAGGAAGATATTTACAGCCTGGTTAATAAGATGCCTTTTCTTCAAGACCGGTATCGCAAAAATACCCTGAAATACTTTGATTTGTTCTATAAAACTATTCAGGATGAAAGAAAAATTAAAAGAGAATTTTTCAGAATGTGCTGGTAAAAAGGGTTTTACGAACATGATGCGTGTTGCGGCCATCTCCTTTCTTTTTCCTGTCATGCTGTGTGGCTGCCGCCAGCAACCTTCCTCCGGTCCCCTGTATATTATTCAAACCAGTGATATACATGGTGCCATATTGCCCTATGACTTTGTGCGCGATACGGTTTCCGGCACTTCCCTTGCCGGAGCCATGCATGTGATCAGGGAAATCAGGGAATCGGGTGATGTGGTCCTTCTCGACAACGGGGATATCCTTCAGGGTCAGCCGCTGGTATACTATTCAAATTTTGTGGATACCGTCCGGCCTCATATCTGTGCCGATGTGATGCACTTTATGGGAGTGGATGCCGCCACCGTGGGGAATCATGATATTGAAGCCGGGCACGCGGTTTACGACCGGTTACGGAAGGAATTCCGTTTTCCCTGGCTGGCTGCCAATGTGATCGACCGGGAGACGGGCGAGCCTTATTTCACACCCTATGCCGTGATCAGAAAAGCGGGTTGGAAAATTGCCGTACTGGGACTGACTACTCCGGCTGTTCCGCAATGGCTTCCTGAAAAGCTGTGGGAGGGGATGGAATTTCGCGATATGCTGGCGACTGCCAGAGAATGGGTGCCCAGGATTCTGAAGGAGGAAAAGCCTGACCTGATGGTCGGCCTGTTTCATTCCGGTACCGGAACGGCGGATGATACGGCCGGAATGGCTGAAAATGCCGGATGGCATGTGGCTTCCCGGATACCCGGTTTCGATATTGTTTTTACCGGACATGATCACCGGGCTGTACAAACCACCGTGGTAAATACCCGGGGCGATTCGGTAATAATCCTGAATCCCGGGAGTCATGCCGCTTATCTTTCCATGGTGGAAGCGCGCATGGAGAACGGCCGTCCGGTTCTCAACCCCTCCCTGATACCCCTGGAAGATGTTCCTGCCGACAGGGAATTTGTCGAACGATACAGGGAAACCCGGGATGAGACGGACCGGTACCTGTCACGTACCGTAGGGCGGTTGACCCGTTCCGTGTATGCCCGCGACGCCCTTTTCGGCGATGCGGCCTTTACCGATCTGATCCAACGCATCCAGATGGACGTGGCCGGTACACCGGTATCGTTTACCGCTCCCCTTTCCATGGATGCCGGAGTGCCGGCGGGCGAGATAACCGTACGGGATCTTTTTTCCCTGTACCGGTACGAAAATTTTCTTTATGCTATGGAGCTGAGGGGAAGTGAGATACGGGATTACCTGGAATATTCGTATGCCGGCTGGTTTGAAACCATGACCTGTCCTGACGACCACCTGTTGCTGTTCCGGAAGGATGGGAACGGAGAACCGGCCTATTCGGAGTCATATCGGAGCTACCGGCTGGCCAGGCCACCCTATCATTTCGATTCAGCCGAAGGCTTAGTATACCGCGTGGATGTCAGTGCTTTGCCGGGCGGGAGGGTGGAAATCCTGTCGATGGGTAATGGGGCTCCTTTTTATCCCGATTCCCTGTACCTGGTGGCGGTCAATTCCTACCGGGGCAGCGGAGGGGGAGGGCACCTGACCGACGGGGCCGGTATCCCCCGGGAAGAACTGGCAGACAGGATCAAATGGTCCACGTCGCATGACCTGAGGCAATCCATGATCGAATGGTTCAGAAAGCAGGGTACGGTAGAGCCGGTTTGTTCGGACAACTGGAGTGTGATACCCGAAAGCTGGTACGTCCGGGCAAAAGAGAGGGATTTTACCCTGCTTTTCCCGGGAAGCACCACAGGGAATTAACCCGGAATGGTTTTTATTTAGATTGTATTTAGTTAAATTGCAGCCTCAAAAATTTTACTCGAAAATATGAAAAACAGAAGCTTTTATTTACTCCTGGCTGGACTGGTTCTCGTATCGGCCTGGTCATGTCAAACCGTTGAAAAAGAAACCGTACCGGAAGTCAGGAATGTGATCCTCCTCATTGGGGACGGAATGGGAACATCGCAGATCTATGCAGGGATCGTGGAGAATGAAACACCCCTGTTCATGGAGCGTTTTCCTGTGGCCGGATTCCAGAAGACTTACTCGTTCAGTGACTATATCACCGATTCGGCTGCCTCGGGCACGGCCCTGGCCACAGGCAGGAAAACACGGAACGGAATGATCGGGATGGATCCCGACAGTGTTCCGGTAAAAAGCATCCTCGAGCTGGCCGAAGACCACGGGCTGGCCACCGGACTGGTAGCTACCGCTGCTATCACCCATGCCACCCCTGCTTCCTTCATTGCCCATCAGGTGAATCGCAATATGTACGAAGAAATTGCCACCGATTTTCTGGCCACCGAAATTGATGTGTTTATCGGGGGAGGGAAGAATCATTTTGCCCGGAGGAAAGACTCGTTGAACCTCCTGCCCGAACTGGAAGCCAGGGGGTATTTCCTGGCCGGTTCCCTGGAAGAAGCCGGAGAACTTGAATCCGGGAAGCTTGCCTGCCTGCTTGCTCCCGGTCATTTACCCCCCTGGTCGGAAGGACGTGGCGATATGCTCCCACGGGCCACCGAAATAGCCCTGAACCTGCTGAGCCGAAACGAAAAGGGATTTTTTATCATGATCGAAGGGTCCCAGATCGACTGGGGAGGACATGCCAACGACCTGGAGTATGTTGTAAATGAAACCCTCGATTTTGACCGGGCAGTGGGAAAAGCTTTTTCCTTTGCCGAAAAGGATGGTCACACTCTGGTAATCGTTACAGCCGATCATGAGAGCGGCGGTCTGACCCATGTGGGGGGCAGTATCGCGGAACACAGGGTGGAAGGCCATTTTTCATCGGGCGACCACACGGGAGTGATGGTGCCGGTACTGGCTTACGGACCGGGTGCTGAAGAGTTCGGGGGAATATATAACAATACCGATGTGTTTGTAAAGATCAGGAATCTGCTCCATCTGGGGCAGGAATAAGCCCGGATCGTTTGATGAAGATTGATCATTTCTCCCTTTTTCTGCTGGTTTTCCCGGTCATCCTGACTTCCTGTCCCGACCGGAGCCCTTCGGAAACAGCAGGGGAAAAAGCTTTTAAAGCCACACCCCAGCTTTACATCAGTTATCTGCCGGCTGAGATTAGGGAAAACAGCGGAATGATCCTGCATGACGGGGTAATATGGACCTTTAACGACAGCGGGGGCGAACCGGTGTTGTACGGGTTTCATCCCCGAACCGGCGAGATTCTTCGCCGTGTTCACCTCGATGGGGCGGAAAACCGGGATTGGGAAGCTATTGCACAGGATGAGCGCTACATCTATGTGGGCGATTTGGGAAATAACAGCGGAGCCCGCACCGATCTGAAGATATACCGCCTGCGGAAAGACGACATGCCTGCCGGAAAGGATGGCAGCGTGGCAACCGAAGTGATCAACCTGTTGTATGAAGAACAGTGGGCCGGCGGGGAACTGATCCCCGACCGCCGGTTCGATTGTGAGGCCATGGTAGCGTGGAACGACAGCCTGTTCCTGTTTACCAAGGACTGGGTGAATGAACAGACCATGCTCTTTTCTTTGCCTGCCAGGCCCGGTGCGTACCAGTTGCATGCGGCAGATACCTTTCCGGCAGCGGGTCTGATTACAGGGGCCGCCTTTTTGCCCCGCGAACCCCTGCTGGTTTTGTGTGGATACAGGAACTTTACCCCTTTTCTGTGGCTTTTCAACGGGTTCGAAAGTCCGGATTTTTTTTCCGGAAGGCATGTATATATTGAAATGCCCGAATTGTTCAGGGTACAGACCGAAGGGGTTTATCTGAAGAATGCCGACAGTTTGTTCATCTCTTCCGAAGCCACCGACATGCCACCCCAGATGTACCTGATGAAACTGAAACCATTCAGAAACCGGAAGGAATAATCCGACCGTTCATTCCGCATTTTGCTTACCTTTGTTTTCTGATGGGCAGGCAACAGAACAACAAAAACGACCTGTTTGCAGGTGGGAGAAAGCTCCCCCTGATGGAGGAGTTTTATTCCATTCAGGGCGAAGGGCATCATGTGGGGAAGCCCGCCTATTTTATCCGCCTGGGAGGATGCGATATAGGATGCAGCTGGTGTGACACCAAATTATCCTGGAATGCTGCGGTGCATCCTGCGGTGGAAGCCGATACGGTGGTTCGCCGTGTCCTGGAAACAGGAGCCCGGTCGGTGGTGGTGACAGGGGGCGAACCCCTGATGTACGACCTGAACTACCTGTGCCGGAAACTGAAGGAAAACGGATTGACAACCTACCTGGAGACCTCGGGGGCTTATCCCCTTACGGGGGAATGGGACTGGATATGCGTCTCGCCCAAGCCTTCCCGGCCGCCCCTCGAATGGGCGGCTGAAAGAGCAGATGAGTTGAAAGTGATCATTCAGACCCGGGCCGATCTGTTGTGGGCGGAGACCAGTGCAAAAAAAATGGGGAAAAACTGCCTGCTTTACCTGCAACCCGAATGGAGCCAGTATGCGAAGATCCTGCCCGTGATCATCGATTATGTGAAACGGCATCAGGAATGGATGATCTCCGTCCAGGCGCATAAGTTCATGCATATTCCCTGAAAACCGGTATGATTCATGCCAGAGTAAAACAATAAACCATGATCCGCCTGCTTCTGCCGCTGTCATTTCTTTTTCTGTTTCCGGTATTTCTGGAGGCGCAGGGGGATTATTCCACCCGGTCGAAAAAGGCCATTGCCCTGTATGAGAAAGGGTATCAGAATTACAGCATCATGCGGTACGACCAGGCGGTAAAAGACCTGAAGGCAGCGATCAGGCAGGACAGGGATTTCATCGAACCCTATTTTATCCTGGCCGATATCAGTCGCCTGCAGGATGATCCCGACCAGGCCATCGACTGGTACCTGAAATCGCTTGCCATCAATCCCGATTACCATCCCGAGGTGTATCTTTACCTGGCCGAGCTGGAAATCAAAACGGCCCGTTACCGGGAGGCGGAAGATCATCTCCTTAATTGCCTTGACAGGGAGGATCTTCGTTTCGGGGCCCGCGAACGTGCGGAATTTCTGCTGAAGTGCAGCCGGTTTGCCCTGGAAGCCCTGAAGAATCCGGTTCCCTTTGAACCCGTTAACCTGGGCGACAGCGTGAATTCGGAACTGGACGAATACTGGCCGTCCATGACGGCCGACGGGGAGATATTGGTATTTACCCGCCTGATACCCAGTCGTTATCCCTCGCAACCCGGTCAGGAAGCGTATCAGGAGGATTTTTTCACAAGCCGGCGGGAAGATACGGCCTGGTCGCTGGCCAGGAATCTGGGACCGCCGGTCAACACCCTGTGGAATGAAGGAGCACAGTCGCTTTCAGCTGACGGGCAATATATGTTTTTTGCCGCTTGTAACCGCAGCGACGGACTGGGGAGCTGCGATATATATATGAGCCGCAAAACCGCAAAGGGATGGAGCGAACCGGTAAATCCGGGGCCGCCCCTGAACACCGGTGCCTGGGAATCACAGCCTTCCGTTTCACCTGACGGACTGTTGCTGTATTTTGTTTCCAACCGGGAGGGTGGGGAAGGTGGCATGGACATATGGGTCAGCCGGCTGAACCCCGACGGTTCATGGGGCAGGCCTGAAAATCTTGGGAAACAGATCAATACGCCGGAAAATGAAAATTCCCCTTTCATCCATTTTGATAACCGTACCCTGTATTTTTCATCCGACGGCCATCCGGGAATGGGCGGTTTCGATATTTTTCGTTCCCGTATCGACAGTACCGGGAATTTTTCCGAACCCGAAAACATGGGATATCCCATCAACACGCATTACGATGAGACCGGCCTCGTGGTCAATGCCGCCGGCGATCTTGCTTATTATGCCTCCGACCGTTTGCCGGGGAAAAACCGCGACCTGTATATGTTCGAGCTGTATCCGGAAGCACGTCCCGATCCCGTGACATATCTGAAAGGGGTGGTTTTTGATGTGGATTCCCGGGAAAGACTAACCGCCCGGTTTGAACTGATCGACCTGGCTTCGGCAGAGACCGTCATGGAGGCATATTCCGACCGGAACGGGGAATTTCTGGTGTGTCTTCCCGCAAACCGGGATTATGCACTGAATGTATCATGTACCGGTTACCTGTTCTATTCCGATCATTTTGCCCTGACGGGGGAATATACCCGGCCCGATCCGTTTATCAGGGATATTCCCCTCACGCCCATCCGGGTGGGGGAAACGACCGTACTGAACAACATTTTCTTCGAATTCGATTCCGATTCCCTGCTTCCTTCCTCGCGTGCCGAGCTCGACAAACTGGTGGATTTCCTGACAAACAACCCGGCCCTGAATGCCGAGCTGGGGGGGCATACCGACTGGACGGGGCCGGATGAATACAACGAAAGGCTTTCCATGCGCAGGGCCCGGGCGGTTTACCTTTATCTGGTGAACGAAGGACTCGATCCGGAGAGGCTGTCATACAAGGGATACGGCGAAAGGCAGCCGGTGGCCGACAATGAAACGGAAGAAGGCAGGGCCCTGAACCGGAGAACCGAACTAAAGATCACCGGGATCCGGTAACGGATTCTTTTTTCATTAATTCCCTGTTCCTATCTTTGCACGAAAAAAGGAAAACCCATGGAGCATTGCAACCGCGAAGAGAACAAGACACAGTGCAACTGCACTTATCCGTGCAGCCGGAAAGGACGTTGCTGCGACTGTCTGGCATACCACCGGCGGAACGGCGAGTTACCCGCCTGCTATTTCCCCAATGATGTGGAAAAAGGTTACGACCGTTCGGTAGACAACTTTATCCGAATATACCGGGAAAGAGGCGTCTGCTGGAACTGAGTTTCTCCTCCTTTTCCGTTTCCCGGGTTCATCCTTTCACCGGTTTATCTGTTTTCTTTAGTTCCAGCCGGAGTGGATTGATCTCTTCTCCCCAGTAAATGGTGGTATGGGGGAAGGGAATTTCGATGCACTTACTGTCGAAGGCTTTTTTGAGCCGCCGGCGGTATTCGCGTCCGGCGGTCCATTGCTGGCCTGGCACCGTTTTCAGGCGGGCCTTGATCACCACCGCACTGTCGCCAAACTGATCTACACCGAATATTTCCAGGGGTTCGATGATCATGTTACTGAATTCCGGATCGTTTTGCAATTCTTCTCCCACATCTTTCATAACCCGGGTCACCTGGTCCGTATCTTCCTTGTAGGCCACGCCCACGTCGAAGACCATGGCC
>Ga0190334_1000150_pt1 | contig 35500 bp, 63 predicted proteins | sample 48720478_MG_FD_161270 | JGI IMG/M metagenome (GOLD analysis project Ga0190334, IMG submission 161270) | Hydrothermal vent sediment bacterial communities from Southern Trench, Guaymas Basin, Mexico - 4872-04-7-8_MG | ecosystem: Environmental > Aquatic > Marine > Hydrothermal vents > Sediment ... | reverse complement strand
AAAAGTATATAAATGAAAATTTATTTTATAAAAAATATAACAGGAAATATATAAAAAAGAATATACAATTTTCACCACCCGTTCAGTACGAATAAAAATATTGTTGTCACCCGTTCAGTACGAATAAAAATATTGTTGTCACCCGTTCAGTACGAATAAAAATATTGTTGTCACCCGTTCAGTACGAATAAAGAGTGTTACATAAATTGAAACACTGCCTCCCCTCTCGACGACAAACAAGGGATTATCGCAATCTTTATATAAGCATAGTATTCTAATAGGTAAATGATTGAGGAAATTCATTTCGCAACCATTGGACAAGCAATCAACTACCTGCAAAAAGAACTATTCCCCACAGTAAGAGAAGTGATATATATTGCTGTTAAAAAGCAACAAGAAGGTGGATGGGATTTGAAGATTGAATTTGAAGAACCAAAAAATGATTAAAAGTTTTAATCAAAAATGGTCTTTAACCCCCTTTTAACTACTACAAGGTCAAAACAAAACCGAAAGGTTTATAAAGAGTAACTCTTTCTTTACTCCCATAAGGGGAGAACCCTGAAGGAAAAAACAGATGAACACAAGAAAGAGGGATTTAAAAATGGTATATGATGATGAAATAGAGGTTTCAATGGTCAGTGCTCTCGGTTTCCGTCTTGGCACAATAATAATGCCAAAAAAGATGGAAGAAGGTCTTAAAAAGGTCTATTTTGAGAGTGGGGCAGTAGCAAGTACCTATCTATACATAAACGGTGTTGAGATTACTGATGGCAAAAACCACAATCCGTTTAAGTTAAACAAGGAGGTAGAAAATGAAACACAAATTTAACATAATACCCGAAACGGGAGCACTAATAACAGCAGATAAACCTCCTAAGCCTCCTGAAGTGTTGCACATAGCTACTAAAAAAATGACACCATTTGGGGTAAGTTTCCCTTTCACCTTTTTTGAAGAGAGAGAGGGGCAATTTATTATTTACAAAGAAGGAGGCAAGAAGTATCCTCATGAGGTTATGTATATTCCCAAAAGTCTTATCACAATTTACAAATTAGAATCAGGAAATGGTGGGTATAAGGCTACTGTGCCTAAGTGGTTTTTTGATAAAATGAAGAGGTATCCTATTGGAGAAGAGGCATTTGAAGAAAGGAGGCAACTAAAATGAACAAGCAAACTAAAATTAAGCACAGATTTTTAGATATGATAATCTATGAAAGTAGTAAAGCAACGAACATTAAGGAAGCAGTTTTAGAAGCAATACATGATAAAGTACACTTGAGAGAGACTGATTTAAGTAAGGCAGACTTAAATGAGACAGACCTAAGTGGGGCAGACTTAAGTGGGGCAGACTTGAGTGGGGCAGACTTAAGTGGGGCAGACTTGAGTGGAGCAAACCTAAGCAAGGCAGACCTAAGCAAGGCAGACCTAAGCTGGGCAAACCTAAGCGAGGTAAACCTAAGCAAGGCAAACCTAAGCGGGGCAAACCTAAGTGGGGCAGACTTGAGTGGAGCAAACCTAAGCAAGGCAGACCTAAGCGGGGCAAACCTAAGCTGGTGGGCAAACCTAAGCGAGGCAAACCTAAGCAAGGCAGACCTAAGCGGGGCAAACCTAAGCGGGGCAAACCTAAGCGAGGCAAACCTAAGCAAGGCAGACCTAAGCAAGGCAGACCTAAGCAAGGCAGACCTAAGCTGGGCAAACCTAAGCAAGGCAGACCTAAGCGAGGCAAACCTAAGCAAGGCAAACCTAAGCTGGGCAAACCTAAGCGAGGCAAACCTCTGTTTTTGTAAGATGGACAAAGAGGTTCTCAAACAAATTACAGAAGAGTGGTTTGGATGGGAAGTGAAAGAATGAACTGTCCAAAATGTGGGGATAAGTGACCCCCCATTGGAGCATTGAGAATGTTATCACCAAAACAATGGAGGTAGAAAATGAAAATAAAAGATGGATATGGCAGTAAAGAACTTCAAATAAGATTTTGTGCAGAACCAAGTGAAAAATGTGCACAAATGTGGATAAACTTTGGTTGCAAACCAAAGTCTGAAACTTTGTCTTATTTGAGCATTGATGAATTGCTTGAGCTGAAAAAAGAGATTAAGGACATATTAATCAAATTAATCAACTGAGGCGAAACAAAATGAATAAATCAAAAAGCAAAGAACTGCAAACAGTACTCAAGAAGAACTGCATCGATAAGTATAAGCTCTCAATAGAGAGGTACTATGATGAAACTAAAGACCAACTTGGAGTTACAATCAGTATGAATCGTGAGCTAAATGAGCTTCTGCAAGCCCTTGCGATTCCAACAGAAGAGACTACGGACAAAATCTCATACAGAGATATAGAAATTGGCTTTACTCGCTTCCTTGTGCGAAGACCTCTGGGTATAGCTCTTAGCAATTTTTGGGGCTGGATGTTCACAAAGGATTTCCTAAAGCAGAAAAGTACTACTTTCTATTTTGATACTGTGGCTCAAGCAGAGAGTATAATCTATCTCATCAAAGAGAAGTTTGCTGGCTTCCTTGAGCAGTGTATATATGTGCTAAGACCTGAGAAGTATGAAATCGTGGTGAATGTAAGCCAGAAAAGAGGGTAAATCCAAATGAAACAAAACTCCAAAAAATTCCTTGTTGTCGGTGTAGAGATAGAAGCAGAGATAAATCGTAGTAAATGGAAGGGTTCATTCAATCGTGGCTCTTATCACGACAATCATCTATACCCCCTAAAACATTCAAGAAGGAATTGGATAATAGAGAAAGATAGTTCAGTACATTCCTCAAAATTCCTCAGAGGCATCACCGCAGAATTTATCTCCCGACCATTCCCGATTGATAAATGGGAGAAGATTCTTCATAGCTTCCAAAAAGCGGTGCAGATGAACTCCACATTAAAAAGGCTTTCACTCAAGCAAATCTTACATTTCAATCGTACATGCGGAGCACACATCCATCTCTCAATATGGGAATCATCCCCATCAAATTGGAAGTTAGAACCTCGAGATGGGTGGACAACAAAAATACCTGGTATTCCCACCCGCACACTGGGAAGGATAGTACCTACTCTATATTTTAGACAAGTGCGAACAAAACTTTTCAAGCGAATCCAAACCGAACTGCCTTCAGTATGGAATGAGTGGCGAACTCAATATTTTAGACAGTATGCACAAAGATTGGTACTACAAAAAAGGAGTTATAAGAGAGAACAAGAATGGAATTTCAACCCACACTACACAGTAGAGTTTAGGTCAATGAACCTAAATGGGGTGAGCACTTGGACACAGTTTTTCAAGCTCTGGAAGATTGTGTTTGAAACCCTGAACAAATGCTTCACTGAATATGACCCGCAGAAAGCATATCTGTGCACAGAATCAATCTCACAAAAGTTCAATGAGGACATATTACAAATTAATGAGCATATTGAATCCACAGCTACTGTAAACCCTCTCAATAACATAATCGAAACTGAAATCCAAATAGAATTACAAACCCAAATCGAACAGGTGATATAAATGTGCAATATAAACCTTATCTTTAAGAAGGATAAAATCCCAACTCGACACATCTCTCATGTGATGAATGCAATGAGTACAATGAGCTTTTCGACCAATAGTGATGGCGAAGGGTATTTCGGATTGACCACTAATGGATGGAGATTTAATAAAACAGTGAATAAGATAATCTATAAGAAAGCATACTCCTTTTTGTGTACCCATCAGAGGCTCAGTACCAGTGGCAAAACCAAAGAGAATAATCACCCGCACATAACAGAAAACCTTATTATTATGCACAATGGAGTGTTCAATGGCTATGGAGATGACCTCAAGAGTGATACTGCATACTTTAGTGAGGAGCTTGAAAAGAGCTATAAGCGAAGCAGGTCAATTATCAAAGCACTTCAAACTACACTAAAGAGCTTCTCTGGTGGTACTTGGAGCTTGGTCGTGATGGATAAGAACACAGGTAGAATCTTCTATGTGAAAGAGGATTTCACCCAGATGTGGAGCTTAAATACCCCAGAATATTTAGTTATGGCTACAAAGAAATGGAATCTCAAATATGCAAAGAGATACCTGCATCTGAATGGTAAAATTAAAAAAGTTCAAAGTTATCGGATTTTGGATGTGCTAAATAACCTGTCAGTAATCAAAAAGCTTAGTCATAAGCAATACAAGAGAGGTTACTTCATCCAACCATACCCAAAATATGATAACTACCATAACTATGAGTTCGGCTCTGTTAATCGCAAGCAAACAATGAGAACTGCTTGGGAGGATATAAAAACCGAAGAAAAAAGAGGATATATGTATTGGTGATGTGAAAATGGAACAAAAACAAGAGATGCAATTGAGGATAGTAAATGGGGTGAGAATCTACTACCCCAGACACAGGAAGATAACAGGCAGGAGAATTAAACTCTTGCTCAAAGCTGTTGAGCTGATTGAGGAGATAAGTTATGAGCAGATTGATATTATCTTCTGGAACTTGAATAAGTATGACCCTGCTAAAAGCTTCAATATGGTGTTCAAATTCAAGAACGGACAGAGACAGCATTAAAAATGTCATGGCATCGTGAATTAGGTCAGCGAGACCTTAGTACTTTTAATAAGTACCCGATTAAAGACTTGGGTACAATGAAAGTGCTGGATAGTAAACAGATACAAGTCGGTTATATGATTATTAAGCTTGGCAACTCAGTGTTCTCTACTGATGACAAAAATGACGATTCAATTGAAATCTCAAAACTGCAATTCGTCAAAACTAAGAACATAGGACATCAGACTAATATCTGGCTCAAGGGCAAGTTTACTATGATGAAAGGTCATAAGCCACTGGCTGAACCTATTTCATTTGAGCTAAATGTATATTGCGATATTGAGGGGTTGAAAAAATGAATTTTGTGCTCGGATTCCTACTTGGTCTGGTGTGCGGATTCCTGCTGGCTACTGCTATGTTCATCTTAGTGGCGGGTGGGATGTTCGCACAGGTTCTCCCTTTTATGGAGAAGCTCTGGGTTAGGAAATACAATAAACTAATGGGAAAGCTTAAATAACTAAACTGCATTGGGCTGATGAACAATGATAAGAGTGTTGCATAGGCATAATAAACAATGGCTCGAATATGAGGACAAGACCCTACTCCTACTCAAAAGCGAGGGTAAACCATTTTATTATATTGCTCAAGCATTAGGTAGAACAATCACAGCAGTGAGAAGTCGGTATTATGAGATTAAAAGAAGGAGCTAAAACATTGTTCGCAATTATTGTAACAAGAGGTCTAAATGGTGAGGAGGTAGTAGAGATTAACCCCACAACTGTATCACAAAAAAAGGAATGGGAACTGATAGCATTGAGCACACCAAGATACATAAAGCATTTCTTTATCTGGGCTTCTGGAATTAGGGAAGCTAAAAGAATCTGTAATCGCAATTTAGACCATTTGCAAGCACCTTTTTGGCACAAATAGGTCGGGTTTCAAAACTAAATGAGGGCACGAAAATAATCAATTACAATGAATGCCACTCACAATCGAATCCTGCGGTTTCTATCACTGCGATTGACTCTCCTTTCGTAATAGACCTTGCCACTTTTAGAAACTCGCTTGCCAGGATGCTTGGCAACTCGCTTCTTATCTCTGCGGAGGTCATATACATAACCCTTCACCCAAAGCTGTTTAGGAGGAGTAAGTCGCTTCTTTGTGCTTGACCGCTTAACCTTCTTACGGGTTGTTCTGCTCTTTCGCTTTTTAGCAACTGCCATATTATTGTTTAAGACACAATCACTATATAAACTTTATGTTAGAATCCTCTGTGGATTCTTGTAATTCAAATCCAGAAAAACAACCTCATGTTTCAATAAGGTAGCAATCACTGGTGTACCATACTTGGACAATTCCCTAAGCTTGGCTCTCTCTTGGCTTGAAATGTATTTATTCATTTTGCATTCAATGAAATAGACTTCTGCTGAGCCATTGATGGCAACGAGGTCAGGGAACTGTGAAGCACTCTGACGAATGCAAAAGAAGCCTTGCGATTCCAATAGTGCCTTGACTCTCCTTTCAAACCGAATCCCTTTGCCCTTGTGATTATACACCATGCTCTGTCCTGTATTTTATCATCCAAACCTTGCCTAATCTCTTTGCATTCCGCTTATTAATCGTAATGCCATAATTCTTCTCAAATAGCTCGATATGGTCAAGACTCTTAGGTCGCTTGTGATATTTGCTCTTGAGAGCCAATTTAAAGCTCGGAGAGGGCTTTTCTCCCTTTGGGAATAGTCTGAGTACCCTTGAACCATAATCCCAAAATGAGGCGGAATAGAAGCTCTCATCAATGTTTGTGCATTGCAGGAGCTTGTGTAATTCGTAATTCCTGAGCTTGTCAAAACAAACCGCATGGAAACTGCCATAGCTGGATTCAAAGATATAAAATGTGGAGAGCTTGAATTTCTGCTGTAAATACTTTAGCTCATCCACAATCCATTCAAACCTGAACTTGTCATAATCCAGAAAAACAACATGAGTGCTGTCAGCACACAAATCATAACACCCGATTGTGATGACTCCTCGCTTCCAATAAGCATTCAAAGTGAATGAAAAATGGAATCTGCCAATGTTAAGCTTTCTGTGAAGTTTCATTTGCCTCTGTTAGCACCCCCATGCTTCATTATATAAATGGATATTAATAGGTGATAAGTCATCCTCCATAGCCCAAAGCAAATAAAAATCATAAGCCCCTTTATAAACCCAAAGAGCAATATGGGTATAACTAATAAAGCAATGATAATCAATCGCTTATATGACTCCTTAGCTGAATCAAACCAGAAATTAGGAAAGAAAAATGCGAACTTCAGCCATTCATAAATGTGCCTTAGCTTAAATCCTTGCAGTTTATCGTTTGTTGCCATAAAATTTTGCCTCATTCAATTTTACCTGTTTCCATTTAAAAGCACATTCAAGTACATAAAGACCAAGTTCTGGCTCAACACAATTGTGCAATATTTGGTCTTTTCTATGACCTAAATTAATCTTAGATAAATCAAAACCCTTTCTTTCTGCAAGTAAGTTGATTCTCTTGTTGTGCATCCTTGCTTTTATCTTTATTGGAGTGATTATAAAATTGCTCCAGAAATAATGTCCGCCACATTTGTAGGGTTTTATTAATGGTTTATAATATCCAATTACATTTTCAACAACCCACTTTCCTTTGAAATAATGCTTTAAAAATATTATCTCCTCATACAGTTTTAAATCTGGATAAATTGGTTCTCCATCTCCTTTTGCAACCAAGCAGTTCTTTCTTATCCTACTATGGCTCTGGCAAGGAGGGCTACTCCAAATGAAATCAAATCCTTTATAGTGTTTTAAGAGATATTGATGTGCATCTGCAATGATAACATTGTCCTCTGGAAAAAACTTTTTATATGCCTTAGCTATTTTTGGGTTTATTTCTATTGCTGTAACCTCAACACTCTTCCATAATCTTCTGTTTCCACCAATCCCAGCATATAAATTTAGTACCTTAATCATTCCTCAGCCTCCGAAACATTATTACAATTGCCACATACCCAGACTTGTGTGTCCTCTGTTTTCCACATTGGGTACTCGCATTTAGGACAGTTCAGATATTCCTTCTTAATTTTAAAATCAATCATTTTTTGCTTGCTCATCTCACAGAGAGCACAATTGATATTGTCAAGTATTGTATCCTTTGATATGCCCCCACTGACCAGATTATTCATTTGCCATAACATAATTAAATCTATGCCACAAGCTATTAAATATGCAATCCAAACCTGAACACCCAAAAAGACATAAGCTATCAATATCACAATTGCACCAGAAAGAATCCCGACCAGAAGGTTATAAACATAAGCTTTGACTGTATATACACTTGTGTCTATATCAACAGCCAGACCCCACCATTTTATCTTTAGCTTAGGTTTCTTGCCAGTGTAAACCCAATCAGCAATCATGTGCCCGATTTCGTGGACAATCGAAGCTCCAAAAAATATAATTAATAACAAAAGCAATTGGTTCATTCCCTTTCACACTCCTCTCTCAGAGGGCACAGCTCACACCATTCCTCTGGGTTTATACATATCATCTTCACTTCTTAACCTCCTCTTTTCGCCCTTTCGTGTGAGGATAGAGAACGAGCTAACGCTATCCATGGCGGGAAGCACATTCCTATAACCTCTTTCACGGGGTGTTTTCCTCATTCCTTCGCCTCCTTTAACTTAGTTATTTTAATCACAGAGCACTTTGGGATTACATGAACATACTTGTTACCTCCAATATCCCACCTTTCTTGAGCAATCACAATTCGGTTTTCATCTTCATCTACCTTAAAACCAACAATAGTACCTTCTATCGGTTGGATATCCGAAAGGTCACTATCTTGTACAATCCCAAGCTCCAATCTCTGTGCATCAAGCCAAGTAACCTTCACAATCTCCTCATTCATCATTCTCATATCCCCCTGTCTTAGGATTATAAATCATAGTTAAGTCTTCCTTCATACATTTAAAACAAATATCTCCTAAGTCTGATTCTTCTTTTGTCAGTTTAGCCCCACATTGGTCGCATTTATAAATATCTTTTTTCTTAATCATTCCTCAGCCTCCTTAAAAGCAAATATGCGAAAAAACCTAAACACGACCATACTATGGGAATAAGAACCAAAGTTTCCCACTTATCTATTAAAAAATAACCACATAACACCCCTATGTAAATCAGGATATAAGGATATATAACATCTTTAAGCTTCATTCCTTAGCCTCCAAAACATTATTACAATTGCCACATACCCAAACTTGTGTGTCGTCAGTTTTCCACATTGGAAATCCGCATTTGGGGCAAATCTTATTGCCTTTCTTCATCATTAACAAACCACAATATCCGCAAGTCTTACTGTGGTAACTGTTGATATGCCCGCAATTAAGACACCTCTTCAATATTTCGTAATCTGTTGTCTTGTCTAACATTTTTCCTCCAAAAATGTGTGCAACCTTTCTCATTGATGAGTATGCTTTTCAATGTGCATTTACCTTTGTTGTTATATCTGCAAGCAGTACATTGACAATATATTTTAACAATCCTCTGCTTATCAATACAATGTTCCTTAACCTTAACATAAGGAACAAAATATCCGTCTGTTTCTCCTTCTTTGTCTTTGCAGGTTTTCCATTCAATAAATCGGTATAGGCTTGGAAAATCTGCTTTGATGTCTTTAGGTATGCCCATCTTCCAACCTTCTTGCCCTCTCGTGTAGGACAGAGCACACTAAATTTAGTGTCCATAAAGACAGATTGTGCTCGTTGCCTGTTTCACGGGGCTTTTTTGTAGTATCAATACAATACTCTTTCTCATTCCACCACACAACATAACCGCTTGCACACCCCTCAACAAAATCAAAGTTAGGGGCACTTTCATCATCCCATTTATAGACTCTCTTCATTCCTCAACCTCTTCAACCCAAGCATACTCACCGCACATAGGACAATCAGCATCTACTAAGTGCTCTGTGTATTGTGTTAGTTTCTTTGTGAAACCACACGATTCACACTTAATCCAAATCTCCTTTTTCATTTTCATATTCCCCTGTCTTAAGATTCTTATTTGGCAATGCTAAAAATTGCTTTTGGTTTTCTAAGAAGTGGTGGTAAAGTGTTTTGCCTGTTTGGGTGTACACATAAGGAAGGAGAATTTCTAAAGGTTCAGCAAAGTTTATTTCTAATAGTGAGAGTTGCGAATGTATCCAATCTTTGATTATCCTCCACCCCACTTTTCTTGCTTGGTCAGTTCTTAAAGGTTCAGAATCATATCTCTTTGGGAGCTTCTTTTCCTCTACCGCTTTAGTAATCACCCTCCTTGCTTTCTCTATGTTCATAGGTAACTTAAATGGAATCTTCTGCCCTTCTCTTTCAATATAAAACATAAGAGAAAATACAGAACTACCTTTATACTCTTTCATAATGCCTCTCGCACCGAACCGAACAAGTATCTGTTCTATCTCCATAATGGTTTTATTCTCATTGATTGTTGTATTGATATTTTTAACTGCCATTTGGGTTCAACTCAATGATTACTTGCCTTTTCCTTGTTTCCTTGTCTGGATATTCTGCCTTTAGGCAGTAAGAGGATGTCATTTCTAATCTCTTCAACAGTTTCAGCTAAGGATTCTGCAATCACCCTCATCAGTTCCGACATTGGTAGCCATCCTTCCTTGCCCTGTTTATCCTTTATCCTCAAATCCAAATCCTTAACATAAGCTTCTTGTTTCATTCCTCAACCTCCTCTACACTTTGTGCTGTATTCTTTTCAAAACTGCTTCTGAAACCCTTCTAGCTAACAGTGTTCCGAGTTCCGACAAGGTCACCAACCACTCATCTCCATTCGCATCTATTACTATAATAGACAAATTTTTAAGTTTTTGTTTCATTCCTCAGCCCCCTCAAGTACTATATGATACCATTTCCCCTCCCTTGCATTCGCCACCCATTCTGCTCCAAGACAATTCAAACATAAGTTTGTGCTATACTCCTCACAAAATTCTCTCGATTCTTCATCCATTTCCCTACCGCATCTGTGGCATTTCATTCCTCTGCCTCCTCTTTAAGTTCGCATTCATAATATTCCTTTAGTTTCTCATTCACTTTGCGGTCTTTAGTGATTGCTCTCATAATTTTCCTAAACCTTTTATCTGCCTTTGCTTCTCGTCGTTCTCGCTCCTTTTTCCGAAGAATTTCATAATTCTCTTTGTCATACATCACAAATTCTCCTTTATCTATTCTCCACATATACACCATTCTACCATTTCCAAGCTGTGTTAAAAAAGGCGATATTTTCTTTACATAATGCATCACCACCCAATAAGGCAACAGCTTAGCCCACCTACGAATCATCATTCCTCAGCCTCCTTTTTATTCATAAAATACTCTTTCAAATTCGGAACTCTTACTTCTACCTTATATTTTTCAATATCAGTAATCTCTGTTCCCATATATTCACCAGTTATAAGATTTACACAAAATGGGTTCAACTCAATGAATCTAAGCGGGTTATCAAATGCCACCTGAACTCTCCGCCATGTCCAAAAACCATATAATATTGTGCTTGTCCTCCGAGCTTCCTTAATTGCCTTCTTGAAGTTCTCCCAATCTTGTTTCATTCCTCAGCCCCCTCAAGTACTATATGATACCATTTCCCCTCCCTTGCATTCGCCACCCATTCTGCTCCAAGACAATTCAAACACAAGTTTGTGCTATACTCCTCACAAAATTCTCTCGATTCTTCATCCATTTCCCTACCGCATCTGTGGCATTTCATTCCTCTGCCTCCTCTTTAAGTTCGCATTCATAATATTCCTTTAGTTTCTCATTCACTTTGCGGTCTTTAGTGATTGCTCTCATAATTTTCCTAAACCTTTTATCTGCCTTTGCTTCTCGTCGTTCTCGCTCCTTTTTCCGAAGAATTTCATAATTCTCTTTGTCATACATCACAAATTCTCCTTTATCTATTCTCCACATATACACCATTCTACCATTTCCAAGCTGTGTTAAAAAAGGCGATATTTTCTTTACATAATGCATCACCACCCAATAAGGCAACAGCTTAGCCCACCTACGAATCATCATTCCTCAGCCTCCTTTTTATTCATAAAATACTCTTTCAAATTCGGAACTCTTACTTCTACCTTATATTTTTCAATATCAGTAATCTCTGTTCCCATATATTCACCAGTTATAAGATTTACACAAAATGGGTTCAACTCAATGAATCTAAGCGGGTTATCAAATGCCACCTGAACTCTCCGCCATGTCCAAAAACCATATAATATTGTGCTTGTCCTCCGAGCTTCCTTAATTGCCTTCTTGAAGTTCTCCCAATCTTGTTTCATTCCTCAGCCCCCTCAAGTACTATATGATACCATTTCCCCTCCCTTGCATTCGCCACCCATTCTGCTCCAAGACAATTCAAACACAAGTTTGTGCTATACTCCTCACAAAATTCTCTCGATTCTTCATCCATTTCCCTACCGCATCTGTGGCATTGTGGCATTTTAATCTTATATCATCTTGCTCTATTGAGGGAGCTTAGAATATAATATGATGGTGTATATGACTAAACCCTTTCCCCAGAGCACTTTTAGATACATCCCTTTTTAAAAAAGCCCCAGAAGGAGGAAAAAAGGGTCTTCCCGAAACCTCTTCTGGGGCTCTGGATGATATTCCCATATTGCTGTGATGGGAGTTTAAATAACCCCCGAGGGGGAGATGAAATGTCATTACTGCCTATGTTACTGCCTCTGCTAAACCCCCCCGAAGGTTCGTTGGTTGGGCTAATCTTCTCTTGAGATGCCCTTCTGAATTTTCTTTGCTCCTTCCTTATCCCCCAGCAATGCCTTAGCGATAATACCCAAATTCCAATTTATGAGCTTGAAAGTGCATTGGTCAGTGTCTGGGTTCAATAACTCACAATTCGAGCAATAATGCCCCTGCCTAAGCGGGCATGGTTTATATTTATAGGTCGGTTTATCGTCAGCCATAATATCACCTAAGTAACAGAAGTGTTACTTATTTATTAATATTTGTATTCTGCATAATATACTTCGGATTCCAAAAATGTTTTTAAATCCCAAACACTTTGACAACATTGCCAATGATATTGGGCTCACTGTGAGCCTTAGGGATTCAGTCGGTAGTGATTACTTGGGAATGATGGTGTATGCCTAACCTGTCGTGAACTAGAGAAGCCCAATAGAGGAGAGCACAAGAGAGACAATGAGATACAAAATTGCTCGTATCCTTTATAAGAAGAGTTGTATCTTATTGTCAGTCCACTCTCAGTCGCTTTTGCCTTTTCTCGGTACTCCTTTCTTAATGCTGTAATTAGCAATCATTTGAAACTGGGGAGCACCACTCACAAGAGAGGCAGGATGCGATTCTCTGGCACGATTACAGTAATAAAGATATAGTCTATCGTTAATAACTTTAGCATAGTTGTCATATTAGAGTGTGTCGCACACAAGGAGAATGAAGGTGTGTTGTGTGTGATGGGCTTTGGTGTGGCTCAATTGATTAGATGGCAAACTAAACATTTGGTGATGAAAAAGGGGTGTTAGGGGAAAAAACACACATCACACACACATTTTTTCTGTGTGCGACACTGCACAGGAATCCAAGTAATCGTTTATAAATCTTTCGGCAAAAGTATATATATATGAAGATATTTCTATCTCTGAGTAGTACAATGTGGCAACAAACCTTATACACAAAACATAGTCGGAAGGCAAGACCACGAAAGTTTTCTATTGAATTAACTGAGAAGGCTTGTTATATGCTCCAAGCCTCGAGGAGGTTGGATAAAAATTTTAGACCAATAAAGCGAGCTGAATCGTTTGGGAAATTTATTTCGAGGGCTATCATACACTTATTGAAGTTTAACCCGATTGATGAGGGGATGAAATTCAAGACACCATTGCAGAGAGCTAAGGAGGAGAAATTAGAGACAGCAAGCAAGTTGAATAATATCGTTGTTGAGCTTCAAAGGCTTAAAGAAGACCTTCTTACTTTTAAGAAGAAGCTCCCAATATTAAAAGCTGAGCAGGCAAAATTGATTAAGGAGATGGAGCTGAGAAATAAAAGGTATTTAAAATTGCTTAGGGCATCAAGGATGAAAGATGATGCAAACCCCAAATGAACTTAAAAAAAGGCTTGAGTTCTGGGGATTGCCATACAATCGAGTGGTACGATATTCAATCCAGTGCCGATTGCGGGATGTGTTCGGGCTCACTCTGGAGGAGATTGATAGCCTGTTTGCTTCTAATAATTATTTGGATGTGATGGAGCTGAAATATATGCTCTATTTTGATTCATATACCAGTGCCTAAGCGAAAGGTTTAAATAGTAAAGTATCTTTTACTCAAATATGGCTACAAGAGTTTTTGTGGTTGGAGGCAGAAGGCAATCATTGCATAATCTTTGGTCTGGGAGTGGTGGCTATACAGAACTGTTGAATAATCTGGATGAACGAAGGGACAGAGTACTCTCAAAGTTGGACTTGAGCAAAATCCATAATCGAGATGACTATTATAAGCAATTGTTACAAATTTCTTATGGTGATAAGCGGATGGATAATGCCTTTAGAAACTGGGCTATCTTGAATTATGGCAATGCTCGAGAAGTGTTCTTCGAAAGGCACATACTCCCTAAGATACAATTAAGGCTGAGGTTTGAACCATTTAAGCTCAAGAGTGGCAAAACAATCCGAGCCAGTAAGGTTGATAAAAAGAGTTATATAATCAAAGTGCATTACATATCGAGGTCAGGCAGACCAATAGAGTACCTACAACGACGAGAATTGGCAACAGGCAGAATTATGTCTTTAAAGAGTCTGTTTGGTGAGCCAATACCGAGGTAAACGGATGAGAGCTGATAAACTGAATTGGTTTTTTAGTAAGCGAGCATTGATGTTGGCTGTTTTGCCAGAAGGTGAATTTCAGTATAGCCCGAAGCTGATTAAGAAAGCAAGGATAACTAAGCAGGCATATTATCGGATGATTGCATTCTATAAAAGGAAGCGATTGGTTAATGTAGTTAAGCATAAGCTCCCGCAATCATGGGAGCTGACACCTAAAGGCAAGTTGATAAGCGAGGCACTACGAAAGTGCATTATCGAGCTTAAAGGGGGAGTTAAACATGGGAGAGCTATCTGATAATACGGGCATTAGTGTAATTAAGGTCTTGCTTATCGGGGCATTCGCTGAGCTATGCAATTATGTCGGGTGGAGGACATTGGCAATTATAGCCAGTGTCTTTTTTTGGATAATGCTGATTACTTGGGTTTTGGCAGTTATTATAGCTTTGCTGTTCGTTATCAGTGGCAGTTATGATAAGCTAAGGAAACAAAAATTCAGGAGGATAATGGAAATCTTACGATGGGTTTAGAATGCCAGAAGATGAGCTTATAACTAAGGATTTCAAACTCTACGACTTGTGTATGCGGACTTTGGGCTGTGAATCGCTATTCAAGGCAGTGATGTTTTGTATTACCATATCATACCAATTAGATGAAGACCATATCGAAAGGATAAAAGACAATCATAAGGATTTCGATGAAGCTAAAGAGATGCAATACTTCGAAGGGTTGCTTAGTGATTTGGGGTTTGTTAGGTTCTTGGACAAGCGAGAGACCATACTTTCCTCAGAAGACCCATACCAATACTTTGATGAGCTGATAACTGACGACCCACAGGATGTGTTCAATTTTGATGAGGAGAATGAGAAAGTTAGATTAGCAGTGTTTTTGCACATTGCTCAGTTTTTGGGTAAGGTGATGAGTTCACTGGCGATTGAGAAAGATGAGTTCGGAAAATTGTTCGGGCACTGAAGACGAATCGGATAAGATTAGTTTCTATTCCACAAATAGTTTTGATGAAATAGTAAAGGAATTGAGTGCTAAAGCAACGAACTGGACTAAACAAGAAATAAAGGATATAATGGCGAAAGTTGGTAAATTGACAGGAAATTGGACAGAAGAGCTGGCTGAGCGATTAGTGGAATTAATTTCAAGAGATGGTAGTGGCACAAGTCAAGGAGTTATGTTATCAGTTATCCCATCAGTGATGCTCAGTTTCAATAAAAGAGTGTTATTGCTCTATTTAAATATGTTAAATGAAGTGGGCTGGGAGAACACAAATGAGGTATTGGACAATATTAAAAGTGCATTTAACGATACTGTTATTGAATACTTAAAGAAGAATGGCAAGCGAATACTCAAGCAGATGAATGATGATTCGGATATGTTGTCATATATTGGTTGATACCGATGTTAGTGCTCAATTATAAGGATTTTATGAAGAATGATAAGCGAAAGAAATCTGGCGAGTTGGATTTTGGTATGACTTGGGGCTTAACTGACCGTGACTTGAGGGCAGACAAATGGCGGGTGTCTTATATTTATAGGACAAAGGAGTTATATGCAGTAAATCTACGAACTGGGGTTGTCATCCTGCTCGGTAAATTTGATAGGTTTGAACTTGAAATGAGAATGAAGGGTTGGCAAAATTTTGAGAACCAAGTATTGCGAGATTTCTTTCAGCTTCCTAATAGTGTGATGAAAAAGGTCAAGGGATGAGCATGGGACATTTGATTTGGCAAGAGAATCTTGAATGGGCACATTCGCCAGCCGAGAAGGATGACATAATTGACCTTCTGCAAGCCTACCCTTCATTAAAGAAGGCACTCAAGATAGATTATACACCGCATTTCATTGAAGAATTGAAATACAAGCTCTATGGCAAGATTCCACGAAATTGGGTGGTGAACATTCAGGGTTTGATAGGCACACCGACAGGGGTATTCAAGTCTGCATTAGGCTTGAACATTATCCGAGCAGTGACACCAGAGTTCAATGCGAGCATGGTCAAGAAATGTGTGGCATTCACCCCTTATCAGCTCTCAAGATTAGTCAGGCAGAATGCTAAAAGGAAGCAAGTATTTATGTTGGATGAGTATATCCATGACTTGAAGCTTGCTTCTGTTTATCAGCTCCAAAACATTGTGGAGCAGTGCAGAGAGATACAATTGAGCTTCGTATTCTGTGGTGTACCGAAAGAGACCTATACATTCTCCAACTATGTGCTTGAAAGATTAGACGAATCGGATGACAAGTACCTGCCAAAGAAGAGAGTGAGATATTTGGTGCGGAAGCCAGACACAGATAGGTTCAGAGGTTATATAGTATGGGACATCCCACCACTCAAAGAAGATAAGGAATGGACAGCGATTTGGAAAGAGTATATGAAACTCAAGACGAGGCACCAGCAATCAGTCACTGAAGGCAAAATCACAGGGTTCGATTTCGAGGATGCTTCTAAGGTATTTATTAACAAAATAAATGACTATATTGAAATCAATTCGAAGGGTAACCCCAGAATCCTCAAGAGCATATTAGAAAAGGACATTTATAAGGAATATCCTGACCAAACCAACCAAGACCGAAAGCTGATTTACTCTGCTGTCATTGATTGGATAAGGCATCATCCAGAGCTGTTTAGGAAGTATCTGGAGGGTTCTTCAAGCGATGCAGAATAGCAAATGTGCTGAAATGAATTTTTAAATAGAGAGTTATGGCAACTGAAATTAGCAATTTGCCAATGCCCCATTTGTCGTATATCTTGAGGAATATGAACCCGATGAAGGTTGCCCATAGCATTGCCTTAAGGTAATTGGGCACCACTTCGAACATTAGCCCGAATGCTACTTTGTCAAGCTTAGTCATAGTCATACCACAATCCTTTTCAAACCATTCCTTAAACCTCTCATAGGGCTTCCGATGGTCGTTAGGGTATCTCTTGGTGTATGCAACCTTTATAGCTCTAATGAATCCCATTTCAACCGAAGATTTGTGCTAAAACCCCAATTAGCAAATATAAGCATAAGATAAATCCGATTAAGAATAGCATTTCAATGCTCAATATGTCTCTTAGCTTCATCTTATCAATTTGATTTTTGGCTTCTTGGTCTTAGTGTCCCAGCCGATTTTTATGAGGATTGGAATGAGCACCAGCAGAATAAAGACAACACTGCCCGTCTGGGCATAGAAATATCCAAAAAAGAACGAGCCAACAATATAATATACATTCTGGAATGCAACCATTAGGGCTTCGATTCGGTCATCCTTTGTTGGTTTGTCTATCCTTTCAATGTAGCTCTTATATTTCTTCCGCTTAGCTGTGAGTGATTGTGCCATGTTTAATTATGTATTGCTCATCTCATCAATTTCACGATTCCGTTGCTTGGAGTATTCTTTCAAGCCCAGTGATAAAAGAAAAGTATAAAACTGCGATTTAGAGCCACAGAATGCCTTGAACTTGGTTATGCCATCAAACTCCTCGATTTCGTTATAATTGTTGTCAATTGCAGATATTAATTCCTTGTCAAGATATAATGTAATGGGTGATTTTTTAGCCATTTTAGCTTACTATCGGAATTAGAATATTTAAATGTTGTGCTTTGATGGTGTTTTGCTTTAGAAATTAAGAGGAAATTGACATAACATATAAATACTAATCCTGTGTAAAGAGCATTATTAACCAATGGGGGTGAATCCAATGGCTTATAATGCGAGCTATTCCACCAGCGACCTGTCCAATATCTTTGTGGACATTCTTGGCTCAGGTGGAGCAGAGGTAGTTCAGTGGGTTGGCATCTTCGTGCTGATTGCTGTGGTGACTTTCCTTGCAGTCAGGCTGAAGGGGCTTGGTGGGGTCTTTAAATAGGCTCTCAACCTAACTTTTTGACAAAAACTCATACGGGGTGAACAAATATGGCTTATAATGCGACCTATTCCACCAGTGACTTGTCCAGTATTTTTGTGGACATTCTTGGCTCAGGTGGTGCACAGGTAGTCCAGTGGGTTGGCATCCTTGTGCTGATTGCTGTGGTGACTTATCTGGCAGTTAGGATAAAGCACTTGGGCAAGACAGTGGGCGGATAAAGGCAACTTTATCTCCCATTGACCATTAACAGAAACGATGGCATATAATCAGACCTACCAAGCGGGTGATTTCACTGGCATATTGACAGACATATTCGGTACTGCTGGTGTTCAGGTTCTCGGTTATATCGGATTGATTGTGCTGGTGTTCATCATTACTTGGGGTGTCAGAAGACTCAAGAGGAGATAAACTTTTTTCCTCTATCTATTTCTGCTATGAATACAATTAAGAGTCATTACTTTCTTAACACAAAATTTATATATTCCTGTTGTAATTATGCTTAAAATGAAAGCCATTAAGGGAATAATACCCCTATTATTGATTATGCTAATGGCGGGGTTGGTTTCTGCACAGAAAATAGGCGGTGGCGGGTTCGAAATTGAGAGTGATAAGGACACTTATTATTGCTCTGAGTATATTTCTATGGATAAGTGCTTAGTTAAAGCCACAATCACAATTCGCAATTTCAATAATGAGAAGTATTCCATCGAGAACATTGCTGATTACACTACTAACATTACTGAAACCAAGTTCAAATATAAGCATGGCGAACTCATACCATCCCAGAAAGTACCCAAGAAAGACAAGCAAGCTAAGGGGGAAGGGTTTAAAACAGATAAGATTGATATTGACAAGAATTCTATGCTTACTCTGGATTTGGAGTTTCCAATTTCAAGCTCAGGCAAGTTCAATTATACCATTGCAGTTTATGATAAGCAATCGAATGTCAATTATTATAATGTTACACTTGACCCATATTACGAATATTTTTATCAAAGTTCGGATGGCTCAAAGGAAGCTGACATTTTGATTGAAAATTATAGCTTGAACAATCTGTATGCACTGAAAATTAAGTTCCCAGCTCCATTGAACCAGAATGAGAGCTTTAATTATTCGTTTTGTGTGTTCGGTGAGAAGTATGAAGGCAATTTATCTATATACCCCTTCATAGCTTGGGACACAAATGACGATTATCACATGGAGAGCATAGCTTATGACGATACTGCCATATCACTTTCAAACTCCTATGATTGGAATTGCTGGAACTTGACATACATTAATTATGAAGGGTTCGATATTGCTAATAATAGCAATGCCTTCTTTGGATTCTTATGTTCGGGTTGTAGCTTGAACACTTCGCAACAGCTTTTTCCTGCATGGACAGGCTATCAGTACAACACAAATGAATTTAAGTTCAGTATTTTCAATAACTTAGAGCAAGACATTCTATGGTTCAATTTCACGACTATCACTAAACGGAATGGTATGACCTTAGACCAATGTAATGGTGGTGCAGGAGTAACATCAACAGATTTAACCAACTCGACACATTTTATCTGTAATTATGTAGGTACTAAAACCATTAAAAAAGGGGGTGTTTTGACAGTTAAAACAAAAACTAATGAGGATGGGGTACAGACCGAACCGCAGGTAATCTGGTACGGGCTGACTCCTATCATATATAGTAGTAGTAATCAGAGCATACATATAGGGCTGGATACAAATGGAGTGCCACAAAACCTAAGTTACAGGTATAACAACACCCCTTTGGCTTTTCAACCGCTTCCAGACAATTTGATGATGGCATTGGATTTGGGTGTGCTCAATCCCAGTTTGCCACCTGTTTGCAATTATAGCAAAATAGAGCTATCACATACTAACTGCACTCCAGAATATTATTGGAATGTGACTTATAATGTCACTTTGACTAATTGCTCTTCATATTTGATAGTTGAACCTGAATGGTGTCAATATCAAGCCCAATGTGAGTATTCAAAGGTGCAGTATTCGGTTGATGATTGCACTCCGAGTGACTTACAGAACATAACTTATAACATCACCGAAACCAATTGCAGTTGGCACTTGAGCACTGAAGAGGAGTATTGCGATTATTGCGAACCCGATTGGGATGTGTGGTATATCAATTCATCATGGCAGTGTATGGAGACCAGTAATGGCACAATGGAGTATCATACCTATTTCGATTACAATTTCTGTTATGAAGATACAGGGCTTTATTCTGACAGTTGCGATTACTATCATAGCGATTGTAATCACTATGTGCCTTGTTCGTTATATCAGCAGGATTTTCTATGCCAATTTAATGAACGACCATATATCGAGGGGCAGACCACTTTCTTGTGCGAAGTGCCAGACGAAACCCAAACCTGCTATTCATACATCCGCAAGGGTGATAATATTCTGCAAACCAATCCCGAAGACCAAGTGCGGAACAAGTTTATAGGGTTAGCTATTTTTAAAAAGCCACTGGAAGACCAGTTATATTTCCAAGCGACTGCTGGGTTAGTAAAGCCATACATCACTAACAAGAACTTATATCCAGACAATCAATATGTGATGGGTGTCAAATGCACTGTGCTAAATGGCAACAGTTCTGAGGTATTGACTTGGGAACAGCCAATAGAGCCAGAATACAAGCCCTTTATGTGGACATTGTATCGTGGTGTGTGGCTGAAAGAGAACTTAGGCATTATTATTGGCACTGTGCTTGTGGGCTTTTTGATTATCGTCATCGGATTATATCTGTGGAGGAGAGCAAAGGCAAGATGAGAAAGTTAATGATAATTATGCTGATGGCTTTATTGCTTTTAAGCAATGTGGGGGCATATACAAATGTAGGATACGGGCAATTTCCGTTTATAGATTTGGAAGGCACATCCTTCGCACCTGATAAAACATACATAAAGAACAGCACAGATTATACCCGTACAAGCTTATCCGAATATGCTAAGGAATATAATTCTATGATTGTTTGGGGAGACATTGATAATAATGATTTATTAGACATAGTACTAATTAATGATTCTGATAGCATTGCTATTTTCAATGCAACGGGGTTACAAGATATGATTAGTATCCCCTCTGGATATGATATAACTCCTGTTGTTGGTCTTGCAGGTCGCACACCAGCTTTGTTTGATTGGGATTCAGACGGAAAATTAGAGATAATTATTCCAGCAATAAACACGGGAGCAAATAAGTCAGCTTTATTAGTTTATGGATGGAGCTTGAGTGGCGGGGCTACATTAGAGAAACAAGTGAACTTTAGTGATACCAGTAATGATGTGGGCAACCCAATTTGTAAAATGTTCGGTTCAGATGCACATTGTTATTGGATGGTTTGTGCTGGGTATGATTATATGATGGATTATGACTTGACACATGATACAAACGAAACATCACAATTGTCTGGTGGGAGTGGTTGCAGAGATTCACAAACTCCTGTGATGAGTGACATAGACAATGATGGTTATCAGGAGTTAATTACAAGATGGTCAAGTGGGATAATAAAATGGGAATTGGATGCCGACGGTGATATGTCAGCCAATTATACTACTATTTATAATGTTGGTTTGACCACATACAGATTTCCACCATTCGTTTGGGGTGATTATGTAGTAGCACTTACCTATCGAGCTGTCGGGGATTCAGCCAGAGCAGATTATACAATACTATATCCAAATGGTACTGTTGCCAGCACATTAAGATTTCAATTGGATGGAGATTCAGGAGCAAAGGAATACAAGGCATCCAAGCCAGTGATAATGGACATAGACAATAACGGGCATCCAGACCTATGCGGATTTGTCAATATACATTCGGGCACATATTATCAGGGTTATTTCAAATGCTGGTCGGATGATTTCACTCTGATGGTGGATGAGCTATTGCCAATAAGCAGTTATTATTTCAATGATTGCGGTGACCCAATATCGACGGGTGCAATTGAGGCAACCACATCAAATAAATTAATAACATGGTGTCAAGATGTGTATGAGATTGAGTGTCAAGGTATAGAGTGCAGTAGCCATTCTGATTTAGTTTCGGTTTTCAGTTTCGGTGAGAAGATAAAAGGCAGTGCTTCGTTTGCTAATGTTGATAATGATGGCTATTTGGATTTAGTAACAGTTGATGCCAACAATCTGGATATATACTCGTTTGGTCAAACTGCATCTCCAACAGGGAATAAGACACTCAATGTTTATGTTGAGGATTATGATACCCTTTCACCTGTTGATAACTATAAGCTTTATGACATATTGAATGGCACTTCTTATTATACGAATGCCAGTGGCAAGGTTATTATCAGTGGCTTGCCAGATAATGTTAAGTTCTTCGGTCAGAAGAGCAATTATTTCTACTATGTCGGTTTGAACATAACAATGAGTGATACTGTGACAGGCATATCGCTGTTCCCTTACAATACCGCTTCTGTTACCTTTACAGAGGTTAGTGACAATAATTATACATTGAACATAACAGTGTTTGAAACTCAGACCTTCCTTGACACTTATTTGAGGAATGGCACTACCGCAATCCCCAATTCACCAATTTATAGTATGGATTATGACATAACTTTCAATACACAGGCATTGGGTGATTTGACTTGGGCTTTGGTGGATGGTACTTATAATTTCCGTATAGTGGATTATAATATAAACAAGCTTGGTGTGGTTAAGGAGGGAGATACTTCTGTCTATTGGGACATCTCTGAGGGTGGCGGGTTAGCTTTGTCACAGCAGTGCATTGACGAGCAGGATTTATGCCTTAACCCCGTGATTCAAAATGAGGAATTAGTATGCCCACTCGGTGCATCATACGAATGCCCCTTAGGTTGCGATGATTATCGTTGCAATGATTGTAATTGGTTCGGGTGTGTGTATGATGACGAAATTTATAATGCTTCAATCCCGAAAAGTTATTATGGTTGGTATGTGGATTATGATAATTGGTCTTATCAATATCAATATAATGATTCGATTAAGTCTAATTATATCACTCTTGGCAATGTAATGTTTATGCAGACTTCACCTGTGCTCGGGATTGAGCTATACAATGACATACCAGATTATGTATCAAATGATTGGTTTATGGAATCGAAGTGGCTATTGCCTTACAATGGTGCGGTGATGGTCAATGCACTGGATGAATCCAATACTACCATTTTTGCATATCAGTTAAATTCTGTGGATTTGAACTCCTCTTATGTTTATGTAGATGAATGGAATGGCACTGGCTGGCAAACCATAATCAATGGCTCGGGTGGTGGCATAGACATAGATGAGCCTTTCAAGGTTTATGTAGAGAACAATGATGGCAATTGTACCATTAAATTGGATACTGACCTCGATGGCAGTTACGATTATGAGGAGAGCATTTTATGTTATTCAGCCAATGAAATGGACTTAGTACAGATAATCCCGACATTAAGCTATGTGGCGGGCATATCTAATGATGGCTTCTTGGCTTGGGATTATTTCAAGGTTGGCAAGGTATCATCAGAGACCACTTGCGATTCATTTGAGGATGATTTTAATTATGGCACTTCAATCCAAACAGGTGGCGGTTGGTATGGAGATGCCTTATATCCTCAAGTGGGTACAAACAGCGATATGCAGGATGCACTGTCGCAATGGTATCCTGCACTGGAAGATTCGGATTATGATACTGCGGGCTTGACTTTAAAACATTCAAGTTTGAATTACATCGGGCATAACACGAATTGCTTTAAGGCAAGCCAGAAGTTGATAATGGATTATGCAATCCTACCTTATAAAGCCCCACCAGTTCAGGATAAGACTTGGGATTATGCTTATGACATATACCTCAATTCAGACAGTGGCGAGCATTTGATTTTGAGGATTGAGAAATCCGCTTCAAGTTTCTGGACACCAAGCGGACACAAGTCCACTGTATCCTTATGGAACGGGATTGGCTGGGTGGATTCGGGCATAGAGATACCTGATTTTGATTATCATAGATTGACTTTAGAGCTGGATTTCAATTTCAATCTGGCGAGGGTTAGGTTGGATGATGCCACCACTTTGATTGATTATGAGCCAATATATCTCAGTAATCCGACCATAAATAATATTGAAATTCAGCCTTCGGACATAGAGAATGCGGACACATTGCTTTGGATAGATTATATCGGTTACGGGGTGGAGGGCAGGCAATTCAATGACAGGTACACACCAACCGAAGCGGGCACTGCTGAGGAAGATTTCAATCAGCAAACGGGCTTGCAGGAGCATTATAGCTGTGGCTGGAATTGGACAGGTGGCGAAGGCAATTATTTCGATTGGTCTTTATGCACACCCGAGGAGCAATCGAGCCATTCGACTTGGTGCATTATCAAGGTTTTAGGCAAATGTACCATAGGCAATCTTACAGTTTGGATACTGAATAATGTATTGTTCTTCCTTGTGCTAATCATCCTAATTGCATTGTTCGTACCATTTGTAATCCATCGCAAGAAATCGTAATTAAGCAAAAATGGCAATCGGTGCAATCATCGGGACAATAATCGTCGGGCTTGGCTCTGCATTAAGTAGTATTGGGAATTTCACTGCCAATGCCTTAGCAAAGGTGTTCGATTTTGTTAGGAGTGTAGTGTCTTGGTTCATTAATGTTGCACCGAAACCCTTGCGGATATTCGTATTCCTGTTTATGCTCTTATTCATATCGAATGTGCTGACGGGGTTGATACTCAGCACTTCGTTCACATGCACCAGTACTGATGTGGTGCGGAAGACAACATTCTTTAATGGTGTAAAGTTTGCTATTGAAAAGATGTTCCATGATGTATCTGATGCGGACATATTGGCAGGCACAACTGAATATTCTTCGACTAATAAAATGGTGAGGGTGGTTTGCTCGAATGAAACCCCGAGACCATATCTTTATAACATTAACATATTATCATTCCCTTTGTGGATTTTGATATTGATACTAGTTTATTTCATACCATTAGTGCTAAAGTGGTATAGGATAGCTGGTGCAACACATTAATAAGATAAATAGATGGGTGGATAAGATGGATACGAATAAACTGAAGGCAATTGTTCTGTTAGTTATGCTGGTTTGTATGGCTGTACCTGTGCTTGCACAAGAAACCAGCAAGTCCGCACCTGAATCAGCAATTCTTGGTTCGTTGATGAAAGAGGTCAAGGACATTAAGAGGATTGTAGTGACAGAGATTAAACAGAGCAATGATGAGATAAAGAAGCACACAACTCAAGAAGTGGACAAGCTAAGACAGGATATGCAAGCCCAGATTGACAAGCTTAGGTCTGCTTTGATGGTTCAGCTCGGTATCGGGGTGACTATCGGATTGATTATTGGCTGGGTAATCATACAATTGATATTTATCAGACTAAGGACAATGAGAGTGGCAATAAAGAAGCGAGAGCTTGAAGGTATGGTTAAGCCATTTGAGGAACGAAAAATGAAACTGGAAGAGGAGCTTGAAATCTTAACTAAGAAGCTTGAGAAAGTGAAACAGGAATTGAAGGATGTCATAGCGAAAAAGCGAGAGAAGGAGCAAGGCATTCCGCAGAAGGATGCGAAGCTACTCAAGAAATTGGCAGACAAATATGGCTTGAGGATTGCTTCACTGGACACTGGACATCCGAGCCCGCCACCTAACTGGGATAAGATAGAGCAAATAATAGCCAAAGGTGAGCTTCCTGATTTGCCTGAATCTGGACTCAAACCGCCAGCCAGAGTCAAAGAACCTAAGAAGATGATTCCGATTTGGATTTGGATTGCTCTGGGGCTTGGCACATTATTGATTATTTTTAGCATTATTGTGAAGGTGATGCTGAAATGAAAGCCCGCAGTATATTGATTTATGGATTATTAATCCTATTAGTTATGTCGGTGCTGGCTTATGTCTTTTTGGGTGTGCGGGGCATTACTGGATTATTAAAGACCATTCGCACATGGGTGATTTGGGGCATTATCCTCGGTTTAATCTTTTATGGGGTATGGTATTTCTTTATTCGTAAGGAAAAAGACGACAGGGTACATCTCAATGCCAAGCGAATAGTTGAGCAATCAATGGCTTATCATTCACCCTTCCTGAGAGACCTGTTCTTGTCTGGCGATAAGAACCATCCGCAAGTGCGATTGGGTAGGATTATTGGATTCTCAAGAGTAGCGAATGCCAAAGGTGAGCAGGAGGATGTGTTTGTGTACAAGAAATCGGGCTTCCCATTGTCGTTGTTTGAAGAGCCTAAAGCGATTCGAGTAAGCCCTGAAGACCATACAGAATTGATTGGTGACATAACAATTGAGGGCATTTCGCTGGTTAAGTATGGCGGGTTTTATTTCATCAATAAGGATTATCTGGATTATCAGAAGATAGACCAAACAATCATAACAGAAGTTAAGAGAACACTTATATTTGATATGCTCAGTGATTGGAAGATTGTTACTGATGAGGCATTGGGCATCTCACCCGAGCACCAGAAGCAGTTGGAGAAGAAGGATTTGCTGAAAATCCCAAGTAGGACAGCACAAGGTGAGCAACAAGGGGGGTCTTGAAGATGGCTATCAGAACCCAACCATTCTCACTAAGGAAGTATCATCTGCCCGTTAAGGCAATCAGCCCCTTAGCGACTCAGGATGATATTTTTGTTACTTATAAGATTGTAGAGCAAAATGAGAGGCAGTTCCTATTAAAAATCCTATGGGTAGCAGTGTTCCTGTTTGCTCTGATGATGGTGGTGTGGTGATGATGGGTTGGATTTGGCTAATAATACCTGCATTATTGGTGAGGGGTTTCAGATGGATAAGGTGATTGTATCTGATGTTAAATGTAAGGTTTGTCACCAGAATTTCACGATTAAATACACTGCTGAGTTCATCACAATTAAATGCTATTGCGGTGTGTTGATTATGTATAAAAATCGGAATGTGAGGTTTGTGAGCAATGAGGAATATAAAAGATTTATTGCGGAGAGAGAAGCCAGTAAGCTTAGAAGATAAAGTTCAAACCCTTGACTCATTCCTAAAGCGGGCAGGGTTTTGGGATTTGCAGAATCCGATTGCACAGTATATGTTACTGCCACTTGGCTACATAAGTTATGGCATTTATAAAGTAAGGAGGAAGCTGGATGGTCTATATCGTAAGATATAAAGGTGAGTATTATGTCTCAAAAAAGAGAAAGTTTAGTTTTAAGAAGCCCAGAAAAAATCAGGTTAAACAGACCGATTTAATCTGGTTTCCGCACTGGAACACTGGGCAATTGTATTTGAACATAAATCGGATTATTGTACCACCAAAGCTTGAAGGCAAGAAATTAATATTCAAGGTGGTTTTTTATGAACCTCGCAGGAAAGATAAACAATGAAAACCACTGCCAGAGAGATTGCATTTAGGAATTTTTATGAGCTTTTAAAGACACCCTCCTATGCAGTATTAGGTTATTATAAGAATTTGTTGCGGGCTTTTAGAAGTTTGTTTGCGGACAATCCAGAAGTGATAAGGCAAATGCGGAGGAAGGTTAGGGAAGCTGAGCTGATGGTGGGGGTGGTTCGCACACCAGAGAATCTAAGCAAGTATCGGGAATATATGAAACTGAAACAAATGGAATCCGAGCTTGAGCAAGAATTGGAGTTTCTTAGCAATTATCTGCCAATAGAGAATCAATGGATGAATCGAATGCTTGGAACAATATATAATCGAAACATAGAAAAGCTACGAGAATTGAGGTATAAATTGTTTAGGCTGATAATGTCAATCAAACCATTAATGAGCTTATCAACAATGGAAAGATATATGGAGAACAATCAGAACCTCAAGAGCTTCTTTAAGGAGGGTGGTAAGAAAATCACACAGTTCCAAATAGAAGCGAAATTAGAGGAAGTGATTGATTGGATGAATGACTTGGCATCAGATGAGATGAAATATATCCGATTCACTAAACAGACAATAGGGTGAGAATATGAATCTGTACTTATTTATTGGGTTGATTGTTGGTTTGCTTCTAATTGTGACCTCATTAATTGAACGATTCGCACCAGCTTGGCTGAAAAGGGAGCTTGGATTGTTTATTCGGTCTTTGAAGCGGAAATAATGTAAATCCTAACATAAAATTTATATATATATAACATAATTAAGGTTCAATGAATAAACTGTGCCTATTTCTAAACCGACTATGTTGGGTGATTGAGAATGGTCAAAGGATGGTTCAATGAGAGCAAGCGACATGCTTTAGCGAGGCAAGGCATCCGCACTGGTCGGAAACAGGTAATCCCACTTACGAAAGATGCCAATTCCTCCAGAGATAGGTCGTTTATTCAATCTGCCAAAGACCATTTAATTCATGGCTTCCAGCTTGCAGAAGATGAAGCAGAGCATTTAGTGCATGAGATTAGAACGAATGCCCCTAAAACATGGAATTGGCTGAAAGAGAAAAGCCATAATTTAAGAGAAGCAATAGCTGAGGGGGTTCAGAAATATAAAGAGGAGCACCCTGAGCACACCGAAACTTCTGCTGAAGCGATTGAGAAGATAGAATCGCAACCCACAGAGTTAGTGCCTAAACCAGAACAAGAGGAAATGGAATTAGATTACGAATACCCGCAACCTACTGAATTGGTAGAGCCGAAGCCCTCAGTTTTTCAAAAAATAAAGCAGAAGCGACAGGAGATTATAGAGAAAAAGCAACAGCTTACAGAGGAATTGATGAAAATGTCTGATAGAGAGCTAAGGGAGAAAGCTGTTCGGTTTAGAAGAGGCAACATTGGATTTGTTGATTTCTTATTGGGTTCGGAAACCAATCCGTATGAAAAAGAGCTACTCCGAAGGGTTAAAGAGAGAGAGGTTATCAATAAGGAAGTGGCTCAGATAAGGGCAGAAGCCAAGCAAGGCAAGCTCAAAAAGAATAAAGAGCCATCATTTATGGATATTATGTTCGGGAGGGATTTGAAATGAAGAGAATTATAGCCCTCAGTATGTTGTTTTTAATGCTACTAAGCACAGGCATTGTCATAGCTGATTCAGATGTGGGCTGGTGGCGACACCCTATTGAATGCCAATCCAGAGCAACTGGTGCTGTTGGCGGATGGACTAATGGCACTTTGACAAACTATACGGGATTTTGTGTTAATTACAGTAATAATGTTGTCATAAGGAATCATACCAATGGTGAGAGATGGTACACGAATGATGACCCGAATAGCAAATATTGGGAATGGCAAGATAATGATTTGGCAAAGAAATATACCTCTACTGATGTTTTTATGGGGCAGTGGATACATATCAATCGCACAGAGCATAGAATCTGTTATCTCAGGAATTGGTTAGAGAACAGCACTGGCGATATATATTTTGAAAAGTTAAACAACATACCCAACTTATTGGATTATCCAACATTGAACACTGGCGAAACTGAAAATCTCACTGCGAATCTTTATTGGTGTTCTAACGATATTGAGGATGACCAGCCAGAGAATATGTGCCACGGGGCAGAACAACATTATATAGCCACGACCACCTATACCTTAGAGAATGGAGTACAGGACTTTTCAGGTTGTTATGGGTTCTTAAATGGTGGCATAATGCCCGATACGAAATACGAAAATGAAACATGGTTTGATTATGGCGGTTGCTATTTTGAGGGTTGCGATATTGACATTCCAAACGGTAGCATAGACTATCTGAGCCATGTGGGTGAAATAGTGATGAAGGATTCTACTCTAAACTGTCTTGATGCAGGTGGGTGCAATAATGTTGATTTCGGATTTTCACAGCAGAGTGAAGAACACACATTCAGTGACATCAGAGGCAGATTAGAACTGGACAATGTAACTATTGACCCCGAATATGATGATTTGTTCCTTGTTAAATTGTGGGGTTGGGACTTACAGATAAAAGACACTAAGTGCGGTAATTTCCATAATTGGACATTCAGTGAATATGGCACTAACACAAGTTGCTGGGAGATTATGTATCTGAGCGAATATGCACAGCCCTATGGCAGGATGATTTCATTTTTTATGGGGGCGGAGGAAAGCTGGGGCATAGATAATCTTGTGCCTTCTATATTGAACATAACTAATACTGATTGCACAGGGTTGAACATACAAGCGGATATGCAAAATTCAAGCAGTAAGCTCGGTGGCGATTATTATATCCATAATAGTAATCTATATGCTATTAATGCCCATTATGACCCAAGTTATTGGGACATTAGCAATGTGCGAACTTGGGAAGTAAGGTTCAATAGTGAGCTGGCAGGGCACACAAGCACATGGATATATCCATACTGCAATGGCGACATACATAACTATCGGTACTATATAGAAGCAGGCACAATAACATTACCTGAGATATGCGATATGCAAGGCAAATGGACAATATATCCCAGTGCAACATTGGATGCTAATGGCAATACTTTGGGCTGTAATGATGCGATTATATTTGATAGAGATGATATAGCAGACAATTGGATGTGTTGCGATTATGCGGTGATGGTGTATGATGGCGGAGCAACATTCAAGAATGCAGTAATAAACAACTCACCGCTCAAGCCAATTCTTTTATATAGTGATGGTGCTAATATGTATAATGTAAACATCACAGCAAACAATGCTTTTTACACACCAGAGGTATATCCCGATTGGCATACTTGGGAAATATGGGAATCGATATTATATGGTGCTCCATTCAATTATAGCATGTTGGATGTGTCTGGCAGTAATTGTAATGTCTATGATACAAGACTCTATGACACATATACGGATGGTGGTGTGAACAATAGTCTTAATATTACTATTGTCGGGTGTACAGGCAATATAGGTTCGATTTGCGATTACGAGGCACTACCTGAGGAGCAGGGTTATGTAGCCAAATATACACCACAGGATTTGACTTGGATAACGGGTGATGTAATTGGGACAATAGGGGCTTCGATTATCCCGTGGGTTGGAGTGACCATTGCTGTATTGATAACCATTGGGCTGGCAACTGGCGGTCTGGTCACTATTGCAAGGAACTTTAGGAGGAGGTAATATATGATGAGGAAGTTAATTACAATCATCCTTACATTATGTTTATTAATGCCTTTAGCTAATGCTTGGTGGGATAATAACTGGGATTATCGAATGCCATTAAATTTCACTGGCTCGAAGAATGAAACTGCTGTGACATTGAAATTGTTTCTTAACACTACTAATTTCAATTATAGCAATGCTAACCCAAATGGAGATGACCTAAGGTTCATTGATGCAGATGACATAACAGAATACAAATATTATATTTATAAATGGAACACTTCGGGTGTCAGCACAGTTTATGTGAATGTGAGTGATATTAATACCAGCAAGAGAACTTTGTATTTATACTATGGCAATGCAGGGGCATCGTCGGTTTCCAGCCCAGAAGGTGTATTCCAGATTTTTGATGACTTTAATCGTGCAGATAATCTCACACTGGGCTCAGCAGTTGTCGGTGGCACTTGGGTTGAGACAGAAAGAGATGGTGGAACATTAAACATTACAGGCAACAAAGTGGTTGGTATTGGTGGGGATGGCTTGAGTTCAAAGGCAGTAATTAATCGTAGTTTGGATGATAATTCAGCAGTTTACGAAATACTCTATCAACAGATAGACCACGATTGGGCTATAAATTATGTTAGTCATATCTTTAAATTAGATGGGGATTATATGACAATATATTGGAATAGGGATACTGATGAGTTCCAATATAGAAGTTCAGGTATTACTTATTCATTCAGCCCAAATGTTTATGGTACTTCTAATGTGTGGTATGATTGGGCATTCGTTTCAGAAACAGATAAATATGATATTTATTTGGATAATGAAAAGAAGAAAGATGATGCCCTGCCTTCGAGCTCTTCAGAGATAGCTCAGATTGTTATTGGCTCGATTGTTTCCAGCGATGTAGTGTATTGGGATGATGTAAGGGTATATACAGGTGATTGGGGAGCAACATTCGAGTTCGGTAGTGAGGAAAGTGTAGCTCCACCTTCTTCTGCAATACTATCGAATGCCAATTTGACACCTGTATTGCCTACTACAACAGATGACTTGGAATTGTCTTGCACTTGTATAGGCAATGGCACACTAATGTGTTTCGGGCAATTCTATAAGGATTCAATAGCTTATAGTACTCCCGTGAATGATACTGTCACCACTAATGTTAGTACAGTGTTCTATACATTGACCTCTGGTGTAACCAGTGCGGGTGAAGATTGGTATGCTGAGGTATGGTGTACCTCTACTGAGATGGCTGAATCCAATCATTTGAACACAAGCACACGAACCATTCAAAACACTGCACCGACTTTAGATAGTTATGCCATTGCTGGTACAGAGCCAGAAGATAACTTGAAATTCAATGCAGTTTGCACTGACCCAGATTTGGTTGGGTTAATAGGATATGTACAATTATATAAGGCAGGAACACCTTATGGTAGTGTCCACCAAGCCTCAATGACCAGTGGTATTGAAACTACAATCTACACATTAGACAATTCAGAAACCAACTCGGGTGAGACATGGGGTGGAGAGTTCTGGTGTGGTGATGGCACAGTTAATACAACTCACCAGAATGCTTCAGTTACATTGAGTGGCTACTTAGGCAAATATGAGAACCCAGATTTGCCTAAGATGGGTGTGGATGTAATTGGCATAGGATTACAAGCTTTGATGAATGTCTTTTCTGTGATAGTGGTTGTAGTTCTTATCGTGGCAATCATTAAGGGAACAATTAGAAAACTGCGGGGTGGGAATTTTTTTCCACCAGAATCGAGGCAATATGAACCTAAGAGGGGTGATTGAAGATGGTCAAAGGTTGGTTTAATGAGAGCAGGAGGCATGCTTTAGCGAGGCAAGGCATCCGCACTGGTCGTAAGAGTAAACTAATCTTAGATAGGTGGAGTGCGAAATCACCTTCTCTACTTGAATCTGATTTAAGGAGATACAGGCAACTTGGCGGGAGATTGATTAAAGCCAATCTCATTAGCGGTTACCAGATAAGAGATATTGATGAGAAGGGGTTGAAAGGTCATAAACTGATTTTGTATGCACATGGGGACAGACGACACATCAATTCGGTATTGTCGAAGCTAAGAAATCAAGACATAGACTTGGTTGCAGAGTTCCCGAGAATTTCAGGCTACCAGTGGGATGCAGATTGGCAAGTGAGCACTAATAAAACTAAGATTTATCGTATCGGGACAGGGGAGAGAGCCAAACTGAAGGATGGCAAGGTTGTGAATCCCAAAGGTCAGTTTATGGCTGTGGATACAGGTGAGGCATATATTATCATTAAGACGGAAAAGCCACAGGATGTAATCAACTTCTTCAAGAAGAACACTTTTAAAGGCAAGTCAAAGAAAGTCATCAAAGGCTCATGGGAAGTGCCTGACATAAGAGCTAAGAATATCACTAAGGCAAAGGATTTTAAGAAAGCTATGCTGGTTAGGAAGCGGATAGATGAAGATACAGAATTTGCTACCATTGTTCCGAAAAGGAAGGTTGAGAGGGTTAAGAGAGCAATAAAAGGCAAGGAGAAGGTTGAGCCAGTATTAGTGCAGGATGTTAAAGGGCATTCATTATATCAATTGGTGAGGGGGTAATTGAAGATGGTCAAAGGTTGGTTTAATGAGAGCAAGCGACATGCTTTAGCGAGGCAAGGCATCCGCACTGGTCGCAAGCTTAAAGAACCTACTGGAGTGCGGAATGAATATGAAAAGCATAATCACGACTTTACAAGGATGAAGTTTATTGACACAGGGCAGTCCTTGACCACAGAGCAGAAATGGCAAGTAGGCAATAAGATTGCCGAAGAGCTAAAGAAAATGGGTTATGATTCGGTAGTGGATATTGATAGAGGGACTTTAGAGATTCGGCAAATACGATTGATACCTGAAAAGACAGGGTATAATATTTCACCTTATTCAGGTCGCAGAGGCAGAATTTTGAATTGGGATGACTGGGTGAAAGTGAATAACACAATTAACAAGGTATTGAATAAGGAGAGAATCTCAGCGAATGTCAAATCATTGAAAGGTAAGTTTATTGTTAGGCAAGGTACGAAGGCTATGACCGAAAATGATTGGGAGCATTTAAAGTATGAGAATATAGGTTCATTAATGAACCCAGTACAGTGGGGTGATGCTTGGCAGAGAGAAGAATGAGTCAGTATTAGTGTAGGATGTTAAAGGGCATTCGCTATATCAATTGGTGAGGGGGTGATTGAAAATGATAAAGGTGAAAGTAACTGCTCATCGTGGTGATAAGACAATCACTTATTGGAGAAGAATAACACCCAAGCAGAGAAAGGCATCCAAGAGGAATATAAAGAAAGCCAGAGCCAAATGGATGAAGATGTCACCCACAGCTCGAGCAAAGACTATGCCCAATTACAAAAAGACAGTTAAGCGGTATAAACGGGCAGGTTTGAAGTATCCGAGAAAGATATACAAAGGGGAGAAACTATATTGAAGGTGGTTCAAAATGGCAAGGAAGGTGCTGAGATGGAGGATTAAGGATGTGGGCAGACCTAAGCATCATTATGTGAGGGTTGCGGTGCTTGAGCCAAGAGGCAAAGGTAAAGGAGTAAGAAAGGGTACGACAGTGGGCAAGCTCATTAGTCGTAAGGAATTGCAGGCACAGGTCAAGAAAGCAAGACAGAAGTGGATGAAAATGAGCCCCAGAGCCAGAGCAAAAACAATGCCTTCAAGGAAAGGTCGTAAGGGATATGTGAGGAAGGCAGTACTGAGAAGACATTGGAAGACAGGCAAACACTTCAGAACCCATATATGGGTGAAGAAGAAATGATTAAGAAGGTGAAAGGTGGTTGGGTAATTGTGCATTGCCATAAGAAAGGAATGATTGGCAAACGAATCTCAGCCACCAAGAAACCTGTCAGCTATAAGAAGGCACTGGCGATACATCGAGCTATCATACTCAGCGAGAAGCGAAGGAGGAGGCGATAAAGATGGTCAAAGGTTGGTTCAATGAAAGCAGGCGACATGCCTTAGCCAGAAAGGGGATTCGCACAGGCAGGAAGAGCAAGACATATATTAGGAGAAAGGACAGAAATCCAGTGAATGAAAGGAATGTAGTTGATTACATTATGGAATATGAGGGTGGAGATATATCAGAGAAGGATTATTTATATCTAATGGCTTATATGATTAAGACAGGCAGAGCATGGACTTTTCAGGG
>Ga0190334_1000149_pt1 | contig 35584 bp, 36 predicted proteins | sample 48720478_MG_FD_161270 | JGI IMG/M metagenome (GOLD analysis project Ga0190334, IMG submission 161270) | Hydrothermal vent sediment bacterial communities from Southern Trench, Guaymas Basin, Mexico - 4872-04-7-8_MG | ecosystem: Environmental > Aquatic > Marine > Hydrothermal vents > Sediment ... | reverse complement strand
AATCTTTTTTTTTTTAAAAATTGGGTTATGGCAAAAATGTATTAAGCTTAAAAATCCATAAAAAGTGTTTCAAAACTAAATAATTATACTCAAATTAAAATTGAAAAAGAGAGGAATAAAACAATTAACCTATATAAAATTGCTAACCAGGGCGTAAATTTTTCTTTTCAAATGATGATGATAATGTAGTTTCCATAAAAGATAAACCTTCATTGATCATTTTTCTCTTATCTATAAAGAGAGTTCAAGGATATTATGAATGGTTTCAATTAAAAGCCCTAAATTAAAATTTCATTGAAGAAATTTAAATTTTTCAAAATAATTACTAAAAAAACAAAAAGAAAAAAGTTAAATCGACAAAATTTTATTAATGATTTAATAACCTTTTCTTTAAATCTAGGTTATAAGAATATGTCAAGTGATAATCAATAAATACTAAACTAAAAGTCATTTATGAAACTATTGATGGTTTTATTAAACAACAATTTTATCTTGGAGGAAAAGATATAATATTGGGGCGAACTCCCGATGTTTCAATCAAAATAAGAAATTCAGGATTAGTTATTAAGAGATTTAAAGATTTGTTTATGAAGAATTTAAATCTTTTCTTAGAAGGTGATTATTTAAGATTTATAGAAAAGTTTAAAGTAATAAAAGGAATGACCGATGACAAGATTAATGAAATTAATCAAGATATTCAAGGAAAATTTACTCATATTTATGATCTAAACCAATCATTGTTTTTAAGGCGTATTATTGTTTTGAGTTCATTAATTTCAAAAATTAGAGATATCAGTTTCTCGGACACCGTAAATGAAATAATTAATCGCGTTAAAAATTACTCTAATTCGAGTTCAAATGAAGATATTCTCTTCAGATTGGAAGAATTATTCATGAATAATGATGAAGATGTGTCCATGCTTTATGGCATTTCATGCTTGGATTATTTAGCAGAATCTTTTAATTTTAGAAAAGTAAATCGAATTTGTAGGATTCAAAAATCTAAATATATTAATCGTGTTGTAAATAGAATTATTAAATCAAATAATCATGATTAAAGAATGAAAAATTGTCTTTTTTTAAAAAATAGAATACATAGATTTAAAATTAGAACGTAATTATTTATTTTACAAAATAAGAAAATAATTTTTTTCATCAGTGTGTTCCATGGATGATGAGATAATAAATTCTAATTTAAATAAGTTTAATAAAAAAAGAGTTTCATTAGAGCAGGCTATTAAAAAATACATTAATCCAGGAGATAGAATTTTTATTGATTCTGGTTGCGCTGAACCATTAGACTTAACAAGAAAATTAATTGAATTGGGACCAACTCTTCCGGATGTTGAGATTCTTCACTTTTTAAGTTTGAGTGATTTAGATTATTATGAAACTGCTGGTGGTATTGAAGATTTATTTAGACATAATGCTTTTTTTATAGGAAAATCCCTAAGAAAATACATCAAATCTGGTCAAGCTGATTATACTCCAATGTTATTATCTGAAATACCTTGGTTATTTAAACTTGGAAAGATGCACCTTGATACTGCCCTCATTCAAGTCAGTCCTCCTGATAGATACGGGTTTTGTAGTTATGGGATTAATGTAGATATCGTTAAACCCATAGCAGAGTCTGCTGAATATGTAGTGGCTGAAATAAATCCAAAAATGCCGAGAACATTAGGAGATTCTTTCATTCACATGGATGATATAGACGCTTTTGTTGAATCCAAACACGATATTATTGAATTTAGTTATGGTAAACCTGATGATGTATCAAGAAAAATTGCCAAATTTGTAGCGTCTCTAATTGAAGATGAATCGACGATACAAATGGGGATTGGTCAAATTCCAAATGCTGTGACTGAAGAATTAATTGAAAAAAAAGATTTAGGCGTGCACAGTGAAGTGTTCTCAGATGGAATTGTGGACTTGGTTGAAAAAGGGGTTGTTACATGCAAAAAGAAGACTATCCATAAGGATAAGATTATATGCTCCTTTGTAATGGGTTCTAAAAGGCTCTATAATTTTGTAGATGATAATCCAATGGTCGAATTTCATCCTTGTGATTATACAAACGATCCATACATAATTAGCCAGAATAGAAAACAAGTAGCGATTAATGCAGCTTTATCTGTTGATTTAACTGGTCAAGTAAATTCAGATTCTATCGGACATCAATTTTATAGTGGAATTGGGGGGCAAGTAGATTTTGTTAGAGGCGCAGCACGTTCTAAAAATGGAAAGCCAATAATGGTATTACCATCTACTGCGGTATTACCAGATGGGACTGTCGTCTCTAGAATAGTGCCTTACTTACAACCAGGGACTGGAGTAGTAGTAACGAGAGGAGATGTTCATTATGTCGTGACTGAATGGGGTATTGCTTATCTTTATGGAAAGAACATTAGAGAAAGAGTTTTAGAAATGATTAATATAGCACACCCCGATTTTAGAGAAGATTTACTAGAACACGCTAAAAAATGGAACTATGTTTACTCTGACCAAAAATTGCCCATCTCTATTAATGGGAGAATTAGTATTTATCCAGAAAAGTATGAAACAAAACTTAAGTTAAAAAATGGAAAAACATTACTCATTAGACCAGTCAAGCCCACGGATGAACGAATGATCCAAGAATTACATTATTCATTGGATGAAAAAGACCGTTATTTTAGATTCTTTTATCCAGTAAGAGATTTTCGGCACAGTAAAATGCAACCAATGGTTAATATTGATTACACGACAAGTATGATAATAGTTGGAGAGTATAATGAAGAAGGAGAAAAACAAATCGTAGCTTTAGGAGCTTTTTTCAAATCAACCCAACCTTCTACAGCAGAATTAGCATTTGTCGTGCGCAAGGATTGGAGAGGGTTAGGAATAACAAAGTTTCTACTGAATTACTTAGTAAAGATTGGCAGAGAATTGAATTATAGAACTTTTACTGGTTCTATTTTAATGGAAAATAAACCAATGTTGCACATTATTGATACATCAGGTTATAAATTAATGTTCAAGAGAATAGAAGGTGGTGTCATAGATTTTGCCATTGATATTACGAAACAACAATGATTATTTGTAAATTAATTTTTCTTCATTTTAAAGCTTAAATATTAGAAGAAATATTAATTATTAATTAATTCTGGTCCTATTTTTTATTGAATTCCTTCTTTTATGTTTAAAATTTTTACAATCGCTAAGTTTGATAATATCTTGAAATCTTTAAAGCTAATTCTTCTTGTTTTTTCCAATCACCAAACAATACGCCCTTATAATTTAAATTCATGATTAATGTTTTAAAATTGCTTGTTATCTTTTTAATTTTAGATTTAGCAAATGGAGTGCCGGGTAATGGTATGAAGATATGACCGTGAATTTTTGCCCCCAATTTTATCAAATCATTCATTAATTTAATTGTTAAATCAACATCATCCTCATCTTCCCCTGGTAAGCAGAAGATAAAATCAACATATGCTTTCAAGCCATATTTTGTTATATTTTCTACGGCATTATAAATATCCTCAACTGAATGTCCTCTATTACAAAATTTTAAAAGTTTCTCACTCCCAGTTTGAGCTCCTATTACTATATTATCGTTATTCGCATATTTTTTGACTAATTTTAAAGTATCATCACACACGTGTTCTGGTCTTACTTCAGAAGGAAATGAGCCAAAAAAGATCCTTCCGTTATGACCAATTATCGTTTTTATTTTAATTAATAATTTTTCAACCAATTCCACATTTAATTCTTTTCCATCTTTTGAACCATAGGAAAAAGCATTTGGTGTTATAAATCTTATATCAGTTTTGTTGTATCGTGCCATAAATTTTACTGCATTGCATATTTTGTCAATGTCTCTATGACGAGGCGTTGTACCAAAAATGAATGAAGTTTGACAAAAAGAGCATGCAAAAGGGCACCCTCGAGTGATTTCGAGAGCTCCAAACCTGATATTTTTTGTAGGAAGAAGTGGATACTTATTTAAATCAATTGGTTTTCTCCTTCCAGTATAAACATATTCATTATTTTCATCAAATAAGGCAATTCCTTTTATATTTTGGATGTTTTCTCCATTATTTAGAGCCTTAATTAATTCTATAAACGTTTCTTCTCCTTCTCCGACAATTACAATGTTAATTCCCATTTTCAACGTTCCAAGCGGATCACCAGTCGGATGAGGTCCCCCAGCAACAATGAGAACCTTTTTACCAAAAGCTTGTTTAATATCAAGAACCAATTCTATGATTTCCCAGATTTCTGTTGTAAAAAATGAAATTGCTAAAATTATCTTTTGATATATTCTTGTTTTTTCGCTTAAAACCTTAAATAAATCATGTTTTCCTCTCGTAAAAAATATCGGTAAATTTTTTAGATCTTTTTCTATCTCTATAGCTCCCATTAAAGCATTAAAGCTGAAAATATGTCTTTTTTGATAGTAAATGATAAGTGAAATATTTTGCTGCAATGGTGTATTATAAGGTAAAGTTATTAATTAAAATCTAATATATAATTATAAAAGATCCTTTTCAATATAAAAATTCGAATTTTCAATTTAAAAAGTAAATAAATTCAAATAATCTTGAGAGTGTAAGAAATGCTTTTAAATTGGTTAATAGCTGAAAACATAAGCGAAGTAGGAATCTCTTGGTTCGATTTTTACTCAATTGGACATATTTGTTTCGGAATTGGCGTGTTTCTATTCTTCAGTTTATTCTATACGATTCCAAAAAACAAGGGATTGACTTCAATATTCTCTTTATTATTCGTTTTTATATTATCAATCATAATATTTATTCTCTGGGAAGTTTTTGAGAATATATTATTTCTCAAAATAGGATGGAAATTTGAAGGTCGCCCTGATAGCTTTCAAAACATGTTTACTGACATTTTATGTGGAATTATTGGAGCATTATTATCATGGCTGTTCTGTCATGAGATTTTTGTCAAAGAGAAAAACATTTGGGCTTATTATATTTTCGGCATAATTGGATTCACGCTATGGTTAGTTGTTTTCATGATCCTTCGTGCATATACTTATGGATACATTCCATGATGAAGTTTTTTAATCATTTTTTTAATTTATTTATTTTATAAATTTACTTTTTTTAGAAGTATGATATGAAATATGCCCGAATTTAATGAATATTTTGATTATTTTCAAGGAGATTTACCTATTATTTTTTCAGTACCGCATGGGGGGGATTTTTTATCGAATAATATTCCTTCGAGGAAAGAAGGTATATTAGGAATAGATATTAATACAATTCAATTAACAAATTTAATAATTAAAAAACTTATAATGTTATTTGAAAATGAAGGATCAGTATACAAAAATCCATCTTGGATCATGTCAAAAATTCATAGAAGTAAAATAGATTTTAACAGAGATGAAAAAAATGCGTACTTTTCAGGTTCTAAGTTAGCAAAGCAATTATATGATTTTTACCATGGCAAATTACTTGAATTCATAAAATATAATTTAAATGAATTCAGTTTCTCGCTTCTCTTTGATATTCACGGTTTTGATAAGAAAGATATTCCCTTTAACTTTCCGATAGTAGATATTGTTATTGGTACTAATAACATGCAAACGATTATAGGGTATAATACAAGAAGATTTGAATGGAAAAATACAATAAGAGGGAAGATAATTAAATTATTTCTTAAAGAAGGTATTAAAATAGCACCTAATAAACCAGTAAGGAGAGAATATGTCTTAACGGGAGGTTATATAGTTAATAAATATGGTGCAATGAACATTAAAAATAGCATGACAATTCAAATTGAATTCTCTGACGATGTCAGAATGAACAATCTTCTTTTAAAAGAAAAAGTAATTTCAATTTTAGCCGATGCTATTTATCAAGAAATAATAAGAAATTTCATTCAAAAAAGAATAAATTGGAAAAAGAAATGAATTTATGGCTTAAAAATTAATTTTTTATTTTCAAATATGATAAAAATAATTATAATTTATAATTGCCCATATAAACTTCGTTTATTATGATGATATTGAAAAATTATTATTAGAATTTTTCATAAAGATTGTTTATTAGAAAATTTAAAGTCCCACCTTAATTTATATCTTGAAGATCTTATATTCATCTTAATCAATGAGAGATAATTTATATTAATTAATAGATCTTAAATTTTAATCTTAGAAAATTTGATTTCAATTAAATATTTATTTTTGTTTTACCATCTATCATCGTGTTTAAATGAGATAAATATGGGGTTAAAAATAAATGAGTGAAAAAAATTCGAGTTTTAAAGAGGAAGATATTTTTACGGTAATATCTCCGCTTGAAATAGATATTAATATGGAAGACATATTTTTAAGAGAAAAATATAATGATATTCTCAATTATATCAAAAGTTTGCTAACAAGTCAAAAAGATGACCTAATAAACCGATTTATGGTACCTCAAGGAAAACTATTAGTCAATGTTCCAGAAAATACGGATATTCTAGATTTTATAAAATTAATCTCAAAGAATTATTATTTGAATTATTTGGAATTGAATTATGATAATGTTTTTAAAAATCTTGAAAAGAACAATAATTTTCTTGATCACGTTATTAATAAAATTTTAAATGAAAATTTCCAAGAAATAATTCCAAAAATTGAATCAAATGCTAAAACGGATTTAAATTTGAATAATAATGAAATGGGAGATTATTCTAATATTTTAGTAGTGGAAGAGATGGAAAGATTTTCAAGTTCTAATGACAATATATCATTATTGGAATTGTTTTTAAGAAAAATCAAAAACAGAGGACGAAAAGCAGAAATAAAGAATAAGAACACGATTATATTTTGGATAACCCACGACATGAATGTGATAGAAAAAAACTCTGCTTTAATTTATGATGCATTTGATTTATTCATTAAAATTTCTAGATTAAACGATTTAGATCGTCAAGAATTCTTATCAAATTTCATGGAAAAAAATCCCCAGATTTCGTTTGATCTTGATTTGATTGTAAATCATACAAAAAACTGGGAGATAAAAGAACTAAGACAATTAATAAAAGTTGCAATTTTCAAGCATTATGTTAATTCTGAATTGAATAGTAAAACAAATGAAATAACTGAAACGATGTTGCACTTGATCGAATCAGGAGAATTCATTCCATTCAGTATTAAAACAATCCAAGCAAGAGAGAATCAAAAATCTAAAACCATACATGGTAATCCTGAAATGGGTTTTAATCAAGAGAAAATTCAACGAATTAAAAATTCAGAATTGTTAATGTCCGATGTTTTAAGAGAGATTCATTCATATAATCCTTCTGAATTCATTCTTTCTCAATTTTATGAAAAAGCCGCTTCGGAACATTATAATGAATTAATTTTAATTATCGATAAATTAAAAAAAAATGAACAATTGGAAAAGAATGATTTAAAGCTTTTAGCTAATTACCCTTTTATTATGTTAGATTCTCCAAGTGTTGCACAAGTTAATCTGGAAAAGGCTAAAAAAAGAATCGATCAGATTTTAAAAATGTTTAAAAATAATATTAGAGGAGATTAATTTATTGCCAAAAAAATCTTCAAAAATCCACGACGTGGAAAATCCAATCATTGAATATTCAATTGAGAGAAATTCCGTTTATATAGAAAAAATAATATTAGAAAACTTTCTTTCTTTTGAGCGTGATGAGGTAATTTTCAAAAATTTAAGAACAAAAAAAATTCCCCGTTTTATTTTAGTTATTGGTCCCAATTGGTCCGGAAAAACTTCAATATTCCAAGCCATTCGTTTTGGTTTAGGAAGTAATGAAAGGGATGATCGATATAAAAAATGGTCAGACTTTATAAGGACCGGACAAGATCACGCTATGGTAGAAATACATTTAAGGACTGAAAAAAATTTAATTAAAATAAGGAGGATTGTAATAAGGGGGCGTTCTCCATATTTCGAATTAAAAATGCCAAATGACAATAATTTTAGAAAAGTTCCTGCCGCAAAAATTCAATTTCTGATGGAAAAACTTGGTTATAATCCAGATAACCAATTTGCTTTTGTTAGTCAGGGAAAAATTGATATCATAAAAAACTTGAAGCCAGTTGAATTATGCTCCTTTTTAGAAGAGGGAATTGGTCTCAAGGGTTTAAGATCAGAAATCTTAATGCAAAAAACAAGAGTATCAGGGCTAAATAAAGAGCTTCACTCGCTAATGAGCAAGCAAAGTTTTGTTGATACGAGTCTTAAATTATTGGAACCCAAATTAAAGAGATTAGAGGATAAAAATAAATTATTGCAAGAAAAAAAGAAACTCCAAGATGAATTATTATGGGCAAATCGAAGTTTATTAGTAAAAAAGATCGAAGAATTAGAGACTAAAAATGTCGAATTAAAATCTGAGATAAAAAATGTAAAACTAGCTTCTGAAGACCTTTTAAGAAAGATCGAGGAAAAAGAAACCGATATTAAACAATTAGAAGAAAAAATAACACACGATTCGACTAAGTTAGGAGAATTGACTCAAGAAAAAAAGAGTCTTTTAAATGAGATAAATAAATGGGAAGAAGAAAAGATTAATGTAAAAAATGAAATTGATAAACTTAAAACTGAAATTTTAGGACTTCAAAAAGATTTAAAACAAGTGAAAGAAAAGAAAAAAGCCATAAACCAAGAAAACAACTACATTAAAAATAAAAAAAATGACATTAAAGTTAAAATCAATGATCTAAACAAGGAATCTGAAGAACTTAATAAAAAGATTAAAGAAAATGAACAGATTTACGAATTTTTTAAGTCATTATCAGAAAGGAGGGAAATTTTAATAAACAAGATCAAAGAAAATGAATCGCACCTTCAAACATTAACTCACGATTATGAAGAAATTTTTGAAAGCATAGATAGGATCAAGCATAAGCTGGATAAAAATGAATGGTTTTTAGAAGAACCTGGTGAAAAACTACGCTTAAAATTAAAAGAAAAAATAGAAGAATGTTCAAACGAATTATATGATCTTCAAATTACAATCAATAACTTGCAAGCTGAAAATACAAGACTTATAAATCAATATAAAAGATTTTCAGAATCATTAAGAAATAGAAGAATTATATTGCCTCATGGAATCTCTTTTCTAAAAGAAGAAATTAAAAAGAGGAGATTGAGTGTAAAAGGGCCAATCATAGAATACTTGAAATATGATGATGAATTGAGTTATGCCATTGAATCTATTTTGGGCGAACCATTGATGTATGGTTTCATAGCATCAGATTGGGATTCTTTTAATTTGCTGAAACGCTTAAAATCTAGTTGTAATGCATATTGCAATATATACTTGCCTAAGAAAAGGCCAATTGTCGAGAATCTTTATCCTATTAAAGCTCCTGGAGTTATTGATTACTTGGTTAATTTAATTAGAATAGTAGATAATGACGAAGATATAAAAAAAGTGATTTTCTCTAAAGCAAGGAATTGCCTCGTTATAAAAGAAAGGCAAAATGCTAAATACGTATATAGTGAATTGGGATTTAATGGAAGATGCGTTACACTTGACGGAGAACAAATATCCTCGTTAAAATATGTTTATGAGACGCCTCACTTAAAAAAACTAAAAGGATTCTTGAGTATTGGAACGCAAAAAGAACAGGTAGAGAATTTAGAACAAAGAATTAATGATATTTCACAAAAAATCGTGAGTTTCAAAACTAAACAGAAAGAATTGGATAAAGAACAGAGAGAATTAATCAAAAAAGAAAATTCATTCGATGATTTAATGTTTAGTTTTAATAAAATGCAAACATTATCCCAGAAAAAAAATGAGCTCTTGAAATTACAAAATGATCTTTATATTGAAAATAAAAAGTTGAATAAAGAAATTAATGAATTATCAAGAAAAATTGACTCCATAAAATCAAAAGTTGATGAAAACTTTTTTGATTGGACAAGAAGATTGCAAGAAATTCCTCTTGAAAAAAATGAACTATACGAGTATCTAGAGAAATGGAATGAAAAAATTGAAGTCAATAATGAAAGGTTAGAAGAGGTAATAACTAATATTAAAGATCTAAGTGGAAGAATTATAGTTTTAAAAGAAAAATTAGATGAAAAAGAACGATTGTTTAAAGAATCTAATATAAAAGCATTCAATATCATTAAGAAATTAGAAGACATTTCGAATGAGATTGAAAACATTACTACAAGAATTCAATCATTGAAAAAAACGAAAAATACCATTGAAAATGAGAAATCTAAACTGGAAAGAGAAAAGACATTATATGATCACGACCTCATGAAATTTAAAGAAACTTTAGAAAAAATTCAAGATGAGCTCTTAACTAGCAAGCAAGATCTTCATAGAATCGATAAAGAAATTGGAGAATTGGTCTTAAAAAATGTTTTCGAATTAAGACCAATAAATCAAATAGAAGATGATCTTAAAATAATTGATAAACAATTGTTGGAATATTTGGATGTAGATGACACATTACTAATTGAAAGGGATAATTTGGTAAAGAGCCTAAAAGAGATAGAAAAATATAAAGATAAAATACAGAAAGATATTAATGAAGCCATTAAGACTGAATCCCGTTTAGAGGATACATACAATAAAACATTCAAGACAGAACTTAACAAATTAACTTCAAAAATAAATTCCAAGTTTAATGAAGCTGGAATAAAAGTTTTTTGTTCATTACAACTCACGGGCGATTTTGAGCAACTTGGAATCCTTATCAAAGCTGCAACAAGTAAAAAAGATTTGAAAGAATGTACTGCATTGAGTGGAGGACAAGTTTCTCTCGTGTCAATTGCCTTAATTTTGTCATTATTAGAGATTAAACCATCTCCCTTATGCTTGTTTGATGAGCCAACCATGTTCTTAGACGATAAAAATTCTGAATTGTCTTATAGGATGATTAAAAATACTTTAGAGAAGCAATCAATACAATTAATAATGTTTTTACCTCGATCGATTAATATTTTATATTCACTTGCAGATAAATTAATCGGGGTGGTTAGAACTGATAAAAAAGAAGTATCGATGATTATTGAACCTAAAATAGTAAAGAAAGAGGATTAAAAATTGGCTAATGAGAATCAATACCAGGAAATCGATCTAGAAAAGCTAAAAGAAATAATAAGGGCTTTAGATTCTAAAAAAATTTCTCTCTTGAATTTTAAGCTCTATAATCTTTTCCAAATTATAAGAAAAACCCTCAATAATTATAATTTAAAAGAAAATACGCTCTTATACAGAGAAACATGTGAATTGTTATCAAAAAAGTTTGAAGAGCTTAAATTATTAATTAATGTTATTGATTCTGATAAGATTTTTATGGAATTCTTGAAAACCTCTCCAAAAGAAGATGATATTGCGGAATTATTGAATTCTTCTTGGTTAAAACCATTTGAAATGAGTACTCTTTCTGAAAAAGAAATGTTATATAGTGTCGAGAAATATTGCAAGGAGAAAATTGTTATTCAAGGGATTAAACATTTATCCCAAACAATGCATGATCAAGAAATGATTTTAGAAGCTCCAAAATATATGTTTTCTGAAAAAATAAAAAATTATTATAATGAGATCAAATCCTTTTTACCGTGTAGATTGGAAGAATTATTTGAAAATGAGCAAAATCAGATTAAAATTTATGAAAAATTCGTGTATTTATTGCATTTAATTCAAATGGGAAAAATAAAGTATCAAAAAGAAACTAAATTATTTTATTAATGGTGTTCAAATGAATGAAATTGCGATTTTGATGCATTTATTAAGCAGAAGGAAGGATAATGATGAGATAGGATCTACTGAAAAAGAATTATTTAAATTTTTAAATCTAACAGGTAAATACAAGGAATTATACTTAAATGAACTACTATTAAATCTTGCTAATTACATCAAACCTTTAGGTCTTGAGTTGAAATATAATTTTTTAAATAAGCATTGGTTCATTACATTCAATCCTATAATTTCTGACATCATTAAATCAACTCCCTTTGCAAGTAAGCCAAGCTTAGCAGCAACATTATTTTCCATAATTGCCTTATGTTTTAAAAATTCTGGAAAATGCAATTTGACTGAAATTTCAAAACTTAGGAAAAAAAAAGTCTTAATTAATGATATTAAGGAGTTAGAAAAATTAGGGTATATCTCCTTTCTTAATAAGGAAAAAACAGAACTATTCTTAACGTCACGTGTTGCTTATGAATTAGATCTTAATGATTTGTTGTTAAAAATCTCTTTAAAACTTAAAAAAAGCACATCCTTATAAATTATATGGAAATTTTTAATGGGAAGTAGTGATTTTTAACAACATTTCCGCTACATGGTCATTATATTTCTCCACATCTTCAAATCCTTCTATGGATTCACCGCATGTAATGAAAAATTCCCCGATCTCAATCTTTCGTTGTTTGAAAAAATCAGCAATTTCTTTCTTTATCTCTTCTAATTTTTGTTCTTTATTATCTCCTTCTAATAGGTCTACTTTATTTATACAGACATAGATTTTATCTGGAAAGAACCTAACATCATTGAAAAATTCAAACTGGCTTTTCAAATCTCTATCTAGCGAAAAAACAGCAATGATTTGAGTTGCTATTCGAGAAATTGTAATAATTCCCATTTTAACGACAGCTCTCTTTCGATCTCCTCCTGGTGCAAATATCGTATGAGCCCTATTAGTATCAATTTCTCTAAAAACGACTCGATTTGGATGAATTGTTTTAGTTGCTTTTTCATCAAGAGAATTTTCCTTATCTCCACTCGGAACAGTTGCTTCTCCCGAGAAGTCCACCTTCACTACAGCAGCCTTGATCCCACCTTTAACCTTTTCAATCGTTCCCTTGTTCAAGTATTTAACAAATAAGCGCAAGATTGATGTTTTTCCTACAGAAATATCTCCTAAAAGTCCTACATTCGTCAATAAAATCCCTCCAATCGCTATTTTGTCACTCAATCATTTTGGCTCTCTAAGTTTTTAATGTATTGGAGCCCTTTTATAATATTTAATTATTTTTATTATTTCTTAGAACAAAATTAAATTAATTATAGATTTAATCTTAAAAAATATTTTCATGTGTAATTATTGTAAGCTAATAATATTATCTATATTTGAGAAAATCTATTTTTTCTTGAAAGAAAGTAATTAATAAAGAGGTAATATGGTATATTTGATCTGATAAATGCCTCGAAGCCCTCTTATTCTTCCTAACAAATCCAAAACATCCTTGTTTTTTCCTTCTACCAAAAATAACTCAATACAATATTTATCTTTCACGTGTCGATGTATATCTTCGATTATTATGTCATTATATTCATGTCTTAACTTAGAAAGTTTTAATTCAATATCGTGTCTTTCAAATTCACTAACTATAATTATTGTTGCGAAGACCGTGTCCTTGCTCTTAATGTTAATATCGTAATCGAGGATTAATCCTCTTATTGCATCCCTAATGGCTTCAGATCTACTAAAATAGCCCCTTTTTTCAACTAATTTTTTCAAACTATCGACCATTTGATTAGAAAGGGATACTGATATAATCTGCATGGATATGAATACCTCAAATCTTACTATTTATACCCATCATTATTAATTAATTATAATAATATTAATAATATATTATTAATTTTAACCTCAAATTTAGCACAAAAATAATAAATAAAAAATTATTTGCTCTATTTAAACAGATAAAAATTGATTTATCTCTTTTTGAGGTAATTAATAAAAATGAATGTATTTTGCGAATTATGTGAAAGCTCAGCAATTCAAGAAGAAGAAAGTGATCTTGCAGAGAGAAAAAGAAATCTTAAATTAATAGTAATTTCTACCATTTTAATGATATTATCTCTAGTTTCTGAATTTATGTTTCAGAGTTTCTTTTGGAGTCAAGCTTTAGCTGCTGTCGTGGTTGTTGTAAGTGGATATCAAGTAATGAAGAAAGGAATATTAAGATTGCTAAAAAAGCGCGTGACGATCAATTTTTTAATGACCGTTGCTACAATTGGTGCATTTTTCATTGGTCATGGCGGCGAAGGAGCAAGTTTAATGTTGCTTTATTTCATAGCAGAATTTTTAGAAGATTATGCTAAAGATCGTTCCAAGAAATCAATAACATCATTAATGAAAATTGCTCCTAACACAGCAATGGTCAAGAGAGATGATGAATTCGTAGAAATACATACTCATGATGTAAAAATAGATGATATAATTCGCGTGAAGCATGGTGAAACGATCCCTATTGATGGTGTAATCATTAAAGGTAGCTCAACAATAAACGAGGCATCCTTGACTGGAGAATCTCTTCCAGTATACAAGAATGTTGGCGATGAAGTATTTGCTGGTACCATTAATCAAGATGGGTATATGGAGATTAAAGCTACAAAAACTTCTGATCAAACTTTTATTGCAAAAATAAAAACATTAATCGAGGGCGCTAAAAATCGCAAATCCAAGACAGAAAAATTCATAGACGAATTTGCTAAATATTATACGCCTATAATGATATTATTAGCAATTTCAGTAATGGTCCTTCCACCAATCTTATTGGGTTTCCCTTTTGAATCATGGATATACCGAGGGTTAACATTATTAGTCATTTCTTGTCCATGTGCTCTTGCTTTGGCTACTCCAGTATCGACTTTTTCTGCCTTAAATAGCGGGTCTAAGAATGGAATCTTAATTAAAGGTGGTAAATATATTGAAGAGATGAAAAAAATTCAGATTGTGGCTTTTGACAAGACTGGGACTCTAACAGAAGGCTCTTTAGAAGTTAAAGATGTGTTATCATTTGATGGCGCTTTAGACAATTGGTTTGGAATAGTATGTGGTTTAGAATCGATGTCAGAACATCCAATATCAAAAGCAATCGTTCAAGAGGCAAAAAAGAGAAATATTGAGCCGTTACCAATAAGTACTTTTAAAACAATTACGGGAAAGGGCATAATAGGAAAATATGACGGAGAAGAATTTTATGTAGGTAATAAATCATTATTCCAAGAAATTGGTATGGAAGTTTTAGAAGATGAGTTAAACAAATATGCCAAAGAAGGAAAAACAGTAGTTTTGTTTGGAAACGCTTCTAAAATATTGGGAATGATAACGCTCCGAGATAAGATTAGGGAAGAATCTAAAGACGTGATTAAAGAATTAAAGAAAAGGAAGATTAAGACCATACTAATTTCAGGAGATAATGAAAATACTGTAAAATCGGTTCAAAAAGCACTTAACATTGATGAGATTTATTATGAATTAAAGCCTGATGAAAAACAAGAAGTATTACAGGATTATATTTCAAGAGGTATAAAAGTTGCTATGGTCGGTGATGGCGTTAATGATGCCCCTTCTTTAGCACTTGCAAATGTTGGAATTGCCATGGGGGGAATTGGGAGTGATGTATCATTAGAAACTGCAGATATCATATTAATGAAAGATGATTTGCGAAATCTTATTACTCTCTTCGATATTAGTAATAAAACCGTGACAATCACTAAACAGAATATTTTCTTTTCTATATCAGTAAAGCTGCTGTTTGTGGTTCTGACATTTCTAGGCTTGATGACATTATATTTGGCTGTAGGAATAGGGGATTTAGGAGTTACTCTACTCGTTATATTAAATGCATATAGAATTTCTAGAATTCGAAAAAAGAATGGGAGAAAAGAAAGAAAATGATACATTCAGTATGGATCGTAAAAGATGGAATTAACTTGTGTAATATTAATTGTAATTATATTGATATAGAAAATAATTTAATAACTGGGTTATTTTCAGCAATTACAGCATTCGTAGAAACAGAGATATCTCGTAATTTAAATACTATTCAAATAGGAGAATTCAAATTTTTTTTTTTAAAAAAATTAAAAATTTATATTTTATAATAAAATCTGAAAAAAATGACAATTATTACTTGTTACATAAAAAAATAATTAGAATTCAATTACATTTTTTAAAGAGTTTTGAAGATTCTTTAGAGCACTTTGATGGGGATATCTCGATTTTTGAAAAATTTAAAGAAAAATTGAAAAAAATAGTATCATGTTCAATGGAGGGTACTAAAGTATATTGTGAATATTACGAAAATCTAATACCCAGGAAGTTTGTTAAAAAAACTATAGATTTGTATGATCTTTTCTTTTGTAATGAGTCCTGTTTAGAGAATTTTGAGAATTTATATCCCAAATACATTCATTTTGATGATCATTTTGAGATCGAATAAAAATTAATGGAATTTGGAAGAAAGGGTAATAGAAAATTAAAAATATGAGGTGAACAAAAGTGAATTTTATTTTATTCATTATAACTGCATTGATATTAATAATTTATGCCACAATCATTTTATTAGGTACAAAAAAAGCTTATGATGCTAAAAAAGTATTGCTCAGATGGTTAGCTTTAAGTTGGAGCTTGATGTATCTCTCAGGGCTATTCTTATTAATATTCCCCGATATCTGAATTTTACCCATAGATCCTATCATTTCTGTAATTCTTGGTAGCTTATTAATTGGGATCGGATTCGCTATTTTATTTATAAGTATGGTGCAATTCAAATCAATTTCAAGAAGTTTTGGAAGAGATAATAGTTAGTTAATCACGACTAGAATTTATCGTTGGGGCAGAAATCCCCAACAAAATTTAGGTTGCTTTTTCATTATTTTTGGAACAGCTTTAATAGTTAGATCATTGATATCCTTTATTTTAGCTGTGATTTATTTAATCGTCATACATTTTTACATAGTTTATATGGAAGAAAAATATCTGGAGAAATTATTTGAAAAAGAATATTCTATATATAAGCAGAAAATCCCAAGGTATATTGGTAGACCTAAATCAAATATAAAATTATGTTAATATCTTCTCACTTAAAAAATTAGAATACAAGGAATGATTGTTTAAATGCTTAAAAATTAGATGTTTTCTAATTTACTTTAAACTGATTTTGATTAACAATAATTAAGAAAAAATTAAGAACCATTTCCCTCTAAAAGTTTATTCAAGAGGAGCTCGTAATCAGAAATTAAGAATTGTTCTAGAAATGCATTATTATGGGCATGGATCAATGCAATAAGAACTTCTTTTAAATTATTCGCATTTTCTGCATATTTTATTAAATTTTCCGTGGTAGGTTCGTCCTCAAAATCCCTAGCTTTTTTTTCAAAACCAAATTTCGATTGTTCTGGCATTGAATCAAAAAATCCAAATGCTGTATACCCCTTATATTGAAAGAAGACAAAAAATCTTGTTTTAATCGAAGTTATCACTTTCGTTAAATAAGCTGAAGGATATATCTCACCTAAAATCAATTCATCATCTTGTTCAATCACGTAATACGGTGATATGGGAGAAACGCGATTTCCAAACATTTCTCTAGGTGGTAATGAAATGAATGGTAATTTTTCAGAAACTATTGCCCATAAATCCTCTCTGTTTTTTTCTAGGAGAATCTCTTTTATTTCGTCATAAGCATAATAAAAATCTGATTGTACTGCCAAGAGGGAACTCAAGTATACAGAAAGTGAGGCAAATGTGGCTTCTAATAATGGTCTTCGCCCCTCTTCAGAGGCAGAAGGCTTCACAGCACCTTTCCAAGCTCTCAATCCAGTATAAACGAAACCTTTTACATCAAAAAAGCTACCAGATAAAAATATAAATGATGGAACGAATCCTTCTTCTTTTGTCAATAATTCTCTCGCTTTATTAATTAAAGTCGTTTCTAGAGTCTTATCGTTAAATTTTGAGTGAAGTATGGGCATTATTAGCCATTTCTTTTTCTTCGCCACGGTAAGAACACATCTATTAATTAATTAAATATAATATAAAATTAAGATAAATTAATTTTTTGTATTTTAAATAAACAATAACATGTTTATATCTTTTTTTAATCAATATGAGGAAAAATTAAAATCGTTTTTATGAAATTATTAATAATTCTTTTAAGACTCATTTTTCAGAAGCAAGAAGCTCTTGAACCTTTTCCGTGATTAAATCGTATTCCTTTATTGAATTCACGTTAAAGATTTTAATATATTCGATAAAATCCGTGTCTTTATAATAGTCATAATTTACCTTTAGATTTGGATTTTCTTCCTTGATTTTAATTAAAGCGCCTTTCAGAAAAATGTTTCTAAAATCTTCAGAAATTTCTTTTATTTTTTGTTTTTCTGGGTGCAAAAATTTGATTTCAATATCTTTAAAATCATTAAAATTCAGGATGCACAGTAGCTTTTCTTCAGAACCTTTTTCTTTTGAAAAAATCTTTCTTTTAATGCTCGTGCCTTGTAAGTTATCCACAGATACATTTTCATTAAAATAGTCTTTTTGGCTTATTTTACTCTCATTAAGTAATTTTGAAAACATCTGATCTGCTGTCATGAAAGATTGCGTCGAAATAATTGAATTTAATTCAGTAATGAGCTCATGTAATTTTTCAATTTCATCTTTTAATTTTTCTAATTGTTCTCGTTTAAAATGGTATAATTCTTGAAGCTTTGAGAGAATCCTTGTTAATTTCTGAGTTTCTGTTTCTTCTTGATTTTGATCCATTAATCTCACCATATGTATTTATAAAATTAAATTTATTTATTTGATAACGCTTCATTGATTTAATTAATCATGAAATCAAATTAAAAAAAATAAAATTCATCATGAAAGTAATGATAATAACTCCTAATCCAGAAGACCCAGAAATTCAGCTCTTAACTAAGGAATTTCGGTCAAGAGGTTATTTTGCCCATTATTTCATTCCTTCCAGGGCTAAAGTTTTAATCTTTAAAAATGGTTTTTTAAAAACTCTCGAAAAGATGGAATTAAAAGCTGCCTTAGTTCGAGGTTTTGGAATCGCTCCCGCTCAAAAAATTTTCTTTAGATTGGATATTTTGACGGTTATGGAGGTTTGCGGTATAAGATTAATAAATTCTAGAGAGTCTCTTGAAATTGCCAGCGATAAATTTTTAACCTCAATGTTGTTAGAAAAACACGGAATTCCAACACCAAGAACTATTGTATGCGAAAATGCAGAAGATGCCTTAACATCATTAGATGAACTTGGAGGAGATGTTATATTAAAACCTCTTTATGGGTCAAAAGGAATTGGAGTAACTAGAATTAATGATAAAGCATTTGGAGAAAATGTAATATATGCTTTAGCGCAGCTTAACCATGTTTTTTATTTACAAGAATTCATAGAACATAATAATCGAGACATAAGAATTTTAGTTTTAGGCGATAATGTAATCGCAGGGATGTATAGAGTCAGTGATAATTGGAAAACAAACATTCACGCTGGAGGTAAAATGGAAAAAATTGAATTAACGGATGAGTTGAAAGATCTTGCAATAAAAGCGGCTAAAATAACAAAAACTGAAATTGCTGGGGTTGACATAATTGAAAGTCCAGAAGGATATAAAGTCATAGAAGTGAATTCAATTCCAGGTTTTACAGCACTTCAAAAAGTCTCAAAAATTAATATAGCATCCGAAATAGTTTCCTATTTCTTAAAAACTATCTTAGCATAAGGGAAAAAGATTAAAAAAAATAAAAAAATGTTTTTTTAAAATAAATTCTTTATAATACTTCTATGAGTCCTATGATTGCAGCGATGATAACTAAAACACATGCATAAATTCCAGCACCAAAAATTATTAACAGAATTCCTAATATGAAAAGTACCAACCAATGAAATGGTAGTATCTTATCTGGCTTGAGTGCGACTAAAATTGTTAATATCACAACAATTAATCCAATTAAATAAGTGAAAAGAGCATTTAAAGGTGAAATGCTTGGTACTATCCTAGGATCAAATCCCAATCCTGCTATATTGGCAAAACCGATAATAATATATACAAGTCCGATTAAACCTCCAATCAAGGTAAGAAATTTCATTAATTTTTCATTCTTATAATGCTTTCCCATTTTAAATCAATAGTTCCATTAATTGTAATAGCTATAATTAAAATACCAAATGATATAATTCTTTTTATAGATTTTTATAAATTATCTATTTTGTCTGATAGTGGTTATAAAAATTGATTTTTTGTCCTTGAATGATATAAAAAATTTATTTGCTATCATTTTAAACTCAAGTAAATTATTAAAAGTTAATTGATGAATTAAGTAACATGACTTTTTCAATTGTAGCATATGATCCAAAAAATAAAGAATGGGGTGTTGCTGTACAATCTAAATTTGTAGCAGTTGGATCATTAGTCCCTCATGCTAGAGCTAATGTTGGAGCTATTGCTACTCAAGCTTATGCAAATACAAGTTATGGTCCTAAAGGACTTGCCCTCTTGGAACAAGGATATTCAGCTAAAGAAGTAATTGAAATATTGATAGAAGATGACAATTTAAAAGAGGAAAGACAAGTTGGCATTGTAGATTCGAGAGGAAATGTTCATTCATATACGGGAGAAAAATGTTTTGAATGGGCCGGGCACGTTATCGGAAAAAACCATGCTTGCCAAGGAAATATATTAGCATCTGAAGAAGTTGTAAAAGCAATGTCTAAAGCATTTATTAATACTTCAGGAGATCTAGTTGAAAAATTCTTTACCGCACTAGAGGCCGGGCAAGAAAAGGGCGGAGATCGCAGGGGAATGGAATCTGCAGCCATCTTGATCGTTAAAGAAAAAGGAGCTTATGATGGAGGTACTGATAGATATATAGATATCCGCGTGGACGAACATCCAAATCCCATAAAAGAATTGAAGAAAGTTTTTGAAATATATGATATGTGTCTGCTTTTAAGAGATGATCCTAAAGATATTGTAAAACTTGAAGGAAATGTTTTGAAAAATGTTAAAACATTACTAAAACAAGATGGTTTTTATAAGGGAGAAATTAATGACATTTACGATAAGGCTACTAAAATTGCATTGAAAAACTGGTTAGGTACAAACAATTTTGAGGTAAAAGAAAGAGATGACAATTACATGTGGGGATCAGTGTATAGATACATCGAGAAACGAGTTAAATGATGAAAATAGTTTAATTTATTCGCTAATGTAAACATTGACTGTTTAAATGTAATATCCATGTATTTTTAGAGATTAAATATTTTTTATTTTTAATTAAAAGCGTGATAGAAGATAAAATTATTCGATATAAGATGAATTTAGAAATAGCTAAGAAACTAGCTACACATGAATACGCCGACAAGGAATATTATCAAAAATTAGCCAGTAAATTAGAAAAAATGTTAAGATTTTATGAGAAATTAAAATTGATTTCAAAACTTAATGAAACGTGATAATTCGAGTTATTTATAAAGATTTTCATTAATCCTTGGAAACAGAGCGCAAGAAACTGCAAGAGTTAATATTTTTTTTCTTGTAATTTTATTTTTACTCAAAACGCTGATAGCTCCTCCTTCTCTTTTCAAATTTGGATTTTTTGACAAGTCTCCCATTACTTTTCCTATTTCAAGATCTTTATTTGAAATAATTTTATCAATGACTTTTTTTGGATATTCAAAAGCCACTCCCGATCCTAAGGTTATTTTTCCTTTTATATCAATTATAGCACAAAATTGAAAATCCATATATCCAGTTAGAGAAGGCGAGATTTCTACTAATCCTGCTTCTATTCCAACACCAAGGAGATTTTCATTTTTACCATATATGTTAATTAGGTGATTTAATGCTAATTTTGCTCTATTAATTGCACCTGTAATGATAGTATCCATCCCAATAGGTTGATTAGGAACTCCAGAATTAACTTTTTTGGAATGCACGTCCACTTTCTTAAAATATTTTTTAAATGCTATTTTGACAGCCTTGATCTTTATTGGGTTTTCGGACCCAACGCAAATTATCATTTTTTCCAAAATTTCTCATCGTTTTTGGTTTGTATTTAAGAGATTTATTCCAAACTCTTTTTTTAGTATCTTGAATATTAAATGCATTGGTAAACCGATTACGTTGGAGGGAGAACCTTTGATCGATTCAATGAATAAACTTGCTCTTTCACTAATAGAATAAGATCCAGCTCTTCCTTTCCACTCATTAGTTTTAATATAAGAATGGATGTCATCATCAGATAATTTTAAGAATGATACCTCTGTAGTATCTGCATCAATAAAAAGATGATTTTTTTTAACATCTAAGATTGCTATACCAGTAATTAATTGATGGGTCTTTCCCACCATCTTTTTTAAATTAATAAAAGCTTCTTGTTCATTAGCAGCTTTTCCAATTATTTCGTCATTGAAATATACAAGTGTATCCGCAGCAACAATTAAGAAATTGTTTGCCGTTTTATTTAACATCTCCTTAGCCCTTAAAGCTTTAGCCTTGGCAAGAGCTTTTGCTAATTCATAAGGATTAGAATATCTTGATTTATAATCATCTTCATTAACATCGGTTTTAATTACTTCGAAATGCAAGCCTGCTTTCTTAAATAATTCCATTCTATCAACAGATTTAGTTGCTAATATGAGTTTTTCAAGAGTCATGGCATCCCTAAAACAAATGAAGTTTCAAATATTCCGATTTATTTTATTATTTTAAATTAATTTAGTAATATTTAATGAATTTTTAATAAAGACAATTATATTCATTTTTATTTTTAAAAATAATATATTATAATAAATGAATTCAATTATTTAAAAATCGTAAAGAGAAATGAATTTCTTTTTTCCTATATATTTATTCAATTTTCTAATGTTTTCAAGCATTTTGTACCTTTTTTTATCGAACGCTAAAAATATTTCGGCGCTGAATAAAGTAATCTGTTTTTCTTGTCTTTCTTTTATCTTTACTCATGTAATGATATTTCTGACCCTGATGTTTCAAGATGTTTCACTTCATGAAGAGATTATTCCATTATGGCTTTTTAGTTTAACAACCCCTAACTTCTTGATATTGGGCTTATTATTCATATCAACGATAATCGCTAATGTTTATAAAAAAATCGTTGTTAAAAACAAATTTGAAGAATTTAAATTAAAAATGAGAGAAAAGATAAAAAAAAGGAGTAAGTTAAGGAATGATATGATTCGCAAGATTCCACACGTTTTAATGTTTATTGGGTTTGTCGTTGTATGGTTAATAGGTGCATCAATTGTAAAACAAGCAACAGGTTCTTTAGAAGGGATGATCCCTAATGAAAATAATCTTTTTCTATTATATTTTAAACTATTTAGTTCTCCAAATACTATTCGAGATGTTCTGTTCTCTTTAGGATGGTTTTATTACCTCATATTTTTCTTTTTTTATTGGTTTACATTAATAGTTTTAGTAAATGAATTTTCTAGAAAGTCCAGAATTTATGCTTTTCCTTTTAATATTTTTTGTACAATCACTTTAAGTGAGGAAGAAATGAGAGGTTATGGGACTTATGTTTATTTCTCTATCGGACATTTTTTTGCTGCTTTTACCTGTCCTCCAATGATATTTTTTTCAATTTTAGGAATGAGTTCAATCTCAGATTTAATGGCTAGTCAAATTGGAATTAGATTTGGAAAAAAACAAATTTTTTTTAACAAGTCAAAAACTTGGGAAGGCGCTTTAGCTGGCTTTTTAACCAGCATTTTAACTTGCATTTTATTTTTAGGAGTATTGTGGTCTTTAATATTTTCCCTCGCATTTTTCTTTTTCGATATAATCACCGAAAAACCATTAAAAATTTCAGATAATTTGTTAATTCCTTTCGGTTGCGCATTAATTTACCTTTTTTTGAGATTTTTTTTAAATTTAAATTACGCATCATTCTTATTTTAAATCTTATTAATAATTTGGCTTTCTAGAGCTTAATTACCGATAATAAATTTAGTAAAGATTTTTAAATCATTAAGTTTTAAAAGTTATCATGATGTATTATCTTCCAACGACCTTAATTTTCATTGCGTATGGGATTGGAACTCTCATTTATATTATAAAACATAAACAAGAAAAATTAGAAAAAAAACTATTTTATAATGAATTATTGATTGCGGGTCTATTTTTTTTAGCAGGATTACTATTTCCTTTCATGTACGGTTTTCATTCTCCATCACTAAAAGAACAAACACTTAATTTATTATGGGCTTATACTTCAATTTTATTATCACTTGAGTTATTAGTTTGGCTCTTAACATTGGCATATAATACCTTTGTTTCAAAAAGAAATCCCAAAGTAATGGAAGAGAGAGATTATTGCAAATATTGTGAAGAATTTGAAAAGAAGTGGGAAGATAACTTGAAGAGCGAAATGGGTCGGAAATTCTTGCATCTATTTACATGTTTGGTTGTTCTCGTATTCTGGTCAATTGGAACAATATTGGATAAAACCGGTATTTTAAGCACCATGGGTCTCGATAACTATAGTTTTTCAATATGGTGCATTGTAACAATCGGGTTTGCCTTTGTAATAATGTTTCAAATTGCCGATTTGGCACGCTTGAATACTTTCTATATGCTCCCTAAATGGGCAAAAAAATGGTATTTATCCATGCGAAAAGAAGAATTAGAAACTTTTATTGCTTCCACGCCTCTTGTATTATCTTTTGTTCCTTTTGTATTTACACCATTCCCAATTTTTGCTGCTGTAGCATTGATTACAACCTTAGCTGATGCCATAGCTTGTGTTATTGGGAAAAAGTATGGAAGACATCCTCTTCCATTCAATCAAAAAAAGACTGTCGAAGGTGCCATTGCGGGTGGGATTTCTACTTTCTTAATTGTAATCTCAGCAATGTTCTTTTATCATGAATTTTTACCTGTTAATTTAATAAAAATAGTTTTAATGGGAATTGTAGCAACTATTATATTTTTAATTATTGATATCTTTGTTAAGAATGTATCAGATAACATTTTAAATCCATTATTAACTGGATTCGGGATGTGGATAATTTCAATTTTATAAGAGGTTCATGAAATTATCCTCCAAAATACAAGTAGAGAAAAGTTATGTCATCTCCATCTTTTAACAGAGTTTTTAAAAATTTATCATCTCTATAACTTCTACCATTTATGATAATTGAAAGAAATGAACTAAATTCACCTATCTTTCCCTTTTCCCATATTAATTCGTAAAATTTATTTCCATATTCTTTCTTCAAATGATTTAATAATTCTTCAAGAGTCACTTCTTTTTCAAATTGAACTTTTTTATGTAATGTTTTAGTTAACTCATTGAATGGTGGTTCGAATGATAAATTTAGCGTGATCATGTGAAATACCCCCATCTTATTTTATTGATCTCTCAAAATAATAATGAATTTAAGATTTAAAGTTTTGCTGGTATTTTTACCCCCAATGTTTTGTAATTAACAACTAGATTATAAAGCAAAATATGATTAAATTATTATTGAAAAAATAAAGAGGTATGCTAATGACAAAAGTTTTTTTTATATCAAAAAAAAGCGTGAAAGATGCTTGGATAACAGCAGTTATTAAAGTATTGAATAATGGTGTAGACATTAAAACGGAGTATGATAGACCTGAAGATCCACCCTCAAAAGATGCAACTGTTTTAATTGAAGTAACGGAACCAATGAGCGATCCGATAAAACGAAATGATAAGTTGTTAAAGATTAGGACGAAATATGGCAATAATTTTGAAGTCTATGGGGCAATGGGAGATACTTACTTAATTGGTTCGATTCAAGGAGGATATATAGAAGAAATCATGGATGGAGTTAATGATAATTTCATTTGGGAGTCTGCAACTAGTTTTCCTTACTCTTATCATGATAGAATATTTAATTATGCCCCGTTTTCTTTAGAAGATACGATTCACGTGGAATATGATGTTTCAATAGTGGATAATGAAGATGTGAAAAAACATCAGAAGTTAATCAAGGCTCATAAAATAGAAGAGAAAAAAGATTCAACCATATGGAAAATAGGGCATTCTCTTGAGCTCGATTTAGATAAGAAAATTGAAGAACAAATTGGTATTAAAAATCTACCAATTGCTATATTAAAATTTCCTCGAATAAATCAAATTAATTATATTATTGATAAGTTGAAGAAAAAACCATATTCCAGAAGAGCTCAAGCGATTACTTGGAGACCCCTCGTAGATCCATTTCATTCTGATCCGCCATGTTTACAAAGAATCTATATGAGAATTATTAATGGTAAACTTACAATGCAAACTACTTGGAGAAGCCGGGATTTATTTAGAGCTTGGGAAGCAAATGTAAATGGAATGATACGGATACAAAAAAAAGTTGCAGAGGAATTGGGGGTTGAAATTGGAAATTATGTTGATTTTTGCAACTCTTTGCATATATATGGCAGTACAATCCCAGAAGTTAAGGATATGTTAAATAGAATGAAAAATAAAGGAGAAATTCCAGAAGAATTACTTGAATATGTTAAATAAGAAATAATTATTAAAAAAAATTATAATATATTTAATTGTTTTAGTTTTTCTTCAGTCGGCATTCCAGTTTCCCAATCCCAACCTCTTATTTGATAATAAGTTTTCAAGTTATTTTCTAAATTTAATTTAACCCCTGCTGTAGTTCCTCGTTCTAATGGCTTTGTTAAGTGTTGAGGTAACTTATCATCTTCTCTATTTACCCCCAATTTACAATTAATAAGCCTTTTAAGATTATTTATTCTTTCTCCAACCATTAATAAATCTTTCTTGTTATAATTAAATCCTGTGGCATAATTTATGTAATTTAAATATGTTTCAAATGAAGAAGGCGTGTGGAAATTGCAATTTACAGCAGAATCATCAATGGCTCTAATATCTTGAAGTGTTATTATTCCTTTTTCTCTTTTAGTTATATCAAATCTGGAGGATCCCTTTTTTATTCTTAATCTACTAAATTCAACAGTTCCTAATTCTGCGTTAAACCAATCAGCTTTTTCGTGACTTGCACCTATACAACATGTCATGTAATTTAATGCCTGTCCAGCAAAAGCACGGGGGTCATGCATGGGCATCTCCAGACCTTTAACATGGGCGGCTAATTCTGGATTAACATTAAAAATTTTAGCCATTTTTCTAACTCCCTCTGCTAAAATATTTCCAATATCTCTCCTTTTGGTTATGAGCTCAATCAACTTTACAATGGCATTTCCATTTCCCCATTTAATATCATCTAATGGCATTTCTGAGCAATGATTCCTAATTTCATTTAAATTGATTTTATTCTCAATTAAAAATATTAAAAAAGCAATACTTACACCGCATGAAATTGTATCAATTCCATATTTATTGCATAAATGATTAGCCAAGATAACAGATTCAGGGTCATTAAAATTGCCGCATAGGGGTCCCAAACTTGCCACTGATTCATATTCAGGGCCATCAACCTTAATTTCTTCTCCTCTCAAATTTATTATTGTTGTTTTCCCACATTGTTTAGTACATCCAGCACATCCATAATTAAAAACGGGAAATTTTTCTTTCAAAGATTTTCCAGTCATGCTTTCAGCAAAAAATTCTGTCTCAGTAAAATAATATGCTGGAGTATCGCCTAATTTCATACCCAAATCTAAATAGCCATTCGTGCCAAATAAATTAAATAAATATAATGATGCTGACTTTACAAAATCACTTTCAATTTCTAAATCTTCTTTTTTTCTTAATTCTTTCATTGAATTTGAATCGAATAAAGAGACATTTTCAGTTCCATGTATTGCAATTGCTTTCAAATTTTTTGAACCCATTAATGCACCTAACCCACATCTTCCTTGCGCTCTTCCTTCATCATTGATTATGCAGGCATATTTCACTAGATTTTCACCAGCATTACCGATACATGCAACCTTGATTTTATTGTTGTTTAAATTTTTTTTAATGATTTCTTGTGTTTCGTAAGTATCTTTGCCCCACAAATCACTTGCATCTAAAAATTGTATTTTAGATTCATTTATATATACGTAAGTGGGTTCAACAGCTTTACCTTGGAAAACCAAGGCATCAAATCCCGACTGTTTTAAAGCTTGGCAAAAAAAACCTCCAGAAGTACCCTCTCCCCATATACCAGTTAATGGAGAAATTCCCGAAACTGAAAATCTTCCAGATGAGGGTCTTATCGTCCCTGTTAAAGGGCCCGTAGCAAATATTAATGGATTCTTTCCATGATATGGATCTTGTTTTATTTTTTTATAATCTTCTTCTGATAACAAATCATATAGTAATTTTACACTTAATCCTGTCCCCCCTAAGTAATCCCTAGCTATTTTAGGATCAAGTTCTTTGATTTCAACAGATTTCCTTTCTAAATTAATATAAGCTAATTTTCCATTATATCCAAATAATTTTGTAGACATTTCAAATCCCTCTTTTTTAAAAATTTACTCTTTCGCCATTATAGGCCTTTTTAAATATTTTTTTATATGTTTTTTCATCAATGGGGCGATAAGAAAACAAAGTAACTCCATCTTCATAGGCATAATTAGCTAAAATATCAAGTTTGTTATTAAAATCTTCTTCTGTAATAATTGGTTTTTCAATATCTCTTATTGAAGTTGCCCCTCCTATTGAATTAATAAAATTTTTAATAGAATCAATTAAATCACCAAGTAATTCTTCTCTAGATTTATTTTCCATGCTCACATTAAATAATGGGCATAAATCTTTCCATCTATTAGTAATTTTTGCTTGAAATTCTACTGAATACGGCAAGAATAATCCAACTGAAAAACCATGATGGAGACCAAATATTTTACCCAAACTATGACCTAATGAATGGTCGATCCCTGCTATTGTATTTCCAAAACCCAAACCTGCCAAAGTTGCTGCTATTTGCATGTGAGTTCTTGCTTCAATATCTTTTCCACCATATTTACAAGCTCTTGGTAAATAAGTTAAAATTTCTGATATTGCTGCTTTATTTAATGCATCTGCAATAGGATTTCCTAGAACAGAAATATAAGCACCCACTGCATGAGCTAGGGCATCTAATCCAGTTGCCATTGTTAAGAAATGTGGCATATCCTTTACAAAATATGTATCTAATATGGCTATATCCGGAATTAAATCGTCATGCATGAATTCAAGTTTTTTGGGTGGAATTCTGTCGGTATCTGTAGCTACTGCAGCAGGAGTTACTTCAGATCCCGTCCCAGAAGTTGTTGGTATTGCAATAAAATATTTAATCTTTTTTCTTAACCCAAGAGAAGATAAATAAGGTATTATGGTGTAAATATCCATTTCTGGCTTTTCATATTTGAGAAATAAGATTTTTGATGTATCTATAACGCTCCCTCCTCCGATTGCTATTAAAATATTTGGTTTAAATGACTCACAGATTTTTAAACCATCTTCTATGGTAGGCAATGGGGCTTCTGGTTCCGCTCCAGACCAAACTTCACTTTGTATATTTGCTAAATCAAGATATTGCTTAACTTTTTTAACAAATTTTTTAGTAAAGGCGTCTGTAATGATTAAAGCTTTACCATCTCCTTGATCGAATGCAGCTTTAAGAAAATTTGAGACTTGAATTAAACATAGTTTTCCTGAATATATTCTTCCAGAGAAGAAATTAGACATTAAACCAACAGTTGCTCTCCCTCCTAATAAAGCCATCATGTCTTTGACTAAAGGAAGTTCATAAAAAGCGGGTTTTTCGCGTTTTTTTGACATTTACTCCACCTAAATTATACAAAATTGAAATTTTAAAGATTGATTTATTTTACTTATAGATTAATTATCTATAAATAAATTTTGATTTCTAATTGTAGAAAAAGATTAATAATTATTACAAAGTTAAAAAATGAAATAATTAAACAATTTTAGGAAATACTTTAAATGTATTTTCTTGAATTTGTTTTTCTAATATATCTAATGGTAAATTCTTATATTCAGCAATTTTTTTAATAACATTTTTAATCATTGAAGGTGTGCCAATTTTACCAGCAAATCTGACCGGGCCATCGCTTTCTAATAATAAATGTTCAATATCTACCTCCATTACTGTCTTTTTAACAGCTGGGGAATAATCAATTGCTGGAGTTATTGAAAAGTAATATCCTCTTTCAATTCCTATTCTTAAATACTTTTCTGGACCAGAATACCAATGAACATTAATATTTGGGATTTTAAAAGAAGGAAGGGTTTCAAAAATAACGTCTTCTGCCCCTTTACTATGAATATTCACTGGCAATTTTAACTCTTCAGCTAAGCTTAACATTTTTTCAAAAATAATCTTTTGAATTGAATACGTGGATTTATCTTTTATAAAATAATGATCTAATCCTATTTCTCCGATGCAACATACTTCATTTGAATTTTTTTTAATAAATTCTAGAACTTTTTCCACATCTTTTAAAATATTCTTATTCATTTGAACTTCCTCTGGATGAATTCCTAATGCCGGGTACACGTTCTCAAACTCCCTGGAAAGTTCTAAAATTCTTTCTTGACTCTTAACACTCATGGCAACTGAAATTATTTTTTCTACACCAGTCTTTAAAGCATCTTTGATAACTTGATCAACTGCTAAATATAAATTCAAATGGCAATGGACATCAATTAACACCTTTTTACCCTCTTACCTCCTGTGGATGATAAATAAATTAACCTTATTATCTAAACAAAATCAGAAAATCATAATTGAGTTATTTCTTCCCGTAACTTTGCTATTTTCATTACTAATTTAAACTTACTCCCCTTGTATTCATTGCTTTCTAAATAATTATGTAATTGCTCAAGCTCTCTCAACAAGTATTTTTTAATGTCTTCTTTAGTCACTTTACCTATAAATTTAGGCATGGGTTCAAACTTCTGAACCCTTTTAACCCTTAATTTAGAAATAGCTTTAGCTAATTGTGCTTGGAACCCTCTTGCTTGTTCTGGGTTAGCATTATCTAAAGTATCAAGAGTGTTCTTTAACCCTTCTATAAAAGCTTCCAAATCTTTAATATCGATGTTATCCTCGTTCATGAAAAGAAATAACGATTAATTTTGATCTTTAAGTCTATTAAAGGATATTATCATATAAAATTATTTATTCTGTGTTTCACATGACCAAAGAAATTTATACCATTGAGTTATTTTTGAAGAGTGATTTAGAATTTAATTTTAAAATATTTATTTCAAAAATTAAAGTGAAATATTAAACTCCTGCACTAAGATATTAATGTATTCTTTCAGAATTTCCAGTTTTAAACCGTAATATGTATACGGCCCTTGTTTCCAACTTTTAACAAGATTAGCTCTTTCTAATTTTCTAAGGTGATGCGAGATCGTTGATTGAGACTTTTCCAGAAGAACTTCTAATTCACACACGCACATGTCTCTCTCATTTAACATTTTCAAAATTGTAATTCTCTCAATGGAAGATATTGCTAGCCCAAAATTAGCAAGGTTTATATATTCTTCCCTTTCTCTCAATTTTAATCCTATTTCTTGAATCTCTCTGAAATAATTCTGAAAATTAGGAAATCTGCAACATCCTTTTAATTTATCAATTATATTTTTTTTAATATTTCCCATGATAACTCGTTATAAAAAAGCCATTTTTAATAAATATCAAAAATAATCGATAAATTTAAATTTATTCCTTATTTCCCCACCTAAATGTTTAAAATCGATAAATGTAAATCTATAGGAAAATTATTAGATTTCAAAACTTATACTTTAAGCGTTCCTTAATATTCAGTTTTAATTAAAATAAATGGAATAAAGTTATGAATTAAAAACAAAACATTATGGTTTGAAATGTCTGTTGTCTACATGGAAAAATTGGAATTAGAACCTAAATCATTTGATAATAAATTTTCAAGACTTACTAAAGGCATCAATTTACAAGTAAATGAATTAATTTTACAGAGAATAGGTTCAAATAAAAGTATCTTAGAAGTAGGTTGCGGAACTGGTACATTAGCAATCCAGTTAGCTAAGAACAATAATGATGTTATAGCTATAGATAAGAATTTAAAGATGATAGCGGTTGCTAGAGAAAAATCAAAAGGAAATTTAATAGAAAATCTAAAGTTTAAAGCCTGCACATTAGAAAAATTAGCCATTCCTGAAGGTTCTCAAGACTATGTTATAAGTAATTTCGTTTTATCAGAATTAAGACCGCTTGAACAACAAATTTTCTTAAGAAAAGTGTGGAAGATATTAAAATCTAATGGGTCATTAATAATTACGGGAGAATTCGTGCCTAAAGGAATTTGGAAACTTTTTTTCTTATTAAGAAGATATGTGTACAAGAAAAAAATGAAGAGAAAAAGATTGCCAAAAGTATCATTAAGAAATAAATTTTTTAATTATTTTGAACAAATTGGATTTGAATTGGTGTTTATCAAAAAATGGAAGTATGGTGCCATTCAACTATTAGAAATAAAAAAGAAAACTAATACTTATTAAAATGAAGCAGGATATTATTATCCAACACCCGTGAAATGCAGGGGAATTCGCTCTGTGTTGGCATTTTTAAGATGTCTTTTAACGGGACAAATAGATAGAGTCCCAATAGAACCCGGCTTGTATAAGTCCGGCAATCCTTCTGAAAAATCGCCCATAATAGTTACCTCCAATTATAAATATACTTTCATTAAAATAATGCGAGGTTTAAAAGGAAGCGATGCATGGGTGCTGTGTGTGGATTCTGATGGAATTAATGTTTGGTGTGCTTCTAGAGGTGACGATTTTGGCAATAAACAATTGATAGAAGCGATCAAGGCAACAAATGTTCAGAATCTTGTGAAAGAAAAAACATTAATCTTACCTCAATTATCGGCGGGAGGGATCTCTGCTCCTAATTTGCATGACTCAAAAGAGTTCCCATTTAAAATAAAATACGGTCCAATTTGGTCTAAATATTTGCCAGAATACTTGGAAAAAAATCCAATAAAAAAACCAGAAAGAATGAGAGTAATAAAATTTTCATTAGGTCATAGGTTAAGAGCTTTAATTACCCATCTAACATTTTTAATTCGGAAAATTTTCATTTTCCCTTTGATTCTGTTAGCAATCCTCCTTTTAATATTCGAGCCATTTATTCATGAGTTTAATCTGTTCTTAGAAATACTTTTTGCTATTATATTAACTAATACAATAATGCCCATATTATTACCTATAACGGGTTTTACCAGAAGCTTTATTTTAAAAGGATTATTTTTTGGAACATTAAATGTTATTCTACTAAACATAATTTCCTGGATTCTTTACCAAAATAGCATTATTATATTACTTTCAATCCCATTCTTCTTTTGGATAGCTTTCTTTTCTACAATGTCTTTTAGTGGATTTACAATGCATGCGAGTCCAAGCGAAATTAGAGCGCAATATTCCAAATTCAAGATAATAAATTTAATTTTACTTGTAATTTCAATTATTACATTATGTTTTAGAATATTTTTTTAATTAATTATCAATTATAATGATAAAAGGCGATGAAAAATGGTAGAAGTTAAAAAAACCGATTCATGTTGTGGAACTGAAACATTAGAAAGAATTTTAAGCGTATTAAATATCAAAATATATATAGATTCCCAAAAATGTACTGCTTGTGGAACTTGCATGGAAGTTTGCCCTTTTGGATTACCTCAATTAAATAGAGCGACAAATAAATTTGAAATAACAAAAACTGAAGAGTGCACCGAATGTGCCGCTTGTAAAAATAACTGTCCTGTTGGTGCCATTGTAATGAATGAAGTAAAGGGTTGTGGTTGCTTATGGGATGCAAGAAAACGTATAAAAAATGATTCTAAATAAAGTAATTAATGTTTATAAACAAGATAAAAAAAAATAAAAATCTTTCTTAAAAAGTAAAGAATGATAAAATATTTTGAAATTTCTATATTTCTCGTATAATAAATTAATCAATTAGATAGAATAAAATCGAATAAAATCTAAAGTGGAAAAAAAAAGGAATTTTTATTTAATTTTATGATGACCAAATTCCCCAATCTGGTAACCTGAGATCCTCCATTCCTATTAATTCGCCGAAAGGAGGTGCTCCAGCTGCCAATGAATAGAAACCACTTGGATAAATCCCTACTCCAGGTACCAACCTTTTCGTTTGATTATACCATTGAACAGCTAATGCGGTACCATATGGCCATCCTTCAATAATACAATGGCTTTTATCAAAAGCAGCGAATCCTGAAGCGCCTTCTAAAGGATTAGTTTTATTTAAACCTTCTAATGTGGTAACGATCGTGTCTGGATTAAATGATTGTGAAGCATTAATCGCATAATGAAATAGATAAATTGCATCATAACTTCCTGTACCAGTATAAATGGGAGAAGTGCCATATCTGGCTTGGTATGCATCCCACATTGAAATTGTTTTTGAAGTTTTATTAGTTCTTAATAAAGCTTCCAGAGTAACTCCATATTCACATTTACCACCTGTTAGAGTCCAATATTCAGCATCTTGAGACATTACGTTTATACCAATTGGAATACATTTTGGCTTCGCATCATAATATGATGTAGTAAATATTAATCCAGCTTCTCCTGATATAATTGGAATGACAATTTGAGTATGATTATCATTAATTTGACTCCAATAAGAAGCCATCTCTGTTTCTGAAACATCTTGAGGAATAGCGATATTTATTCCTGTATATGTTAAGTTAAAACTTGTGTTATTAGTTAATGCTTCTATCATCATATCAGAAAATTCAGCAGTCCAAGCTAGGTTTTCTCGCATAAATGAGAATCTTGTCATATTTAGAGCCCCAGCACTAAGTGCTGTTTGAACTGCCGCAGTGCTAATTATCAACTTAATCAATTCAATAGCTAAAGCGGTAGAATTAATGGGATTATTCTGGAAGAAATATTTATACTTATCATAATTATCTAATACACTTTTACAAAAGGTTGATGTAGAAGCACCAGTATTAATAAAAGGTATTTTTGCATCCATAAAATAATCACGATATGCTAAGAAAGCTTCAGTTCTGAAACCTCCCGTAGCGAATTGAACTCGTTTATAATTAATAAGTCTTGTAGCTGCAGAAACTCCTTTTGTTATATCCAAAACTGGATTTGCTTCATCTGAATTTTCGCTAGTAATTCCGTAATAATACCTTTTGCCATTTACTACAACACCTCCAGCAGTATTTATCTCGTATGCCGCTAATTGGGCAGCCCATAGAGCAGATTCTCCATGAAGCCGTTCAGTGTCTCCAATAACACCAATTCTAATAATTTGATCCTCTGTTATATCTGAGGGAGCTCCAGGACAATCTTTTGCACTCCATTGATAGGGTGCAACAAAAATCCATACGGCTAAACCAATCCCTACTCCAACAACCGCAATTACAACTATTGCTAAAATTCTTTTGGTTAATGGTTCCATAATTCTATCTCTTTTTTGTAAAAAATTTAAATTTATTATTACTTATTTTAGTTAATTTTATATATAAATATTTAGAATTTTGATCTTATTCAATTTGAAAATTTAATAAAATAATGAAAGTAAATTTTATAAATAATTAAGTAGATATTTATTTACAAATCTCGCCATTAGAAGAGATATAAATTTATAATTAGAGTAATGTAATTCACTAATAATATATAAAACACAAATAAAAGAATGGTATTATTATCTTGATTGAGGAATTTTTAATATTTGGGGCTGTTCAAAGTGCTATTTATGCTTTGCTTGCGATGGGTTATTCTTTAGTGTATGGAGTAGGAGGTATTTTAAATTTAGCTCATGGTGCTTATTATTTAATCGCTATATATCTCTTTTATTGGTTATTATCTTTCTTT
>Ga0190334_1000148_pt1 | contig 35702 bp, 43 predicted proteins | sample 48720478_MG_FD_161270 | JGI IMG/M metagenome (GOLD analysis project Ga0190334, IMG submission 161270) | Hydrothermal vent sediment bacterial communities from Southern Trench, Guaymas Basin, Mexico - 4872-04-7-8_MG | ecosystem: Environmental > Aquatic > Marine > Hydrothermal vents > Sediment ... | reverse complement strand
ATCCAAACTATCACTATCAGGCACTTCTACATAATCATCAACGCCATCAAATTCAAGCCCCAATTGTTTTTTCCCTTCTACATAAGTCGGACAATAACCCCCAGAGCAAGTTCCATTATTTCCCGTCCCGGAATAATCATAAAAGTGAGTGTTGTTTTCTCCATAGGCGGAATTGTTGTCAAATCTCCAGTAGCCGACTAAATAATCGTCAAGTTCTGTATAATCCCAATCAAAATCAAAGGTGTCTAAATTGGGTTCGTCTATTGTGATATTTACTTCTGTCCAGTTTCTTGGAACTGTTGTTCCATTTGGTTCTGTTGGTGACTGGAAAGTTAAAACAGGTGGTGTAATTCCTATCATCAATGGATAATATGTTGTCGTAGCTGGTATGGTTATTTGGTTAGAAGCTGGCGTCAAATTAGTATAATACAGAGTGCAATCTGATTTTCCCATTGCTTCGCAATCTATGTTTACTGTTATATTTGTTTCAGAAGCTTTGAAATTGTGTAATATTAAATAATCTTCTCCATTGTTTGAATCAAGAATTAATCCTTCCACTTCGTCTTCATTAGGTTTCCAAGTCGTTCCATTCCAAACTGTGATATTTAAATAGTTTTTGGTTTCCCATCTTTTTTTGAATAAACTTGAATATACGGCAGGTGGAGCGTAGTTGTGATAATATTCTTTAGGTCCCGTAGCGAAACCTAGATTCTCTCTAATACCCATGTAATACTTAAATAAATCTTCAATATTGTGATGATAATAACTTCTTACATTCAAATGGTAAGTCCCTACTTCGCCTCCATATCTTTCTGTTGGAGTGGCATTTAAACTGCCGTTGTACCAATTTGGATGAATTGACGAGAAATAAGTATATTCATCCATATATATAGTGCTATTTGAATGATTGTGAGTTTGTAACAGCCAAAACATTTCCGGAGCTGGAGGCTCAAGCAAAGGACCCCAACCAGACCAAAATTGAGATTCATTCATTAAGGTAATACCACTGCCAATGTTCCACTCAGTCAAAGATTGGTTCGTTATTTGACGCTTGTCTGTATCTGAAAGATAAACTGGCAAAGATTTGTTCCAATATGGCTCTATATAATCTTTCATTATAGTTCTAGCATACCACGCCATCGCATATCTTGACGCTAAATAGGCTGTGAAATTGTACATTTCATCATCGCCAAGCTTTTTTCCGAACCTCATGCCCGCCATTAAACTATACAAATTAGTAGCATCATCTCCAGAACCAGAATAACACATCCAACTTTGAAGCGAAGACCAATCACTTAGTGTCGGGAAAACTCCTCTCCACACTTCTTTTAATCTGTCTTTAGTGTCTGTATTATTTATCCAATCATAATCGTTGTATATGTAAGAATACAGCCACAAGGTGTAAGGAACATAACCATTGCCCCAATCGCAGTCACAAAAACTATCAGAATCTCCATATTGATAAGGATTGCTGTAAAATTCTCTGTTCAACGACCTTTCTCGTCTATAAATATAAGTGCTAAAGTTTCTTACACAACAAGGAAGACTTACATTCAAAACATAGTTGTCAAATACAGATTTCGCAGTTGAATTTAATAGATAATATGCTTTTAAAGTAGCCATAATATCATGGGCTTCTCCCTGAGAAGAATGGTCGCCTTGAATAGGTGTAGTCCTATTGTAAGTAGATATTGTAAAATTATTTAAGTAATCTAAAGCAGTTATTGCCTTTTCAGGAAGCAAATCATCAAAAGTGTTGTTGTAAACATCGAAAAACATAGATTCATAAATTTTGGGCATAGGAACAACAAAAGATATATTATTGCTGTTCTCTTGAATAGTATAATAGCCTTGAGTCGTAGGGTATATGTCTTTCAAACTGCTGGTATTTTCTATGACCAAGCCATAATCCCCCTTCTTGTAAATTTCCGTAACTACTGGTGGTAATACTGAAAAATTGCTTAAAGTTTGGTAGTAATTCCAATCATCTTTGATTCTATTGTATTCGAAAGCATTTATAATTCTTACGTGAGTGTCATTTAAAATTTCATAGGTTTCTATAACATTAATTGGATTGACCAAAGAAACATTTGTGATTGTTCTTGCTTGCTGTAAGACATCTGAAGGAAGACCTGTATTTATCCAATTTGAAGTTTCAGATAGATTAAAAGTATTATTTACACCAAATGGCAGTCCTACACCCACCCAATTGTCGTTTTTATAGAATTGAACTGCTATTCCTTGATAATCTGAAGAATTGTATCCAGAATCATTGAAACTAGGAATCCTTATTACTTTTGGTTTTGAACTAAATACCACCAAAACAGGAACATCCGCCCCAACTTCCGTCCAGTTCACAGAATATTGTGAAAACCATGTTAGCATCCACGGCTCTGTAAGGTTTCCATCTACTGAAGAATCAAATATATTTGTAGTGCTGTTAATTTCTCTAATTGTTACACCACTGCTAAGAGGCAATGCTACATACTTAGGACCTCCTATTGATTCATCTTTCTGTGCAACAAACAACCAAAATAATGTGAAATTTGTATGATGCCAGATAACAGGGGTCAGCATATTTGGATATATGCTCAACTCATAAATTCCTGGGTCAACAGACAATCCAGAGCATTCTGATTGTGTTGTATTGCCACGACTTGAAATATTTACAAAAACCCAATTTGAATATTTGTAATCGTCTTGGGTGGTTATCGCTCCCGCACCTCCCCATTGAAAACAACCTCCATAAAAACCAAAACCAAATAATTTTAACGAACTTTTACTTGGTTTCCATTTAATCCAATCCAAAATCAACGAAGATATTAATCTTTCGTCCCAATACCAACCCAAATTTATTTTTCCATAAGATATTGAATATTCATTCCCAAATACACCCAATTCATCCGCTCTGTAATTGTCCCAGATATGTCTGCCTGCAGAATAATAACTCACACCAGCATTGGGAACGCTGACTTCATACGATTTTCTCAAAGTATAATTAAGAGGATGTTGCTGCCTTTTGGAATAGTTCGTAATTCCTATCGTGTTATTTATGTTCTCTACACTAAAATAGTTGATTGAAGTTAAATTATTGAAGGGAGAGCCTATCCAAATTTTTCTGAAAATTTCTGAATTGCTGAACCACCCATCACCTTTCGAAACATGCCAGTCTCCATCAGAATAATATTTGCTATAAGTAGATGCTAAAGCGACAGAAATGTTGCTGTTAGAACTATTAAAACTATACACTGCGACATCGTCTGAAGATTCGCTTCCGTCATCAAAGGGATAATTATTTACATCAGATAATATGCCAACATAAGTAGTCCCGCCACCGCCCTGATTGGAGATGTCGCTGTCAGGACTGTAAGCAAAAGATTTCATTTTTATTATTGGAGAATCTGCATAGATAGTGTAATTTATTACAAAAGTTACGTTGTATTCGCCGCCAGCAACATTTGAACAATCAAAAGATATATTTTTTTGTAGTGTCTTTCTAAAAATTCCGTCTTCAATGACTGAAATGCCAGAAGAATGAATATTGCCTTGGACACCATTCCCGCAATAGCCCGTGCTGACAAAAAAGCTGTTAGAACTTGAATTAAATTCAATTTGTTGAGCAAATAGCCGTCCACCTCCCCAAGCAGTTGGATTCACCGTTAGTGTGTAATTTGCAGATTTTATTGTCAAATTCAAAGGATTGTATGGTGCATCATCATCGAAGTTGAGTTGTAATTTGCTATTGTTAAGGCATGTTGTAGTGGCAGAGAATGAATCGTCCATCGTGGAATAAGAAGGTTTGTTTACATAGGGATTGCTGTAATACAAATAAAAGTATCTTTCATCTGAATTTCCTGTCTGATTTTTTGGAAAAACAACATCAGCTTCTATACAGTAGCCAGATTTGTAAACCTCATTAGCCACTTGAATAGGCATGACTTCTCCCGATGGATTAATCAATACAAATTCTTTAGAGCAATTTTTTACTGTTGTAAATGGAATGTAAAAATGGAGTTCTACAAACTCATTAACTCTATCTATATTCTGGCTTTCATTCAAGTTGAAACCTTGTCTGTAGCCCCAATAATCAGAGACATCGCCTATAATAATCGCATCATATTTTATAGATTCTGTGTTTCCAGCACTGTCGTTTGAATAGTATCTTATATAAGAAATGCCTTGAGTAGAAACACTAATAGGTGCTGATGAGTATGCAGTGTCTGGAACGCAGTTATTAGAGGTATCTAGACAATATAAAGTTTGACTACAATTAGAACCTTCATCGCTACAAGACAAAGTAATATTCACATAAGACGAATCTGTTGGTGTATTTAAATAATAAACAGAACCATCTGATTTCACAGCAGATGCTGAAGTAACTGGCGGTGTCGTATCTACGTTGACTTCTCTTACTTCACTTTGTCCTGTATTTCCAGATGTGTCATTTGCCCATCCGTAATAAGTATAAGTTCCATCTTCCAAATCTGTTATATTGTTGTAAAATCTGTATTGAGTTGAGTTGTATTTCTGGAATTCTGAGAGGTAGTGCATTTTTATTTCGTCTTCTGATAAGGCTCGGTTGTAGATGCGGACTTCGTCTATTTTGCCTTTGAACCTATTTGCTGCAAAACCTAAACCTATATTCAAATTATCTCCAGAATTGTCGCTGATGGGATTTCCAGCAGTTGAAACCGTGTCTCCGACTTCTCCGTTTGCATACATAATAACTTGTGAACTTTCCACTGAATATGTCACGGCTATAAAGTTCCAGCCAGAGTGCAATAAAACTCTCGGTCTGTAATGATTACCTTCGGTGTCCCACATTTCAAAGTCCGCCTTATTATCCACATCTCCGAGACCCAGCATAAATCCAGCCCAACAACAATGCCCTTTTGCTACAATTTTTCTGTCCTCTACTAAATTATCTGGATTTATCCACACTTCAATGGTTAATTCGTTGCGAAGATTTAAACTATCATCATTCCCGCAGTCTACATAATCATTAACTCCGTCAAACTCCAAAGCCGAGCCGAATTTTCCGGTTGTCCAAGTTGCTCCGTGAATTGTTCCGTCATTTCCATATTCTGAAATATCCACCGCTTTTGTTGAAGTCTCTCCAATCGCGGAATTGTTGTTGAAATTCAAGGCTAAAACAAGAGAGTCATCGTAAAAAGTATAATTGGTTCCGTTCCAGTTGAATTTGAAAGTATCTAAATTGGGTTCGTCTATTGTGATATTTACTTCTGTCCAGTTTCTGTTTATTGTTGTTCCGTTTTCCTCTGTTGGAAAAATAAAATTCAAAATTGGAGAAGAACTGTCACCTAAAGAAACAGAAATTAAAATAATTGTTAGAAATATTGCACTTAATATTCTCGAACGTATTTTATTCATAATTATAATACCTATATAAATAAAAAAATAATCCATTCTCACTCATACTTCCGCCCTCGCAGACCTTTATTTTTCAAAACCGGGTATGCGAACACAATCAGCAACAGCAGAGCGAACAGGATGTGCCACAATTTCAGTGCAATTCCGCTTTTCGGAAATTCAACGACATTCGAGCTCAAAAGCAATAAAATCCTCTCAATTGACAGAATTTTGGATTTTTCGATTCTCATCACTATCGGAAAGCTCAAGGCGTAGTTCGAAGAAACGAACTTCAAATTGCTCTGGTAGTCCCTTCCGATTTCGGCGTCTTTCGGAACTCGAATGTCAAAATAAATCCACCTCTCGGAGTTTCCAATCAAGTCGAAGTCGAGAATTTGAGCCCAGTTTTCCTCATCGAGAGATAGAGAAATCCAGTCCTTGCTCTCGTCGTTGGATTCGATTTCGACTCTGATGTGGACTTTCTTTTCGGACGGGTTAGAGATTTTCAGAGCGCATCCCTTTTCAATTCCCCAGCACCTTATTTTGCTTCCCGGATATCCTATTAAAACCAGGTGATCCAAGTTCAACTCGAACGTTGCATTTTCGCAGTCGAGAGGGCAGTTTTCAGGAGTTTCACCGATTTCGCAGATTCCGTTTCCGCAGACGGCAGAAACTCCTCCTCCGCCTCCTCCAGTTGTTCCTCCCGTGTAAAGATAGGAGAAATCAACTTTAACTTGATATTCACCTTCTGATAAAGAACTTGTTGAGTGATTTTTGCCTATTGTTAGAGTTTTTGAGGAAGTTGAAAAAGATAAATCTGTGTCAGAATTATTAATAGTGTTATTTAAACTTATTAAATCTGATAAGTCCTCTGAAATGAAAGGCATAGAAAAATTTATTTCATAGTTTCTTGAAGAATTATCTTTCACATTTATCCACATTATGTAGTAAACTTCTCTAATATCTTCTGTTCCTGTTACTTTCTTGCAGTAGCCGTAGCCGGAGTATTCTCCTTTAGTGTATCCGACGGGGCAGTTCGTGTCTGCAGTTGCTTTTTGAGTAATCGTTGAAGCATTCAACTGCAACAGCAAATTGGTTTCTGTTGATGTGAAATTTTTAGTCAAAATATTGGACGTCAAATTGGAATAAATCGAAGAATCGTAGTAATTCGAAAAATCAACGCTCGCATTCGTGAAATTCACGTCGGCAGTTTTTGAGATATTTAAAGTGAAATTATATATTTGATAAGTGTTTACTTTTACGACAGAATCTGTCGCCAAAACAGGGAGTGAATAAGTTTCATCTAACCAGTCTCCACTCCACTCTGAATATAAAGTTGTATTTGAATTATTGCTTAATTCTCCAGAGAAAGTTCCTCCTGTTAATAAAGTTCCAAAAAATTTATTTGAGTGACTAATAGAATATTTTAGAGAAGTGTTTTCGTCATTTTTTAAAGTGTCCTGTTTATAAATTCTCTGATAACTGAGATTTGTAACCGCTGTAGAGTTGTGAAAATAAGAATTGTTCGTAAAAGTGTAGTTTATATCGTAACTGTCTATGCTATTTAAGCTGTCGTTCGCATATACTGTTCCAAAGTAGCTGAGATTGTTAGTTATATCAACTATGACGGGATTAAGTTCTCCAAAAGAACAATTGGAATAAGTTCCTATCCACACACAGTCTCTGTCCGAAAGACCGTCTCCATCCGTGACGCCAACCTGCAAAATAACTTCGTTGTCAGAACCGAGATTAGAGATATTGAGAGTCACCACATTAATAGAAGGATTCGTGTTCACAGTTCCGCCAAATTCGAATATATATTGTGAATGCATATTTGATTCTACTTTTACTTTAAAATCTTTTATTCCGTCTCCATTGCATAAATCATCTTCTAAAACGTAAAAAACGTTTGAATTTACCGTTTTCTTTTCCCATGAACCATAAACTGAGGGGGTTATATCCACAAAATCTGTTCCATTGAAATATTTAATATATTCTCCTGAAGTTATTATTGAATTTAAACATAATGTCAAAGTTGTTGCATTTGTAAATGTTCCCTGTGGTGCTGTTGAGCCGTTAGGAAGATAGTATGTCAATGTAACATTTCGATACCATTTTCCAGTAGGTGTTTGTTCATCTCCAAGAGTCTGAGTTACTGGAGTTCCATTTCCGTAATCAGAGTCGTAGAATTCTAAATCCGGATAAACTGAGCCCTTATTTATAGTGTGAGTATAATCGCAAACCCCTCCTGAAACGGAATAAGAAACATCGTTCACTTCGCAGGAATCTCCGTTTACATAGTATCCTAAAATATTTAATTTGTAAGGAAGAGAACTTCCTGTGTCATTTATCCATTTTACTTTGTTTATTGTTGAGTTTGCAATTATGTTTTTATAGGTGTCCCACTTGTCTGAAACAGCAATATAAAAAGATAAATTAAAATCTGAAACAGTTATTGACTGGTTTGCAGTATTGTTTTGGTTTCCTGCAGTATCATTAGCGAAAGAAGACAGATTGTAATCCCCCTTGCTTAAACTAATATTTACCTCGTATAGCGTTCCTGAAACCAAAGACATTAAATAATCTGTTATCGAGTTGTAAATTCTCACCCAAACAGAATCTAAATGAATATCTGAAGCGGAAACATTAACCTTTATTTGCTCTTTGTCGGTTACAAAATTAGTATCTGAAAGATTTACTGTTCCATTGTAGTATGTTGTTGAGATTTGTTGATCAAATATTGAAGGAATGAGAGTATCTATTGTTATTTCTCTAATTTCGCTGTGAGTAAATGATGAACAATAAATATACCAGTTATAAGTCCCGTCTGAAAGAGATTGGTTTGCTGTTATAATTGTTGCTGAATTATTATTTGCTGTCGCTGTTCCGTATCCAGTATCATTTATAAACAATTCACAAGAATAAGAAGTTTCTGTTCCAGAAACGGTGAAGTTGAAATCTGGTGTTGAATTGCTCATCATTGTTTGGTTGGAAGGAGAGTTGAGAATTATTGAAAATTTTTCTTCGTCACCATAACCAGAAATGGAAAGTTCTGGGTCTGCTTGTTTACGAACAATTATATAATCTACATAACCTTTAGCAAATTCCTCCTCTGACCATTGCTCAAAACACCATTTTATAGAATGTGTGCCATTTGAGAGATTATATGTCCGCTTTTCCCATGCTGTGCTTTCACTAACTTCCGCTTTTTTCGAACCATCTATATAAAATTGTAAATATTCGCTGCCAAAGCATGTAGCAGACCACCAAAAAGTGATGTTTCCCTGCATGGAGAGAATAATGTTCCGATACATACATGCATGCATGCCTATATCACCCAAATCTCCATTTTCTGCTCCCCAACTTCCTTCATAATGATTCTCCGAAATATCCCAATTATTTTCTCCTTCAAAACTCCAGCCGTCAAGGATTCCATCTTCAAAATCGTCAAAGAAGTCGAAAACCGCTTCGGCATCACTCGTAGAACTCGCCTCCAAATTTCCATAATACATGTAAATTGTCGTGTTTGTATTGTTCAGCAGAGAAGTTACGTTAACCCAAATTACCGCTTCCTGTCCTGTTGAGTTCCAATCTTCAATCCAGAAATTCAATAAATTGTCAGTAGAATTTGTGAATCTTATATCAGAGCCGTTATTTGACCAATTGAAATTTGAACCGACATTTGTTGAATTTAAATCAATTCTAACTTGGTAGTTTGTTAAATCTCCTGCCGTGTTTGAGATGTTAATTGGCTGCCTGTAATCCCAATCATAAAGCCAGGCAAAAGTAGGAGTAATTAACAGATACAATCCTAATACAAATAAAAATATCCATTTGTTTATCATATAATTAATTGTTTTCTTATATATAAAAAGAAAACATACATTATTTTTTCAAAAACCAATATAAACCTCCACAAAAAACAATTGCACTGCCCATTAAAAGAGCCAACTTCCAATCAAAAACAGGTTTTTCTCTACAAGCACCATCTTCGCATCCATATTCGCAAACCTGTACTTCTTCTTTTTCGGTGTGAACATTACACTGATAATTATCACAAATATAAAAAGTCTTGTTTCTATATACAATATCCCCCGAGCAGTAATTATCCGAATACATAACTTTTCCACAATCAAGATCCCTTAAACATTCAACTCCGCATTTACCAACCACTTTGCCTTTGTCTTTCCATTTATAATTGGAACATTCATAATAAGTGTACCCCTCGCACTTTGTTTCTCCAGGATTGCACTCTGATTTTACAACTTCCCTGTTTCCCCAAAAACCCCATCCTGTCCATACCCAGCACCACCAACCGTCTTTGTAGTCATAATCATAGCAAATAAAAAAATATGAATTCATTTTTCCAGGAGCATTCTTCAAAGTAATTTCATGTTCTCCTCCAGGAAAGCTCTTGTCATAGCCTGTGCAATAACCCTGACCGCATTTAATTCTTGATCTAATATCGTTCCAATCTTCATCTGGTTCTCCTTTATAAACATACAATTTGTCTCCTTCGCATTTAACATTTATTTTAGCGTAATCAATATACGGATATTTTGTGCAATCCCTTCCATAAATATCAGACAAGTGTATTTTAGCTTTACAATTAGCTGGACGATATTTATCATTAATATTATGATTATGCAAAGTATAATCTTTACAATTTCCAGAAACTGAAAACGTAGGAAAGGGTTCTTTCACTTGAGAATTATTGGAGCAATCCATAGAATAACCGCTGTTATTTTTTTGAACCACCGAAAAAGTTCCTCCAAAACCCAATAAAAGCAAAATCAACACGATCAAAACACCGTAAAATAAAATACTCTTATGATTTCTTTTTAATTTCATAATATAATTCCTTTTAAATTATATATATTTTGACTATGAAATTTCAATAAAATTAGAGCTTCCGCTCACAAAGCAAAAAAATTAAAAAAATTAAAAAAAATTAAAATCTCACCTTTCTAAGAAGCAGTTTAGCCAAAGACAGACCTAAATACACTTCCGACAGTAGCAAAGCGATTCCCGTAATTGTCGTCTCATAACTAAAAGCCATCGAAGGCACAAAAGCAGTGACTATAGAAGCGAAACCAAGAACTATCAAAATCACAACTATATCCTGAGGAAGATTTTCCCTGCCCTTGTGAGTTTTAAGGGCGAACATCAAGAAAAACGCCGCAAAGAACGCCTGTATAGCCATCGCAAAACCAACAGCTCCCGACAAACTCGCCAATATTGGAGAAATTACCGATGAAACCAGCATTGCTATTATTATCGTAAAAACTGCGCCCACTGCTCCTTCCATTAACATTTGCTGTTCTTTGAATCTGTATGCCATAATTTTTTTAACTTTTAATATATTTATGGTTTTCTCTCCTTATTTTAAATTCAAAACAAGCCAAAAAGAAAAAAATCAATAAGGTCTCCAACAAAAACTCATGCTGTTTTTGTTTTCGCACCGGTGAGTTAAAGGATTGCAGAGGCTGTCATATCGGCATTCAAAAGAATTGCTGCAGGAATCTGCGAAGGGATTTCCAAGAGTCGGATCGCAATAAAAGTATCCCTTGCTGTCGTAAATTTTGGCTATGGCGTGCTCTCCATTGTGAACGATTTCCACCACACCGTATTCGTTCAAACTTCTCATAAAGCTCAGCAGCAAAACTGCATTCTCTTTGCAGACTCCTCTCTTTAACCTGAAAACTTCGCTGGCTTTGAGATTTCCGCTGCAAGAGTATTTTATATTTTTATTGATCCAATAAGATAATTTATTAGCGGCAAAAATTCCATACATTCCCTGAGTGTAATTTCTCGCGAATTTTGTCATATTTTCGTTGCTGTCAGAGTAAATAATAGTGTATAAGATTCCTCCGATTTTCGAGATGTTCAAAAACATTAGCAAAGTAAAAGGAACGAAAACGAAAATCACAAGCAAATAACAAAAAATTAAAAGTTTTTTCTTTTCTTTTTCTAATTGCGAAATTTTATCTTTAAGAACTTCTATGTATCTTTCGATCCACCAATCTTTAGTTTTTTCTTCGCTCATTTTTCGACTTCTTCTTCAATCAATTTCGCAAGCTTCTCGCTCATATTCGTATTGTTCTCGATGCAGTGTATTTTGAATTTTTTCCAGAGAGCTTCTTCAACCCGAAAAGAAACTCTCACCTTCTCTGCTTTATTCATAATATATAAAAATAAAATATATATAATATATTTTTATATTTTGTTATTTCAATAGCATCGCCAAAAAAGTCAAGAAAATCAAAATAGAACTTCCGAAAAAATAGAAAGTCACCACTCCGACAGCCGTCACCACGAGCGAAGCCAAAAAGTAAAAGTAAACCACGACGAAAGACAGTAAAAAGGCGAGAAAGCCAAACTCGTTTTCGTATTCCTTGAAGCCCATAAACCTGACGATTTTTTTCACGACCAAAAAGCTCACGACCGAAACTCCAAAAGCCATCAGCAGTTTGAAAATGAAAACGACAGCCAAGAGAGTTTCAATTATTCCCGTCATTTTCTTCTACCTTTCTTTTTGAAAAATGCTTTTTTAACGATCAGCGAGGAAGTTCCGATTCCTAATATTCCAATCAAAATAAGAATCATAGTATCAACATCAAAGGAGAAAGTTCCTTTTTTAATGCACTCTCCGTTTTCGCAGACGTATCCGCTCGGACATCGGCAATCGCTCGGACAGTTCTCGCAGTTCTCAGCTCCTTCGCAGAATCCGTCTCCGCACTTTCTCGGCTCTCCTGTTTTCACGCACTTCGCAACTCCGTAGTTATCGACTCTGCATTCCTCTCCGTCTCCGCATCTTTTATAAAACTCGAAGCCGGTGTATTTGTTGAAGCACTTTTCAATCGTTTTTGAATCCGAGCATTGAGTCGCTCCCTGCTGGCAAAGAATTTGAGGAACAAATCTGATAGTTACAGATCTGCAGTATTTTTCTCCTCCGCTGTTTTGAATGCAGACCTTTCCAACTTTCTCCACTTCGCTGTTCGAATATCCCGTCACTTCCAGTTCGTATATTTTGTAGTCGTTTTCATTCAAGTAAACGCTTTTCGAATCTCCAACGAAAGGCGAGGAAATCTCAAGAGTCAAAGTTCCTCCTCCGCTCTCTCCGTAATTTTTCAAGTGGACTGCGCACTCTCCTTTTCCGGAAGAGCCGACGTCTTCGCACTCAACTCTTTCTATCTTAATATCTGGAACAGGCTGTTTAACTCCCAACCAGCTCGCCTTTATCCAGATGGTATATTCCGGATTGGTGACCGGATTTTTTAAGTCTGCAACATAAGTGTTTCCTTTGAATTCTCCTCCAGCTGAAACTGAATACAAATTATTAACTGCTCTGTTGATATTATTTATTCTATTTTTAAAATCTTCAACACTCCAAGAACTTCCTCTCGCAAGATTTTGATAATAATCTTCAAAATCGTTTACATCTTCAACATAAGAATTGTAATTAGAAGTCTTTGTCAAGTACCAAACTCCATTCTTATAAATCGGAGTGTAGTAATTCATCGAAGGTTTATCTTCTCGACAACTGCTCAATAATAAATCTCCGTTGTATTTGTAATAAGCGACATTTCCAATCCAACCTTCAGAACTTCCTTCGGTATCGATATCAACGCTCTCTTTTTTCTCATCTGCTGTTAATTCCAATTTCGTCTTGGTTCTCACTTTCTCATCTGTCAATTCTCCAGTCCAACCTTCTGCAGATTTCCACATGCAAATACAATTAAAAGAGAACGGCTGTTTTCCGCCACCAAGAAATAATTTTCCAGAACCGGAGCACTGCTTTTTTGCATAATTTTCGTCATACCAGTAACAAGTCCAATCGTGATAATGGTAATTGTATAAAACTTTGTCGGATAAGGCAGTCCATTCGCAAGTTTGCTTCGGATTCAGAATTTTTATTTCCAAATTTCTTTCGGGCTTAATTGGAGCTCCAGATTCTTCCTGCATTTCTTCTGGAGTTGTAGAGCCGATAATAGTTTGTCCCATTGTCGATTGAACTAAAGTCACGACCCAAGTTTCTCCGCTCCACCAATTCGAAGAGCTTTGAAAGTCGATTTTATCTATTGATTTAACAACCGAAAACGGAATTGCTCCAGTAAAATACAAACCAGCCACGCCAATCAATAAAAATATCGCTAACAAATACCTGTTTTCCATAAAATTATAGATTTTTAAGTTATAAATAAACTTAAACTTAATAAATTATGCCAAGAAAATCCTTCGCAAAAACATACAGGGCTGAGATGTATTTGCTGTCGTTCATCGGAATAACCATCTACATAATGTATTATCTTTACTCTCTTCCGGCGTTGACGCCTCTTCAGCAAATAACTCTGAAAGTGTGCGAGACGATTCTCTCCGGATTGGTCTTCGCAGTAGTCGTTTCGTGGATGGTCAAAAAAATTAAAAGAAAATAAAAAAAAAGAAATTGAATTATTCCTCGTCAGATTCCTCTTCCTCTTCTGGATCATCTCGTATCATAACTCTAATAAATTTGTTTTAATATAAATATGCTCTACGAAATTAAATCTTACAATGACAAAGAATACCTGATTTTGAAAAACTATTCGCCGACGGATAGAGAAATTTATGAATTTTTTTGCGGGTGGGTTTTGAGAGATAGGAGAGAATTATAGAAATTCGCTAAACTCATTAATATAACCTCGTTTTGTTCATTATTTGTGTTTATTAAAATATACAACACACCAATTCTTTAACTGATGACAAGCACTACAAAGTATTTGCATATTTTCTATTGTATCTTTTCCGCCAAATTCTAAAGGAATTATATGATCTACCGTTAACGTTTCATTTTTATTGAGTTGATCTTTAGTTCTACCACAAAAAAAGCAAAATTCTTGACCAAAATTATGAAATTCTCTTATTTTTTTCCTTAAAGATTCTGAATTTTGAGATTTTCTCTTTTTTTCATTTTTAGGCTTCCAACCCAAAAAATGATTACACACGTTGCATCTATATTCCGCTTCGTGAATAGTGTCTGGTCTATATATAACTTTAACTTCTTGCTCTTTACCGCATTTTGGACAAAATTTTCTCATACTCCCACAAATTTAAAAAAACCGGCTTTTGGTTCGTAAAGTATACACTCCCTTTTTAAGGCATTTATAAACTGGTAAATATCATATAAATGATATATTTCAGAAAATTTTTTCCACTCTTCTGCGATTTCTTCAATAGTTTTTTTACCCTTTTCTTCAATAATAGCTTTTAAGAGTATTAGTTGATCTTCTTTAGAAACTAAAATTTTATTATTGAACACCCTATTTTCTTGTGGAGAATTCTCATTTTTAGGTAAATTGTTATCACTTTTTGGTGATTTTGTAACACTTGTAACACTTGTAACAGCACTTCCTACTCGATTTCTATATATAGAAAAATGAGTAGGAACACGTGTTACATCTGTTACAAGTGTTACAAAATTATCTTTTGGTGGTAAATCTTTACTATTTTCAGACCATTTTAAGCCCAACCAACACCTCCAAACTTTTTCTTCTCCATCTACATCAACTCTTTTCACTTTATTTTCGTATCCGTAATCTTTCATAATTTTTGTAATTTCTTTGTCATTCATCACTCTAAAACCTCTTTCTTTGCAAAAAATCTCCAATTGCTCCTTAAATTCAAATTTTGGAATGTATCCGTCTGGATCTTTTACACATCTTTCTCTTAAAAATATTAAAATAGGATTGGAAAGTTCTTCATATATATTTTCTTTGTCTTCATAAGAACCTTCACCCGAAAATTTTCTCTCTTTAAGCAATTTACGAAGTATTTTCACACACTTTTTGCATAAATTTTCAAATTCCCACTCTTGAATGTCGCCTAAAACATCCTTATTGCTGTCGTATACATTTTCGAACTTCAAAATAATCCACCTTGAATAAAAACCAAGAGTTTTATCTTTTGTTGGAGGCAAAGAGTTTGTAGCAATTATAATTTTTGCATAATTTTCAAAGTCAAAATTTGGTTTATTTTTGTATTCTGCTGGAATGGGATCTTGACCAGAAAGACTTTTTAAAATGTCACTTCTTTCTATGCTTTTATAATCTGTTTCTCCAAGAAGGGCTAATTTTTTCTTATATAATCTTGCAGTTTCAAATCTTGAGCTAATTAATCTGTATAAGTCTGTAGAACAACAATTTTTTGAACCTATTAGTTTTTTTAAAAGCCTAATAAAAGTGCCTTTTCCATTTCTTCCACGACCAAATAAAACAAAAATTCTGTGAATAGGATATTCATCCAACATAGCATAAGCACAAATTTCATACAACAGTTCCGGATTTTGAGGATACCATTCTTTGAATAATTTGTCAATAGTTGGAGTTTCTTCAAAATTAGAAATATTGTGAGGTATTGTATTTGTAATAAAATAACTTGGCAATGGTTTAATAATTTCTCCAGTTGAAATATCATATATACCATTCAAAAATGAGATCCATGTTTTTTTTGGCGAATTTACTTTTTCTAACTGTTTTCTTCCTTCCAGTTTGAATGCCTCTATTAATTGAGATTTAATTTTATTGTTTATTACTCCGCTAAACATAGATATTTCGTTGACAATTTTAAGCAGATCTGTTTCGTCGATCATTTCATAACTATGTCCATTCCAATACCAAAATAAATGATTTTTATCATAAATTAAAGGATGCTTTTCTATAAATTTTTTAGCGATAAGCAAATAATCGATGTGCTCTTTCAGAAAATCTGAAAGCAACTCGGGAAATTTTTTTTCTTCTCTTTCAAATTTCACTTCAGTGATTTCTTCCAGTTTTTCAATTGCTTTCCAGAAACTGCAATTTTCTTTTTCTTGAACAATTGAAATTGCATCTCTCAATTTATTTTCAGTGAAGCAGTAATAAGAATTTTGGTTTACAATACTGTTGTGTTCGTGTTCTCCTTCGTCAAAAGGGCAGCGACAAACCGTGTAATGTCCGATTTTTTTTAAATTTTTTGCTCCATAATGCAGCAAAATATCTTCAATATCTATACGACTTTTAAATTCTTCTACTCTTTTTTCAAAATCTTCACCTTTTTTTGGATAATCTGACTTGCTTACTTTAGGCAATTTTTCTTCCAACAATTTTTTTGTGTCTTCGATTATTAAAATAGGATTGTCTTTTTCAACTTTATAACCTTCTCCAAATATAAAAAAACCATTTTTCCCGAGCAAATCGATTGGAAATCCTTTAAATTTAGGAGTTCTTTTGTTTTCAACTTTTGAATAAAACAATAAGTGATATCCTCCTCCAGGTGTTTTGTGAATTCTTGTTTTAATATCTTTAAAAAATGTATAATATCTTGGAGCATCGACATCTATTACTTCCAAGCTGTATCCATTTTTTCCAGAAATTTTACCGCAGATAACACCTATTCTGTTAAAATTATAAGAACTCCATTTTTTTATTTCTTCATTTGTTGGTTTCCTCTTTTGAAAATCCTTCCAAGAAAACAAGGGTTTTTTTTCATTTACAGGAATAAAACTAAACCTTTTTGAAATACAAAACCCTATCAACCCTTCTTTTTTGTCCATACTCTTTGCGGGGTAAGGGCAAGCAACAATCTCGAAACAGAAAAATTAATTAATTTTTCCCGAGACTGCGGGGAGCTCCCCTTACCTGCCCGCTTTTTTGTTTGTAAAATCTGATTAGGTAGGAAACGACTTCCCAATCCGAGAACTCAAATCCGTAAACTTTTGAAATATACCACTTAATCCGAGTAAATTCTCCTTCTTTGAATTCTCGGGGCATTATAATATGGACCCATTTCCTCATATATAATATATCCATAACTTATATATATAATTTTCTGTTATAAAATATATATATTTTATACCCAAAAACAATAAATACTTTCAATCGTATAATACTTATGGACGAAGTAATCACACAATCGGATAAGACAGAACAAACCGAACAATCGGAGAAGTCAGAAGAACAGAAAAGAATAATAGACCTTTTCGAAGGCGTGAAAGAAGAAGCGGAAGCAACGACATTCGAGAAACTTTCCGAGGGAAACAACATAATAGATCTGCGTGAGATTGAATCTATGAAGGTAGAAACGAGAGAATTCTCAAGGGATGACGGCACAACAAACAAAGTCAGAAGACTGGTTGTAATGAGAAAAAACAACGAAGTTCCTCTGTACCTTCCAATTTCTGTATACAACACTTTGAAGAAATTTGCAGAAAGCGGGATAATGAAAGTCAACATAATAAAAGAAGGAACCGGTCTCTCAACGAAATACACCTGCATTCCCGCTTAATTTTTTTCTTTTTTCGTTTTTCACAAAAATTCTCTTTCAAATTCTTTAGTATTTTTATTATTTATCAACTCTTTAAGCCTTCTCTTTAGAGCGAGAAACTTCTCCTGCTGTTGATATAACAGCGTTATAATGAAATCTGTGTGCTCTATTCGAAAATCTATGAGGCTTAACTCTTTTTTCATCCAATTTAGTTTGTCTTCTGTGGATAATTTGTTAAACTCTTTTATAATACCTCTCTTTTGAGTTCTGTATAATTTTTCGAATTCCTTTCTTATCTCTTCTTCCGACTTCATATTTTCAACTCGAAGCAGGAGCTGATCTTTTTGATTTCCCAGTTGCATTTCCAATCGACCAAACTGCAGTAATTTGCCCCGACTTTCAGCCTGCTTCCTTCGATAATATAATCTGATTGAGGCTCTACGTAGTATAAGCCTCTGTCCGTCGTATTGACTGCGACTACAATGTGCCCCGTGTCGTCATCGAAAGTAATCTCCGTCGTGCAGGAAAAAAATCCTCTCCCGGCGAAATTTTGGATAAAGCGATTGGAGAACTCCGTGCAGTCAAATTTTTTGCTCCATTCGAACATTTCTGTGTCGTCTCTCATAACAAACTTCTTTAGCTGGGTGTACGTTGGATTTGCCAGCCCTTTCTGCATTCTAACTCGTTCGAGAGATTTTTCCAGCTCTCTGTTGAGATGTTTTTCTCTTTCCAGGCTAATTCTCAATTTTCCGGTTTCTCCCTCCAGATTTTCCACTCGTTCGAACAAATTGACAATTTTCTCTGAGAGATTTCTTTCTCTCTCGATTAATTTTTCGTTCTCTTCTGCAATTTTTTGAATCTCTTCTGCGAGCATTTCGTTTTTTTGATTCAACTCGTCAAAATTATCTTTAATATGCGCAAATGAGATTAAAAAAAACAAAAAAACAACAAAAAATCCGAAAACCTTCAGCGGGTTGGACATTTTCTTTTCCTTCTCTTCAAAGATTTTTCAATTTTCTTCCATTCTTTTCTTTTGTCGTCTTTCATATTTCCTCAACACTTTCAGGCGCTCGGATTAAAGCAAGAATATCTTTAAGCATTTCGTCAAATTCTTCTTTCTTCAACAATTCTGTTTCAATTTTTATTTTATATGTTCCGCTCGTTCCTGTTATGATTTCTATTTTTTCTACTAATCCATACCATTTACTTTTCATTTTTTCTCACCTCATCGGGAAAATATTTCTTGATTATCTTAATTGCTATAAGATAACCGTCCCGCAAACCGCTATAATAATCATCATATATATGCTTTCCTTGATTCTCAATTGACTTTACTTCGCATATTAATTCATCTAACAATCCTTGAACTGCTGATCTAATTTGTTGTTCAAGTTCAAATCTTACTCTTCCTTTTAAAAAGAAGATTCTGTTTCTTATAGGCAGTGGTGTATTTTGGCTGTCATAAGTTGGATATTCTTTTCTAATTATTTCATCTACTAATTTTCCTAAATCCAGATATTTTTCTTCACTCATTTTCTTTACCTACTTCAGAATACAAGTCATCAATTTCATCAATTATCTCTTGCATTTTTTGAACTATTATTCTTTCAACTCTCATTAGAAACCTTGCCGATTTTGTTCTCTCCGCTTCTAATTGCATTTCTAATTCTTTTGCTTTGTTGAACCAGGGATTTTCTTCTTTAGTCATCTTCTTTCACCTCTTTAAGTTTTCTTAAATATATAATTTCTCCTGTATCTAATTTTCCAAGTTTCATTCTACTTTCTTCGTATTCGCATTTTTCTTCTTTGCAGGGGAACATAGTCTCAATTCCTGCAAAACGTATGCAGCCAAAGACAATTTTTCCACACTTTCCAAAACAAAACTCTTTAATTGATTCCTCCTGAATGGGATGCAAAGCAAAGATTTTTTTCTCACTCATTTTCTCTCACCTTCTCCCCCAGCCTCTTTGGTGTCTGAGAATCTTCCCTTCTATCCTGCGTGAACGCTTTCGCGTGAGCATTAAGGGAGAAAAGGGAAGGACACCGCAGATTTTTTCGCCACTCCAGACGGTGCTTCTGGTGGGGTGTCCCATCCACCCTCATTTACTGTACTCTGGAGTTTTTCACCAGAAGCCCTATGCTCTGTGGCGGGCTGTTCGGGGATTTTAATCCGCATAATTTTCACTTTCAATTCTTTTCTTTTCTTCCTCTTCGATCTTTTTTTGTATTTCTTTACTTTCGTAAAATCTGTTGATCGCTTCCGCCACTGTTTTGTTTTTCGACATTTTAAGTATGTTTGCCATTTTGTCTAACTTCTCTCCTGTTTTTCTATCCAATTGTAAAAGCAGTCTGTATATGAGCGTCATTCTACCCACCTTTTTATTTCTTGTTTTCGTTCCCGTTCCATAACTTTTTAACTCCGCCGAAAATTGACTTCGCCAATGTATAAATTACCCACAAAACTACTAAAGTAACTAATAAACTCCCTGCTGAATCTATCAAGTGCAGTCCTATCTCTCCGAATGCTTGTATAATAGCAATTGTCCCCTCTAACATATTTTACCACCCTTCTTTTTAAAAGTGAATCTCCCCAGCTGTTTATAACTGGTTCCTGGATTCGGTGAGTCGCTTCCCTCAAGAAGCCTCAACTTCTTGAGTTTGGAAGAATTAAAAACTTGTTTTCTCATACTTCCCCACATATTGAATCCTTGAGAGAGAAGCCATATTTTCGGCATTCTCTTTCAAGTATCCGAAATAATTGTCTTTGCGTCATATATATTTATATACTTTAAAGGTATATATTATTTTCGGATATTTATTATATATATTTAATTATATAGGTGCATTCACCAAATAAGCGTTAATAAGTGAATTCACCAAAAAATAAACCGATTTTACATTTTGTCTCAAATGTAAAATAAATATTTTTTGTAGATTAAATTATGTTCAAATCTGAAGACCTGGAAATTTTCAGAAAAGAATTAGGAGGCAAAAAGAAGCCGTTTTACTTTCCAATCACCACCATTCAGAAAGTATATTTAATAGGACAGGAATATGAGGAAAATGCTCCTAAATTTCTGTTTTATTGGTTGTATCTCACTGGACAGAGAATCACAGAAGCGCTCAGGACGAAAAAAAGCGATTTAGAAATAATCAACGAAAACGGAAAGAAAACAATCGTCGTAAATTCTATTACCTTGAAAAACAGAGTGAAGCCATTTAGAATTATTCCGATTCCCGTATATGGAGAAGAAGAAAAAATGGCTAAGTATGTCCTCAAAAACATATATTCTCTAAAGCCGAAAGAAAAATTGTTCGATTTCACCCGCATGACCGCCTGGAACTACCTTTCGCAGGTTACAATCAATATTCCGGCAATAATGCCGAAGGACAGAGAAATTATTAACCTTGATCTGAGAATTTATCCTCATTATCTTCGCCATTGCAGAGCGACCCACATAGCGAAAAAGCCGAACTGCACGGTTTCCCACCTTATGCAGTTTTTCGGCTGGTCGAGAAGCAATGTCGCAAATACTTATATCTCGTTTAACTGGAGAGATTTGTCGAAACTTTTTGAAAAGTAAACTATTCTCTGACGATAACATCCAGATAAGGATAACACCAATCTGGATTTCCTCTCAAATCGCAGACATAAGGCAGAGTACACATTTTACCCGTTTCTATGTTGTAACAGTAATTATAAGGAGCTAATAATTCCTTTATAATGGCGGTTCCATTTTTACCTTCTACATAAAAGTTCATACTCCAAGAAGTGTAGCTTTCCTTCGGTTTTCCGTCTGGGTATCGTTCTGAAACGACATTGCATCTTATATAAGCCATTCTTTTTCCTTCTTTTCCATAACCATAACTCGCTTCAATGCATTTATCTTTACCTTCAGGAGGAGTTCCTTGAATGCAAGTATCCATATCTCCGCATTCTATTTCACCGCAAATATCATAACAATAATTTTCTAAATAGTTCATTGTAAAATCAATAGCTTCTTGTTCAAAATTAGGACTTTCTGGATCTAACAATAAAGCACTAAGATCTTCACAAGTCCACCTTGAAATGCCAAACCATCCAACAGGAACTTTTCTATATCTTACTGGACAATAACATTTTTCATCGTATGGTGCTTCTAAACAGGTCTTTGGAGTTTTAGTAATTTTTGAAATTATCGAACTGCCCAATCCCGGAACGGCGACAAGCATAAGAACTGCAAACACCCCTGCGAACAATAAAAGGCTTTTAGTCGCTGAATTATATTTTCTTCTTTTCATAAATGTATTGTTTTTTAATTTATTTATTGTTTATTATTTCTTTTTCATTTCTTTGATTATCAGTTCCTCCACTTTGTCCTTCATTGTGGTTTTGTGTTCTACGCAGTATACTTTAAACTTTTGCAAAAGTTCTTTGTCTATATTGATTCCAGACAGCCTTCCAGTCATAATTATATAAGTTTTAATTTATTTAAATAAATAATTATATTAATATTATGGAAATAGGAACGATGTTTTTGTTTTTTGGAGTCGGAATAGGAATCGGCTGCGTAATCGGTTTTCTCCTTGCTTATGCTTTAGAATATAAAAAAATTAAGGATAAAAATGAAAAGTGAAACTCTTTTTTGGGCTCTTATTTTGGCAAGTAGTATTTGTTTTTTATTGGGCGTTTCAATAAAGAATTGGATAATTTCACTGGTGAGTATTATTGTATTATATATAAGTGTCATCTTATTAGTAGAACACACTCTTAAAAAAATTACAAATGAAAATAAACATTTAGAAAAGAATAATGAAAATGAGAAGTGAAACAATAAAAAGTGGCGACACGAAAAAAATCAGAGAGTTCATAGTATATCTTGTAACAAAAGACACGCTTTTTGGAAAAAGAATTCCTTTTTTCTCTTTCTTCTTAGAAGATCGAGATAGCAAAATGTCTCGTTTTTTTCCCTTAATAAGTATAGAATTAAACGGAAAAGGCAAAGAAGGATTTGAAGATATAGAACTTAATGAACCCATAAAAGTTACTTTTGAGAGAGTTTCTAATATTAAAAAAAGTGATGAAAATGAAGAATAAACTCTTTTTATTCTGGTTTATTTCAATAATTTTGATGAGCCCCATCTTTGCAGAACCAATCGAGTTTATTTTGCAGCCGAATAATCTCACTCTAAACATTTCAGAAACTAAAAACGCAGCTCTTCGAATTACTCACACCAACGAGACAAATTTAACTATTCCTATCAGTTTGTCTTACATTTCTGTTTTTCCTTTGAATTTCAGCAAAGACAATTTTAATCTGGCGATTTACGAAAATGTCGATATCAACATATCCGTTCCAAGCAATCACTTAAAGGCGGGAAACTACAGCAGCACAATTCTTATTCAGACGCCTGAAAAGATATATAGGATTTCTCTTCCAATAAAGTTGAGAGAAACTTCAAACTTTCTCATCGAGAGCGAGAAGAACTTCACTTGGAATCAAGGGGATAAAGGCGTGTTTTATTTGAATATTTCCAACGCTGGAAACACAGATTTAGATCTTCCTATAACGATTTCAAACTCTTCCAACGCATCTAAAATCTTCGAGACGACTTCTTCAATTCATCTTCCCATTGGAACTGCAATTTCGCTTCCCGTATTTTACGACATTCCTTTGAACTTTTCTTCCGGTCAATACGATTTTCGAATATTCGTATCAAATAAAAATTCCACGATACACGCTTTAATCAAAGATACAACGAATCCAAAAATAGAATTGGAAGTTCCAGAAAAGGTTTACGTAACCCAGAAGCTGAAATTCAATGCTTCTTGTGAAGATAATGAAAAAGTTTCAAAATTCTATTACAAAGTTGAAAATAAAACTTACAACTCAACACAACCTTTCTATTTCAACAAAACAAAAGAGTACAAAATAACCTTCATCTGCACAGACAACTTCAACAATTCAGTTAACAAAACTGCAACAATATCTGCAATTTCAATTCCGATTCAAAACCTCACAAAATCCTTCAACGTTCTCAAAAAAAAGAAGGGAGAGATAATAACTCTAAAATTGTTTTCAACTCCGATAAAAGTCAGATTCAATGCGACTCTCGAAGAGTTCAACTACTCTGGAAAAGCGGACATCCTTCTGAAATCTGGAAAGCACTCTGCGTACTTGAACGAAAACTCGACGATTCGCTCTTCTGCGGAGGGAGATGTTATTCTGGAACTGTCGAATCTGAAAAATCTTGGAAATTATAATGGAAAATTGAAATTCAACTTCGAAAACTACGCAAACGAATCTCAAGTAGAAATTTTCTTCAACGGCTCGATTGGAGAATACACTGTCCGGGAACCGTTTAATTTGAGCATAAGAGGTTTTAATTTAAAATGCAGGGGCGTAGATACTGGAAGCGGGAGCAAAGTCGTTTGCGATGGATTTGAGTATCCTTCCGACATAGACCCGGACGACTACGTGTTTTTCTTTACGAAATCTCAAATAGACATGGAAAGAAAACTGCACAGCCAGGAATTGGAAAATATAAAACACCAAAAAAACATTATCATATATGTTTTAATTATTATTTCTGTATTGTTATTTTTATGGGGAATCGCCAGACCATTTATATCTAAAATGATTAAAGAGGGAGGCGGTGGTTAGTATGAAAGTTGAGTCTCTTACGGATTTTTCGGAGGAAAATATTTGGTTTCAGAGCTTTGACAATCCAGACGACAGAGGATACCTTGAGAAAATAATTCCAATTCCGCATAAGCCCGGATATGTGGATATCGTGTTCCGAAAGCCCTCCGTTTTGAATGCGATATCCTTTCTAAGAAAAATGAACCTGAAAACGATTCCGAACTGTCCAGCAGAGTTCATAGAAATGATACCGGCAGGTTTGTGCGGAAACCAGAAGCCTGTATATCTCCTATTGAAAGGAACGAACAACAGCTCCAAACTTTTGGACTACATTCAGGAAGACCTGAGCGAAAAAATCAAAAGAATTAAAGAAGAAAACGAAGAATTAAAACTTAAAGAGCAGCTGACAAAAGGAATAGAAAAAATCAGAAAGCTCGAAACCGAAGACGAAATCAAAACGATAGGAAAGTTGCTGAAGAGAGAGCCGTCTCCGGACAAACTGAAAAGACCTTTCTTCAGGGGCGAGGAGGAAATATGAAAGTATTCGAAGATGTTGACCGGGTGAAAATTACTGCGGACGACACCGTAGATATAGAGGAGAAAATCAACTCCTTCAAGGATTTCGATTTAAGCCTGTCCAACTATCCAGAGTTTCTCAAAGACCTCTCCTCGACTTTAAGCGCTCTGAACGACTTGGTTAAAACCAGGTTGGCGAGCCTTTCGGAAAAGGACAAGGTTCTTGACAAAATTCTGAACTCGTCGGCATTCGAAAAGTACAAAAAGAGCATCGAGGACACGATTCTGTTTCGAATCTATCAGAAGCTGGAAGAAAAGACGACGGACCTTTTATACTTGGTCACTTATCTCTACTTTTCCGTGAAATTGTACACTCTGCAGTATGAAAAATCTGCGGACTTGTTTTTGAGAGTGAAGGACAGGGAATTGCAGTTGCTGAAGCTCAAGGACGACTTCCACCAGCAGAAGCAGGAGCTGGACGAGCTCAGGAGAAAACTGGAGGAATACAAAGAAGCGGAGAGCAGTGTCGAAGAGCTGAAAGAGAAATTAAAGTCCAAAGACATAGAAATATTGGAGTTGAGACGCAAAATCGACAGGCTTGAATGGGAAAAGGAAAACCTTCTTCAGAGAAGCGAAGATATGCTGATGGAATACAAACCGATGGGAGAAAAAAGCAGAGAGCCTCCCTACGAATATAAAAGAGAAACTTTCGCCGAACAAACAGAGGGCGAAAGTGCGGAAGAAAAGCGGGACAAAGAAGACGAGCCTCCTCAGTCGTGGGACGGATTTATGTAAATATGGTAGCGTCAAAATATTTGCGTGGATTATTATGGGAGTGATAAGTTCTTATTGGCTGAGTTACGGAATTCCGCAGAACGTCGTGCTGAAGCTTCCGGGATACACTCTGCCGAAAGACATAGAGCTGAAGGTATTCAAATCAGGCTATCACGCCCATTACGAAGACCTGAAGTTCAGAGAAAAGCTGAAAAGCTTTATCAGGCATCTGCTGAGAGAAAACGAAATTCAAAAGAGAGGCTTGTATTACTTATATATAAGAACCAAATTCAAGAGAGGAGGAATGTTTCCCATATTCGTAGGAAAGGTGTGAATATGATGGTGGAGACCTACCTTTGGCTGTTGATGTTCGTTGTGATGGTCGTTTCGGGATTTTTGGGGTATCAATTGACGAGAAGACCGATTGGAATTCTGCTGTTTCAAATCTTCGCATTTTTGATTATTTTGATATTTCTTTTGAGCATAGTTGAATTCTTTTCGGCGCTGTGAGTATGGAGCACTTTTACAAGCTGGTTTACGGGGCGATCGGATTTATATTTTTAGTTCTGTTCGTGGTCTACGAGTTCTACATCAAAATTTCCATAGAGCAAATATTTCTCACCGTGATTCTTTTGACAATCCTGTTCGGATTTTTTATTTATATGCTGACAAAAAACACGAAGTTCAGGGGGGATTCAGCGGTTTCGCCGGAGAACGACCTCGCAGTAATCGCCGACAAATATGCGAGGGCGTTCTACAATATGAAGACCAAAACGATACTGTCTCAGGATTATCTGGCGATAAGCAAAAGATTTTTCGGATACTACTGCTTCGCCTTTCTGTACAAAAAAGCCGAGACCGCAGAACATCTGGAAAATGCGGTGGTGATTGTCGTTCAGTTCGATTCAAACCAGAGACCGAGCATCGCCTACGTTCGGGACGACATTCCTCTGGCGTATTTTATGAAGCACAAAGAAGTTTCTCAGGACAGGTTTGAAAACGTCTGGAAATTGTATTCTCCGTATTATCGAGGAGCGCCGACAGACAAAATTAAACCAGAAGACGAATTGATAACGAGGTTGAGAACTCCAGTCAAAAAATACAAAATAAAACATATAAAAAATAAAGAACCTGATATTATGAGAGAAGTTTCTTCTGAATCAGAAGAAACTTCCGAAGAAAGAGAAATCGAAGAATCTGAAAAATGAAAAAAATAGTCTGCTGGTGTTGCGGAAGAACGCCAAAAGAAGCGAAGAAAATCATCAAAGTTTCTATTGGAGGAAAAAGAGTCAGGCTCTGCAAAGAGTGCCGCTGGTATCTTGGAGAATATCTTAATCCTCTTTCCACTTTGAATTATCTGAAGAAGAGGGGATATAAAAACCTGAATTTGAAGAACTACGGAATATGGAAGGACAAGTTTCCGGAGCTGAACTCAAATCCGAAGGCGGCGAACTCGATGCTGTCTCTGCCCGGAAGCGAAGAGCATACCAAAAAAATAGAAGACCTCAAGAACGAAAACAAAAAATCCGAACCGCTTAAAGTGAATTAACCTATTATTTAAAAAAATATGTTATTATGGAAAAACTGAAAAAAGAGCACTTGAATATCAGGAAGAAAATTCTTCAGTTCAAAGAATTCAGCGTATACGACGTGGCGACAAAATTTGCTGAAAAAAATCAGGAGGGGGAATTTTACAGAATTTATCGGAATGTTGAGAGAGTTGTTAGAGACTTGATTAACGAGGGAAAAGTCAAGTTTCTGAGATACGAATCCTCCAGATCTCCGTCGAAGATGAAAAGGATTTATAAAAACTTAGCGTAGCTTGTTCTCAACGATTTTTATTTTTGACTTCTTTGAAAGACCGAATTTTTTCATAAACTTCCTGACAACTTCTTTTTTGTTTTTTCCTATCAATGTTCCAAGATACCGCCTGTTCAAGAATTGGTCGTAAATATAGCAGCTGTAGAATCTGTTCTTCGCCATAATATAATATTTTTAATTTATTTATAGTATGGGATTTAAAGCAATTTTATTGAGAATTTTTGGATTCATTTTTAAACCGATATTTTGGGTGCTAGCGTTTCTGTTCAACATCATAAAATCTCCTTATCGGTTGGGAGCTCTTATCGTTGGTCTCTCAATTTTGTTTGGAACGTATTCTTCGCTTCAAGAGGGCAATTTGCTTCCTCTGGTGAAGTATGTCGGGGGAATGACTTTGAATACTGGAGACACTATTTCGAAAAATCTCAAAAACTTAGAAACTCAAAATCTCTCCTTGTGGGACGGGATAAAAACTTGGATTAATATTCTTGCGGCAATTTATATGTTTTTTATCTTGGTCTATGTTTTCGCCTGGATAATTATCCAAACTTCTGGAGGAGCGACTCCTAACGTTACGGTGTATTCCATCGCTTTGGTTATCGTGTTGCTTTTGAGCAATATGTTTTCGGTTCTCACGACAGGGCATTTATCGAGTTATTTCGGTCTCGGCGGGTTTATAGACCTGTTTAAATATGTTTTGGCTCACAAGGCGAGTCTGCAGGGAATAATCAACTCAACTGCATACGGAGCTCCAAAAACTCCGCCCAATTTAACCAATTTCACCAACTCGACAATATGAACAAAATATTCCACCTGGCAATTATTCCAGACGGAAACCGTAGGTATTCTGCGAAGCACAACATTCCTCTGGAGAAAGTTTACGAAACGTCCATAGACAAACTCCTGCAGATTGCGGAGTGGTGCAGAAAAGAAAACATAAAAATTTTGACCGTGTATGGATTTTCTCTCGAGAACTGGAGAAGGTCCATATCGGAAAGAAAACTGCTGTTCGGAATTTTCAAAAAAAAGTCGGAGAAGTTCCTAAACAAGAAGCAGAAGAAGGAAATCAAAATAAAATTCATCGGCCAGATATACAGGTTTCCAAAATCTTTGAGGTATCTGCTTCAAAGGGTCGAAAAGGAAACCGAAAAATGCGGAGATTTTGAACTGAACGTGCTGCTCAACTACACGGGAAAAAAAGAAATTTTGTCTGCCGTGAACAGAATACTGAAAGAGAAAAAAACGAAGATAAGCGAAGAGGAGTTCAAAAATTACTTGTGGCTGAAAAAAGAGCCCGATTTGATAATTAGAACTTCTGGAGAGATGAGGCTGAGCGGATTTCTTCCATTCCAGAGCGTGAATTCGAGACTGCACTTCGAGAAAAAATTGTTTCCGGAATTTGAAAAAGAAGATTTTTTAAGGATTGTCCGCAATTTGCAGCGAAAACCGGAAACTCAAAACTAAAAGGCGAAAGAGGCAGAGATGGAGTTTACGCCTTCAATTGCCGGTTCTTGAAGACGAGTTCCGGTTTTCGATTCTGCAATAATAATATATTCTAATATTTTTATATATTATGTGTGAGAAAAAATATTTCCTATATTTTCCCGAAGAGGTGGAAAAATGAAAAAATTTACTTGTGAATTCTGCGGAAGAGAATTCAAAAACAAATTGGCTTTGTGGGGTCATTATCCTCACTGCAAAGAGAGACTTCTCGACAAAAAGAAAAAAATGAGCTTAAGTGAACGGAAGGAAATCGAAGAGGAGCTTTCTATTCGAGAGCTCGTCTTTGAAATCAACAAACGGCTCGCAGAAATCTCCGGCTTGCTGAGAAAAATAAAAGAAAATCAAGAAATCTCCTCCGCAGACAGAAGAAGCGAAGGCGGGGCGGATTAAAACCTCACTGAACTTTCGAATAACGCTCCTGCAGCAATTTTAGAGTTTTCATATACTCTTTTTTTGCGAGGGAAATTCTTTTCGGTCCGGCTTTTTTGGAACTAACTATGCTGTTCGTCAAATACACCAGAACTTTGTTCAATTTCAGAAGCTCTTTCCTGCTTTTTGCCGAGCGTATGTCTGCCCTCAGCAGTATGTGAATCCTCTTAATGTTTTTGTAAGACAACATAATTAATTGTTTTTTTAAATTATTTAATACTCCGTCTTGTGCCTCGACAGCGGGGACAGCGGTTTGAAGACGACGTAAGGGTCTTCTCTTTCGTCAGAGTCAATAAGACACCACCAGAATCTTTTCATTTCGCTCAGCAGGTCCGAGACGTTTTTATTCATTACCGCACCGTAATCGTATTCGCTCGGGACTTTGTTTTTGAAAATATCAACCGCTTCCTTTAAAGTTAAGTTTCCTGGAAATAAGACATATCGACACTGATTGAATATCGCAGAGTCGATGTGGGTGTGCCTCTGAGTCGAGAACAGCATATAAACTTTCCAGGCTCTGCTCTTTCTCAAATTCTCGACGATTTCCGTCTTTGAAATTGAGTTGTCCAATTTTCTTGGACAGAAGTCTTCCAATTCGTCGATTACGATCAGCATTTTTTTGTTCGGGGAGATTTTTTTGTCTCTCTTCGCTTCAATCAATCTTTTCAGAACTATTCCAACGTAGAACTTTGAGTATTTTTTTTGCATTTCGTATCCGACCAAATTCAGAATTGGGATTTTGTCTTCCATTATGTCCTTTGCGAAATCTGGAGAGGGGTATTTTTCTCCAATAACTCCGGACTTCTCGATGAACTCAAGGTTTCTAAACAGCGACCTTTTGGTTGCGGTCTGGACTGGGTACTTTTCAATCTCCTTTTTTAGACCTTTCAGCGAGGGGTTTTCTTTCTTTCTCTCCCTGTTAAAGCAGTTTTCCAGCGTTGCATATTTGGCGTCTGACAGTTTGTTCAAGTCCAGAAGCGTCAGGAACTCTTCGAAGGAGATGTCACTCAAATGAATCTGGCAGAAATTTAGACGTCTTTTCGAATCTTTGTACAGGAAGTAGGGATGGTATTCGATGACGGGAAAACCTTCGGGCTCTTCGTTTTTTCCGAGATACTTTACGAAATCTTTTTGAACTGGGTGCTTTGAAGAACCGTATTCTCCCTTTACGTCCGTCAAAATAGCCACGCTTCCTCCAGATTTGTAAAATCTGTTCCAAATTGCTCTCGTCAGAAAGGTCTTCCCGCTTCCAGTTCTTCCTATAACCAGCATTCTGAAAGAATTTTTTATTGGAACTTTTACGATGGATTTAAACTCATCAACTCCCAATAAAAGTTTGTAGGAAAAATATTCCGCCTCCGGCTTTATGAAATACTTGTTGGAATAGGGCAGAATGAGGTTGTTGCTTTCCGTTAGTTTTTTGATTACGTTTGGCACTTTCGGTGCTCGAATTCGTTCCATATATAAATTAAAAATGTAAATTAAATTATAATGACGTCTGAAATGCCTATTAAGATTGGAGGAAAATCTTTTATCGCTAAAATAGGAGGCTACACGGGAAAAACCGAAAGCGACAATCCTGTTGACGACATCTACAACGGCTATATGGTTTGGCTGAATCTGGTTCAAAGCAAAAAGATTCCTGGAATAGGGAAAATAATAACGGTTAAAATAGGAAGCAAAAAATTCAGAGGAAGAATAATCGGAGGTCCAACAGCGGGAAGATACGGAAGATATAGAAGAAGGTTGAAGAAAATCTTATTGGAAACCAGAATCGGAAGCAAACTGGATAAAAACTCAATTCGAAGACTGCACGAAATCGCCGTGAAAAGAGCGGGTATCTGAATCAAAAGGTGATAAAAATGAAGTATTTACGAATTTATATATAAATATTTTAAAATAGTAATGATATTATGAGTAACATCAATGGTTGGAAATTAGTATACAATGACAAATACAATAAGGAATGGAAAAAAGGAAAATACATTCTTGTGGTTCATCCAGAATCTATAACAAGTTTTGGTAGTGATAAGTACGAGATTAGATTATCCAAAGAAAACGGAAGATTTGGTGTAACTGATATAAAAGTATGGGGTCTCTTTGCTAATAAAAGACAGGCAGTAAAGTATGCTGAAAAGTTGATGAGATTGCCTATTAGGAAGATGCTTGATATGTCTGATTTCTGATAAATAAATATACTATCAAAAACTATTAATTACTAATAATTACTACTAAAATACAAAAAATCAAAAAAACTAAAAAAATCAAAAAATCAGATTTAGGTTACATCGATTGACATGTCGTAGAGTGCGATTATTTGGGATGTTGAACTTGAATCGTCTACTGCTCCGACTTTCACGCTTAAACCGTCAGTTGTTTTGTATTGAGTTCTTACAGCGAAATCGATTTGCGGATCTGCTGATGCTGAAGAAACTCCGTCAAGCAATTCCATTTGGACTCTTAAGTCCATTCCTTCTCCGCCGTCTCTAATTATTGTGTTTTGAGGAATGAAGTACACATATTCGTAGTCAGAATATGCTTTTCTTTCGTCTTCGTTTAATTGAGCCGATGCTTCGCTTAAAGCTTTGCCGTTAAGCAAAACTGTTGGCTCGTCCCAGACAGAGGTTGGAGCTTCAATTAAAACCCATATTCCCCTGTCGTTGTAATCTGTGTCTGTTTCAACTGCTCTACAAGTGAATGTCATATCAATTCCGTCAGCTTCTGAGTACTTCGTAGTGTTGCTTGTCGTGGACATCCAAACGACACCATCGGTTTCGTAATCTGTGTTTGAAGAATCGCTATTGTCATACATCAATCCTTCGTTTACATTGTCATAAGCTCTGCACTCCAAAGTTGCGTGCTGCTCTATTTGCAAATTTACGGTCATAGTTGATTTTGTAGGTCTTACCACCAAGTTTCCGTCGACAACTTTTATGTCTCCACCGCTTCCAGAAGCCGCTTTGATGTAGCTTTTGTCTCCGGAAGCTCCGTCTGTTCCAACTGCTTTAAACACGACTTCCTCTCCGCAGTTGATGGTTATTCCAGAAGGGTTGGTCGTGTCGGTTATTGTGTAAGTTAAAGCTCCGTCAACGAACCCGTAAAGAGTTACATCGTAGTTTTCGCTTCCGCTTGTGTTAAGAGGGTTATAGACATTAACTTTTAATGTCGTAGTCGCTGTTTCCTTGCAAATGTCTTCGCTTGGTTGCTGGTCTGAAGGAGTTGGTTGTCCAGGTATTTGAGGTTGAACGCTTGCTGGGAGTTTAATAAATCCCATCGCCATCAATCCCATTACCATCAGCACTCCGATTCCAACTATCGCTAACCAATTTGTTTTAGATTTCCTTGCCATCGTAATATAACTCCGCTTTTTGCAATATATAAGCCATATAAAATTTAATTATTAAAGTATAATGTTTTATTTATTTTAGTATAAAAAAATATAATTATGGCGAGTTTTCTCGAAGAGTCCAAAAAATATCTCACTTCGAAAATGAGGTTTCTGCTGTTCTTGTGGACCGTGAGAAAGCAGAGTTTTTCAATTCGTGAAATCCTTCGGGATTTCAACGGAAACGTCCACGACTCTTCTTTGGTCAGCTTCATCAAAAACGAGTTGATTCCAAGAGGAATCGTGGAGAAAAAAATCGAAAAATCGCAATACATAAACAAATACTTCGTGTTCTATGAAGTGAACGAAGAGCTGTTGAGCAGGTTCATAATTTCCAATATTCTAAGCAATATTTTGTGGGACATAATAACGGACTACTCTCTCGAGAAGGGAAAGGTAATTGGAAAATTCACTTTCCCGGACCCTCCAGAACCTGTCTAAATAATTATAAGAATGACGGACCCAAGTCGATTATGGAGTACACCTCTTGGTATACAAATCTGACTTGGACTTACCCGCCATAAAATATATTTATATGTTTTAATAATTAAATCAATGCAGAAACTATGTGAGTGTCGAACCAAGTTGCGCAGAAATTGTTTGTGAAGTGGTCCATAATTGGAAGAAATGCGCTCCTGAACAAGTAGATAAAAATGCATTCTCTAATTCCAAACACGAATACCGATATCGAAGCCATCATATTGGCAGTTCCGTAAACGAGGGAGTGGAAGCTCATAAAGATGAACGCAGTTATCAAAACCGAAGTGAAAAGAGTTATTATCGTTTCTCTGGTTCTCAAATAAATGAGGGCGTATACAGTTGGAAATATGAAGCCAAAGAAGAACAGAGTTTCCATAACTCCAACCAATCCAACCAGAAACGAAGAATACCAGACGCTTTGAGTGAAAGGCATTATCTGAAAAGTAGGAGCAGTAACCAAGAGTTTGCCCGTTGAACTAATCGAAAAGAAAACCGTTCCGCATATTATGAGGACTATCATTAGATACTGAAGAGTCGACATATTTCTTAAGATTTGAAAAGGTCTTTTTTTCTTCGGCTCTTCCGAAACCGTGTCAATTAAATCTCCGCCTCTGAAGACGTTGCGAAAGCTGAGATCAAATAAACTGGCTATAAACCACAGAGTCATCATCGAGAAGTAAATTAATCCGTATTTGAAATTCGTCGGGTCGTTGACTATGACCCACACCAGAAAAGAAGTCACGATTAAATAAAAGAGAATCGAAACGATTTTCTCAGGCGTGATGTCGTCAGAGCCGAGATTCCACTTGGACATAATATTATCTCTTTTTAAGATATTTATTGGAATTTCTCGAGTTAAAGTAAAACATAATGATCAGCAGGAATAAAACGAACAGAACGTGCCACCACTTTACGCTTATCCCGCTTCTCGGAAGATAAAACACTTCTCCGTTCAAAAGAGTTATCAAATAATCTGAAGAAAGCAGAGACCTTTTTTCGACTCTCACAATTATCGGGAATTCCAGCGTATAGCCAGAACCAATGAATTTCAGATTGACTTGATATTCCTTTTCCGTCTCTGCACTTTCAGGAATTTTGATGTTGAAATACACCCACTTTTCGCATTTTCCGAGAATGTCGAAGTCGAGAATTTTGCTCCAAGTTATCTCGTCGGTGGAAATTGCAGTCCAGTTTCCGCTTTCATCGTTTGACTCAACTTCTATGTGAATGTGAATTTCGTCATCGAGAGGATTTTTCACTCTAACAGCACATCCTCTTTCAAGATTCCAGCACTTCACTTCGCTGTCTGGATAACCTGTCAAAACTAAATAGTCCGCACTCAGTTCGAAGCTCACGTTTGCACAGTCTATTTTGCAGTTCTCTGGAGTTTCACCTCTTTCGCATATTCCGTTTCCGCAGATGGATGTCGAACCTCCCGCTCCTCCGGGATGAGGTCCTTCATACAGATAACTGAAATTGACTTCGACTTGATATTCTCCTTTGGACAGAGAACTGGTTGAGTGGTTGGTTCCTATCTCCAAATATTTAGACGAAGTCGAGAAAGACAAGTTTTTGTTAGACCCGTTAATTGAATAGCTCAAACTTTCCAAATCGGATAAATCTTCAATAATGAACGGCATAGAGAAGTTGATTTCGTAGTTTCTGCTCGAATTGTCTTTCACGTCAATCCACATTATATAATAGACTTCTCTGATATCTTCTGTTCCTGTTACTTTCTTGCAGTAGCCGTAGCCGGAGTAGTCACCTTTGCTGTAATCTACCGGGCAAGAAATGTCTGCTGGAACTTTTTGAGTTATCGTATTTCCGGTCAAATTCACCCACAAAATCGTGTGCTGTTGAGTTATGTTTACGGTTTTGTTGTAGGCGGTATTGTTTGAGTAAAGGGTCTTGTTGTAGTAATTCGACAAATCAATTTGAAAGTTCGTGATGTTTCCGCTCGAAGTTATGTCCACTGAAAAGTTGTAAAGTTGGTTTTCGTTTACATTTACGATTGAGTCAGTCATTAAAACAGGTAGATTATAAGATATATTATATAAATCGATAATTCTCTCAGAAGTAGAGTTCGAATTTCCAGCAGTGTCGTTTATGTAGGCTTTTATGGTGTATTTTCCAGGCGGAAGTCCTGTTTTGTTTTCCCAGTAAATATTTCCATTTGAATTGTCAAAAGTTTCGTTAGTTCCGTTCCATTCGAGAATTACAGAATCTTTGTTGTCGTCGCTCGCAGTTATATTGATAAATATCCAATCTTGAAGGTAATACCCTTGAGAAGTCGTAGACGGATTGTAAGATATAGACGGAAAAATTGTATCCACGGTAACTTCCCTCACTTCACTCTGTCCGGAATTTCCCACCGTGTCATTTGCCCATCCGTAATAAGTATAAGTTCCATCTTCCAAATCTGTTATATTGTTGTAAAATCTGTATTGAGTGGAGTTGTATTTCTGAAATTCTGAGAGGTAGTGCATTTTTATTTCGTCCTCGCTTAAGGCTCGGTTGTAGAT
>Ga0190334_1000147_pt1 | contig 35812 bp, 33 predicted proteins | sample 48720478_MG_FD_161270 | JGI IMG/M metagenome (GOLD analysis project Ga0190334, IMG submission 161270) | Hydrothermal vent sediment bacterial communities from Southern Trench, Guaymas Basin, Mexico - 4872-04-7-8_MG | ecosystem: Environmental > Aquatic > Marine > Hydrothermal vents > Sediment ... | reverse complement strand
TGAGGACCTCCTCGTTTTGGTTTATTTGCAAAGAAGGGGACTTTGTCCCCTTCTTTTTTATTTTCTCTTATAATCCTCATTTTATATCCCTTACACAAAATTTTATACACCACCAAGCGTCTTGAATACAGAGGATACGATTCAGCGGGTGTGGCCTTTATGAATAACAAAAATCACAGCATACACATTTACAAAAAAAAAGGGACGGGTGGACGAGCTGTTTTCAGTACTCGGGGAATGGAGATTTGACGTTTTTTCCGGGATAGGACACACAAGGTGGGCCACTCATGGTGAACCAAGTGATTTTAATGCGCAATAAAAATTTTTTCTTCCTTATACCAGAGAAAAAATTTCTGGAAAATTTTGCATAAGTGCAATAAAATTTTCTCGGGAAAACCACCTTCTCCCCCATAGTCTTCCACCATCCCCTTGGGGCAGGGAAACCTGCCCCTTACCCTTTATGAAAATTTAAGCCCTGAGATCCTCACAGAAGCCCTCAATTTTCTCCCGGTTTATCACAAAAGCGATTTTCCGGCGGAATACGGGAAATTAGAGGGCAAATTTGGGCTTATGGTTTAAGCTTAACACAAATTTTGTTTACAAAGTTTTTATTTCTTTTTAAATTCTTTTGAATCTTTTAAGGTCATGTTGTTTGTTAATATATGGTTGTCTTCTCTTATCATTCTTATGAGTCTTTTTTAAAGGTGGTGACTCATCCTATAAACTGTCCTCAATCTTCCAAAATCATCCATCTCCACACTTGAAATCCAACCTCCAAAAAGAGTCAACACATCTATTTCTACAGGTAGAACAAATTACCCTGTTCTTTGTTGATTTGTATTTTAGTTTAGCGTAATCTTTCCTTAAACTCTAAGTTTAAGGAGAGATTATGGAAAGAGCAAAAAAGGCTTACAAAAACGAAGAGTTTCTAAATTCTCCTGAGGCGAGGCCTCTCAGAATACTCGCTGAGTATCTTGAACCAGAAAAGAGATTTAGAGAAGCCAATATAAGGAATACAGTGGTTTTCTTCGGCTCCGCAAGAGTAAAAGAGAATGACCCTGACAGTGAGAACAGAGAGCTTTACTGGAAAGCTGAAAAATTGGCGTTTATGCTCGGAGAATGGTTTAAAGAGCTCAATAGCAAAAAGGCGGGGAAATTTGCAATATGCTCAGGAGGAGGGCCCGGGATAATGGAAGCAGCAAATAGAGGGGCAAGTAGAGCTGGTGCTCTTTCAATTGGACTTAACATTTCTCTGCCCCATGAGCAGTTGCCAAATGATTTTATAACTCCTGAACTCAATTTTGAGTTCCACTATTTCTTCATGAGGAAGCTATGGTTCATGTACTTTGCAAGGGCAGCGGTATTTTTCCCTGGTGGATTTGGAACCATGGATGAGCTTTTTGAAGTTTTAACACTTATTCAAACGTGTAAAATAGAAAGAATCCCCATTGTTTTATTTGACCAGGCGCTATGGAGGGAAGTTGTGGATTTCGAAAAAATGATAGAGAAAGGTTACATCGCCAGAAAGGATTATGAATTGATGAGGTTTTTTGATGATGTTGAAGGCGCATTTGAATATCTTAAGTCTGAACTTAAACTCAAATTGAAGCTCTGATTATTTTTTGATAAATTAATAAATAAGAGAATCTCTGAAAAGAAGAGGAGGCATAAGTGAGCAAGGTTAAATTTTCTGGGTATAACCTTCCGGTTCCATATACAATTGTGGTGGTTGTGGCAGGCATTGAAAAGCCAAATCCTTCTACCTACATTTATTTTGGTGAGTTCAATCAGGAACCCATGATAATAGGTTTAGGTATCAGGGAGAGAAGATACACCTATTCCCTAATGAAAGAGACAGGGGAGTTTACAGTGAACTTTGTAAATAGAGCTATTCTTAAAGACGCAGACCTTGCCGGTACTATTTCCGGGCATAATGTAGATAAATCTCAGCTCTGTAATTTTACGTATGTTCCCTCGCAGGTTATAAAAACACCTATTATAAAAGAAAGTCCGGTTAACCTTGAAGTAACAATATATGATGAAATAAAATTTACGGACCATAATCTGATTCTGGGAAAGGTTGAAAACGTGCTCATTAGCTCAGAATTTGTAAAAGATGGTAGGGTTGACTTTAAAGCAATGGATTTTGTCGTTACGGATTACAGCAATATTTCTTATTATAGCTTAGGAGAGTTTATAAATCGCTGGGGCTTTTCTCGAAAATAAGACTGGATTTTTAAAGACCCATTTGATTTAATGAAATCAGGAGGAAAAAATGAAAAGAAGGAGTATTCTATTTATTGCTATCTTGGTAATTTCAGGACTTCTCATAGGTGGAAATAAGAAGGGAAAAGTGGAAGCTGCGCTGGCCTACCTAAAGGTTATTGAAAGCGAAATTAATACCTCTGTTGCCGGCTGGAGATATTCAACGGACGGGTGTTCCTGGAAAGAGTATACGCCTGGGGGGTTGATAAGAGGCGAAGATGCCTATCTGAAAGCAGATGTGGAATTAAAAAGAATCTTTGCCGGCGTTTCAGTGGAGAAAGCACCGGTTTTTCTTAGATTAAAAATTAAGACTCGTGGACTCTTAGAGGTAAATATTTACCTTGATAGAGATAAAAAGAGCTCTTTTAAAATTGATGCTTCAAACGGAACAGAGAAAATAGAGACTATTAATGTGAAAATTTTAGATTCGAACTCCCCCGGCGTCCATCAACTGGAAATTACAATGAAGAATAAGGGATTTTCCCCCTCAAGGGGGGAATTCTGGCCTCCACGGTCAACGCCTCTACCTGAAGAGGGAATTTATGAAGCTATATTGGAGCCAGAAATTCTCTATGAAGGGACAGAAGGTAATCTTGAGAATATAAAAGACTGGATATCTTCAATGAAAGTTGCCTATTACCTGCTAAATCCTGTTCTTGTAAGACGGACATTTACAGGGAAGCCATATCGTATTAAAGATCAGAGAAAAGTTCCCAGAAGCAAAATCGAAAAATTAAACCAGAAATGGGCTAATGCTGTGATGGCATTTGACCTTTCAGCATTAAGGAAAGGAAACTCAAAGGCGCTTTTTCAGTCCATTTCACTCTCTTATAAGATTTCAGGAGATTTAGGCAAATATGCCAGGGGATTTAAAATTTTCATAGTAGGAAATTCCCATATAGATGTGGCGTGGCTGTGGAGAATTTATGAAACAATGCATGTTGCGAGAAACACTTTTTACTCTGTTATAAAAAACATGTCTGAGTATCCTGAGCTTCATTATGCTCAGAGTTCTGCCATTATGTACGAGTGGATGGAAAAGTATTTTCCTGAAGTGTTTGATGCCATAAAAAAGAAGGTTAAGGAGGGGAAATGGGAGATAGTTGGAGGTATGTGGCTTGAACCTGATTGTAACCTAATTTCCGGCGAGAGCTGGGTTCGCCAGATACTGTATGGAAAAAGGTATTTCAGGGAAAAATTCGGGATTGATGTTAAAGTTGGGTGGAATATAGACTCATTTGGTTATAACTGGAACATGCCACAGATTTACAGGAAGAGCGGGATAGATTATTTTGTCACCCAGAAAATATGGTGGAACGACACAACAGTTTTTCCTTATTACATTTTCTGGTGGGAAGGAGTGGATGGAACCAGAATTCTTTCCTATTTTCCCCCTGTGGGTTATACGTCAAGATTACAACTTGAAAGGACGGTAAAAGCAGTATCTACTTACGAGGCCACAACCGGTTATAAAAAATCCCTCATTCTTTTTGGACTGGGAGACCATGGAGGTGGACCAAACAGGGAGATTCTAAGCAGAGTAAGGCATTATAGCCTTTTAAAAATAAGACCGGAGTTTATACATTCAAATTCAATTGATTTTCTTAAAAATGTGGAAAAAGACCTGGGGAAAAACATCCCTGTATGGAAGGACGAACTATATCTTGAGTACCACCGTGGGACTTACACGACTCATTCTAAAATAAAGAAAAACAATAGAAAGAGCGAAATTATGCTTTCTAAAACTGAAAAACTGGCTTCAATTTCCCATATTTTAGGAGCGAATTATCCTTCATCTAAGCTCTTGAAGGCATGGAAGCTCGTGATGACAAACCAATTTCATGATATACTGCCGGGTTCTGGAATAACCCCTATCTATAGAGATGCGATGGAATTTTACAGGAAAGCACAGATGATTTTGAAGAAAATAGAGAAAAATTCTATAAATTATCTTGCTTCAAAGGTGAACACGGATGTAAAGGGAATTCCTATAATAGTATTTAACCCTCTTTCCTGGGAAAGAACGGATTATGTGAAGATAAAACTTCCGCAGGAACTTGGAGATAAATCTATTGTTGTTAAAGACCCGGATGGTAAAGTGGTACCTTCTGAGACCTTCAAAACAGAGAAGGGAGTATTTTTGGGATTTATAGCAAACAAAGTTCCTTCTTTGGGATACAAGGTTTATTCCCTCTCAGAGGGAAAAATTGAGGTGCCAGACACAGACCTGAGAGCGGAAAAATACACTCTTGAAAATTCCTATTATAGAGTTGTTATCGACCCGCAGTCAGGTAATATAAAAAGTCTGTATGATAAAAAACTTAAAAAGGAATTTATTGCCCCTGGTAGAGAAGGAAATGTTCTTCAGATTTATGAGGACAGGCCTGAACGATGGGATGCCTGGAACATAGGGTACACAGGAAGGATGTGGGAGATAAACCGTGCTGATTCTGTGAAGCTTGTCCATTTTTCACCTGTAAGAGCAGTTATCAGAGTAAAAAAGAGCTTTCTCGGGCTTTCCAAAGATCGGTATTCCCCCACAGAAGATTTCCCATCTTCTTTCTTCATTCAGGATATAACCCTTTATTCTGGCATTGACAGGCTGGATATTAAAATGAAAGCAGATTGGTGGGAAACTCACATGTTTCTCAAAGTTGCGTTCCCGGTAAGCGTAAAAAGCGATAAGGCCGCTTACGAAATACCATTTGCCACTATAGAAAGGACTACTAAACTGGACACCCTCTGGGAAAAGGCAAGGTTTGAAGTTCCTGCCCACAAATGGGCAGACCTCTCTGATGGCAATGCTGGAATTTCTCTTCTCAATGATAGTAAGTATGGATACGATATTCACGCTAATGTGATGAAACTTTCTCTTTTGCGCTCTCCTGTATGGCCTGACCCTACAGCAGACAGGGGCAAGCATAGCTTTACATATTCCATTTATACACATGCCGGTAAGTGGAATTCGTCAGGCACCATCCAGCGTGCCTACGAATTGAATACTCCTTTGGTTACTTTTGTAACCAAAAAACATCCAGGAAACTTACCTTTGGTATATTCATTCTTCTCTGTCGATTCTTCTCAGATTGTTCTGGATACAATAAAAAAGGCTGAAGATGACGATGCTATAATTTTAAGACTTTATGAAGCTTATGGGAGACCTGCAAATGTTACTCTCCGGGTTTTCAGAAAACCCCTCATGGTGAAGGAGACGAATCTAATGGAAGAAAGCCCTGCAGATGTTACTTTTAAAGGAAGTGAGATAAAGCTCAAGTTTAAAAAATTCGAGATCAAAACTTTAAAGCTAAAGTTTTAAGAATACAGAATAACACTTTGGTTTTACGATGCATTAGATAGAGGAATTCGACGAAATCGTCGAAAATCTGACAAAAATGTAGAGGGTCAAGTTGACAAACCCTTTTACAAAGCCAATTTAATGCTGGCATATAAATTGCAATTTATAAAGGAGGAGGTCTATATTGAGAAAAGTTTTTTGTTTGTCATTGTTTTTTTGTAGGGCTTTTATTGTTTTCACAGAGTATAACAAATGTAAGGATATTTCCAGCTAAATCCAGTTATTGCGTGGGAGATAGTGTCAAGATAAAATGGGATTTTGCTTCAATCCCTTCTAACGAAAATGTGAGAATAACCCTAAGAAAAGCTCTAAATGATGAGCTTGTATGCAGGATTGCTGAGGATATTCCAATCTTTAGAGGGGAGACCGGTTTTACCTGGGTTGTTCCTGAACAATGTCAGCATCCTCAAACAGGTATTACTGAGGAACTTACATCAGGCTCTTACAAAATCAGGGTTCGCTGGCAGGGCCATCAGCCTGCTGTTTACGGAGTAAGTTCTCCTGCATTTCAAGTCTCCAGGTGTGGAGGAGCGACACCACCCGGGGTAAAACCGGAAATAATTATCCAGGAACTTATATACAGGCCAGACCATCCAAGTGAGAAAGAAAATCTTGTTACTCTTTATGCAAGAATTGCCAATACAGGGAGAGGCAGAGCGTCTGATGTTAAGGTTAAAATGACACTTACCGGTCCTGGTGGTTTTGTCCCTGTTTCCACAGAGAGGACAAAATCCCTGAGTCCTCATACGAGCATGGACATAACTATGACAAGAAAACTCAAATATTGGGGGCTTTATAGGGTGACTGTAGAGGCAGATGTAAATAACAATGTAGAAGAGATAAATGAGAACAACAACAACAAAAAGTTCAGGATTTTTGCCTTATCTCCTATGTGTGATTTTCAGGTATATTTGTCAGAGAAAAAAGATTTCAATATAACTCTAAAGAGAACTTTCACCGCTGAGGTGAGAAACGTAGGACATGGAAGCTGCCCTTCCACGAAACTTGATTTTTACCTAAAGGGAAAAGGTACCAATCATTATACTGTTCCAAAACTGGACCCGGGTGAAAAATACACTGTATCAAGGTCAGGCAGATGGTATACTGCAGGAACCCGTCATGCCTCTGTACGTGTTGACCCTTTGAATTCTATAGAGGAAATTAGTGAAGAAAATAATTACAAAAAAATATCATTTAAAGTAAAGCTTCCGGGAGTGAGTTTTGATGGCAGCGGGATTCCTCCCAGTGCTGATATGATAACTGACACAACCTTGAATATTTTTCCTACAACTGTTCATATTGGAGAGAAGGTATCAATAGTAGCTGAAGTTAAGAATGTGCTTGAAAATACTAAATCCAGGCCAGGAACAAAACTCGTTGTGTTAATAGAAGGTCGCTCTCATATAATTACCGATGTACCGGAACTTTATCCGGGAGAAAAATTCACATGGAGGTATCATTACAGCTGGGATAATCCTGGTTTAAAGAGGGTTGAGGTCTATATGACTTATGAAGGAAAAAAATTTGATGTCGTTGAAAAAACCGTGAATGTCACAGAATAAAACTATAAGAATTTCAAAAAGGTTTTATAAAGTATTAATGTAAAGTCCATTCTGCAAAAATAATTGCTACACCTTTTCGGTTTATGAGAAAATCTTTCCTGAAAAACCTTGGAAGAGGTGAAAGATGATTCAATTTGCAGCCCTTGACTGGTTCTGGCTGGTAATTTTTGTTCTTCTTATGACTTTCAGCGGGGTTTTCTTCTATCGACTTGGGAAAAGGTCCCAGGCCGATTTTTTTCTCGCAGGGAGAGGGCTTCCCTGGTGGTTACCTGCCTCTTCTGTTTATGCCACTCATACCGCTACAGATACTCCTATATGGATTGGAGGGGTGATATACAAATACGGACTGGCTGGACTGTGGTATGCCTTTTTTTCAGCCTGGTGCGCAATAAGCGCTTTTGCATCTGCAAGAATTTTTCGCCGTTCCTTAGCTTATACCCAGGCAGAGTGGCAGAGTTTGAGGTTCTCTGGTCTTGGAGCTGAGTTGCTGAGGGGATGGTTCGCAGGCTGGCAGGTTTTCATGAACATGTTCATTCTTGGCTGGGTTGGAATAGCGATGGGAAAGGTTTGTCATTTCCTGTTTGGCTGGCCTATATGGGTTGGCCTGGTGTTTTTCTCCTCTCTGGTCGCTATATATGTTCTTACTGCAGGCTACTGGGGTGTAGTGGTGGCGGATTTTCAGCAAGGAGTAATAGCCTTTTTTATGATTATAATTACATCCATATGGGGAGTAATGGCAGCAGGAGGTCCAGAGAAAATAACCGCTAAGTTGAACTCCATTGGACAAGGCTGGAGACTGAATCCATTTCATTTTACCGGGACATTTACAGGAGATTTTCCACTTGCGTGGTTCATTACGATGATTGTAATAGCAGTTCTGGGCGGATTTGGCATGGGCACAAGCATAGACTGGTATGTTGAGGCACAAAGAATCCAATCTTCAAAAACCGTTAAAGATGCTTCCTATAGTATATGGTGGGGGACTGCTTTTGTACTTTTCAGGAACTCATTCTGGGCTGCAGCCATAATTGCATTTTTTGCAATGTTTCCTCATCTTACAAATCCTGCAGAATATGAGATGGCATGGTATGTTATCGGATTCAAGGTTTTACCGGTGGGAATGGTTGGATTTTTCTTTGCGTCTATTCTTGCCATTCACTTTTCCACGATTTCAACTCATCTCAATCTTGGTGCTATGTATTTTACAAGAGACATTTTCCAGCATTATATAAAGCCCGATGCCTCTGAAAGGACTCTGGTATGGGTAGGAAGAATAACCACCCTTGTGCTCCTTCTCGGGTCCTTTTTCTACGGACTGATGATGGAGGAACTCACGAGCTGGCTTATATTTGCTTTGTGGATAATGGCAGCAGGAGTCTGGCTTCCAAATATCCTTCAGGTTATATGGTGGAGATTTAATTCCTGGGGATATCTGACTGCATGGATAGCCAATCTGGGCCTGAGCTGGCTGGTTGTTTGGGTACTTCCTGCTTTTAAGGTGATTCCATCCCTTCCTGATTATGTTCAGTTCTGGATACTGATGTTTCTCGGGGCTCTTATTTACATCCCGGTAACTTTGCTGACCCCACCGGAAGATATGGACCATCTGGTTAAATTCTATGTTATGAGCAGGCCATATGGATGGTGGAAACCGGTAAAGCGGGAAGCGATTGCCCGCGGGCTTATTAAGGAGGTATAAAATGGCTTTTATAAGGACTAAATGGACTCCTGAAGAAGCGGAAGAATGGACAAGAGAAGACATAATTATCTGGGTGCTTTCTCCCATTTCATACGTGCTTATTTCTGTTGGTTCGGCTCTTTCAATTTTTCTGATACCGATTGGTTTTCTTCTCCTTGCTCTGGGAGTAATTGTAACCATAGTTCTTTTTGCAATTGCTAATCCCAAGCTTAATGTTATTTCCGGCGAATACGAAAAAAGACAAAAGGAATACCTGGAGCGTCTTGAAAGGATTACCAGATGGGAGGAATAATGAGGGTATTTGAGGTGAAACTGATGTTTGAACCGAAAACCTATGATATAGATTATGCAGGAATAGTTAGTAATCAGGTCTATATAAGATGGCTTGAAGATATGAGAATTGAAGTTATAAGACAACATTTTGGCTGGGAAAATTTTCCACCGGCAATAGTGCCAGTTCTTTTGAGAACTGAAATAGAATATAAAAAGGCACTTAAACTTTTTGATAAGGTCGAAGGAAGAATGTGGGTATCAGGCCTGGATAATGTCCGATTGTTTCTAGATGCTGAATTTATAAGGGGTGCAGAAAGAGAAGAAATCGCTGTGGCAAAGCATACTGTAGTTTTCTTTGATATTAATAAAAATCGTCCTGTTAGAATACCCGGGGAATTGAAGAAAGCAATTTTGGCTTACAAAAGCGGGTCTTAATATTTAGCATCATTTTTTTCGCGATTTTTTGACTTAAGACCCACTGTAAGTTATAAATGAAGTAGGAAGCTTAAATGATAATTAGAGAAGCAACCCCCCGGGATAATGAGGCTTTGCTAAACCTTTCCCGTCAGACCCCAATGGAAAGCGGATTATCTGTCTTTGTGGACCGTTCTCCAGATTATTTTTATTTAGCATCTCTTCAGGGGAAAGATTCTAAGGTGATAGTTGCAGAAAGGAAAGGAGAAATCATAGGAACAATGGGGTTCTGCTACAGAAATGTAAGGTTGTTTGGTAAAAATGTTAGGGCAGCTTACATAGGGGGGTTGAAAATAACGGAATCCGGAAGAAGAACAACCGCACTGTACAGGATAATAAGAAGAGTTTATAAGGAGTTGATAGAAAATGGAGTGGATGTTGGCATAGGGTTATTCATTGAGGGAAACGAGAAGGCTAAAAGAGTCTTTGAAAAGGGGCATATTTTCCCGATTTTTCATCCAGTGGCAAACATAAAAATATTTCATATCATACCCTTATGGGGAAAGAGAAGAACAAAATATAAGGTTGAGAGAGCTACCATGAAGGATTTCTATGAATTGGCGGAGCTCTTTAGCAAACATTACAGTAAATATGAGCTAATAGAAAATTTTAACACGGAGAGGATGAAAAGGATTTTACGGGAAAGCAAGAATTTTTCAATTGATAATTTTCTGATTATCAGGGAAAAAGGAAAGATAGTGACATCGTTATCATACTGGGACCAGATGGAATTTAAAAGGACAGTGGTAAGAAGATACGGCAGGACATCCAAAATTTTGTATTATGCCCTGAAGCCTTTCAATGTGTTTCCTCCCCCTGGAGAGCCTTTAAAATTGATTGAGATAAGGCATCTGGTTTATGAAGATGGGTGTCTTGATGCCATAAAGGGATTAGTGTCGTATTTTCTTAACAGGATATGGCCGGAATACAAAATCGTTAAAGTGGGAATAAACTATCGGGACCCATTAATTGAAGCTTTCAGAGGCTTGCCAAAAGTTGCTCTTGATGTTGTTTTTAATGTTGCTACCGCAGAGGAGAATTTGGATTTAATAAAAAAACTTAGAAATTCTCTTGTATGGGAGGATATGACTCTTCATTAGCCATGAAGGAACTTAAAGATACAGTTATTATATGTAATCCCAGAGCTGGAGGAGGACAGGCTAAAAAGAGATGGGAAAAATTTTATTCACAACTTCAAGAGAAAGGCATAACAGTCAATTTTAGCTTTACTCTCTATCCAGGTCATGCCGTTAAGCTTGCAAAGGAAGCATTATTGTCTGGATATCGAAGGATTGCTGTTTTTGGGGGAGATGGCACCTTCAATGAGGTAATTCAGGGAGTTATAAGGGATGATGAGCTTGTAAATCCCGATTTAGTTCTGACTTTTCTCTGTGCGGGAAGTAGTTGCGATTTTGACAAGTTATTTAAGATAAAAAAATCTCTTATTGAGAGATTGCTGAGCAATGATGTTATCAAAATTGACCTGTGCAGAGTTCGTTGCAGAGGGTTTAAAGGAAAGAATGTAGTGCGATATTTTGTTGTAAATTCAAGCACAGGTGTTATAAGTCATGCCATTGCAGAGTTCAATCGCAGTACCAGATTTATTAATTTCCTAAAAAAAATCAGTGTGGACCTTGGAGCTATAGTTTCAGGAATAAGGGCTCTTGCTTCCTTTGGGACTTTTAATGGAACACTTAGTTTTGACAATAATGAAAGTGAATGGAGTCTTAAAAATGCAACTGTTTTTAAAAGTTCCTATTTTGGGGGTGGTATGAATTACGGGCTCAGCTCAAAGGCGGATGACGGAGTTCTTCATGTTGCTACCATAGATGCTGTAAATTCTGTAAGATTGTTTCTTCTTATCCCCTCTCTCTATACAGGAAGAATATTGAAAAAGAAACCTGCAAAATACCATAAATGCAAATCCTTTAAAATCGATTCCAGACAGGACATATTTGTTGAAACCGATGGAGAGATTATAGGTTATCTTCCAGCTGAATATAATATTTTACCCCGAAAATTACCAATTTCTTTGTGAGAATCCTTCAATTTTTGTTATCAGGTTTAATATTTGCAGAAGGATGATTTGCAATCTTTGTAAGAGTTACAGTTAACCCGGATTCTTTGTCAGTAAATGAGCCCGTATTGCCTTTAATAAGAACTTGTAGGAGTTTATTTCCTTCAGGAGAAAGAATATCGGTAAAAACTTTTCCGAGATTAATGGTTCTTTCTGTTACCTCGCCAATGTTGGTTTCATCGCATTCTAAATATGCATAACCCAGGTTAACTCTGGAGTTGAAATATGGTGTAAATTTAAGAAAATTTCCCTCTTTTATCCCCTGTATTTCCACAGGGAAAACAGGGTCAGATATTTGTGAAGGGATAATCTTTTCTTCTCCGTTACTGCATACGATTTTCGTCCAGTATTCTATTAGATTACCTTTTCCAAGCCCATGAATTTGTTGATTGCTGTCTACAGAAACGACGAATTCTATTTTTATGTTAATTTTACTCCAGAGATCAATATTTTCCACCGCAGGAGTATTAATCTGTTTCCAGTATATAGAGCCTTTCCATTTTTCCAGGCAAATGGATTGTATTTTTCCATGGCTTGCCAGCGATTCTGCCAAGTCTCCAAGTCCCAGGGATAGCGCAGTTTGAATGAGTTTGTTCAGTTCTTTTTCTGATATCGTAGTACTTGATTTTAATCTGGCATATTCCACAAAGGCATTCCTGACCCATTCGGTTACAACCCTTTCAATTTCATAAAGTTCAAAATTTCTGGAAAGTCTTATAATGGTAAGAGCCTTTTGGATCTGGGCAGAGGTAGGAGAGCAAAAATCGCTTTTTAACTGATCTGTTGAGATATTAATGATGGTTTTTTTTATCCAGTCAAGCAAGTATTTTTCTTCCTGACGATTGTTTTGCTGGCGAGCTTTTTTTAGCTGGGTTATAGCCCTGTTAACATCTTCGAGAGAAACTTTCTCAGGAGAAATGGCAAAGGAGAAGGAAACAATAATAAGTGAAACAATGAGTTTCCTCCACATGGAGCCCTCTTTATCAGTCATTTCCTCTGGAAAAATGTTTGTAAAGAAAGAAGGCAGAAAAAAAGGCTATAGCAAATATAAGAGCAGGAAAAAGGGCTCCGAAGATTGGAGAACCTATCCTCGGTATATCGAGGTTTCTAAGCGCTTCGAACATTATTTATCTCCCTTTTTCCTCTTTTTGTAGTATATGTACGCAAATAATAGGCCTGTTAAAGAAGCAAGATAGGCTATGCTCATCCCTATTACCATACTTAAACCTTTTTCCATTTAACCCTCCTTTTAAATTTTAGAATAACTACTGTTCGAAAGGCAACCTGCCATTTTTAGAACAAATCCTGGATGGACTAAATAAGGTAAATTCCCTTTTTGCGCGAAATCTGCTAAAATAAAATCGATGAGGATAGAAGTTCTGGAACATATTGCACAACTGGAAAAGGAACCAAAGAACTTTATGCTTGATCCATTTCAGGAACAGGTGTTTTTTAATTTATACCTTGAAATTCCTGTGAGACGGACCCTTTATATTATTTCTCCTTCCCTGAGTATCCTTTATCCTGAGAAAAATTCAGACGTTGAGAGAGAAATTGCTCGGAAAGAAGAGCAGTTGAGCAAAGTGAGGAGATTAATTCTTGAAAGTCTGATAAATAATACTGCAATACTGGAAGCTAACAGTTATTTTATAGAACAGAACGATTTTTTCCTTCTCTGTCGTTTTTCGGAATCATGGGGTGATAATGGGTATAGATTGAAATTCTACACCCATGATGTTAAAGATATAATCGTGAATTACGATGACAAGCTTTACGTCGGGCATGACTTCTTTTACATTAATGGAGAAAGGAAATATTTTGGACTGAATGACCTTATTCCTTATCTTGACAGGGAATTTGAATATATAAAGGATAAGGCTGGAGAATTTAATCTAACCAATCCTCTGGTAAAGGATTACCTTGTGGAAATAGGAGAATTGGTTGGAGAGAGTTTAATCGCATGGGAAGATAATAAGCTCGAAATAAATATAGAAAAAGACCCTATAGAAAAGCTTAATGAAGCTACAATGAGATATATGGAGATCAAACACATCCTGGTTGAATTGCACGATGAGGTCAGAGAATTTGAGTATAAGTTGAGAAAAAAAGGGGAAGAGGAAAGTCATCTGTCAAGGTATGTGACAAAGTTCAGAAAGGATGTGGTTAATATTCTCCATTACATTAATATGAAGGTTCTCTCAAAAATTCAGGAGAGAATAAATTCCCACACTTTATGAAAAAAATTCTGGCAATTCTTGGTCCCACAGGTTCTGGAAAAACAGAGCTTTCAATAAAATTAGCATTATTATTGAATGGAGAAGTTATAAATTGCGATTCTGTCCAATTATACAAAGGTTTTGATATAGGAACGGATAAGATTCCTTTAGAACTTAGAGAAAAGGTTCCTCACCATCTTATAGATTTGATAAGCGATTGCAGAAGATTTTCCGCAGCCGATTATGCCAGACTTGCCTCTGAGAAAATAAAAGAAATTGCTTCCAGAGGAAAATTGCCCATATTGGTTGGAGGCACATTTCTATATTTCAGAGCTCTTGAAAAGGGGCTCTTCCCTGTGGGCTCAGCTGGAGAGAAATTCAGAAATAAATGGAGGAAAAACCCATTAGAATTGTGGCATAGAACAATAGAGCTTGATCCTGAGTATTATCTAAAAATAGGAGCCAGTGATTTTAAAAGAATGATAAGGTTAATGGAGGTTTTTTATCTTTCGGGTAAGAATATGATAGAAAATTTCAGAGAAACCAGGTCTCCCCTCCAGGAGTGGAGATTTTTGAAGCTGGCGATAAAAAGGGACAGAAAAGAACTCTACAGAAGGATAGAAGAGAGAACCGAAAAAATGTTTAAAAATGGCATTATAGAGGAAGTTAGAAATTTATTAGCGCTGGGTTACCCCGAATCCTGTCCCCCATTTGAGGCTATTGGCTATAAAGAGGTCCTGGCTTTTATTAAGGGTGATTTGACCCTTGAAGAGACTAAAAGACTTGTAAAAAAACATACAAAGGAATATGCTCGAAGGCAGCTTATGTGGCTAAGAAGGGAGGAAAATCTGTTGTGGGTCTCTCCTGAAGAAATAGATAAAATAGTTAAAATGGTGAAGGAAGATGAATAGATTGGAAAAATCAGAAAGAGCTGTTGTTGTTGGCGTATATACTAAAAGCTCTGAGAAGAGGAAAGCAGAAGAAACTCTTTTAGAACTTGAGGAGCTTGTGCATTCTGCAGGGGGAAAAGTTGTTGGAAGAGTACTCCACAGAAGGTCTCGTTTTGACCCCGCTTATCTTGTCGGGAAAGGAAAGATCGTGGAAATTGCTGCTATGGCCGAAGAATTGAAAGCGGATCTGGTGGTATTTGATGAACCTCTTTCGCCAGCACAGCACAGGAACATAGAAAACATTATAAAGACTAAAGTGCTGGATAGAACGCAGTTGATTCTGGACATATTCGCCCAGAGAGCAATGACCAGAGAGGGTAAGCTTCAAGTTGAGCTTGCTCAGTTGACGTATCTATTACCCAGACTCACAGGAAGAGGTCAACAAATGAGCAGGCTGGGGGGAGGAATTGGAACAAGGGGTCCTGGAGAAAAGAAGCTTGAGTATGATAGAAGAAGAATTGGTGAGAGGATAAAAAAAATAAAAGAAGAAATTTCAAATGTAAGAAAGAGAAGGGAAGTTCAGAGAAAACACAGAAAAAAGGATAATATTCCAACAGTGGCCCTTGTGGGTTACACAAGTGCCGGGAAAACCACTCTTTTTAACCTGCTTACGGGAGAAGAGAAGAAAATATCGGGTGCTCTCTTCACTACTCTTGACCCTATTTTGCGAAGAGTTACCCTTCCTTCAGGATTTCCATTTTTGCTATCCGATACAGTGGGTTTTATAAGGAAATTACCCGTAGAACTTGTAACTGCTTTTAGAGCTACACTGGAAGAAGCCACAGAAGCGGATGTTCTGCTCCATGTAATTGACATTTCTTCAGAGAATTACAGAGATGAAGTGGCTGCAGTGGAGAAGACACTTGCAGACCTTGGTGCCATAGATAAACCTATAATAAAGGTCTATAACAAAATTGACCTGTTGCCGAAAAAGGAATATTTTCTCGAAAAGAATAGAGAGGATAATTACAGGGTTTACATATCAGCAAAAACAGGGGAAGGGGTGGAAGAGCTTTTGAGAAAGGTGGAAAGTATCTTATTAAATGGCATTGAAATAAAAACTATCATTATTCCCTTTTCCCAGCAATATAAATTAGAGGGAATAATAAAAAAGAGTATAATATTATCTAAAGAGGTTACAGAGGAAGGTCTAAAAATCAAGGTGGGGGTGAAAAAAAATGAGACCAGGTAAATTTTTGTTGCTGTTTAGCCTGTCCGCTATGATTTTCTTGTCCTGTGGTGGCCCCAGGAAAGTTTTTCTTACTCCTCATCCTCCTTCTAAGGCCTGGACAGATGTGGAGAGAAATCCACAAAAAGCGATTTCATTCGAGGAAGAATCAGTTTACGATATAGAAACCAAGGGTTTTGCATATCTCCGTCTTGGACAACTTGATAAGGCTGAAGAGTATTTTAAGAAAGCTCTTGATATGGGAGAAGAGGAATTTTCGTATCTTGGGCTCGGAATGGTGGAGGAAAAAAGAGGCAATTTATTGCAGGCCTATCTTTATTATATGAAGTCAGTGCATCCAGAAGCCGACAAAAAACTTAAGGAGATAAAAAATAGAGCTTTGTCGCAGGCTCTTGCAAGTTCTTCCCCGGAGGAAATATCAAAGGCTCTTATAATAGATCCTCAATCCAAAGAGGCATATATCCGTCTTGCTCAAATTTATATTGCAAAGGGAAATTATTTCCTTGCATCGGCTTATGTTAAAAAGGGACTTGAAGCCCTTGGAGATGATCCTCAATTGCTTTTGCTGTATGCAAAAGTTTTGAAGATGGATGGGAAAATAGAAGATGCCATTGAGGTTTTGAAAAAACTCAATTCCCTGTATCCTTCGGAAGAGAGCAGAGAAATGCTCTTTAATCTTGAAGAAGAGCTGGAAAGAAAAAGAATAAAAGAGAGACTTAAACCTGTGATGGGTAAAGTAATTCTTTCCAGAGGAGACCTTGCCCTTATCATTTACGCATATTTTGGTGATGTTCTTCCAGAAGGAAGGCCACCTATAATAACTGACCTCTATAGAGGGGAAGAAATGGAGGCTATCTTGAAGGTTACCTCAGCTGGATTAATGAGGGTTTATCCAGACCATACATTTTTGCCAGATAAAACAGTCAATAGACTTGCCTTTGCAAGGATTGTGTTTAGAGTGATCAGAATGCTGAATATAAAATTTAGCAGTCTTTCTTTTCCTGTTCTAAATGATACGAATTCCTACGAAGCAAGGGCGATGATTGGTCTTGGAATCATGGAGTCTGAAGGGGGAAATTTCAACCCCTATGACCCCATCAAACTGGAAGAGGCTATTTCTGCAATGGAAAAACTGAGAAAAATTTACCGGGAGGGCAGAGTTGAGTGAAAAGATTTCCTTTAAGACTATAACTCTTCCCAATATTCTTTCGGTGCTGAGAATAGTTTTGATTCCTGTATTTATTTATTTTTATCTTGACCAGCAGAAGACCCTGGCTCTTGCAGTTCTTTTTATTGCTTCAGCCACAGACCTTCTGGATGGTATAGCGGCAAGAGCTTTTAATCAAAGATCAAGGGTGGGCTATATCCTTGATCCCCTCGCTGATAAGTTGCTGATGGATTCCACATACATACTTTTCACTATAAAAGCCCTTCCACTTACCATTTATGTACCAAAGTGGCTTACTTTAACCATAGTTTCAAGAGATTTAATAATGGTTCTCGGGGCTGGGTTAATAACAATATTAACTCCGGATAGAATACTGAAGCCACACTGGCTTGGAAAAGCAACAACAACAGCTCAAATGGTTACAGCTATACTTGTTCTTTTCATTAATGTTTCCAGCGTGAAAATACCGGGGATGACAGGTATTTTCTGGTTTACAGGGATTCTAACCATAATCTCAGGGTTTTATTACATTCTAAGAGAGATCAGTAATGTAGAATGAAACACGAAGTAAAGGTAATAATTAATAAAAGCATTTTTGCTATAGTTTTTATTGTCTTCTTTTTCCTCATCCTCTATGTGTTAAATAAATTGTTTATTTCATTCTTGCTTGCAGGAGCCCTGGCTTATGTTTTTTCTCCTCTGGTTAACAAACTTTCTGAGAAGATTCCCCACCTTCTTGCAACATGGATTGTGTTCTTCCTGATTTTTCTCCTGTTTTCCCTTCTTTTATTCCTTTTTGTTCCGCTTTTTACCGAGCAGGCAATAAGTATTTCTAAAGAGGTTCCTAAAATCTGGAAAACGATTTCGATTCAGGGAGGAAAGCTCCAGAGATGGCTTATGACTCATGCCCCGGACCTTTATTCTTCCTTACAGGAATATGAAACCCGGCTTACTGAAGGAATAAAACCTGCTACAAAAATAGTGGCTTTTTTCGCAACCCAGATTTACGCGATTTTCAGAAGGATAATAGACCTAATACTATTTCCTTTTTTCCTTTTTTACCTGCTCAAGGACTTTGAGAAGATCAAGAGATGGATAAAGGGAATAATTCCTGGAAAGTACAGGGAGGAAGGAGGAAGGCTTCTTCACGAAATAGACAGAATATTATATGGATTTATATTTGGTCAGCTTCTTGTTGCGCTTATCCTTGGGATTCTTTACGCATTAGGTCTTGCAATAATAGGAGTTCCTTACAGTTTGCTTATAGGAATAACCGCGGGAATTTTTGACATAATTCCTTATGTAGGTACAGTTCTCGGATTCATCCTTGCCTCAGCAGTTACCTTTTTTTATTTTTCATCTTTAAAAATGGTTTTGCTTGTTCTGCTGGTTTTTGCAGGGATAAGAGTGGTGGAGGGTAATTTCATTTCTCCCAGGCTAATAGGTGGTAAAGTTGGACTTCACCCAATTTTCGTTGTGTTTGCAATAATTCTGGGGGGGAAATTTTTTGGACTCTTTGGAATGCTTGTATTCGTGCCTATATTTGCTATAGGAAAAGTTTTCTTCATGGACATTATCAGTTATTACAAGAATTCAGAACTTTATAAAGGGGCTAAGGCTGACGAAACCGCCATAGGGTCATGATTATTATTTTCAGGTCAAGCCATAGTGACCAATTCTCTATATAATAAAGGTCGTATTTAATCCTTTTTTCTATGGATGTGTTACCCCTCAGCCCATTCACCTGGGCCCATCCGGTTATTCCGCTCTTTACTTTATGACGAAGCATATATTTCGGAATCATCTTTTTAAACTGTTCCACAAATTCGGGTCTCTCCGGTCTGGGTCCAACTATGCTCATATCCCCCTTTAAAACATTAAAGAACTGGGGAAGCTCGTCCAGACTCCATTTTCTAAGAAATTTCCCAACCTTTGTTATGCGGTCTTCAGGAGCAACCCATTCCTTATCTGATTCAGGAAGCATCGTCCTGAACTTATACATTATAAACTCCTTTCCATCCAACCCCATTCTTCTTTGCTTGAAAATCACAGGAGGACCGGATGTAATAAGAATAATTAAGCCGATAATAATCATAAGGGGAAACAGCAGTATTATTGCAATAAGAGATACTACTATATCAAAAATTCTTTTTATAACGAGGTTCCACCCATGAAGAGGCACATAAGTAACATTTATTGCAGCAACTCCATTAAGTTGTTCAAAAGCGTGATGTAGCATCACAAAACCCATTAGGTCGGGGACAACTTTAATTTCCAGAACATTCTCAGAAAGAGATTTTACAAATTCATATGTATTTTTTCCCTTAAGTGGGTGGAGAATATAAACTTCATCCACATGGTGGTTTTTAAGAAATGTGTGGATGTCTTCTTCATTTCCTAGTCTTTTTTCCCCTGGAAAGTCTCCGAAAACACCTATTACTTCATAGCCCAGCGGAGAAAAACGTTCAAGTGATTGCAAAAGCGATTCAACAGTTTCTCCGCTTCCTACTATCACAACTTTTGTTTTTCTTTCTCTCCACTTTCTTTTAAGGAAGAATCTTACGATTCCCCTGAAAAAGGGCATGGTTATAGTGCTTACTATAAGATAAGTAAGTAGGAAAAGGTGAGAAATTTCTGTGCTTATCCATCCGTAGGTCCTGAGATAGGAAACAACTCCAAGTGCCAAAATTGTGACAAGTAAGTTTACAATGAAAATTGTGAGGGTCTCATCAGACCTTCTCCAGACGAGCTGTCTTCCGTAATTCCTTAGGGTGGAAAAACTCAATAAATGAAGTATTACAAAAAGAACCAAGAACTGAAAGTAAACATTTATGCTCGGAATTCCCTTTGTGACAGGGATGGCCCCTGAGTAAAATCTTATGAAATAGCTAAGGAAGAAAGAAAAGACTATAGCTATTATGTCTCCCAGAATGAAGTATATACCGCTTGTAAATTCTTTTTTCCTTATCATCTTATTTCTTTTATCATGTTTAAAATTTTAACTCTGAAATTTTTCTTTGAAAATCTCAGAGAATTTTCCCTTATGAAAGCAGGGTCAAAATCATCGGGATGGAAGGATTTTAAAGCATTATAAAGAGATTCAGGAGATTGTTCTTTGAATAATATTCCGGTATTCTCCTTTACTATGTCTTTGCTTCCGCCTTCTCCGAAGGCTATCACAGGAGTTCCACAGCTCTGTGCCTCCGCCATTACCATTCCGAAATCCTCCTTTGCAGTGTGAATGAAAGCTTTTGCTCTGCAATACAAGTCTTTGAGCTCATCGTCATTTATATCCATGCGAAATTCAACATTTGGAGGTGCGAGTTTGAGATGCTTTTTTAGCAGGGGTCCTTTGCCCACTATTATTAGCTTTTCTGATTTAAGTTTTGAAAAGGCGGATAAGGCTATGTCAATCCTTTTATAGGGAACGTGAGATGAAACCATAAGGAAAAATTCCCGGCTTTTTTCTTTGCATCTGAAAAAGTCTGTGTTAACAGGAGGATGCACAACTTCGGCTTCTCGTCTGTAGTACCTCCATATTCTCTCCTTCACAAGATTGGAATTTGCTATAAAAAGGTCAACTCGTTTACTGCTGGCTACATCCCATAGTCTCAGTTGTTTCATTATTAGATCTATGAAGGTTCTATAGAACCCTTTTTTCCTTCCAAAGTAGTCGTGGAAAAGGTCCCAGGCATATCTCATTGGTGTATGGCAATAACAAACATGAGGAACACCCGGATAGGGAATGGCACCTTTTGCCACACAGTGACTGGAAGAAAAAACAAGGTCAAAACCTTTTAGATTAAAAGACTCTATAGCTGCAGGGAAAAAGGGAAGATAATGCCTATAGAATTTCTTTTTCAATGGTAACTTCTGGATGAAAGAAGTGTGAATTTTTTTGCTTTCCAGTTTTTTTGATACAGAACCCCTTATATGAAGAAGTGTGAAAATTTCGCTTTCAGGGAATATATCAATGAGCTCTTCGAGGACCTTTTCTCCTCCTCTCATTCCTGTGAGCCAGTCATGAATAAAGGCTACCTTCAAAGGAGCCTCCTGTATATTTCAAAATGTTTTTCCGCTGATTTTTCCCATGTTAAACTTCTTGTTATTTCCTGTGCATTAATGGCCATCGAATTAATTTTATCCCTGTTTCTGTAAGCATACAAAATTACATCAGCAAGATTTTCTTCTTCAAAATAAAGGACATTTTCTCCCAGAATTTCTTCAACTGCACCCACCTTCGAGCTTATAACAGGTGTTCCACATGCGGCAGCTTCAAAGGGAGGAAACCCGAATCCTTCGTAAAGAGCAGGATGCACCAGAAGCTCTGCTTTATGGTATAATGCGGCCAATCTTTCCTTGGTTATCTTTCCCACTGTGTATATGCCATCTTCATTTATCCCTTCCCATCCTGCAATTACAAGGTTTAGTTCAGGAAATTTTTCCCTTACTCTACTGAATTCCCTTATAAGAAGGCCAAACCTTTTGTGTGGTTTGTTGTTGCCAACGGCAAGAATGTAAGGAGAAAATTTTTCTGCCCATCTCTTTTCTTCCTCATTTGGTGGGATGAAAAATACCGGATTTATGCCATTATGGATAACGGTTATCCTATCTTCCGCTTCTGGAAAAAGACGGATAATATCTTCTTTTGATTTCCTGGATACAGTTATAATAATCTCCGCTTTAGTTACCCCTCTGGATAACATGAATTTTGCATAGGTACGCGCGGCCTTTGAGAAAAATTGGGGAAAGAGAAGATGTATTAAATCATGTACTGTAATGACAATTTTGCCCTTGTAAAGCAAAGGAAAAACGTAGTGAGGGGAATGGAAAAGCTCGGGTTTTAACCTGTTAAGCACCCTCCAGATTTCCCATTGCTCATATAGGGAGTATCCCTTGCTCTTCACATAGACACAATTTTCGAAACTGAGATCTTCTTTGTAACACAAAAGGTAAAAATCAATTCTATCTTTCAGTCCCTTTATCAGATTTTCTATATAAACTCCTATCCCGAAATCCTTTATTTTTCTTGCGTCTATAACCAGTTCCACATCCCAATTCTACCACATATCCATTCAATTAAGTTTTAATTGAGATCAGGGATTTAGGTGCCAGACACTTTTTAAACATTCCGTGTCTGGCACTTTCGAAAGTAGACTTTTTGGTAGCAGACACTTAGATCAAGTTTCTTCAGAAACGATTTTTTGGAATCTGTTTTTTATTCTTGAAAGATTTTTCCCGGATTCATTATGTTGTTTGGGTCGAGCAAGCTCTTTATTTTTCTCATAATAACTATTTCTTCTTTTTTTAGCTGCAAGTTGATAAATTCAGATTTTGTTATACCTATCCCGTGTTCGCCTGAAATTGCTCCCCCATGCGCTACCACCCATTTAAAAAGTTCACTCACCGCTTGCTCGGCTCTTTCCCTTTCATTTTCCTCTATCATGAAGTTTACATGAATGTTTCCGTCCCCCATGTGTCCGAACACAATTACTTCAATTTTGAATTTTTCCGCAATAGCGTAAACAAAATCCACAGCATCGGGTATTTTACTCCTTGGAACTACCACGTCTTCGTTTACCTTTATAGGTTTTAAAGTAGCAATTGCAGGCGAAATTGAACGCCTGAGTTGCCAGACTTCCTCTTCCTGTTCATCGTTCATTGAAATTTTTATTCCCTTTAGGTTATGCCTTTGTAGGACTTTTTTTACTCGCTCTATCTCATGTTTAACCGTTTCCTCAGATCCATCGATCTGAATGATCAGGGAGGCTCCGGCTGAGACTTTTTCCCCCGTATATGTTGATGCTGCTTCAATGCTTTTTCTATCCATAAATTCAAGGGCGGCAGGTAGTATTCCTGACGATAGAATATCTGTGGCTGCTTCAGATGCATCCCTCACAGATGTGAAGTCTGCTCTTATGCTTCTTGCTATTTCTGGCTTTGGTATCAGTTTTAAATAAGCCTTCGTAACTATTCCCAGAGTTCCTTCACATCCCACAAAAAGGGAAATAAGGTCATATCCAGCAACGTTTTTTTGGAGTCCCTTTCCTACAGAAATTTTTTCTCCAGTAGGAAGAACCACATCCAGACCCAAAACATAGTTTTTAGTAACTCCATACTTTAAACAGCGAGGGCCACCTGCGTTTTCTGCTATGTTACCCCCTATGGTGGAATTTTTAAGAGATGCTGGGTCAGGGGGGTAAAACAGTCCGATTTTTTCCGCCCTTCTTTGCAATTCAGCTGTTATCACTCCAGGTTCCACTATTGCAAGCATTTCTTCCTTCAGGATTTCGAGCCTGCTCATTCTGGAAAATGAAATAACAATTCCCCCTTTTATAGGTATAGCCCCACCTGAAAATCCTGTTCCCGAGCCCCTTGGGATTATGGGGAATTTGTATGTATTGGCTAACTTTACAGTTTTTATTATTTCTGTCTCGTTTATTGGAAAAACAACTGCATCTGGTTCATATTCGATTCTGGTAGCATCGTAGGAATAAGCTATTTTGTGAACGGCATCTGTTTTCAGTCTTTTACCATAAATTTTTTTTAGTTCTCTTAAAGCTTTTTCAGAAATCATGGAACTTATTGACTAAGGCTCTGTCCACAGGTGGAGGGACAAGGTCAGGAAGTCTTCCCCCCAGGCTATAAATTTCCTTTACCAATTTGGAACTTAAAAAAGAATATTCAACTCTGGGCATCATAAATATAATTTCTATTTCAGGAGATAATTTGAAGTTCATCAGTGCCATCTGAAATTCATACTCAAAATCTGATATAGCTCTTAGACCCCTTATAATAACATTTGAGCCGCTCTTTTTGGCATAATCAACCAGAAGTCCGGAGAATGAACTCACAATGATATTTCTCTTCCCTTTAAAAATTTCTTTTATCATTTCAATCCTTTCTTCAACAGTAAAAAGCGGATCCTTGGAAGGGTTCTTTAGGATTGCTACCTCCACCACATCAAATAGCTTTGCTGCCCTTTCAAGAATGTCTACATGACCGTTTGTTATCGGGTCAAAGGACCCTGGATATAGGGCTTTTTTCATCTAAATCCTCCAATTTTATTATAGTGTACTTATAGCCCTGCTCCGTAAGGAAAATTTGCCTTTTCGCTGAATATTCCTCATCAATAGTTTCTCCAGATACAATTGCATAGAAATACGCATTACCTTCGGATTTTGGTCTTAAAATTCTGCCCAGTCTCTGTGCCTCTTCCTGTCTGGAGCCGAAGGTGCCAGACACTTCAATAGCTACGTTCGCAGAAGGTAAGTTTATGGCAAAATTTGCTACCTTGGAAACAACAAGAGTGGATATTTTCCCTTCTCTAAAATCGGAGTAAAGTTTTTCTCTTTCGCTGTTCGGAGTTGTTCCCGTTATAAGAGGAGCATTGATGGTGCGTGCTATTTCACGGAGCTGGGATATAAATTGTCCTATTATGAGTATTCTATCTTTCGTATGGAAAGACAGTATTTTCCTGAGAGCAGTTATTTTTTCCGGATTTGTGGAGGCTATGGTAAATTTTTTCCTCTTTGATGCCCTCATGTAACGGAGTTTAAATTTTTGCGGCATGGGAACTCTTACTTCAAAGCATATTGCGCTCGCTATCCATCCATTTTCTTCAAATGTTTTCCAGGGGGCATCATATTTTTTAGGGCCTATTAAGGCAAATATTTCATCTTCCCTGCCATCTTCCCTTACAAGAGTAGCGCTAAGTCCCAATCTTCTTTTTGCTTGAATTTCTGCAGTTATTTTGAAAACAGGAGCAGGAAGAAGGTGAACCTCGTCATAAATAATCAGGCCCCAGTTTTTAGCATCAAATATCCCAAGATGAGAAAAGTTTTTTCCCTTTCTATATATCAATATATTGTAAGTAGCAATGGTAATTGGTTTAATTTCCTTAACCTCTCCGCTGTATTCCCCTATATCCTCAGGGGGTATGTTTGTCCATATTAAAAGTTCTTCCTTCCATTGTCTTGCAGCTACCGTAGAAGTGACTATAATGAGGGTTTCGGTCTGAAGTTTTTCCATAACACCTATTCCTACAATCGTTTTCCCTGCACCACAGGGAAGTACCACAACACCGCTTCCCCCTTTTTCACTTCCTCCTGCGTAGAAAGCTTCTATTGCTTCCATTTGATACGGTCTGAGTTTAAGGTTCTTCAGGGTGAAATTGTAAGGGGTTCCCTGAGAGTATCCTGCCCAATCTTCTACAGGATAACCCATCTTTACAAGGAAAAGTTTTAAATGTCCCCGAGCGTATTTTTTTACCCTGAATTTGACAGGTGAAATTTTTTCTTCAATATAAGTAGAAGCCTTTTTGTCTGATAAAATAAGTTCTCCAACTGCGGAGTCTTCAAGTAGTAGAATGATTTCACCCTTTTCCCTCAGCATTTTTACCTTGCCGTATCTTCCTATGTATTCTTCTGCCTGTTCGAGAATGTTTTTAGGAACTTTGTAAGAAGAAAATTCTCTAAGAGCCTCTTTTACCTCTCCAGCGGAGGTCCCCATGGCTGCTGCATTCCACAGAGAAATAGGGGTTATTCTATAGGTGTGTACATAATCAGGTGCTTTTATGAGTTCCGCAAAGACTGAAATTTTTTCCCTTGCCTCTTTAAACTCTGGGGAGTCAACAAAAAGTAGTATTGTGCCATCAGACTGGACTATTGCTGGTTTCTCCCTCAATTTTCCTCCAGATAGTTTTTATGAGATTGGAAAACAGCATGTAAGGTGTAAAAGTTCCTACCCCGCCTGGGACAGGGGTTAGTATAGCTTTTTCTCCAACAGAAGGGTCTGCATCTCCTACCACTTTCTTCCCCACGACATTTATTCCCACGTCCACTACGAGAGTTGCGGGGCTTACCATATCGGGCTTTAAAAGAGCGGGTTTGCCTGCGGCTAAGATAATAAGTTCAGCATTCCTGGTGAGTTCCCCGAGCTCTCTTGTTCTTGAATGGGCAACAGTAATAGTGGCGTTTTTCTGTAAAAGAAGAAGAAAAAGAGGTTTTCCAACTATGAGACTTCTTCCAATTATTAAAGTTCTTTTCCCTTCAGGGTCATAATTCAGAACATTCAGTATTTCCAGTACTGCAAGAGGAGTGGCCGGGCAGATTGTAGCCTCGCCTCTTAAAAGTCTTCCAAGATTCCATGGAGTAATGCCTTCAACATCCTTTTCAGGGGCAATAAACTGACTGAAGTGCAGCATTTTTCCCCTGGAGCAGTGTATTATTATACCATCTATGTCTTCACTGCGGTTTGCTTCTTTAAGAATTTCTTCTGCATGAGATTCCTGATTTTGCTCAAGTCTAAGTTCTATTCCCAATTTATCTGCCTTTTTTTTGAGGCTTTCTCTGTAAACATCTGAAGATGGATCTTCACCAATTTTGAGTGAAAAAAGAACAGGAGAACGAGATAAATTTTCCTTTATTTTATTTACAGAATTTTTTAAGTTTGCTTCAATTTGCTTTCTTCTTTCTTTAATTTTTTCTTTCATCAAAAAATTATAACAGTTTGAGGGCTTTTCTTAAAGCCTTAACCTCCTCAGTAGTTGCTTCTCTTGCCTCTCCTCCTTTGAGGTTTCCAAGTTTCAGAGGTCCCAGAGTGAGCCTTGTCATGGAAACAACCGATACTTCCCTTCGCAGGAACATTTTTACAAGGAGAGATGGAAATCTATGGGTAAAGCTCAAAACCACAATAGACTTTTCTCCCCGTTTGTAAAAGGAAAGGAATTTTTTTATTTTTACAAATCTGTCGTCTATTTTCATTCCCTTTAATAATTTTTCCCTGTCTTTTTCTGTTAAGTTACCTTTTATTTTTAATCTATAAGTTGAGAGAAGATCAATTTCTCCCAATGCCTGAGATATTTGGGGGTCATTAAGCAATAAAATTATTCCAGAGGCAAATTTAGGGAGAAGTGCGTCGGGATAGACTTTGTTTACCAGTTTTTTGAAAAAAGGTGCCAGACACTTTTCTCCATGAAAAGAAGAAAAATATCCTTTGGGCTTATTAGCTATAAAAATTAATTTTTTCTTAGCAGGTTTAACTCTAACGTTGCCAAAAAAAATTCTTTCTTTTTCAGGGTCAACTTTTCTTGACGGGTCAAGAACTACTTCTCCATCCACAACCACAGAACCTTCCCTTATCAATTCTGCAGCCTTTTTCCTTGAAGCTATTCCTGCTTCTTGCAGGAGTTTGTCAAGTCTCATCATCTCGGGGTAGCTCCTCTAAGGAATTAAGTCCAAAAAGTTTTAGGAATTCTTCGGTTGTTTCGTATAAAAAAGGTCTACCTGGCACTTTCTTTCTTCCAACCGCTCTAACAAGTCCCTTTTCTATAAGTGTTGATAATGGAAAAGATGAATCTTTTCCCCTTATCTCATTTATCTCTGGTAGGGAAATGGGCTGTCTATATGCAATGATTGCAAGAGTTTCCAGTGATGCTCTGGAAAGTCTTTTTTTCTTTACAGGTCCAAGCCGTAGGAGTTTCTCGTAAAGTTCAGGTTTTGTGACGAGGAAATATCCTCCGGCTGCCTTTTCTATCTGGATGCCTCTATGATCTGAATTTAGCTCTTCTTCTAGCATTAGTATCGCTTTTTCAACATCTTCGATGCTTATCCCGAGTCTGTTAGCAATTTCTGAAGGAATTAATGGGTCATCGCTCAAAAACATGTAAGCTTCAATAAGGGCTTTCAATTCCTTTAAATTCATTTTCAAATGCCTCCCTTGTCCAAACAAAAATCTGTGAAAATGGCTGTTCCTGAATGGCGATTATTTCTCCCTGCCTAAGAAGTTCCAGTAAAAAGAAGAAGATAAATATCGCTTCTTCCCTATTTCTGACAAGTCTTATAAGTTCAGTAAGAGAAAATTTCTCCATTGTTTCGATTTTTCTGGATATTTCATCCATGAGTTCTGAGAAATCAATCCTTCCCAGCCTTTCTTCCAGGTTTTTTCTTGCTATTTCTCTTTTTGTAATAGAAAAATATGCCTCAATAAAATCTTCAAGGTCTGCCACCACACGAATTTTCTGCGGAAAATTTCCTTCTCTAAAATGATGAAGAAATCTTTCCCTTTCCTTATAGATTTTTTCAAGTCTTTCCCGTGCTGACTCAAGCCATGAGAAGTCCCTTTCTCCCTCCTCGACAGATGATTCCTCCTGAAAATTCTCTTCAGTAGGAAGAAGAAGGGAAAGTTTTATTCTCATTAACAATGAAAGAAGATAAAGGTAATGAGAAGCCCTGTTCAAATCTACATCAGGTCTATTTAAATACTCAAGAATTTTCATAGATATATAAGAAAGAGAAATTCTGGATACTTCAACAATGCTCTTTCTTACGAGCTCGTAAAGAAGCTCTATGCTCCCTTCAAATCCTTCCAGGGCTAATTCCAACCCCCATCACCTCCCTTACTTCCTCCAGGGTCTTTTCAGCCTCTTCTGTGGCTTTTTTAGAACCCTCTATTATTATATCAATCACATCGCCCTTTTTTGATTTGTAATATTCTTTCTTTTCCCTGAAATCCTGGAATTTTTCAGTAAGCCTCTGGATAAGAACCTTTTTGCAATCCAGACATCCTATTTTAGCCTTTGTGCAGCCCTCGTAGAGTTCTCTCCTTTTTTCTTCTGGGGTAAAGGCCTTATGTAGAGTCCAGACAGGACAATCTTCTGGTTGGCCAGGGTCAGTTCTTCTTTTCCTTCGGGTGTCTGTCACCATCGGGAATATTTTTTTCTTCAACTCTTCCGGAGAATCGTCCATAAAAATAGCATTGCCATAACTCTTACTCATTTTCCTCCCGTCTATTCCAAGTATTTTTGGCACAGGAGTCAGGATTTCCTTGGGTTCAGGAAACACCTTTCCATAAAAATGATTGAACCTTCTTACAATCTCTCTCGCTAATTCTATATGAAATTTCTGGTCTTCACCCACAGGGACAAGTTCAGCCTTATAAACTATTATATCGGCTGTTTGAAGCACAGGATATCCTAGGAACCCATAGGTATGAAGGTCTCTATCAGAAAGCTGTCTCATCTGCTCCTTATATGTCGGGACTCTTAAAAGCCAGCCAAGAGGGGTTATCATCGATAGAAGTAAATGAAGTTCTGCGTGTTGTTTTACCTGGCTCTGAAGAAGGATCGTGGATCTGTTAGGGTCCAGCCCGGCTGCAAGCCAATCAGATGCTATCTCTATTATGTTTTCCCTTATTTTTTCTGTTCTGTCATAGTCTGTGGTAAGTGCATGCCAGTCGACTATAGCATAAAAACACTCATATTTTTCCTGAAGTTTTAACCAGTTTTCAAGGGCACCTACCCAGTGTCCCAGATGAAGCTTTCCTGTGGGTCTCATTCCACTTAAAACTCTTTTCATGTTAAACACCTCAGGAAAGAATTTTTATCAGGAGATAATTAACAGGAGAAGCCAGTAATCGGAGAATTCCAATATAGCTGTCAAGGAAAATGAAGCCCATGAGAATGAGAAATCCATATCGCTCCAGGTTGTAATATGAGGGAAGAAGAGAACGGGGAAGCATCCATGCTAAAATTTTACTTCCGTCAAGAGGCGGAATTGGTATAAGGTTAAAAATAGCCAGGTATAAATTTAGCATAAATGAAAATACAAAGATGAGAACCAAAAAAGAAAGGGGAGGAAGTTTTCCTCCGTATCTCAAAAAACGAAAAGCATAAATTATGGAGGCAGGGGAGAGGGATTTTATAAAAAGCAGGATAAGAGCAGAAACAGTTGCCACAAGAATGTTTGAGCCCGGGCCTGCTATTGCAGTAAGCATCATGTCCCTTCTCCAATTTTTGAAATAAGTAGGGTTAACAGGAACTGGTTTAGCCCACCCGAAAACAGGCATATTTAAAAGCACAAGAAATATAGGAAGAATTATAGTTCCAACGGGGTCTATATGATAAATAGGATTTAATGTTAATCTACCGCTTCTTTTTGCAGTAGGGTCTCCCAGCAGGTAAGCCACGTAACCATGACTTGTTTCGTGTATAACTATGGCAAATAAAATGACTACCAGCTGTATAGCAATGGATAGTAGCTTCATCATTTAAATATACCAGATATAGAGGGAGTTTTCAATAAATATAAGGTGACAGACACAAAAACTAAAAAAGTGTCTGTCACCTTATATTAACACAATAAAAAAACCCCGACCCGCCAGAGACGGGCCGGGGTATGTATCTTCAGCTCAGATTAGAACTCGAAGCGCAGACCCAGTATTGCAGACCTCGGAGAGTGATATCCATTTGCCTCTCCGTAATATGGATTGGATGGCTGAGCCGGTTTTGTCCATGGAGGATAGATGGTGTTTGGATTATCGGAAAAGCCATAATAGTGTTCATTATCGTAAATATCGTAGATAGAAGTCATTTCTCTGGAGTTGTTTGCGTTAAAGATATCGGCAAGGAGTGTGAGTTTGTATTTTCCTGCAATCTTATAAGTGTAAGCAATGTGCAGGTCAACGTGGAATTGATTGGGAAGCCTTCCAGTTGTTCCTCTCTGATCAAGGAAGGCAATTACGCCGTACCATTCGTTTCTTCCCATGGCTGTGTAAGGTTTACCAGTGATATATCTTACAGAAGTACCGATGGAAAGCCCGAATGGAAATACATAAACTCCGTCGAATTTAAATCTGTGCTTTCTGTCGTTGGGGAGATAACCTTCAGCATTGTACATTAGTTCAGGGAAATCAAATGCTGCTGTAATATTTGGATCTGCCTGACCATATTCTTCAAAACCTAAACCAGCAACATTTCCGTATGCTCTACCATAAGTGTAAGAAGCGGTAAACTGGTAATTGTGAGAGAGGTGCTTGTTAAGCACGACTTCCACTGCCTTGTACCATCTAAGTGCCTTGGGGAAGTGCCAGTACTCTTCCGGACATCTGTTCACAAAGTCTGCAGGTCTATCAATGTTTTCAGGCTCCCATTCTCCTGGGTTGAAGAGGAAATACTGAGTTCCACCGTCGAATGACCCGTCCTCAACCATTCTTCCCAGTCTTTTGTAAATTCCCCTGATGCTCAGGGTAAGATCCTTGGTGAGTTCTCTTTCCACACCGAGTATGAACTCGTGCTGATATGGAGGCTTTATGTCCTCCTGTATTGGTGGAGGTTCGCTTCCTACATTCCATACATAGAATAATTGGCCATCAAGTGTGTAGTAATAGAGAGTATCTTCTTCATATCCAAAAGTTCTTGCATTTATGTCCATAGGAACTATCTCATAGAACTTTCCATAAGAACCAAAGATCTTTGTCGTTCCATCGCCAAAGACATCAAAGGAGAATCCCACCCTGGGTGCGAGCATATCTTTAAAGCCCCAGGAAATAAGTTTTGCATGGGGTTCAAAAAATTTGGAAGGATCTGTTGAGTGAAGAATTTGGCTCTCTGCCCTTACACCGAAGTTAAGGTGAAGTCTTCCAATCTGCCATGAATCCTGAATGAAGAGTGCAAAGTCGTCGGTATATGCGTTACCCTTGGTTGTTCTGTAACGGTCATAGTAATAGCCGAAAGGTTCCCTATAGACCCTGTAATACTGCCCTGTGTAGTTGTCGTTTCTGTCTTCGATGGTTCTGAACCACTGGAATCCAGCCTTAATTGTATGAGCACCCCAGAAACGGGTAATGTCAAATTTACCTGTCCAGCGGCTCTTGTCAAATGGGTCAGAGTACCAACCAAAGCCTCCTGTCCTCCATCCGTGAGGATATCCGAAGGAACCATACTGATAGATATATAGAGGGTTATCAAGGTCCCCGCTTGCAGGGAGCTCTTTTGTGTGGTCAAAATACCTTCCAACAAGTGCAGTAACGATCCAGTCGGTACCAAACATTCCTTCATACTTGGCTGATACATTGTATGTTCCACCGGTTCTTTTAACCTTGTAATCGCTGTTCGGATCCCTCAGTGTGCCGGGGTTTCCACCTTCACCATGTCTCGGGTCTCCAAAGGTAGATATGGTCAATGTGTGGTTTCTTGCGAGCAGGAATGTGAGCTTTGCAGAGAAGTTATATGTTTTAGACGTGTAGTCTGCGTGGACGGGTTCTCCTGTAACCATGTTTACAGGTTCGTATTCAGTTTTTCTGAAGGATGGTGTTCCAGCCACAAAGAACCAGATCTTGTCCTTCATAATGTAACCACCGAGGCCGAGTCCGAAGTCGTAATAGTTGAATTTGTCAATTGCCCCACCACCGAAAATGGTTACTTTGGGTTCTGCATAGAGTTTGTCGGAACGATAGTTGAACAAAAAGCTTCCGTGGAATTCATTTCCACCGCTCTTGGTAATAATATTTACAACACCACCAAGAGCACCGGGGAACTCTGCTTCATAACCACCGGTTTTTACCTGAACTTCGTCAATATACTCATAGACAATGTTGGTTCCAACACCACCAAGGTCAACATCGGTGGTGTCGAGACCGTCAATGATATACCTGTTCTCAAGTCCTGTTGCACCACCAACAGAAATTCCAAAGTAACCCTGTTCAACAGATGGTGCCATAAGCACCATTGCCTGGAAGTTTCTTCCCTTTGGCAGAGCGTCGAAGAAGTCTTTCTTAACGTTCATTGCCACTTTGGTATCGGTGATGTCAACTGCAGGAGCTGCTGCTGTTACCTCAATGGTTTCTGAAATTTCACCCTGTTCGAGAACGAGTTTTACGAAAGTGGTCTTTTCCAGGTATACAACTACGCCTGACCTTTCAGCTTTTTTGAAGCCGGAGAGAGTTGCTGTTACTGTGTAAGTGCCGGGAGGAAGAGAAGGTACTGTGAAGTTTCCGTTGGCGTCTGTTACAACCATCCTTTCGCCTATTAGTTTAGGCCCCTTTACAACCACTGTTACTCCGGGAAGTGGAGTCCCGGAACTGTCAGTGACTGTTCCTTTTAGATTTCCTGTTGTGGCCTGAGAATATGCAAAACCCAAAACCACAAACAGGACCATGAGTCCTATCAGGACTCTTCGCATGTGCACCTCCTAAATTTAATTTATAATTTCCAATTTATATATTGCAAAAATTATGCCAAAGAATTTATCGGTTCGAAGGCTTATAATCAGTGATAAAAAAAGAGTCTCCGAAAAATTCAAAAATTTGATTTCATTTTTTTGAATCACGATCCGGTGTCTGTCACTCAATGTTGCATATAGGTGATAGACACTTTTTGGAAAACATAAAAAAAGGGGGAAGCATTAACTTCCCCCTTTTTTATCTAGAGTTTAGAGATTACTTTTTCTTCTTGCTTTCCTTTATCATAGCCTCTATATCAGGTATGAGAGCTTTCACTTCCTTGTATTCCTTGGAGTTTTCATCTGCCAGTTCCATAAACTTTTTAAATGCTTCAAGACTTTTTTCCATCTCGGCTTTGCCCAGATAAGCATATCCAAGCTTGTAATAAGGCCTATCCCATGAAGGTTTTAGCTTTGCCGCCAGTTTATACATTTCAATAGCTTTATCCATATTACCATCTGCATAATAGAGCTCGGCTAGATTATACGCTACTCCTGCATTGTTTTGATAATAACTGATGGATTTTTCATAGTATTCCTTGGCTTTTGGATAAATTTTCTGTTTTATATAACAATTTCCTATACCTGCATATGCCCTTGCAATGATATCATTTGCTACTTCATCACCGAGTTTAGCCCTTCTCTGTTCCGCCTGTTGAGCAACATAATTGAATTCCTGGATAGCTTTTTCGTATTCTCCCTTTTCGTAATAAATATTTCCAATGTTAATGTGAAGTTCAAATAGCTCGGGATAATCTTTGAGTATTTCATTAAATTTTTCTAAAGCCTCATCGTATTTCTTCTCCTCGAAGAGTTTGTTGCCTTCTTCCAGATTTTTCATGGCTTTTTTGTCCGTTAAAAGTGCTTCCAGTCCTGACATTTTTCTGAGGGTAATAGTAACATTAGGATTTCTGTTTAGTTGCTTGACATACTGTTCTGTGTAACCCGGGAAATATCCTTTTGCTCTTGCTATTATCCTCCACATTCCTGTGCCAAGGCCGAGAATGGCCCATTTCCCGTCTTTATCGGTTTTTGTGGTTCTCTTATAACCTGTCTCGAGATGGATAGCCTCTATAGTTGCCCCTTCAATCGGCTTCCCAAACTGGTCAAGCACTACTCCCTGTATGCGTCCCTTTCCCCTTGGCGTGTGCTGGGCAATTAGCAAAAAGGAAAACCCGAGAACCAAAAAGACCAAAAATAATTTTTTCATTTTTCCCTCCTAAAGGGTTATTTTAAAAGGCACCACCTTTTCTATTTTTTCTCTGGCATTCATGTCAAAAATTGTTATATGAAGTTCATAGTCTCCAGCCTCAAGTGGTTTACCCTTTGACTTTAATGGAATGGGCTGGTAAACAACAGAATAGGTGAGTTCCTGTTTGGGGAATTTAGAAATTGATTTGCCATCTTTTTTTATTTCATAAGAGACAACTATACTATAGGTATTTGCGGGTTTTTTTGCCTGAGCTCCTGTGACAAAGAAGAAAACAGCTGGAGTTTGTCCTCCTTTAAAGCTATTTTCCAGAAACGGATAAACCATATAAAGGCCAAGAGGAAATTCGCCATTATAGCAGTGGAATTCTTTTACCACTTCAGGAAGTTTCTTCATCCCTTTGAGAAAAATTATGGGGGTAGTTGAAAGTTTTCTGAAGTTTATTAAATTTTCTCCCTTAATTTCCCTTGTTTTTACAGATATCTGTTTAAAATCATTGGTGGCCATTAAAACAGCAGTTTTATAAAAATCCGGCTTAAAGGTTATAGCGAAGGAATAAATATTCGACTTTTTATTAATAGGTGCGTAATAATCCCTTATCTTCTTTCCCTTTTTGTTATACAGTCTTAAAAAGAGATGAGCAGGCTTACCTTCTTCCAAGTCTGGCAGATTGGCTTTTGCAAAGTTTACAAAATAAATGTTCCCCTGTTGTGCGGGATAGTAAAGGTCTTTTAAAAACTCAAATTGCAGATCATCCCGGCTAGTTTCCCCTTTAACCGCTTTGTCCAATAGTTTGGAAATTGCCTTGGGAAGTTTTGCTTCCTTTGAATCCTTCGCATTTAGAAAACCGAAGGTCAGGATTACCATAAGTAGCGCAAGGTATTTTTTCATAATTTCCTCCTTTTTATATTAAATTTTACCTCTTTAACCGATTTTGCCTCTCCTATTTTATCAATAAGAGTAATTTTTAAATAATATTTTCCTTCATAGAAAGGAATTTCAAGCTCTAAATTTATTGGGTTTAGCTTTTTTACCAAAAGTTTGTAATTTCTGGAAAGGTTGATTTTTGTATTATTAACGGTGCCAGACACTTTCACCATTAGTTCCGCATAAAATTTACCATTCTTTTTCTCAAGAAGAATCTTTTCCATTGGAAGTGTAATTTTTAAGACGAGTTTGTTGTTCTTTATAATAGGTTTGACCGTGAATCTAAAAAGGGTGGCGCTTCCCATTTTCATGAAGGCTTTTCTTGCTTGGTTAAGAGCGTCGTAAAAAGCGGCTCCAACCTCATTGTAAAGAATCTCGTAATGACCTGTCCCTCTCCTGTCCACAAATACAACCCTGAATCCTCTCTGTTCATATACCCATATTTCATA
>Ga0190334_1000144_pt1 | contig 35925 bp, 35 predicted proteins | sample 48720478_MG_FD_161270 | JGI IMG/M metagenome (GOLD analysis project Ga0190334, IMG submission 161270) | Hydrothermal vent sediment bacterial communities from Southern Trench, Guaymas Basin, Mexico - 4872-04-7-8_MG | ecosystem: Environmental > Aquatic > Marine > Hydrothermal vents > Sediment ... | reverse complement strand
ATCTCCTTCCTTTCGCTGGCTGCGCGATCATGCTCCTTCCAGATCTTCTTCGTCCTCGTCATTTCGCTGATCGGTTCGTTCAAGGTGTTCACCGAGATATATGCCCTGTTCAACCGCCCAGGGTCGTTGAAGAGCGCGGAGACGCTCGTCTACTACATCATGCGACAGGGATCCTTCGGGACGAACCACCTCGGCCGGGCGGCCTCAACCGCGCCGTTCAAAGTCGTCTTCTTCCACCACCCGATCTACAGCTCGACCTAAGAAGGAGGGGTGAACGGGCCTCTGCGCGACAACTGGGAGGGGGTCTTCCGGCAGTACGGGGTCGACATCGTGTTCAACGGGCACATGCACTGGTACGAGCACTCCTACGTCCACGGGAGCCACCACGTCGTCACCGGAGGGGGCGGGGTGCCGCTCCAGGATCCGATGGAGTCCGTAGCGCCGGGGACGGTCTGCCGCCGCCACAATATCCTCCACTATGTCCGGGTGACGGTAGACGGAGACACGATGCGGGTCGAGATGATCCCTGTCGCCTCCATCTACGACGGTGGAGTCCACCCTCTGCCGGATGGGAGGCCGATCGACCCGTTCACCGTCCCCCCCTCCGACTGAAGCTCATCCGACCTCCTCGGGTCGCTCGGGGACATCGTAGAGGATGTCGTCGAGCGGATGGCGATACAGCCCCTGCTCCAACCGGTTCTGATCGAAGTAGTGTCCGATCAGACCGATCGAGCGGCCGAGGACGAACAGGGCGTTGAACGTCCCCATCGCGATCATCCGGTCGATTTCGTCATCGCCGAATCCTAGCTCCTTCAGGAGATCGACGAGGAGGACGCCGATGCACCCATCTACGTTTAAGATCAAGTTCGCCTTCTTCTTGGTCGTGACCTCCTCGACCGAGAGGGCGTAATCGAGGAGGGGGGTGGCGCGGAAGTTCTCCTTGGCAAAACCCTTCAGGATCTCGACCCGCTTGTCCGGGTTTTCGACCGTGTGGAGCCGATGGCCGATCCCCTGGATCCGGACGTTCTTTTTCTTCATCGCGTCCACGAACTCGCGCGGTGAGAGGTTGCTACGCAACCCGTACAGGAAGTGCTCCGCCGCCCCGTTCACCGCCCCGCCAAACCGGGGACCGATCGTCAGAATGCCGCTTACAAGCGAGGAGAGGAGGTCCTTCCCCGCCCGGGCAGCGACGATCGTGTTGTGCGCCCCGGAGACAGCAGGGCCATGGTCGGCGATGATCTGGATCACCATCTCGAGGAACTCGCGGGCGTGCGGCGGGATAACCCTCTTGAACCAGAGGAGGCCGATCACCCCGCCGATCCCGTATCTCTCTTCGATCACATCGTCGATCGGGACCCCGGCGTAGCTGTGCACCTCGCCCCGCTCGTCGCAAATGGTGGAGACGAAGTGGGTCGGCCGGCGGATGAGCCCTTCGGCAACCGCCTGTTTGTAGTCCATCGGGATCTGCGGCGGGTCGAAGTCGACCGCCGGCGTGATCGTCCCGTCCGCGACGAGCCTCTCATACGTCTCCTTGATGCGGAGGTGATAGTCATCGAACGAATCGGGGACGACCGCCCCTGCCTCACGGAGGGCGGCGTTCTTGGCATCAGCGGTTTCGATCTCGGAGCCGGCCTTCGCCCCGGCGTGGCCGAACTGGACCTGGCCGGGGAGGACCTTGGCGCACGTCCCTGTCACCCAGATCACGAGCGGCTTTTTGATCCGTCCGGCCTTCAGGGCCTCAGCGATCTCGTACTCCGCCGTCCCGCCGACCTCGCCGAGGCAGACGAGGAGCTTGATCTCCGGGTTCTTCTCGTATCGGAGGAGATGATCGAGGAGGGTCGAACCGGGGTAGGCGTCACCCCCGATCGCGATCCCCTCATTTAGCCCATCGGTCGTACGGGCGATGATGTTGTACGCTTCGTTCGACATCCCGCCGGATACGGAGACGAACCCGACCGATCCTGGCCGATAGAGCTTGGCCATCCGGATGTTCTCCATCGTCCCGGCGGTGTTTCCGATCTTGAACGCCCCGGCCTTTATCCCGCCGACGGTCGCCGGGCCGATGATCCACTTCCTCTTCTCCTTCGCCGCCGCGGCGAGGATCCGCGCCTGGCGCTCCGGGACCCCTTCGGCGATCACGGCGATCGTCCAGATGGTATCGGCCTCGAGGGCCTCCATCGTCACGTCGAACGCCGAGCGCTGCGAGGCGAAGTTGACGAGGACGTCGGCCGCGGGGAAGAGATCCACCGCCTCTCCGATCGAGCGGATCCGGGGGATCCGGATCTCGCGGGTCCCCCAGAAGAACTTCTCGAACCCGCCCCGCTCCGGGGTGATCATCGCGACCACGCTCGGGGAGTCCCTACGACACATGTAGTCGAAGTCGAGCATCCGCTGGACGGCCCGCGTCTGCGACCCGTAGACGAACGCCTTCGTATCGCGGGTGAAAAGCTCGTAGTCCTTCATTTCTTCTCCTTAAGCGCGAGGGAGACGATGTGCGTCATGTGCGTCTCCGGCCCGTACACCTCGATCGGAACCCCGAGCTCCTCCCCGAGCCTCCGCATCTTCTCCAACCCCTCCTTGTAGTTCGGACCGCCGCGGCGGACGTAGATCTTGACCTTGTTCTCGACCAGCTTATCCCGGTATTCCTCAAGCGCCTTGATGATCCCGGTGAACGTCTTGGCGACGTCGGTGAAGTTGGCGATCCCGCCTCCGATCAGGAGGTACTTCGGCCTCCCCTCCGGGTCAGGGGTTCGGGTCATCAGGTCGAGGACCGTCTTCGCGTACTCGTAGGTCAGCTCGGTCGAGGGGTTCCCCGAGTACTCCCCGTAGTTGGCGAGCTCGTCCCCGAATCCGAGGTCGACGACCGTGTCGGCGTAGATCACGCTCGCCCCGCCGCCGGCGACCATCAACCAGACCCGCCCCTCCGGGTTGAGGACGGTCAGCTTCAGGCTTGCCCCCGTCTTCTCATCGAGGGAGGCGATGTAGGCCTCCTCTTCCGTCGGGGACGTGCCGAATGGCTTGGGAAACTCGATTCTTCCCCACTTCTCAGCGCACTGGAAGGTCGCGGTATCGTCGAGCTTCGCCACGGTATCGAGGGGGATCAGATCTCCGTCTACGGCGGCGACCGGGTTGAACTCGAGATAGGCGAAGTGGTAGTCGGCGTAGACCCGGTATAGAGCCTCGATAAACGAAGCGACCTTTTCTACGTTCGGGATGTCAGGGAGAGCCGCCGCGATATCATAAGCTGCGATATCTCCGAGGATTGGGACCTCGATCGTCATCACCGTATCCCATGCGTCCTCGATATCGACCCCCCCCTGCGAGGAGAAGTGGATCAGATCGGCGTCCCTGGTCGCGGTGAAGGCGAGGTAATACTCGACCTCGTGGGGGACGAACGGCTCGATCAGAAAGTGGGTCAGCCTACCTTTCGTCCCTCCGATCGTCACCTCACTTCCCATCCTCTCCGCTATCCATGCCTTGACCTCCTCGAACTGCTTGTCGATGCAGAGGAGGTCGTTCTTCCCCCGCTTGCCGAACAGCTGATCCGGCTTGGCGACGAGCCGCTCCGCCTTCAGCCACGGATGTTCAGCCTCGAGCCGATCGAGATCGGTCTTCGGCGTTACGAGGACGAGCCGCGCCCCGAAGTCGGGTCCCCTCCCTTGAAGCTCCGCCAGGGCCTTCCCCACCAGCCGCTTGGCGTCGTACTCGCGGATCCCCTTCTGTGCCATCTCTCTCCTTTACAGGTTGCGGACGATCTCCTCGCCGAACTCCGAGGCCTTGAGCAGGGTGGCACCCTCCATCTGCCGGGCGAGGTCGTAGGTGACCCGCTTGGAGGCGATCACCTTCCGCATAGCGTCGATTATCATGTCGGCAGCCTCGCTCCATCCGATGTAGCGGAGCATCATCACCGCTGAGAGGATGAGGCTCCCCGGGTTCGCCTTGTCCTTCCCCGCATGCTTCGGAGCGGTCCCGTGCGTCGCCTCGAAGACGGCGTACCCGGTCTCGTAGTTGATGTTCGCCCCGGGGGCCACGCCGAGGCCGCCAACCTGGGCGGCAGCAGCGTCGGAAAGGTAATCGCCGTTTAAGTTCATCGTGGCGACGACCGAGTACTCACGCGGACGGAGGAGCATCTGCTGGAAGAACTGGTCGGCGATCCGGTCGTTGAGGAGAACCTTCCCCTCGGGGAGCTCACCGCTGTACCTTTCGCTCAGCTCCTCCTCGGTGATCACCTGGGGATACTCCGCTCCGACCTCGTAGCCCCAGTCGCGGAACGCCCCCTCCGTGTACTTCATGATGTTCCCCTTGTGAACGAGGGTGACGACCTTTCGACCGTTCTTGATCGCGTACTCGATCGCCGCGCGGACGAGCCGCTTCGACCCCTCCTCGCTGATCGGCTTTATCCCGATCCCGCAGTTCTCGGGGAAACGGATCCGATCTGTAATCCCCATCTCGTCCCTCAACCAGCCGATCACCCGCTCCGCCTCGGCGGAACCGGCCTTCCATTCGATCCCGGCGTAGACGTCCTCGGTGTTCTCCCGGAAGAACACGACGTCGAAGTCCTCCGGCCGCTTCACCGGAGCCGGCGTCCCGAGATGGCGGACCGGCCGGACGCAGGCGTAGAGGTCGAGGAGCTTCCTCAAGGCGACGTTCAGGCTCCTGATCCCTCCGCCGACCGGGGTCGTAAGCGGCCCCTTTATCGCGACGAGATAGTCCCTGATCGCCTCCAGCGTCTGATCGGGGAGGTAGAGGGCCTGACGCTCCTCCGGGGGGATCGCCTCGATCTCCGCGGGGGAGAGCTCAGGGTGATCGATCGCGATCGCCTCGTCCCCGGCGAGGACCTTCAACCACTCGATCTTCCTTCCCCCTCCGAACGCCTCCTCCACCGCCGCATCGACGACCCTTAGCATCACCGGCGTGATGTCGACGCCGATCCCATCCCCCCGGATGTAGGGGATGATCGGGTGATCGGGGACACTCAGACCATCGGATCCCCGCCTGATCGGCGCGCCGTCATCCGGCGACGGAACGTAGTTGCTGCGCATCGTCTCTCCTTTTTGCCGCTTTGCTCCTATCGCGCTTCGAGCGCGTTGAGTTCCCGTGTTATATGCCTTCCCGCATCGATGAGGAGCTCCATCAGGCGCTTTCGCATCTCCCCCTTCACCCGATGAACCGGGGCAGAGACGCCGAGCGAGGCGAGGATCTGCTTGGATGGGGAGAAGATCGGAACGGCGATCCCCCGCGTCCCTTCGATCGCTTCGCCGTCGCTCTCTGCGAACCCCACCTTTCGGATCCGGGCGAGTTCCTTCCGGAGCGCGGCCTCGTCGGTGATCGTCGTCGCGGTGAAGCGGGGAAGCCCGACGTCAGCGATGATGTCATTCTGAATCCGCGGCTCGAGGAAGGCGAAGATCGCCTTTCCGGTCGCCGCCGCGTGAAGGGGATAGGTCTCACCGAGCTCGAACGAGACCCGAAGGGCATGGTGCCCATCGACCTTCTCCAGACAGACGCCGACGTGGCCGCGGATCCCGCAGAGGATCACCGTCTCTCCCGTCTCACGGACGACCCGTTCCATGTACGGGAGGGCGAGCTCGCGGAGCGGCTTGCGGGACATGCTCGCCGCCAACTCGATGATCCGCCGGCCGAGCCGGTAACCGTTCTCCCCCGGGGACTGTTCGAGGAGCCCGTGCCGCTTCAGGGCGGAGACGTATCGATAAGCCGTGCTCCGGGGAAGGTCGAGGGCCCGCGCGATCTCCCCCACCTGGAGGACAGGGGATGTATCGCTGAACAGCTCGAGGATCCTCACGCACTTCTCAAGCGTGTTCATCCGCCACCGGCTTTGTCTCAATATACGAGACAACGATTCTCATTTCGTGAAATGATAGCGGGGCGGGGCGGAAAGTCAAACCTTCGAGCCTGGACGAAACGGCCGGGCGCTATCCTCTCTCTGCGGTGTAGGAGAGGAGGCCGCCGGCCTCGATCATCTCGATCTCCCGCGGCGATAGGTCATGGCGGAGCGGGATCCCTTCGCCCTTGGTCCGGTTTTGCACCACGAGATCGCCGGTCAGGTCGGAGACGTCGACCTCGAGCACGTCCCCCTGGTCGATCCGGTCGGTGTCGCAGATGAACGGTATGATCCCGACGTTGATCAGGTTCGCCCGATGGATACGGGCGTAGCTCCTGGCGAAGACCGCCTTTATCCCGAGCTGCCACGGGGCCAGCGCCGCGTGCTCGCGCGACGAGCCCTGACCGTAGTTATCCCCTCCGACGATGAACCCCCCGCCCCTCTCGGCCGCGCGGGCGGCGAAGCCCTTGTCCTCGTAGTAGAAGGTGAACTTGGCGATCTCGGGGAGGTTCGAGCGTAGATGCTGGGTGAGCGGCCCGGCCGGGAGGATCGCGTCGGTGGAGACCCCGTCCCCGAGTTTGATCAATGCCTCCCCTTTAAGTGGGGATTGAAGCGGCCGCTGCGGGGAGAGGGGGACGATGTTCGGGGCGCGGCGGATCCCGACCGACTGTCCTTCCGGCTCGAGGATCAACGCATCATCGATTGTCAGATGATCGATCCTCACATCGACCGGCGGGAGCTCGCGCGGATCGGCGATCCTCCCCGCGAGGGCCGATGCCGCTGCGACTTCAGGGCTGCACAGCGCGATCTTCCCGAACTTGTTTCCGCCCCGCCCCTTCCAGTTCCGGTTCACCGTCCGCAGCGACAGGTGCCCGTAGCCGGGCACGAACCCGATCCCGATGCAGGCATTGCATCCCGGCTCGATCATCCGTACCCCGGCTTTGGTGAGAGCGAGGAAACTCCCGTCTTCCATCAGCATCTCCCACGCCTGACGTGACGCCGGGGAGACGACGACGTCGATGTCAGGGGAGACGCGCTTCCCTTTCAGGATCTCGGCGGCGATCTTGATGTCGCTATAGCTCCCGTTCGTGCACGAGCCGATGTAGACCTGGTCGATCTTCGTCCCGACCACCTCGTCGATGTCGTAGACGTTGTCCGGCATCCCGGGCATGGCGACGAGCGGCTTCAAGGAGGAAAGATCGATCTCCAGGGTCTTGTCGTACTCCGCATCCGGATCGGGGGAAAGCTCGCTCCACGCATCCTCTCTTTCCTGCATCCGGAGGAACTCCCGCGTCACGGAGTCGGACGGGAAGATCGACGAAGTCGCACCGGTCTCGGTGCACAGATTGGTGATCGTCGCCCGCTGCGGGACGGATAGGGTCTCCACCCCGGGGCCGGTGAACTCGAGGAAGTGGCCTACTCCCCCTTTCACCGAGATCCGCCTGAGGATCTCGAGGGCGACGTCCTTCGCCGCCACCCCCCACGGGAGCTTACCGGTGAGGACGATCCGCATCATCTTGGGAACGGTGAGGTAAAAGAGGCCGCCTCCCATCGCCACGGCGACGTCCATCCCACCGGCCCCGATCCCGAGCATCCCCAGGCCGCCGGCGGTCGGGGTGTGGGAGTCGGACCCGAGGAGGGTCTTCCCCGGGACGCCGAACCGCTCGTAGTGGAGCTGGTGGCAGACCCCGTTCCCGTTCTTGGAGAACTTCGCCCCGTAGTGGGAGGCGATCGACTGGAGGAAGGCGTGATCGTCGGTCGATTCCCCCTTGAACCCGAGTGACGTGTGGTCGGAGTAGCTGACCACGAGCTCGGCGTTCACCTTCTCCATCCCGAGGGACTCGAACTCGAGCCAGGCCATCGTCCCGGTCGAGTCCTGGGTCAGGCAGTGGTCGATCTCGATCCCGATCTCTTCTCCGCGCTCCAACTCGCCCTCGCGTACGTGGCCGGCGAGGATCTTCTCCGTCATCGTCTGCGGCATACCGATCACCCCACTAAGGGGCGGATTATAGCCCGGTTTTCCAGGCCGATCACAGCTCCCCTTCGAGCCGTGCTGCAGCAACGATACCGGAACGGACCGCCCCTTCGATCGTCGCCGGCCAGCCGGTCGCTGTCCAGTCCCCGGCGAGGTAGAGGCCGGCGATCGGGGTCTTCGCCGATGGCCGGATCCAGTCGATCCCAGGGACGGGGATGAACGTCGCCTCCCGATGCTTTAGCGCCAACCGATCGACCAGGACGGCCCGCCGGACGGCCGGGAGGAGGTCCCTCAGGGAAGAGACGAGCCGCTCGGCGATCTCGTCGACCGGCCGATCGATCCAGTCGTCGGCCGCGCTCTGGGAGACGACGATGTGCGTCAACGGGCCATCCCCGCGTGTCTTGGAGAGGTCGAAGACCGGCCCGACCGGAGAGCCGACAGGGATCACGAACTCTTCATCCATCACCGGGCGATCGAACCAGAGGTGAAGATCGACGATCGGGGAGAAGGAGAACGCCGGGAGATCGATCGCCCCTTCCGGGAGGATCCTCCCGAGCTCATCCGGGGGGACGGCGGCTATCACGGCATCGGCTTCGATCGCCTCCCCATCGGCCGTTTCGATCCCGGAGATCCTCCCTCCCTCGATCAGGACCGATCGGACGGGGCTCGATACCCGCACGGTCCCTCCCCTCTTTTCGATGTAGCGGCGGGCGGCGGAGAAGACCTGCGAGAACGGTCGGACGAACAGCCCGATATCCGCCGCCCCCGGCCGGAAGAGCCCCACGCGGAGGACCGTCCGTGCCGCGGATAGGCCGACCCGACTCGAGCGGGCGTTCAGGGTGGCGATGCAGATCGGATCCCACAGCCTATCGACGGCGAGCCCCTCCTGCCCGTGATCATCGAGCCAATCAGCGAACGTCATCTCATCCCGGCGGCGGTCGAGGAGGAGGGAGAGGCCGGCGCGGAGGCCCGCGAGGCGATCCCTTAAAGGGAGGGGGCGGTAGGAGAGGAGGCTCGGGGCGAGGTGGAGCGGGCCGGGGAGGAGGGAGGAGGAGAGGCGGCTGATCCTCCCCAAATGGAGGATCGGGATCGACAGCTCCCGCTGGAATCGGAGGACGGAGGTAGCACCGATCCGCTGGAGGAACCCCTGAAATACCGTGCAGCAGCGCATCGTTACGTGCTGTCCGTAGTCGATCTCCTCATCCCGGCGGGGGAGGTAAAATGATCCCGCCCTCCCGCCGAGCCGACCGGCCCGCTCGAGGAGAATCGGGGGATGGCCGTCACCTGCGAGGCGGCAGGCAGCGGCGGCGCCGGCGAACCCCCCTCCGATCACGATGATCACCATTCAAGACCGCCCTAGGTACGATGATACCAATAGGTATACCTTTTCGCCGGACGAAAGCGAATGGCGGATCGAGAAGACATCGTAGCCTGAGGCCTCGATCCGAGCGAGGATCCGCATGTAGACGCGCCCGAGGAAGAGGGGGAGCGGCCGGGCGTGACGGGGGAGGTCCGATACCAAGGTGGTCCCCCGCCCGATCCACTCCCGGGCCCGTTTCGCCTCGAACGCGAGGAGATCCCGCATCCGATCGGATACCTTCCCGGCGAGGACCTCCTCCTCGGTCACCCCGAACCGGGACAGGTCCTCCTGCGGGAGATAGATCCTCCCGCGGCCTCCATCCTCGGCGACGTCGCGGACGATATTTGCGAGCTGAAGCCCGATCCCGAGGTCGATCCCTTTCCTCCGCACTTGCCGGTCGACCGGACCGCCGTTCAGGACAGGGAGGACGGCGAGGCCGACCGCGGAGGCGACCCGGTAGCAGTATTCGGATAGCTCCTCGAACGTGGAATAGCGCGTCTTTTCGAGATCCATCTCCACCCCATCGATCACCGCGGAGAGGTCCGCCGGATCGACGGAGAAGCGAGATATCGTGTCTGCGATGGCAAGTTCCCCGTCCTCCGGGCTTCCGGAAGCGGCTCTCTCCAGCCGGCCCCGCAGCTCGGAGAGGTCCTCCTTCTTCTTGGAAAGCGGTCCGGGGCTGTCGGCGATGTCGTCGGCCTCGCGACAGAAGGCGTAGATCGCGTAGATCGAGCGGCGCTTGCGCACAGGGAGGGTCAAGAAGGCGTAGTAGAAGTTGCTCCCGGCGGCGCGGGTCCGGCGGGCGACCTTCCGGTAGGCTGCAGCTAGCTTCCGATCCATCTCTCGTACCGGAGCGAGGCGAGGGTGGACAGGAACAGGCGCATCTTCTCGGCCCTGCTCAGGGTCGGGCGGAGGGAGAGGGTGTCATATCCCTGAGATGCGATCTTATCGAGGATCGCGAGCCCCCCGCGGGAGAAGAGGGCGATGTCGACCTTTAAGTGCCCGGAGACGCGGTCGAGGAGAGGGAGCCCGTCCCGGAAGTAATCACGCGCCCGCTCGACCTGGAACCGGACGAGAGCCCGCAACTCCTCATTTGCGCTTTCGGCCGCGATGTCAGATTCGCTCACCCCGAACTTCTCCATCTCGTCCTGGGGGAGGTAGATCCTCCCCATCCCGTAGTCGCGCTTGATGTCCTGCCAGAAGTTGGTGAGCTGGAGGGCGGTACAGGTGTTGTCCGAGAGCCGAAAAAGCTCCTCGTCGCGGCGGCCGTAGAGCATAAGGAAGAGCCGCCCGACCGGGTTCGCCGAGCGGTCGCAGTAGTGAAGGAGCTCCCCGAAGTCGGCGTAGCGGCGTTTCCACTGGTCGATCCTGTTCGCCTCGATCAACTTGAGGAACGGCTCAGCAGGAAGGTCGAACCGGTGGATCGTCCCCTGCAGCGCCGCGATCACCGGATGGCGCGGACTCCCGGAATAGGCTGAGCGGAGCTCGTCCTCGAACCTGTCGAGGAGGGCGAGTCGATCCCCCGGGGCCTCGTCCCCGATGTCGTCGACGGTCCGGCAGAATGCGTAAACGGCGGCGATATGTGGGCGCATCCGCCGGGGGACGAGGAGCGAGACCAGGGTGAAGTTCTCGTAATGGCTTTTGGTCAGGCGGAGCGTCATCCTCCGCGCCTCATCGCGGGACGGCGCCCTCTCCGGCGGCTCGACCAAGGCACGGACGTGCTCTTTCACCATCCCTGGACTTGCACCACGACCTCGCGGGGGCGCGGCCGGTCGAGCTCGATCAGGAAGATACTCTGCCATCTGCCGAGGAGCGGCTTCCCCTCGGAGATGGGGATCGTCTCGCTCGCACCGAGGAGGAGGTGCTGGCAATGTGCATGCCCGTTCGGACACTCGTCCTCGGTCATGTTCGCCGTCCGGATGACGAAATCGTTGTGCCGGTAATTCCCATCGCGTGGGGCGGCCTCCTCGAGGAACCGGCCCATGTCGCGAAGGAGGAGTGGCTCGTTTTCGTTGATCTTTATCGCCGCTGTCGTATGGCGGGAGAAGATAAGGACCGTCCCCTCCCTTATCCCGGACTCCTCGACCGCCTTGACCACATCGGCGGTGATGTCGATGAACTCCGGGGCTCCGCTCGCCACGCGTCGGATGAGGGTGCGATGGACCCTCACCGGATCTTCGACCGATGTACGCATGATCGTCTCACCCACGCTTACCCCCTATCCCTTGATCCATCCTTCATATCCCCAAATCGATGAAGCACATCGACGACCGCGGCGATGACGTCGTCCGGGGTCGACGCTCCGGCGGTCACCCCGACCAGATCGACCCCGGCGAGCCATCCCGGCTCGAGCTCACCCGCAGACTCGATGTGATGGGTCGGGACGCCGGTCTCCCTGCAGGTCTCGGCCAGCTTCCGCGTGTTCGCCGAGGTCCGGCTCCCCACGACGACCAAAAGGTCGACCTTCGCCGCCAGCTCACGCGCCGCTTGGTAGCGCCGGCCGGTCTCGGGGCAGGTGGTGTCGACGATCCTGATCTCCCCGAGCTTCCCGGTGTAACGCTCCGCAAGGGCCTGGGCGAACCGGGCGAACAGCTCCGGCTTCTTCGTCGTCTGGGCGATGATCCCCATCTTCCTCGCCTCCTCCGGTAGCTCAACCTCGGGGGTGAGGGTGGCGATCCCCTTCCCGGCCGTCCAGGAGAGGATCCCCTTCACCTCCGGATGATCGGCTTCCCCGTAGACGATGACGAAGTACCCCTCGTCGACCAGCTTGGCCGCCGTCTGCTGCGCCCGGCGGACGATAGTGCAGGTCGTGTCGACGAGCCTGAGACCGCGGCGGCGGATCTCCGAGTAGACCTCCTCCCCCGCCCCGTGGGCGGTGATCGCCACCGTCCCCCCGCCCGGGACCTCGTCGAGGGAGTGGACGAGCCTCGCCCCTCCTTTGGCGAGCGCCTCCACCACGTGGGCGTTGTGCACGATCGCCCCTAGGGTGTAGAGCTCCCCGTGCTGTCGGGTCTCGGTCTCGATCATCTCAACCGCGCGGTTCACCCCAAAGCAGAACCCGAGTACCTCGGCGCGCACGATCCTCATCCTCCCCCCCTCGCCCTCCGGTAGCGGCCGAGGGCCATCACCGGGAAGACCTCGCGGTACAGGTGATAGTTGATCATGAAGTCAGTCGGAAAACCGGTCCCGGTGAAGTATGGCTCGTCCCAGCCGCCGCCTTCCTTCTGGGTCTCAATCAGGTAGGAAATCCCGCGAGCCGTGGCCGGATGGTCGACCTCGCCAGCGGCGATCAGGCCGAGGAGGGCCCAGGCGGTCTGGGACGCGGTCGATGGTCCCCGGCCGCGCCAGGCCGGATCGTAGTACCCCTCGATCCTCTCCCCCCAGCCGCCGTCTCCGTTCTGATGTTCGATCAGCCAATCGACCGCCCGCCGGACGGACGGGGAGTCCATCTCCTCCCCAACCGCAGCGAATGCGGGGAGGACCGCCCCGATCCCGTAGGTCAGGTTCACCCCCCAGCGGCCGAACCAAGCCCCGTCCGGTTCCTGTTCTTGCTTTAGGTAACGTAGCGCCCGGTCGATCGGGGGGAACCCCTTCCTGTAGCCGAGCCGGCCGAGGAGCTCGACGATGTGCGCCGTAACATCGACCGAGGGAGGATCGATCATCTCCCCGAAGTCGGCGAACGGGATCTCCCGGAGGAATGCCTTGGTGTTGTTCCGGTCGAACGCCCCCCAGCCCCCGTCTTCGCTCTGCATCCCGAGGAGCCACTCGAGCCCGCGGGAGATCGCGCTCTCCTTCTTCTCCCCCTCGAGCGGGATCCCCATAAGCGCGATCATCACGACCGCAGTGTCGTCGGTGTCGGGATAGATGTCGTTCTCGAACTCGAACGCCCATCCGCCCGGCCGTGCCCTGCAACGGACCTCCCAGTCCCCGCCGGTGAAGATCTGCTCGCCAAGGAGCCAGTTTCCCGCCTTCATCAGCGCCGGGTGGTCGGCCGCGAGGCCGGTCTCCTGAAGGGCGAGGGCGGCGAGGGCCGTATCCCAGACGGGAGAGAGGCACGACTGGAGCCTGAACGTATCTTCCTCCTCAATAGCGAACCCCTTCTCCCCGTAGAACCCGGCCAATCCCTTCTTCATCACCGGGTGATCCATCGGGTAGCCGAGTGCCTTGAGCGCGATCAACGAGTACACCCACGGGGGTTGGATCCCGCCCCACGAGCCGTCCGCCTCCTGGCGGGCGACGATCCAGCGTTCGGCCTTCCTGATCGCGGTCCGGCGCAGCGGTTTCACCGGGAAGTGGTCGTAGACCCGAAGCATCTTGTCCAACACCCGAAACCCTTTTGACCACCCCGAGTTTTTCGTCACCGGAATGCGCAGGTCCGCCTTCTTCTTGCCGTTCACGAATAGCTCATCGATATGAGCGTACTTCGGTAGCGGAAACACCGGCCTGAGGCTCTGGATGATCGTCATCGGGACGACCGTCCCGCGCGCCCAGCACGCGAAATCGTAGATGCTGATCGAAAACCAATGGGGAAGGAAGATGACCTCCGGGGGCATCATCGGCGTTCCGCGCCAGTCCCACTCCCCGAGCATGGCAAGCCAGATCTTCGTGAAGATCCGTGCTTTCTCCACCCCACCGTTAGAGAGGATGAACTCGCGCGCCTTGCGCATCTGCGGTCTGTCCGGCGAGATGCCGGCCAGCTTGAGCGCCACGTACGCTTCGATCGACGTTGATAAGTCACCCGGCCCGTCGTACCAGATCGCCCACGTTCCGTCATCCCGCTGCTTCGAGAGGATGTAGTTTGCGATCTTCTTCCATTCCTTCTTATCCGCCACCCCGAGGATGTGGGTAAGGAACATGTGCTCGGCGGTGATGGTGACGTTCGACTCGAGCTCCCCCCACCAGTACCCCTCGTCGTACTGGAGGGCGAGGAGACGACCTATCCCCTTCTCGATCGCTCCTTCCAGTTTGGTCTCGATCCCTAGCTTAGCCATTCCCTACCTCCTCGGCGAGCTTGCGCACCGCCGCGACCACCGCAGTGGGGAGCTCGCCCTCCGGGACGTTCCGCTGCGTGATCCTCCCGCGCACATAGATCGTCCCCGCGCCGGCTCCCCCGACCAGGCCGACGTCCGCCTCCCCCGCCTCCCCGATCCCGTTCACCACGCAACCGAGCATCGCCACGGTGAGCGGGGCGGTGACGTCCTTCAGCCCCTCCTGCACCTCCTCGGCGATCCGGAAAAGGTCGATCTCCGCCCTCCCGCACGTCGGGCAGACGCGGTAGAGGATCCCCCGCTTCCGCAGCCCGAGGGCGCGGAGGATCGCGTAGGCGACGTGCACCTCCTCGACAGGGTTCCCGGTGAGGGAGACGCGGATCGTGTCGCCCAGCCCCTCCTCGAGGAGGACCCCTAAGCCGACCGCCGAGCGGATCGATCCCTCCCACGGGGTTCCGGCCTCGGTGATCCCGATGTGGAGGGGGTAATCGACCTTCGAGGCGATCATCCGGTAGGCGGCGATCGTGGTCGGCACGTCGGTCGCCTTGAGGGAGATCACGATGTCGTGGAAGCCGCGCTCCTCCAAGATCCGGATTTCGCGCAGTGCGCTTTCCACCATCCCCTCGGCGGTCGCCCCCCCGTGCGGACCGCGGAACTCCGGGGCGAGGGAACCGGAGTTCGCCCCGACCCGGATCGGGATCCCGGCCTCCTTCGCCGCCTCCACCACCTCCCCGATCTTCTCCGGGTCGGTTATGTTCCCGGGGTTGAGCCGGAGCTTGTCGACCCCGGCTTCGATTGCAGCGAGGGCGAGCCGATGATCGAAGTGGATATCGGCGACGAGGGGGAGGGGGATCCGCTCCTTGATCTCGGAGAGGGCCGCGGCCGCGGCTCGGTCCGGGACGGCAACGCGGACGATCTCGCACCCGGCCGCCTGCAGCCGTTCGATCTGGGCGACGGTCGCGGCGACGTCGCGGGTATCGGTGTTCGTCATCGACTGGACGACGATCGGGGCGCCCCCTCCGATCGTAACCGAGCCGACCTTCACCGCCCGGCGCGTCATCCTTCACCTCCGAATCCATCGAGGAGGGCGGCGATCCCCCGGCCGATCGCCCTCCCGGTGGAAAACCCGACGCGGCCGGCACGGACCGCGGCGAGCGGATGGAGGATCGCGTCCGCAGCGCGCCGGAGCGGGAGGGGCCGATCCGCTCGGTCGAGGACGGCCTTCAGCGCGAGGAACGGGACCCGGTTCTCCTCCGCCCATGCAGCCAGAGATCCCGCCTCCATCTCGACCCCGATCGCTCCCGTCTCCTTCCACAACTTCGCCTTCTCATCGACCGTTCCGACGACCCGATCGGCCGTCACCAGCCCGCCGACCGCCGGATCGATCCGATCAGCGCCGAGGGCAGCTCGAGCCCGGGCAAGGATCCCGGCGTCGACCGCGATCCTCCTTCCCCGATGGTAGACCGCGCTCGCCAGGATCAGATCGCCTGTTTTGAGGCGCGGATCGAGCCCGCCGCAGAACCCGGTCGAGACGAGGAGGTCGGGCCGTCCGAGTGAACCCTCGAACCCGGACGGAGCGCCGGGACGGATCCGGACGGCCCGGAGCCCGGGCCGCTTCGGGATCCACGCCCTCTCGAGGAAGAATGGGGCCGCCACGACGATCATCTCCCCCGCTCACCCCGGGCCAACGTCAGAAGGTCGCGCGGCTTGGACAGGGCCTCGAGGATGCTCGCCCCCTCGAACCCGGAGTGCATCATGCAATTCGTGCACCGCCGATCCTTCCCCGGCCCGTAGCCCTCCCACAGCTTCGGGTCGAACAGCTCATTTACGTCGTCCGTATGCTCGTCGGCGAGGATGTAACAGGGTTTCCGCCAACCGAGGACGGTGTAGGTCGGGGTCGTCCAGGCGGCGCACGGGTAGTCGCGCTTCCCGCGGAGGAAGTCGAGGTAGAGCGGGTTGTTGTAGAACGGGAAGCCCTTGCTTGGGTCGAGAACCCGCTGGAAGACCTTTATCGACTCCTCCCGCTCGAGGAAGAGCTCCCGCTCGGAGACATCCTTGTACGCGTAACCTGGGGAGACCATCAACCCCTCCACCCCGATCTCGGTGAGGAGGTTGAACAGCTCATGCAAGTCCTCGACGTCGGAGCCGTGGAAGAGGGTCGAGTTCGTGTTCACCCGGAACCCGCGGGAGACGGCCTCCCTCAGGGCAGCGATCGCGATCTCGAACGTCCCCGGCCGCTGCGTCACGTAGTCGTGGACCTTCTCCGTCCCGTCGAGGTGGACGACGAACGAGAGATGATCACTCGGGGTGAACAGGTCGAGCTTCTCCTCCAGGAGGAGGCCGTTCGTGCAGAGGTAGACGAACCGCCTCTCGTCGGTTATCGCCTTCACGATCTCACCGATCTGGGGATGGAGCAACGGTTCGCCCCCGGCGATCGAGACGATCGGCGCTCCGGAGGCGCGGACCGCGGCGAGCGATCCCTCGACCGAGAGGCGCCGGCTGAGGACGTCCTTGTACTCCTCGACCCGGCCGCACCCGATGCAGTGAAGGTTGCACGCCTCAAGCGGCTCGAGCATGGTGACGAACGGGAAGTACCTCCTCCCCTTCGCCTTCTGTGCCACGATGTAGCGGGCCATCGCCATGTCCAGTTTGAGCGGTCGCTTCATTTCGATCTCCTTGCCAGATAATCGATCAGTTCGGATAGATCCTTCTTCCCGATCTCGGAGAACGGGATCATCTCCATCGTCTCCCGCGCCCGGGAAAGCTCGGCATCCACCATCCCTTCGGCCTCCACCCTCACTCCCAGCCGCTCTAGTAGCCCGATCACCGCAGCGACGTCAGAGCCGGTCAGATCGTCCTTCCGGTAGATCTCCCGAAGGGCCTCCCGATCCGGACCAGCGGCATGGGAGATCCCGAGGACGACCGGGAGGGATCTCTTCTTCCGCCGTATGTCCGAGCCGCGCGGCTTTCCGGTCACCGATTCGTCTCCCCAGATCCCGAGGATATCGTCGCGGATCTGAAACGCCCTCCCGATAGCCGCCCCGAGGGCCGTGAGCTTCGCCAGGGTCGGATCGTCGGCGCGCGCGGCGATCCCGCCGAGGACGAACCCGGCCCGGATCAGGGCGCCGGTCTTCCGGTCGATCATCCCTAGGTAGTCGTCGACCCCGATCTCTCTCCCTTCGTAGGAGAGGTCGAGGACCTGCCCATCGATCATCTCGATCGTCGCGGAAAGGAGGGCATCGGCCGCGGCCGGCCCGGCGGAGAGGGCGGTTCTTACCGCGATCGCCTCCATCAGATCACCAGCGTTTATCCCCTGGGCCATCCCGTGCAGGGCCCAGACCGTCGGCCGGCCGCGCCTCATCCGGTCCCCATCCTGGATGTCATCGTGGATCAGGGAGAAGTTGTGGACCAGCTCGAGCCCGACGGCAGCGGGGAGAGCCGCGCCAGGATCGGCGCCGAGCTCGGACGCGGTGAACAGGACGAGGCTCGGCCGGAGGAGCTTCCCCAGGTTCTCCGTCCTCCTTCCGGTTTCGTCCTCCAACCCGACGTGATAACGGAGGGTCGCCGCAAGCGGACCTCCCCCGGCGAGTGCCTCCTCCAACCCGGTGATTATCTCCTTCCGGAACCTCGTAAGTATCCTCGGTCCGTTCATGATTTCGGTGCCAACCGCGCTATCCCCAACCGATCCGCAGCCTCTACGAGCTCGGCAGCTGTGTGGGCGCCGAGCTTTCGCATCAGCCGGGCGCGGTGGTTCCGCACCGTGTGCAGGCTCCGCGACATGATCTGTGCGATCTCCGCGTTCCTCTTCCCCTCCACGATCAGTTGGAGTACCTCCCTCTCGCGCTCGGTCAAGGATAGGCCCTCATCTTCAGGCTCCGGAACCCCTGAGGAGAAGTGGATCCCGCCGGCGGCCACCGCCGCGATCGCCGCAACCAGCCTCTCCGGGGCCTCGTCCTTCAGCACGTAGCCGCTCGCCCCGGCCCGGGCCGCCTGGGAGATGTATCCCTCATCCGCATACATCGAAAGGACGATGACCCGGGTATCAGGAGAGACTCGCCTCATCCGCCGGATCGCCTCGATCCCATTCAGGATCGGCATCGCTACGTCGACGAGGGCGACATCCGGATGTACCTTCCGGACCAAGCGGACGAGCGCCCGGCCGTCCCCTGCCTCCCCCGCCACCTCGATCCCGGAGGAGACGAGGAGGGCCCTTATCCCCTCGCGGACGAGTGCATGATCGTCTCCCAACACCACCCTGATTCTATTCATCATGCAAGTTTACTGAAAGAGGACCTTCCGCGTAATGGGGAAAATGTATCAATCCCGCGGTTCGAGCCGGATCCGCCTGGCATGCGCGATCAGCCCGGCGCGGGTGTGGATCCCGAGCTTCTCCATCAGCCGGGCGCAGTGGTTGGCGACCGTCCGGGGACTGATCCCGAGGACGGAGGCGATCTCGCCATCCCTCTTCCCTTCTCCAAGGAGAGCGAGCACGTCCCGTTCCCGGGGGGTCAGCCCGAAGCTCGGTCGGTCTAGATTCCCGCTCATCGCCGCTTCGATCGCCGCATACAGCTCCTTGGCCGGAGCCGACTTGGAGACGAGCCCGGCCGCCCCAGCGGCGACAACTGCGACGGCGTATTCTGGCTCGTCGTACATGGTAAGGACGAGGATCCGGATCTCCGGGGAGGCGGAGAGGAAATCGGGGATCGCGCTCAGCCCGTCACGGTCAGGTAAGGAGAGGTCGAGGAGGACGATGTCCGGGGCGGTACGGCGGACGAGCTCGAGGCCGGTCCCGGCGTCGGCCGCCTCACCGACGATCTCGTAGCGGGCAGAGAGGAGCTTGATGAGGCCGGCGCGGACGAGGGCGTGATCATCGACGATCGCGATTCTCATCCCCGACATACGGGACCTCCACGGCAAGGATCGTCCCCTCCCCGGGCCGGGAGGAGACCTCCATCCTCCCCCCGATCCCCTCGACCCGCTCCCTGATCCCGCGCAGGCCGAGACCGGGGATGGCATCGGGGTCGAACCCGACCCCATCGTCGGCCACGGTGAGCAGGATCACCCCTTCCTCATCTTTGACCGAGATCTCGACGTGCCGCGCCCGCGCGTGTGCCTCGATGTTCCGGAGCGCCTCCTGGGCGGCGGAGAAGATCAGGCCCTCGTGCTCCCGGGGGAGCCTCCCGGAGAGTCCGACTTCGACATTCACCTCCATCCCCCCGGCCTCCTCCACCATCCTCCCGAGCCGACGGAGGGAAGGGCCAAGGCCGAGTTCATCGAGGAGGGGAGGCCTGAGGGAGTGGGCGAGATCGCGGGCCTGGGCGATCGCCCGATCGATCATCCCCTGGGCCCGAGCGGGGTCCCCCCCGGCGGCTAGCTCCAATTTGACCGCAGCGAGGATCTGGCCGAACTCGTCGTGAAGGACGCGAGCGATCCGGCGGCGTTCGTCCTCCTGGGCGGAGAGGATCCGCCGCGAGAGATGCGAAAGCTCCTCCTCGCGGCCGCGCAGCTCCCGATTCTTCCGGGCGTAGATCTCGGTGAACGCCCGCACGGTGTAGGAGAGCGGAGCGTACACCCCGACCGCGCCGGCGAGGATCGTGGTCAGGTTGTAGGCGAGGTTCCGATACGGGGCCTCGTAGGGCGGAAAGAGGGAGCGGTGCGGGATCGCGCCGGAATACTCGAGGATCACGAGCCCCGAATAGAGGAGGACGACGAGGCCGGTGATCAGGTACCCCTGGAGCTCGGGGAGGAAGAAATTGGCGTAGATCACGGTGAATATGTAGAAGACGATCCCGATCCACTCGCTCCCCCCCATCAGGTGGATCAATCCGGTTATCAGGAAGATCTCGACGATGAAGAACCCGGCATGCGCCCAATGAAGGCCTGTGGGGCTCGCCTGGCGCTCGATCAGGTACTTGAACGGGAAGGTGAGGAGGAACCATACCAGGGGCGCGTAGAAGAGCGGGTTCAGGTAGCTGATCTTGGTGAGGAAGATGACGATCAGGGCGACCGCGGAGAACGCCCCCAGGGTGATCCTCCGCGCCATCACCGTCTTGAGGACGGTCGCCTTCAGCTCGGCAAAGTCGCGCTCGGGGACCATCGAAACGGTTACTTCAGGGTCGGCGGGAGGACGATCTTTCCGAAGTTCTTCTCATAACGTTGGATGTTCTCGCCGATCGCCTGGTAGAGGCGCTTCATATGCCCCGGATTCAGGATGATGCGGGATACGAGGGACGCTCGCCCCTCCTTCGACGCCTGTGGTTGGGGCTCGAGGAAGAGGAAGTCGATCACGAACTCTTCCTTCCGGTGCGAGATGAGGGCGAGATTCGAGTAGTTCCCCATCCTCTTCTCGTTGTCGGCCGTGATCTGCATCTTGTGCTCTGGCATCGGACGGTCACCTCCCGGCCCGATGATGGTAGCCCCTCATTCCCGGTCGAACAAGGAGGGCCTTCACGGACCGAGATGCCGCTCGAAGAACCTCCCGATCACCGCGGCATGATGCCCGAAGACGAGGACGTGATGGTTCCCGAGCGGGGCGGTCAGGAGCGAATCGACCGGTCCCCTCATGACGGCCCGCACCTGCGTCCGACAGAGGTCCTCCCGGAACGGGGCCTCCTCGATCGTCCCCTCGCCGACGAACAGCTGATCGAGCCTCTCCCCGCCGAACCGGAAGAGGGTGCACGGCCCGGTCGGGAACTCGCCGGATATCCCCACGCCGAGGCCGGATTCGAAATGGCTCCTTATCGCGTATCCCTCAGTCAACGTGAGCGGACAGGTGCAGTGGGAGATCCCGACGGTCCGGCCGTCCGGATCGATCGAGGAGATGTTCCCCATGAACGCCGGCCGGCCGGAGAGGAGGAATCCGATGTACAGGGAGAAGAGGGATTGGAGGTCCCCTTCGCAACCGGCGGGTATCCCTTCGTCATTCAACCGGGAGAGGGCGTAGCATCCGGTATTCCCCAGCGGTCCCAGAAGATCGAAGCAGCGGACGGTCAGCGCCGCGAGCCGATGCTCGTCGACCAGGCTCCGGAGCCCCTTGTAGATGGCGATTGCACCGCGGATGTCGGCAGGATCCGGCTCTTCTACGGCCCCGGCCCCCTTGATGAACGCGGCGATCTCCTTCTTCGGGACGCGCGCCTTCTCCACCCGCTCCACCAGCTCATCTATAGCCACCTCCACCAGCTCGACGGAGAGCCGGCCCTTCACGAAGGCGTGGTCAACGCCGCTCGCTACGAGCCAGTCGGACGGTTCGCCGATCAACCCGATCCGGCTGAACCTCAGCTCCTCCCACGCCTCGGCGAGCGTCATCTCCTCCCTCAGTCCGGCCGCTATCTCCTCGGGGGGGCCGAACAGGATCCTCCCCTCCCCCCCGTCCTGCCTGATCCGCGCCAGGATCTCGAGCGCGGCAGGGAGCGAATTGTGCGTCGGGTGGGCGATCAACAGGACCGGCGAAGGGAGATGGGAGACGGTCTTCAACGCTTCCCTCTCCACGCCACCGGTCAGGATCAACATCGCGGTCAACCGTTCGGGCGTCGGCTGCTCGACCTCGGCGATCTTCACGCCCCCTGCCGCCTGAATCCGACGGAGTAGCTCACCCTTCACCCTACTGAGCCTCCGCTTGTCATGGAGAGGGGAGGCGCGTACGATGACTTCGACCTCACTCATGCCTAGATCGTATTGAATCCGGTTCCCACCCGCCGATCCATTCCCCCACCCCCATCCCAGACAACGATCACCCCCGCCCGATCCCGGGGGAGGGGAACGAGGGTACAGGGTCTCCAGCGAACGGAGACGGATGGCCGATCGGAGGCGGCGACTTGAACCGCTAGCGGCTCCTCTGATACGCTCCTTCCCCAGCATGGCGATTCGATCCGGCAATCGGGGAGGGGAAAGGGATGACGATCCTTAAATCGATGTTCTATGGGAACGCTGTCTGGCGCTGGCTCCTATCCGCCGGCGTTATCGTCGGTGTATGGTTCGCCCTCCATGTCCTCCTCCGGATCCTGATCAACCGGCTCCGGGGATTCGTCGCCCACACCCCGGGCCGGCTCGATGACCTCCTCGTCGACCTCCTCGAGAAGACGCGTTTCCTGTTCATCCTCGTCCTCGCCCTGTACGCCGGCTCCCTCGTCCTCTCCCTCCCTGTCACGGCGAGGACCGCCCTTCGGACCCTGTTCATCATCGCCCTCCTCCTTCAGGCCGGCTACTGGGGGAACGGGCTCGTCGCCTTCTTCACCTCCCGGTTCGTCAAAAGGAAGCTGAAGGAGGACGCGGCGGTGGCGACCTCGCTCTCCGCCCTCGGATTCATCGCCAAGTTCGTGATCTGGGCGATCGTCGTCCTCATCGCGCTCGACAACATGGGGATCGACATCACCGCCCTGATCGCCGGCCTCGGAATCGGGGGGATCGCGATCGCCCTCGCCGTCCAGAACATACTGAGCGACCTGTTCGCCTCCCTCTCGATCATCGTGGATAAGCCGTTCGTCATCGGGGACTTCATCGTCATCGGCGACCTGAGGGGGACGGTGGAGCGGATCGGGTTGAAGACGACGCGGATTCGGAGCCTTTCGGGCGAGCAGATCGTCTTCTCGAACAGCGATCTCCTCTCAAGCCGGGTCCGCAACTACAAGCGGATGTACGAACGGCGGATCTCGTTCTCGATCGGCGTCACCTACGACACCAACCCCGAGCTGCTCGAGCGGATTCCGAAGATGATCGAGAAGATCGTCTCCTCTCAACCGAAGGTCAGGTTCGACCGATGCCATTTTAAGTCGTTCGGCGATTTCGCCCTCATCTTCGAGACCGTTTACTATATGCTGGTCCCCGACTACAACGCATATATGGACACCCAACAGGCGATAAACCTCTCCATCGCCAGGGAGTTCGCGGAAGAGGGGATCGAGTTCGCATACCCGACCCAGACGATCTACCTCGCTAAGGGCGGCCCGTCATAGGACGAACAGGCCGACGAGCGCCGAAGCGGCGAGGCCGATGAGGGCGGGGACGGCCATCCGCCTGCAGAACGCCCCGAGAGAGGTATCGAAGTACTCGAGCGAGACCGATACGCACGGATGGACCGGGGTCACGATGTAGCCGAGGAAGACGGCGAAGTAAGTGACCGCGAACCCGGCCGGGCTGATCGGGCCGTACGTCGTGACGAATATCGGGACGATTATCGATATCGGGGCCTGGATCCGGCCGGTGATCAGCCCGAGGATCGGGCCGATCAGCGTCATCAGTACGAGGGGAGGGAGGGTCATCTCCCCGATCCGCTCCGGGATACCCGATACCTTAAAGACGTTCAGGAATGCGAACATCGCAACGATGATCGCCGCGTACTTGAGCGGGCGCATCCTGACGAAGACCTTCCCCAGCCGCCTCGGATGGAAACGCCCGAGGCTCATCCCGAGGACCAGGCTCGCCGTCACGCCGAGGGCGGTCCCGATCTCGGAATAGGGGAGGCGGACCGTACCCTTCAGCGTGACATCGAGGATCGGCGCTATCAGGATGACGATGAGAGGTAGGGCAAACCCGGCGAGCGAGAACGGCGGGGAGACATCCGGTTCCGGCTTAACCCGGCGGAGGATGAAGAGATAGCCGAGGAGGAGCGAGAGCCCGAACGGGATCATCATGTAAGGGATGACGGTGTAGACGTCGAAGTGGGCGATCTTGGCAGAAGCGATCAGGGAAGGTCCGAGGGGATAGACGAGGAGGAGGACGTGCCGGAACCAGACGTTGGCGGCCGCCTTCAGCTCGAGCGGGGCGTTGCGGGCCCGCCGCTCGATCACCGGAGCGGAGAGGAGGGCCCCGCCCGGCATCGGGAGCATCCCTAGGAGAGCCGGGGAGAGGGCGAGGAACGGCCGAAGGCCGATCTTCAGGTTGGAGACGAGGCGATCCATCTCCCCCGTCGCTTCCATAACCCCGCCGATCATCGGGATCACCCCGACGATGAACGAAAGGAGGAGGACGCTCGGGTCGGAGAGCGTCTTCCATAACACCTCGAGGAACGAGGCCGGGCTGAGGGTGAATCCGGCGAGGATCAGTCCGGCGATCGCCATCGAAAGAGCGAGATCGCGGCGGGAGACGACGAGGAGCGCCGCCAGGGACAGCCCGAACCCGATCCAAAGGATCATCTTTCCCCCCTCTGGACAGCCACGTACCGTTTCGGGGAAGATTACCCGATCCGCCCCATCTTCCCCAGGACGGACATAGGAGGACCCGACCGATGGAGATCGAGGAAGGACTGCGAGGGAGGCTGATCGACGGGAAACTCCCGTGCGCCGCCGCGTTCGAGCTGGCAACAGAGCTCGGGATCGCCCCGATCCAGGTTCGCGAAAAGGCGGACAACGAAGGGATCCACATCTCCCGCTGTCAGCTCGGTCTGTTCGGGTTCGAGGAGTTCGGGGAGAGGCGGATCGCCTGCCCGTTGGCGAAGGTCCCGAAGAGGATCGAGGAGAAGATGAAAGCCGGGCTCGTGAACGGGAGCCTCCCGTGCGTCAAGGCATGGCGGATCGCTCGTGAAGAGGGGATAGCCAAGTTCCTCGTCGGCTCCGCGGCCGAGACCCTCTCCCTGAGGATCGGTCCGTGCCAGCTCGGCTGTTTCTGAACCCGGAGCTAACCGCTCGGGATGGCGCTCCGGGCGAGCTCGTCGGCCCGCTCGTTCTCCGGATCCCCGGCGTGCCCCGCCACCCAATGGAAGGTGACACGGTGGATGGAGGCGAGCCGGTCGAGTTCCCGCCACAGATCCGCGTTCTTCACGGGAAGGAGGCGCTTTCCGACCCGCCTCTTCCACCCGTTCAACTTCCAGGACGCGATCCAGGCCGTGATCCCGTTCTTCAGGTAGGCGGAATCGGTGTAGAGGTCGACCTTACACGGGGTCTTCAGCCGCCGGAGGGCCTCGATCGCAGCGGTCAGCTCCATCCGGTTGTTCGTCGTCCGGGCCTCCCCGCCGGAGATCTCCTTGCGGAGCGAATCGTTTATCAGGACCGCTCCCCACCCGCCCGGGCCGGGATTCCCGCTGCAAGCTCCATCCGTATAGATCCGAACGGTATGCACGATGCCGTTAGGTATAGCCCATCGCGGCTCGATTGTCGAGCGTTGCCCTGAGAAAACCGAGCGGCTACCATCGAATGGAGGGAGGCATGGACGAACCCCAGATCATCCTGTTCATTGGCGATCCGTACCGTTGCGATAGGGCTCTAGCGAAGCGGGAGGAGGAGATCTTCTCCGGTACGGCAGGGGGCGAACGCCGCACGGTATACGCCGATGAAGCCGACCCCTCCTCCCTCGGGGTCGATCTCCGCTCGAGTTCCCTGTTCAGCTCGAGGAGGCACTTCGTCATCAGGGGGATCGAACGGGCGCAGGCCGAGGCCGCCCTCGCCGCCGCCATCACCCGGGAGATTTCGGATGGGACGTTCGTCAGCCTGATCGCGACCGAACTGAAGGGGAAGAGCCCCATCCTGAAGGCATGCAGGAAGCGGGGGGCTGTCGTCTCCCTCCCCGCCCCGCGCGGCCGCGGTATGACCAGAGCGGCGGCCGGGATCCTCGCCGAACGCGGGGTGGAGGTGGAGGAGGAGTCGATCGACGTCCTCTTGAATCGGACCGGAGGGAGACTGATCGCCCTCGCCCGCGAGGCGGAGAAGCTCCGTTCGTTCGCCCGGACCGGCGGGCTGACCGGGGAGGCGGTGGAGCGGCTCGCATTCCCGAACGCGGAGCAGACGGTCTATCCGTTCTACGACCGCCTCGGCGAGGGGGACCTGACAGGGGCGATCGCCGGCATCCGGGAATTGGATGAGGACCCCACCTTGATGCTGAGCGGAGCGATCCGGCACCTGACCCGGTTGGCGATGATCCGGCTCCTCCTCGATCGCAAGACCCCGGCAAAGAGGATCGGGGGGCTCGTCGGGCTCCCCGATTGGCTGGCACGGAGGCTGATCGCTCAGGCGAAGCTCCACGGGATCGATCGGCTAATCTCGCTCCTCGATCTCGCGGTCGGGCTCGACCTCGAAGTCAAGGCCGGGAGGATCCCGGCGTTCGATGCCCTGCTCAAGCTCGTGTTCGCCGCTACTTCCCCTCAGCGACCCGGACGGGGATGAAGTTGGCGAACCCGGCCTTCTCCATCAACAGCCGGCTTGCGATCAGGGCGCAGAACAGGCTTCCGACCACGCCGATCCCGAGGGTTATCGCGAACCCCCTGATCGGTCCGGTCCCGAGGAGAAGGAGGATCACGGCCGTCAAAAGGGTCGTCAGGTTCGCGTCGAGGAGGGTCGACAGCGACTTTTCAAACCCCGATCTCACCGCAGCGAGCGGGGACTTCCCCTGGCGGCGCTCCTCCTTGACCCGCTCGAAGATGATCACGTTGGCGTCGACCGTCATGCCGATCGTCAGGATGATCCCCGCGATCCCGGGGAGGGTGAGGACCGCCCGGAATAGGACAAGTGCACCGAAGATGATCAGCATGTTCAGCACGAGGGCGAGGTTCGCCACCGCACCGAGGACGCGGTAGAGGACCATCATATAGATGAGGATCACGATGAACCCGATGACGATCGTCATCATCCCGCGCCGGATCGAGTCGTTCCCGAGCGTCGGGCCGACGCTCTCCTCCTCCACGACCGTGACCGCGGTCGGGAGGGCACCGGCGCGGAGGGCGATCGCCAGGATCTTCGCCTCGTTCGTGTCGAACCGGCCGGTGATCGTCGTCGAATCCTGCACCGCCCGCCACCCCTGTTGTGCCGCCTCCTTGATCGACTCGGTGATCCGGGGGGCGCTGTAGATCATGTTATCGAGGACGATCGCCAGGAGATCGTTGACGTTCATCTGTCGCATGATCTTGGCGAACTGCTCCGCCCCCTCCTGCGTGAACGACAGTGCAATGTACAGCTGGCCGATCGTCTGGAGGGACTGCGACGTCCTAACGACCGCGTTCGAAAGGGCGTTACCGGTGAGGAGGGGGTCTCTCTCCACGATGTAGGGTCTCCCATCCCGATCGTACAGGACCTCCTGATCGATCGACGTGGGGACCAGGTCATCGAGGGGGCTCGATCCTGCCTGTATGACGCGGCGGAACTCGAGGAGGGCGGTCTGTCCGATCAGCCGGCGCGCTTCCTCAGGGTCGGCCGCTCCGGGGAGGTTGATCAGGATCCTCTCCCCGCCGAACCGGCGTATCTCGGCGTTGGCCAAGCCGTACTGGTCGATCCGGTTGCTCAGGATGGTGATCACCTGATCGATCGTCTTCGTCTGATCGGCCGGGGTCATGTCGGCGACCCCCTCCGCCTCGAGGACGAGCCGCACCCCTCCCTGTAGGTCGAGCCCGAGCTTCACCACCTTGTTCAACGGCCAGAACGGGTAAAGGAGGTAGAGGGCGACAACGGCGACGACGATGACGGTTCCGAATCGCAACCAATCGTTCCGGGTCATATTGCTCCGCGTCATCGAAGTTACCTCACTTCTCCTGTTTTCTCACGATGCTCGACTTCGCCATCCGTAATTTCGCTCCATCCTCGAGGATCAACACGACGGAGGTGTCGCCGACCGATTCTATCTCACCGTAGATCCCACCGGCCGTGATCACCTTGTCCCCCCGCTTCAGGCTTCCGACCAGCTGATTCATCTGCTGCTGACGCCGTCGTTGCGGCCGGATCAGCATGAAATAGAAGATGGCCCCGAAGACGAGGAGGAGGATTACGAGTGGCAGGAAATCGGTGGCCCCCGGCGTCTGCGTCTCCCCGGCCGTCTGTCCGTAGGCCGCTCCTCCGCCGAGGAGAACCAACCACCATATAGCACCAAGGAACAATCGACCCATCCTATCCCTCCTTGCTAGCGCGCATATGCCGATAGACCCCCAACGAGATGAAGAGGATCCCCACGGCACCGAAAGCGACCGCTACTATGACCTCTCCGCTTCTCTCAAATCCTCTCTTTATCGCTATTACACGCTCTAGAACATAGAAGAGGTCGGCCCAGATTATACAATATAGGCCGATCAAGGTCGACGTACGCCGCCTCCCCTCCGGCACGCGGAGGCTCACCAGGTCGTATCCGACCGAGGCGACCGGGATGACCGTCCAAAGGTAGGAGAGGAGGGCTGTCCCCGGAACGAGCGATACGGCGAGGAGGAGGAGGAGGTGACCGGGATAGAGGGGAAGGACGTTCGCCACCGTCCCTCCCCGATCTGATCCCCACCTATTCCGGAAGATGAGGTAGGCCGAGTAGAGAACGGTCTCGACGGCGACGATGATCGCCGCGGTTTTCGGGAGGTCCCCTACGAAGAATATCAGGCCGAGGAGGACGAACAGGAGCGGTATAGACCAGATCGGAAGCTGTGGTCTCATCAGATCGCGGGGAGGATGAGCCGCGCCAGGACGAACAGGAACGCAAACCCGAGCACGTCCGTGACTGTGGTGAGGAAGATGGAGGAAGCGAGGGCCGGATCGAGTCGGAGGGCACGAAGGGTGAGGGGGATCACCGTCCCGGCGATCCCTGCCGCCAGCATATTGAGACCCATCGCCAGGAAGGCGACCAACCCCAAGTAGAGCTCTCCCTTCCAGACGAACGCCACCACCCCTACGACCACGCCGATAATGATACCGTTCAACAGTCCGAGGAGGATCTCCTTGGCGAGAAGATGCCATCCCTCTCCCTTGGAAACCTCGCCGAGGGCAATCCCCCGGGTAACGATGGTAACCGTCTGCATCCCCGCATTCCCTCCCTGCCCCGCAATGACCGGCATGAAGATCGCCAGGGCGGCAACCCTGGCGATCGTCGATTCGAACGCGCCAACAACCGCTGCGGCGAGGAAGGCGGTCAAGAGGTTGAAGGAGAGCCAGGGGAGGCGCAATCGGAGCGACCGGAACCAAGGCGTATCCACGCGATCCTCCAGCGGTACGGCCTGCGCTCGGTAGATGTCCTCGGTCGCCTCGTCCCGCATCACGTCGATCACGTCATCGACGGTGATCACCCCGAGGAGCCTGTTGTCGGAATCGACGACCGGGAGGGCGAAGTAATCGTACTTGTCGAACAGGCGGGCGACCTCCTCGACGTCCGCATCGACAGGGACGGTGACTGCGTCGCGGATCACGAGGTCGCGGAGCTCCTTCCCGGGCGGGGCGAGGGCCATGTCGCGGAGGGAGAGGACACCCTGGAGCCGACCTTCGTCGTCGACGGCATAGGCGTAGTAGACGGTCTCCGCCTCCTCCTGCCGGCGACGGAGGAGGTCGATCGCCTCCTGGACGGTCATCGACAGGGAGAGGGGGATGACCTCGGGCGACATCAGCCCGCCGGCGGTATCCGGAGGGTAGGAGAGGAGGTCGGTCAGGACCTCGGCATCCCTCTTGCTCAGCCGGGAGAGGAGCTCCTGTTGCACGTTCTCGGGGAGCTCGAGGAGGAGGTCGGCGGCGTCGTCCGGATCCATCCGGGCGAGGATCTCGCTCGCCTCCTTCCGATCAAGCTTGGCGACGAGGTCGGCCGATTCGTCCGGCTCCATCTCCCCGAGCGGCTCAGCGGCGGCGTGGCGGAGGAAGAGCTTGTGGACAAGCTCGGCCGCCTGCTCGTCGGAGAGCTCGCTCAGGACCTCGGCGACATCGGCCGGATCCTTCTTCAGGATCTCGCGCAGCGCTATCTTCCGCTCCTCCATCGTCCCCCTTTTGGACCTGTCATTATAATCGCCTCGATTAACGACACGCGGGATTCAATTCTTAAGAGAAAATGACGTCGAATACGAACTTCTAACTTACAGATACGAGCGGATGGGGGCGCGGATCGCCGCCGACGCCCTCGGCCTACCCCACCGGATCGTCCTGAAGAGCCTCGTCTTCCGGGCCGACGATGGCTCGTTCGCGTTCGCCCTCATAGATGCTGCTGGGACCGTGAGCGTCCGCAAGCTCGGCCGCGTTACATCGCGTAAGCACGTCGAGCCGGCCTCCCCGCGCGACGCGCAGCGGGTGACTGGGTATCTCGTCGGCGGGATCAGCCCGCTCGGATCGAGGAGGAGGCTCCCCGTGGTCCTCGATGCAAGGGCCGCTCAGGAGGACTTGCTCGTCATCAACGCTGGCGCTCGGGGAAAACTCGTCCGGCTGAGGACAAAGGATCTGGTCGCCCTCCTCGATGCGCAGGTAGCCGATATCCGCGCCGGCTAAGGTTATACGAGTTCGGCGATCTCGTCGATCATCGCGGCTATCACGTCGAACCCGCCCTGCCAGAAGGAAGGGTCGCGGACATCGATTTTCGCCTCCTCGAGGATCTCGATCGGCGCCTTCGAGCCGCCGTAGGAGAGGACCCTGAGGTACCTTGGTACGAACTCCTCCCCTTCCGCCTCGTAGGCCCGATAGAGGGAGAGGACGAGGAGGAGGCCGAACGCGTAGGCGTAGCAATAAAACGGGGTCGTGTAGAGGTGAGGGATCATCGTCCACTCCCACTTGAACTCCTCGGAGAGCTCGACGCTGTCTGCAAACTGCTCCCTCAGGTTCTCCATGTACAGCTCGGCGAGCCGATCGGTCGTCGCCCCCTCCCCGTTCACCAGAGAGTGCACCTCGCGCTCGAACAGGACGAAGTACGCCTGGCGGATGATCGAGACGTAGCTGTCGTCGATGAACTTCGCAAGGAGGTAACGGCGGACGGCGGGATCGCCCTCTTCGCTGAGAAGGAGGCGGATCAACAGGATCTCGGAGAAGCTGGAAGCCGTTTCTGCGAGCGGGAGGGAGGAGTGGAACGTCAGGACTGAGTGATCCTTCGCCATCATCGCATGGATCGCATGCCCGAGCTCGTGGGCGAGGGTGGCCACGTCGGCGGCACGGTTGTTGTAGTTGACGAGGACCCAGGGGGTCTTGTCCGGAACGACGCCGAAGCAGAACGCACCCGTGTCCTTCCCCGGACGGGGGAGGGAATCGAGGTGATCCTCGGCGAGGACCCGCTCGGCGAGCTCAGAAAGCTCAGGGGAGAACCGCTTGAGGCTTGAGAAGACGAGATCCGCCCCCTCCTCGAACGGATATTCCTTCCTCGCCTCCTGGAGCGGGGCGTATATGTCGTAGCGCCTCAGGCGATCGAGGCCGAGGAGCTTCGCCTTCAGCCGGAAGAACCGCTGATATAGGGAGGCGTTCTTCCGGCAGGACTCGAGGAGGATCTCGACCACATCGTCCGGGATGTCGTTTCGCAGGTTCCTGACCGCCATCGGAGATGAGATCCCGCGAAGCTCGACGTTCTCCCTGAACCAATCAGAGACGACGTACTTGTATATCTGGCCGAGGAGTCCCCCCTCCTTCGAGAAGACATCGAACAGGGCGCGGTAGGCGGCCTCGCGCCGATCGGGGGAGGGATCGCGGACGTAGGCCATCAGCTCGGAGCGGGTCAACGTCTTCACCTCACCGTCAAGCTCGAGCTCGAAGGTGAAGCGGTTGGTGATCATCTCGTAGAGGGTGACCATCCCCTCGACCCCGGTCACGTTCTTGACGTTGATCACCCGCTCCTCAGACTCGGAGAGGGTATACGGTGCAAACCGGCGGAGGGACTCGAGGTAGTAGCGGAGGCCACCGCTCGCCTGAAGGAGGCGGGAAGCGACATCTCCGTTCAACCCTTTCCACCAGATCTCGAAGAACAGGGTCCGATTCCGCGCGTCGGCCAGGGTCCGCTCGACCCTCTCCCTGAACGCGAGGGCATCCTGATCGGAGGTGTCCTCGGAGAACCAGAGGATCGCGTACCCGTTCAGCTGCCGGGCGATGTAGCTGGTCCGCTCGACGAGGTTCAGGATCTCCCGGAACGGACCGGCAGAGATCCCCTCCGAAAGATCATCGCACCGCTCCTCTAGGGCGATGAGCGCCCCCTCCAACCGATCGAAGACCTCCTCCATCCCCTCCCCGGATCGCGCCGGGATCAGATCGGAGAGGTCCCATCTCCCCCGACTGTAGCGCTCAGCCATCATCCCCTCCCGTGGCGAGCCTCCCGTCGAGACCGAGCTCGGCCGCCACCTCCCGCATCCCGGCGATCGTCTCCTCAACCAACTCCGGAACCTCGATCCCGAGCATCTCCGCCCCACTAGCTATCACTTCCCGGTCCGCGCCGGCAGCGAACGATCTATCCTTCCACTTCTTCATCACCGATTTCACCTTCATGTCGAGGAGGCTCTTCGAGGGGCGGACGAGGGCGACAGCGGTGATCAGGCCGGTCAGCTCGTCGATCGCGTATAGGAGCTTCTCCATCTCGTGCTCGGGCTTTACATCCGTAACCAGCCCCCAGCCGTGGGAGAGGATCGCGCGGATGTAGTCCTCCGGCCAGTCGCGCTCCCGCAGTATCTCCTCGGTCTTCTTGCAGTGCTGATCCGGATAGCGCTCATAGTCGAGGTCGTGGACGAGGCCGATGATCCCCCATTTCTCCTCGTCGTACCCGCGCTTGCGCGCCCCGTAGCGCATCACCCCCTCTACCGCCAGTCCGTGCTTTATCAGGCTCTCGCTCTTGTTGAACTCCGTGAGGAGGGTGAACGCCTCCTCGCGCGTCGGGCTATGCATCGGATCCCCTCCAATCCCATCGCTATCGATCTTCTACTCTATCCTGAAGGGCCGATCCCGTCCAGAGGGCCGATCCGTGCCTGAACGGGGTCGATCCCGTATATTAGGCGGACCGCAAGGGGGTGGTTCGATGGTAATCGAGCTTTGGACGTTCCTCTCGCTCTTCTTCGCCGCGATCGGGATCGGCTTCCTCGCCAGCCTCCTCGGCCTCGGCGGCGGGGTGTTCATGGTCCCCCTCCTCTCCCTCGGCGGGTTCGTGGCCACGATGCCCGAGGCGGCCGGGACGAGCCTCGCTGCGATCGTCTTCACCAGCATATCGAGCTCGATCGCCTACTACCGGCGCCGCGCGATCGACCTGCGGATCGGGGCCCTGTTCATGCCGAGCGCGATCGGCGGGATCCTCCTCGGCGCCTGGCTGACGGAGATCATCGATCCGAAATGGCTGATGTTCTCATTCGGGATCTTCCTCTTCTACCCGATCGGGATGATGATCACCGGGAAGTCGCCGAAGGAGATCCGCCTGTCGTTCAAGGGGGAGGGAATTGGCGGGAGGCTGTACGCGTTCGCCGCCGTCCTCGGCCTCGTCGCCGGGATCGTCTCCGGGATGTTCGGGATCGGCGGGGGGACGGTCTTCGTCCCGTCGCTCGCCGTCTTCCTCGGACTCGACATCGTGACCGCAGTGGCGACGAGCCTATTCGTCATGATCCCGACGACGATCATCGGCGCGGTCAAACATTGGCTCCAGGGGAACCTCCACCCGGAGCTCGCCATCCCACTGATTCTCGGGATCATCATCGGGACGCAGATCGGCCCCCGGATCGGAACGAGGATCCCGAAGAAGCGCCTCCGCCAGCTGTTCGGGGTCGTCCTCCTCTACGCCGCGGTCAACATGATCGAAAGAGCGCTCGGATAGCTCAGCGCCGCGGGAGTCGGACCGGATTCCCCCTATCAAGTCGCCCTCCCTTGACAAGGGAACGCCTTTCCGAGATAATTAGCAGTCAAGATATGAGACTGCTAATTGTGGGGTGAGCGGAATGATCAGATTCGACAAGATGACCGAGGGGGCGCAGGAGCTCTTCCGGGAGGCGCAGGACCTCCTCTCCCGCTACAAGCACAATCAGCTCGATGTCGAGCACATCGCGATGGTGCTGGTCAGCAAGGAGGGGGTCGGCCGCGAGATCCTCCAGACGATGGGGGTGAACCTCGAGGCCCTCTCCAAGGACCTCGACCTCCTGCTTAGGGACAAGCCGACCGTCTCCGGCCCGATCGGGACCCAGATCTACATAACCCCGCGCCTCGATGCGGTCGTGACCGCGGCCCAGATGGAGGCCGACCGGCTCCACGACGAGTTCATCGGGATCGATCACATCCTCCTCGCCCTCAGCCGGACGACCGATCCTCACCTGAGGCGGGTCCTCGGGAGGCATCAGATTACCCCCGAGGCAATATACACCTCGCTCCGGAGCGTCCGCGGGGAGCAGCGGGTGACCGATCGCGCATCGGAGGAGCGCTATCAGATCCTGAAGAAGTATTCGACGAACCTGACCGAGATGGCGAAGCGCGGGGAGCTCGACCCGGTGATCGGCCGGGACGAGGAGATCCGGAGGATGGAGCAGATCCTATCCCGCCGGAGGAAGAACAACCCGGTGTTGATCGGAGAGCCGGGGGTCGGTAAGACTGCGGTCGTCGAGGGGCTCGCCCAGCGGATCGCGAAGGGAGAGGTCCCTGACACCCTGAAGGGGAAGGAGATCCTCGCCCTCGACATCGCAGCGATGGTCGCCGGCTCGAAGTTCCGCGGCGAGTTCGAGGACCGGCTGAAGGCGGTGATCAAGGAGATCGAGGCCTCGGCGGGAAGGACGATCGTGTTCATCGACGAGATCCACACCCTCGTCGGCGCAGGCGCGGCCGAGGGGGCGATCGACGCCTCGAACATCCTGAAGGAGCCGCTCTCCCGCGGGAAGTTCCAGCTGATCGGGGCGACGACCCTCGACGAGTACCGGGAGCACATCGAGAAGGACTCCGCGTTCGAGCGGAGGTTCCAGAAGGTCTACGTCCGCGAGCCGACGATCGAGGAGACGATCGAGATCTTAAAGGGCCTCCGCGAGACGCTCCAGGACCACCACAAGGTCGAGATCACCGACGGGGCGATCGAGGCGGCGGCGAAGCTCTCCGAGCGCTACATCTCCGATCGGTTCCTCCCGGATAAGGCGATCGACTTAATCGACGAGGCGGCGAGCCGGATCCGGGTCGAGGGAAGCGGGGAGAAGGTGACCGAGGCCGAGATCGCCTCCCTTGTCTCGCAATGGACCGGGATCCCGGTCGAGCGGATGCTCGAGGAGGAGCGGAGCCGCCTCGCCAAGATGGAGGACGCCCTCCACGAGCGGATCATCGACCAGGAGGAGGGGGTGAGGGCGATCGCGGAGGCGGTCCGCCATTCGCGCGCCGGCCTCTCCGATCCGCGCCGGCCGGTCGGGACGTTCCTCTTCCTCGGGCCGACCGGTGTAGGTAAGACCGAGCTCGCCAAGGCCCTCGCCGGGTTCCTGTTCGGAAGCGACAACGCGCTACTGCGGATCGACATGTCCGAGTACATGGAGCGGCACGCCGTCGCCCGGCTGATCGGCTCCCCGCCCGGCTATATCGGCTACGAGGAGGGAGGGCAGCTTACTGAGGCGGTGAGGCGGAGGCCGTACCAGGTGATCCTGTTCGACGAGATCGAGAAGGCCCATCCGCAGGTGATGAACCTCCTCCTCCAGCTCCTCGACGAGGGGAGGCTGACCGACGGGCACGGCCGGACGGTAGATTTCCGCCACACGATCCTGATTTTGACCTCGAACGTGGGGAGCGAGGAGTTCCAATCGGAGGCGAGCGAGGAGACGATCCAGAGAAAGATCCGCGAACAGCTGAAAAAGACGTTCCGGCCTGAGTTCTTAAACCGGATCGACGAGATCATCATCTTCCACCCGCTCTCCGAGGAGGCGATCGAGAAGATCGTCGAGCTGAAGGTCGCCGGGCTGAACGAGCGGCTCGCCGAGCAGGGAATCACCCTCTCCCTCACCGATGAGGCGAAGCGGATCCTCGCCAAGGAGGGGTACGATCCGCATTATGGCGCCCGCCCGCTGGCGAGGGCCCTAAAAAGGCTCGTCGAGAACCCGCTTGCGAGCAAGATCGTCTCCGGAGAGATCGAGGAAGGGGACTCGGTGATCGTCGATGCCGCCGCGATGTCCGACGCACTTGTCATCCGGAAGAAAAACGGAAAAGAAAGCTAGTCA